>JACCDX011519698.1_pt1 | contig 22122 bp, 16 predicted proteins | sample 7449681 | NCBI WGS metagenome assembly JACCDX01 (sample SAMN15323450, study PRJNA562643) | freshwater metagenome | isolation source: river surface water | place: USA:Blue River Watershed | collected 2017-08-18
CCCCCCCCGCGCGGCATGCCCCTCCTTCTCTTCGCCCGTTTCTTCCGGCCCCACGCCGTTCTCGGCTTCGCCCTCGCCGGCCTGGTCCTCCCGCCACTGTGCGCCCAGCAGCGCGCCGATACCGCGTTCGCGCCGCCAATCGCCGCACCTTCGTTTCCCACCGACCGCGGCCCCGTCGTGCTCGTCGACGAGGCGCACCACAACTTCCACACCACGACCGGCCGCTACCAACCGTTCGCCGCGTTGCTCCGGCGCGACGGCTACGTGGTCCGCAGCCTGCACCAATCCTTCAGCTCCGAAACACTCGCGCCGGGCCGCCTGCTCGTCGTCGCCAACCCGCTCCACGCCCGCAACACCCGCGAGGGCTGGTCCCTCCCGACTCCGCCCGCCTTCACCGCCGCCGAGGTCGCGGCCGTCCAACGCTGGGTCGAAGCCGGCGGCGCACTCCTCCTCATCGCCGACCACATGCCGTTCCCCGGCGCCGCCGCCAATCTCGCCGCCGCCTTCGGCTTCACCTTCAGCAACGGCTTTGCCCGCGACGCCACCGACCGCAGCGTGCTCACGTTCACCGCCGCACGCGGGCTCGCCGCCGACCATCCGGCCGTCCGGGGGCGCGCCCCCGCCGACCACGTCACGTCCGTCACCGCGTTCACCGGCTCCGCCTTCCGCCCGCCCGCCGCCGCGATCTCCCTGCTCACCCTCCCCGCCGACTGCGTTTCGCTTGAGCCGCAGACCGCATGGAAATTCGAGCCCGCGACCACCCGCACCGTCCCGGTCGGCGGCTGGTCCCAGGGCGCCGTGCTCTCCGTCGGCCGCGGCCGCCTCGCCGTCTTCGCCGAAGCCGCGATGTTCTCCGCCCAACTCTCCGGCACACAGAACCGCCCGATGGGCATGAACTCGCCCGACGCGCCGCAGAACGCCCGCTTCCTCCTCAATCTCGTCCGCTGGCTCACCACCGCGGATTGACCGCCCCACCGGCCGCCCGGTGACAGCGCACACGCCTCGGCGGCGAGCGCTCAGCTACCCTGCACCTTCTGGCGATACTCCGACGGCGTCAGCCCCATCACCTGCTTGAACGCTTTCGAGAAGTGAAACACATCGCAGAACCCGAGCTCATCCGCGATTTCCTTCAGCGACTGTTTCCCCTGATAGATCGCCGCCCCCGCCCGCTCGAGCCGGCGCCGCTTCTGATACCGGCCCGGTGATTCCCCCGTGAGCGCGACGAAGCGCTTGCGGAAGTTCTCGTAGCTGAGTCCCACCTCGCGCGCCACCGCCTGCGGTGTCAGCCACGCCGCGCCCCGCAGCTCGCCCAGCAACCGCAGGCTCTGCTCCAGCCACGCCTCACCCGCGAGCGCCTCCCGCCCCTGCGCCTCCGCCGCCGCCATCTCCGCGATCACATCGCACATCCGGCCCAGCGCGCGCCACGCCGCCATCTCCGGCAGCAGCCGCTCGCTCCGCAGCACCCCGCCCAGCCGCTGCCGCCAGTAGTCCGGCGCGCCCAACCGCCACACCGCCCGCTCCGGCCGCAGCAGGCCTTTCTTCCGCCAGAGGTCGAACTGCGGCCCCTTGAAGATAAAATAGATCTGCGTCCACCCGCCACCCGCCACCGGCCCATATGCGTGCCCGAGCTCGGGAAACACCAGCACCACATCGCCCGCCTGCAGCTCCGTCTCCCCGCCGCGCGCATCCCGATAATAGCCCTTCCCTTCCACCAGCAGCACCAGCGCAAAGCTTCCCAAAACACGCATCGCCGCCGGATCGATCCCCGGCGCATCCCGCAGCATCCCCGCCAACTGCAACTCCCCCGCCCCCGTCCGCAACGGACTCTCCAGCCACGGCTCCGCCCGAAAACTCATCGGCGCGGCTCCGCTCGGCATGCCTTCCCAAATCCTACATCGTTTCTCCCAGTTCAACCATATTGTCCGCCGCCCGCCGGGTGTAACGTTTGTCCGTCCCACTCGCCCGCGCACCCCGCGCGGACGTCCTCCCTCCTCCCACTCCGATGAGCACGCTCACCGCCCTGCCCCCGCTGGTTTCCTACGGTCACGCCCTCGACATGGACGACGACAAGGTCGGCCTGCTCCGCGACTCCTCGGACGCCGCCGACGACGTCGAAGAACTGCGCCGCCGCTTCGCCACCGACGGTTATCTCTATATGCGCGGCTATCTCGATCGCGACGAGGTCCTCGCTGCCCGCGCCAGCCTCACCGACCGCCTTGCCGACGCCGGCGTGCTCGATCCCGCCTTCCCTGCAATGGACGCCGTCTGCAAACCCGGCTCCGGCTACGTCTTCAAACCCGAGATCACCGAGAACAACCCCGCCGTCCAGAATCTGCTCTACGGTCCGCGCCTGATCGATTTCTACCGCCGCTTCTACGGCGAGGACGTGCGCCACTACGACTTCACCTGGCTCCGTGCCATCGGCCCCGGCAAAGGCACCAATCCCCACTGCGACCTCCCCTACATGGGCCGCGGCACGCACGGCCACATGACCTGCTGGCTGCCCTACGGCGACATCTCCTACGAACTCGGCGGCCTCATGGTCCTCGAGGGCTCGCACCACCGGATGGATCTGCTCAAGAACTACGTCTATCGCGACGTCGACAGCTTCTGCGAAAACAAGCCCGCCGACGCCGCCAACGCCAAGGCCGGCAAATGGACCTTCAGCGGCACGCTCTCGCACAACCCGCCCGCGATTCGCCACAAGTTCGGCGGCCGTTGGCTCACCACCGAATACCGCGCCGGCGACTTCCTGACCTTCGGCATGTTCGTGGTCCACGCCTCCCTCGATAACCGCACGGAAAACCGTCTCCGCATCTCGAGCGACTCCCGCTACCAACGCGCCAGCGAACCGATCGACGACCGCTGGGTCGGCCCCAAGCCCCCCGGCCACACCACCGCCGGCAAACGCGGCCGCATCTGCTGAACGAGGAACGAATCCGGAGCAGGAAGAATTCAGAAGCCAAGAAACCAAGAACCGATCCCTCCCCGCTTCCTGGCTTCCGAATTCCTCCTTCCGCCTTCCGCCTTTCGCCTTCCGCCTTTCCCCATGGTCGCTCCTTCGTCCTCCTCCGCCTCGCCGTCGCCCGCCGCTCCCGCCGCCGGCTCCCGCCTCGCCGCGGTGCAGGAAATGGCCCGGCTCCAGCGCCTGCTCTTCGAGACCGAACGCGAATTCGTCCGCACCGCGACCACGCTCATCTACCGCGTCGGTGAACCCGAACTGAAGTATCTCCTCTGCCAGCACGTCTGGGAATCTGCGGGCCACGCCCGCTTCCTCCGCGAGCGCGGCCGCGAACTCTCCGGCTTCGGCAGCGGCGAAGAGGTCCGCCCCGCCCTCCGCCGCCTCTTCGACGAAGCCGTCATGCCCGCCGACGGCCTCGTCGCCCTCGCGGGATTCTACCGCGTGCTCAAGCCCGCGCTCCTCGCCGCCTATCGCCACTATCTCCGCGTCACCGACCACCTCGCCGACTGGCCGTCCAAGAAACTCGTGGAGGAATTCATCCTCGATGAGGAGCGCCACGCCCGCGAGATCGCGCCCTATCTCCCGGCCTCGGCCCCCGCCTCCCACTCCGACGCCTTCGCTCCGTGGACCGCGCACCTCGCGACCTTGCTCGCCGAGCTCGGCGGCCTCCTCGGCGAACACCCGCGCGTCCCGCTTCCCGCCGGCTTCACGCTCGAATCCGCCACGCGCCGCTACACGCACCCCGATACCTGCCAACGCGGCCCTTATCCCACCTGCTCCAGCGTTTTCAGCCACGACCCCACCGAGACGCCGATCGTCCGCCCGTGGCTGGTCGATCCGAAGACCGATGCCCGCGTCATCCGCGTCATGGTTTACGTGTGGCTCATGATGGAAATGGACGCCGTCGATTACCTCGCGACCGTCTTCTACGACACTCCCGCCGCGCCGTTCGACCTGCACCACGACCTCGCCCGCCATCTCTGGGACGAATCGCGCCACAGCCAGTTCGGCTACCGGCAGCTGCCCAAGCTCGGCGTCGATCTCCTGACCGTCGAGCACTCGCTCGATCTCTACCACATCCTCGTGCACCTGGCCCCGCACGAGCGCTACGCGATGATGACGATGGAATTCGAGGCAGGCAGCTTCCCCACCAAGGCCACCGTGATGGACCGCGTGCGCGAGCTGAACGACTTCGAGGCCGACACCCTCCTCGCCTTCGACCGCAACGACGAACAGAACCACGTCCGCTATGGCCACCGCTGGCTGCCCGAGATGATGGCCCTCTTCGGCGAGACGCGCCCGGTCGAGGAGTTCGTCCGCGCCACCCAGGAAAAATTCCGCCAGTTTGCCGGGCTGCACGGCGGCAAGACGCCCCACGGCTGCCCGCCCGATCGCCGGCTCACCGGAGAAAAGATTGTCCAACTCGTCGGCGCCCGCTGACAGTTGGTGCGATGAGTCAGGGTCCCAACACCTACCGCGCAGTCCTCGCCGGCACCGGCAGCATCGGCGACGCCCACGTGCGCGCCGTCGAAGCCACGCGCGGGCGCGTGAAACTCGTGGCCGCGATGGACATCGATGCGCCGCGCGTCGCCGATTTCGTCGCCCGGTCCAAAATCCCCGAGGCGTTCACCGACTACGCCGAGATGCTCCGCGCCACCCAGCCGGATCTCGTGCTGATCGCCACGCCGCCCCGCGAACACACGTGGATGAGCATCGCCGCCATGGAAGCCGGCGCCTGGGTGCTCTGCGAAAAGCCCTTCTGCGGTTCCCTCGCGGAACTCGACACCATCGAGGCCGCCGAGGCGCGCACCGGCCGCTTCACCGCCTGCGTTTTCCAGATGCGTTTCGCCTCGTCGACCACGCACCTGCGCGAACTCGCCGACTCCGGCCTGCTCGGCAAACCGCTCGTCGCCGTCTGCAACACCCTCTGGTTCCGCGACGCCGCCTACTACGCCGTCCCGTGGCGCAGCACCTGGGCCAGCGCGCTCGGCGGCTCCACCATGTGCCTCGGTATCCATGCCATGGATCACCTGCTCCACCTGCTCGGCGACTGGAGCGAGGTCCGCGCCATCGCCGCCACCGTCGACCGCGCCATCGAGGTCGAGGATCTCTCCATGGCGATCGTCACCTTCGCCAACGGCGCCCGCGCCTCGATCGTCAACAGCGCCCTCAGCCCGCGGCAGGAAACCTACATCCGCCTCGACTACCAGAAGGCCACCGTCGAGCTCACCCACCTCTACAGCTACACGCGCGACAACTGGAAGATGACCCTCGCCCCCGGCGCGCACGACGAGGGCCTCCTCCAGGCGTGGCAGAGCGCCCCCGCCGACATCGGCTCCACGCACGGCGCCCAGCTCAACGCCCTCGTCGCCAATCTCGACGCCGGCACGCGCCCGCTCACCTCCGGCCCCGAGGCGCGCCGCACCCTCGAACTGCTCACCGCCATCTACAAATCCGCCCGCACCGGCGAGATCGTCCGCGCCGGCGCGATCCGGCCCGGCGATCCGTTCTACGCCGACGTCAACGGCAGCTCCAAACGCTGACCGCGACGGCACCCCGCACCGCTTGACCGCAACGTAGCGGGAGCGTCCCGCTCCCGCCCCCCGTCATCGGCGTTCCGTCACCAGCTCCGGGACCCTATCCCCGAGCCCGAGCTCCCGATTGATTCCCGCGCGATAAATCCACGCGCGCCCGGTCACGAGCTTCGCCTCGCCGCGGTGCAGCCGCACCATCGAGGCATTCGCCAGCGCCAGCACCGTCTCGGTGGGATTGAACTGCAGGTAGATTTTGATCTTCCCCACCCGCGCCTCGAAGTCCGCCTTCGTTTCCGGCGTCGGATGATGCGGATTGATCGTCGCCGGCAGCAGCGCCAACGCATCGCGGCTCGGGATGTCCGCCACTGGGAAATCGTTCGTCGTGCCGATGATCAACCCGGCCACATTCGCCCCCGCACTCGCTCCGCCATACGGAATGCCCGCCAGCACGCGCGCGCGGATCACGTCGAGTTGTCCCGTGCGCACGAGTTCGCCCAGCAGCACAAACGTCTCCCCGCCGCCCACGAAGATCGCATCCGCCTCCGTCTCCAGGAGCCGCCGCGCCCCCGCGGCGTCCCGCCGGTGCAGCGACTCCGCCGCCGGCACGCCGATGTCGGCAAAGGCTTTCGCCAGCCGCGCTTCCATCCGGTCGCGGTCCGCCGGATGCGAGGCATGCAGCACCAGCGCCACCTTCGCGCGCCCGGCATAGTGCTCGCGCATCGCCGGCTTCGTGCTGTCGGCGAAACGATCGCCGTTCATCATGCTGCCCCCGGAGACCAGCACCGAGGCCTGCGGCGACGTGCGCCACGCCGGCGCCGCCCACGCTCCGGCCGCAAGCACGAGGCCCAGCACCATCGCCATCAGGCCACGCCGGCACCCGCCGCCCCCGCCCGCTTCCGTTGTAAGGTTCGTCATGTTTCCGATCTCCGCGCTCTCAACTCTCAGCTCTCAACTCTCTTCTCCTTCACGCCCCGATCATCAGCACGCCCTTGAACACCAGCAGCACCACGCCCACCAGCGCGCAGCACGCGATGAAGCCCAACGCATCGGTCTTGTCCCACTTCGTGAACTCCCAGTGCGTGCCGGGGAACAGCTTGAGGTGATCGAAACGCGCCGGATCGGCGTAGCTCTTCTCCACCTCCGCGGCGTCCTGCTCCGGCGTCGGCGCGACCGGCGTCTTCATCCGCGCATAGAACCGCGCCACCCGCGCCGGATCGCGCTCCCGCGTCAGATAACTCACGCCCACGAGCAGCAGAATCGGAATCAACGCATCGACGAGGTAGCGCGTCGTCAGCAGCTGCGCCGATGAGAACCCCGCCACGTCGAAGCCCAGCAGGTGCAGCAGATACACCTCCGTGCGGAAAAGCCCCTTGCCCGTCTTGGCCGAATCCGGGTCCTTCGGGTTCACGCGCACCACGCCTTCCTCGAAGAACACCGACACCGGCTCCACCCGGCGCGTTTTCTCGATCGTCTGGCCGACGCTCTGCGCCAGCCCCGCGGCCACATCCGCCTGCGTCGCCTCCACCGTCGCCTTCACCACACGCTCCCGCGTCATCAACGTGAGCGTCTGCGACTGCGCCAGCGCCGGGATCGACGACACCACCCACGGCAGCACCGCGATCAGGATCAGCGTCGCAAACACCTGCACGCGCACCGCCACCTCCGTGACGCGCCGCCAGATGAAGAGCATCGTGATCGGCACACCCCAGACGAGCAGCAACACGATCGCGAATTTCAGGATCGCCACGATGCTGTTCATGAAGAGGCCCACGATCACACCCACCGCGAGCAGCACCGGCACCGCCACGCGCGCGACCACCATGTAATGCTGCTCCGTGCGTCCGGGCACGAGGGGCTCGTAGAGATTCTTCACCACCAGACCCGAGAGCACGACGGACTGCGCGCCGAGCAGCGCGATTTTCCCGCCGAGGATGCCCGTGATCATGATGCCGATCAGCCCGACCGGCAGCAGCTCGCGCGTCATCAGACCCCACGCCTGATCCGGGTCGGAGAGATTCGGCCCGAAGAGCGCCAGCGCGATCAGCCCGCAATACGCCCAGGCAATCGTCACGAAACGTTTGCTGAATCCGCCCGTCACCGCGCCGAGCCGCGCCGCCATCTCGTCCTTGGCCGAGCCCGAGATCGTCATGTGGTGCTGCGAACCCGCGATTCCGATCAGCTGCACCAGCAGCAGCGCCGCGATCGAATACCACGTGTATTCCGACGCGATGTCGCCGCCGAAGAGGTTGAACATCACGTCGGGCACCTTGTCGTGCAGCGCGTCGAAGCCTCCTATTCGCGCCAGGCCGAAGGGGATCAGGATCACCGAGATCAGCACCACGAGGATCGCCTGGATCGCATCCACGACCGCCGAGGCCTTCAACCCGCCGAGCATGATGAACACCGCCACCAGGCCCGTGGAAACGAGGTAGAACGTCACCGGCTTCAGGTAGGTCACATACGGCTGCAGCGCCCCGCGGTTGTAGTAGTCGCGCAGCTCGGAATAGCGCTCCTCCTGCGCCGCCGGCAGCGCCGCGCTCTGCCGCCGCTCCCGCAGCTCGGCAAACTCGTGGTAGTTCGCCACCATCTGCTTTTCCGCCGGCGTGTAGATCGCCGGTTCCTTCACCATCAGCGGCTGCAGCGTCTTCAACGCCATCACGTTTCCGCCCGCGATCACGCCGACCACCGCGATCATCAGCATCGTCACCGCGTAGAGCGTCGCGAGGAACTTGCTGCCGAAACGATCCGCGAAAAGGTCCGCCATCGTCGTGAGCCGCACGCGGCGGAACCAGACGTTCATGAACCAGTAATAGGGCGTGAGAAACAGCGTGATCAGCGCGAGCCACGCGCCGCCCGCCCCCTGCTTGTAGACCGAGCTCGCCGTCGTCGTCGCCTGACCCGGGTCGGTCATGTTGCCGAAGCTCAGGAAGAACTGCAGCCAGCGCCCCAGCGAACGCCCGCCGAGGAAGAAGTCCTTCTCGCCCTTCACGGCGTGCGAGAACTTTTTCCCGATTACGAGAACGGTGATGATGTAACTCAGCAGGATCAGGACATCCAGCCAGTGCAGGCCAAAGAATTTCATGGTGGGGTTGAAAATGGTTCGGTCGCCCGCGGTTCAGCCGCCGGCCACCCGCTTGCTCGGACGCCCTCCCGTCCCGGGTTGAAAAAACTCCCGCGGACACGGCGAGGGCTCCGCGTCCGCATCGTTCACTCGTTTTCTTTTCCGGCCTTTCGTTTGCCGCCCTTCTTCTTCTTCGCCTCGGCACCCGCCGCCTGATTCGGCGTGGGCATCGGCGCGTTGATCTCCTGCCGCCACGCGACGAGTTTCGCGTGCAGTTCCTTCGCCTTCGCCGGATTCGACGCCGCGAGATTCTTCGTCTCCCCGAGATCCTCGCGGAGATGGTAGAGCTCGAGCCGCCCGTCCTCCAGATACTCCATCAGCTTCCAGTCGCCGGCGTGGATGAGGCTCACCGGTGTCGTCCGCCAGGTATTCTCCCCCGCGCCGAGATAGCCCGGGAAATGCTGGTAGATCGCCTCGCGCCCGAGCTTCGCCTGCGGGTTGCGCCAGAGCGGCAGCAGACTTTCGCCGTCGAAGACCTGTTTGGCCGGCAGCTGCGCACCCGCGACCGCCGCGAGCGTCGGATACATGTCCACGTGGATGCCGGGCACATCGCAGCTCGAGCCGGCCGGCACCTTGCCGGGCCAGCGCACGATGAAGGGGACGCGCGTGCCGCCCTCGTAGAGACTGCCCTTGCCGCTGCGCAGGGGCGCGTTGTCCGTGATCTCCTTGGCCTTCGTCACGCCGGCCCGCGCGTAGCCGCCCACGCCGCCGTTGTCGCTGGTGAAGATCAGCACGGTATTCTCCGCGAGCTTCAGCTCGTCGAGCGTCGCCATGATCCGGCCCACGCTCTCGTCCACACTCGCGATCATCGCCGCGTAAACCGCACTGTGGTGCCCGCCGACCGCAGGCTTGTTCTTGAACCGCTCGATCAGCTCCGGCTTCGCGTGATGCGGCGAGTGCACGCCGAAATGCGGCAGGTAGAGGAAAAACGGCCGGTCCCGGTTGCGCCGGATGAAGTCCACCGCGCGGTCGGTGAGGAAGTCGGCGAGGTATTGGCCCTTGGGATACTCCACCTTCGGCGAAGTCTCGAAATCGAAGTGCGCCCCCATGCTCACGATCGCTTCGTCGAAGCCGCGCTTGCCGGGGTGGTAATCCCCCGTCTGCCCGATGTGCCACTTGCCGAACATCGCCGTCCGATAGCCCGCCGTCTTCAGCGCCGCCGGCAGGATCACGCGGTCGAGCGGGAGATTGGTGACGTTGTCGACCGGCCGCAGCGGCCGGCTGCTCCAGTCGAAGCGGTCGATCCCACCGACGGTATAGACGCCCGTCCGCGCCGAATACTGCCCGCTCATCAGTGCCGCACGCGTCGGCGTGCAATTCTGATGGTGATGGTAGTTCGTCAGCCGCATGCCCTGCGCCGCGAGCCGGTCGAGGTTGGGCGTCTCGTAAAATTTGCTGCCGAAGCACGCCACGTCGGTATAACCGAGATCGTCGGCCATCACGAAGATGATGTTCGGCTTCCCCGGATCGGCCGCGCGCAGCAGCGAAACGACCGCGAGGAAAAAGGCGGCTAAGACGGAAAGGCGGCGGGGTTTCATGCGGAGGGTTTTGGGTGGGAGAAACGATGATTTCGGCCGGCACCCGGCGTCACGGCGAAAACGGCCACACGCCGTTCGCCCGCAAACGCCGGTCGAGTCCGGTCGCGGTGAAAAGCTTCTCGGTCTCCGTCCGCGGCCGGCGCCACGGCCCAAGCGTCGCGTCGTCCGCCAGCGCCCGCACCAGGTCGACGATCACGGCCGCCGAGTCGTCCACCACCGCCGGCGACACTTTGTCGATCGTGTCCGCGAGGTCGTGATAATACCGCACGCTCTCGCGCGGGATCGGCGCGTTGAAGGTCACGCAGCGCACGCCGGCCAGCTGATACGGCGTATGGTCGCTCGCCACCCAGTTCATGTTCTCCACGCCTTTCGGCAGCCGCTTCGCTTCGCCGCGCGCCGCATGCCAGCGCTCCAGGGCCGGCACCAGCGACGCATCGCCGAGGGCATTCACCCCGATCGGCACGCCCACCATGTCGAGATTCACCATCGCCACCACGGGCGTCTCACCCAGTTGGGCCGCCGCGTGCCGCGAGCCGAACAACCCCTGCTCTTCCCCGTTGAACCAGATCAGTTCCACCGTGTGGTGCGGCGTCGCCCCCCGCAGCGCCCGCGCGAGCGCGAGCAGTTGCGCGACGCCGAGTCCGTTGTCCATCGCGCCCTGACCGAGATCCCAACTGTCGAAATGCGCCCCGACCACGATCCGCCCCGGCGTCCGCCCGGGGATCGTCACGCGGAGGTTCGCCGTTTCCACCGTCCGGCAGCGCGAACGCGTCTCCAGCCGCACGCGCACCGGCACGCCGCGCGCCAGCAGCCGCTCGAGCCAGCGCCCCTCCTCCTGCGTGATCGAATACACCGGCACCGCCAGCGGTCCGCCGAGAAATCCACCCGACCGCGCCAGCAGCTGTCCGCCGCCTTCGCGGTTCACAAAGAGCACGCCGCGCAATCCGCGCCGCTGCGCCTCCGCGACTACCTCCGTCACCTGCCGCGGCGAGCCCGATGCCAGCACGCCCACGCGGCCGCGCACCGCCGCCTCGCCCACCGGGAAATCCTCCGGCCGGCCGTTGCCGATCCCCACCACCTCCGCCTCGAAGGGCGCATGCGCCTCCGTGCCGTTCAACGCCGCCACCCGCAGCGGCCGCGCCAACGGCGCCAGCAGCGTCACGCGGTCCTCGCCCCGCTCCCATCCGGGCATCGAAAATTCCTGCCGCTCCGGCGCGTAGCCGAGCGTGCGCAGCTCCGCCGCGAGCCGCGCCAGCGCCTGCGCGTTGGCCGTCGAGCCCGTCAGCCGCCCGCCGAAATCGTCGCACAACTGCTGCAGAAACGCATGCGGCGTCAGCTCGTCCGCGCCCGCCGGCCGCACCGCGCCGAGCGCCGCCGCGATCATCCATGCCGCCACCACGCGCGGCCTCACTTCACCACCTCCTCGGTCACGCGCGGCACCGTGAAATCCAGCACGCGCTGCAGCTTCCCGTGCGTCAGCGTCAGCCGCTCGCTGCCGATCTCGGCGTTCAGATACGGACCGGCGAACAGCTTCCACTCCCGCGCGTGATCCACCGTGCGGCCGTCGACCCTGGGTGCGGCCCCGTATTCGCACTCGAGTTGGCGCCCGCGCAGCGTCGTGAACGCCACCCGCACGCGCGTCTCCCGCTCGATCGTCAGCGGCAGCGCGCGGATCCGCTGCTTGAACTCTTCCCAGCTCGCGAACTCACCCTCGCCCGCGACCTGCAGGATCGTGCCGTTCTTCCGGTGCGGGGAGAAAAGCCGTTTGCCGCCGACTTCGAGCGGACGCCACTCGTAGGGCGCCACCGGCCGATACGCGAGATACGCCCGGCCGCCCTGCGCGAAGATCCACCCGCTCGCGTCCTCTTCGACGCGCGCCAGATCCTTCGAGAAGAACCCGTTCACGTGCTCGAAGTCGGTGCCCGCCGGGATGTCGCTCAGCGAGATCAGCGCATCGTCCTGCTGGAAAATCTGTTCGTAGGGCGAGCCGCCGAGGAATTTGTCGGGCTTGTTGTAGGTGGGCTTCGCCTGATGCGTCACCGCCTCCGACATGTAGTCCGGCATCTCAGTGAAATACATCATCAGCTCGAACGGCCCGTAATACGGCTGCACCGAGAACAGCGTGTTGTGCACGCCGCGCGGATCCGGCACCGCCCAGGTCACGTCCCACGAGTGCTGCTGGATCGGCTGCAGCAATCCGCCCTGATCCGACCCGAGCGCGTAGTCGCGCGTCACGTGGGTGGTTTTGTAGACGGGCGCGTTGCGCACGTCGCTGTTGCGCCAGCGGTGCCGCGTGCGCTTCCGCTCGAACTGCGTGTAACGCTCCGGCCGGTCCGTCGCGATGCGGTAAACCACTTCCGGCAGCTCATAGTGCTCCGCCACTGCCGCGAAGTAGAGCCCCCACCCGCCGAACGCCGCCGGCGCCGGGCAGTTGCCGAAAAACAGCCACGCGAAAAACGACGAGAGCCCGTTCCATTTCTCGAGCACCTGCCGGTCGTCCGTCCGCGCGTGCGACCCGATGTAGATGCCGTTGAGCGTGTCGACCGCGAAGTCCGCCAGGATGTAGTCGAGCATCATCCGCCCGCGCAGCCGCAGCGCCGGGTCCTCCGCCCACGTCCCGAGATACAGCATCGAGATCGCGTATTCGCCGATGTAGTGCGTGCAGTCGTATTCGCCCTGCCCGATCGTCGTCGCGATCCGCATCCACTCCCGCAGCCACGCGCCCGACTCCGCCAGATTCTCCGCCGAACTCTTCCCGTTGAACCAACGGTCCCCGGGCTCGCCCGGCCAGAGCTGCGCCATCAGGTGCAGCGAAGTATAATACATCACCCAGTGGTTCTCCGTATCGCCGCGCAGCGGATAATAGGTCCGCCACGCCTCGCGGATCGCCGCCTTCGCTTCCACCGACAGCTGGTCCCGGCCGAGATACGCGATGCACGCCACCGGAAACATCCAGAACATGTCGCCGCTCGGCCGCTGCATCAGCTCGATCACCTTCGCGGAACACGTCGCCGCATCCTCGCGCCGCGCCAGCTTGGCCGCGATCTCCGCGAGCCCGATCTTGGCCGCATCGCCTCCGGGCAGCTGCACGCGCCACTCGAGCACTTCCTGGATCCGCGCCTCATACGCGAGTCGCCGCAGCGACGCATCCGCGACCACCGTCGGCACCGGCGCCGGTCCGGTCACCGCCGGCTGCGCCGAGGCGACATTGACGCCCCACCCGCACGCCAGCGCGAGCAGCGGCGCCACAACGCATCCTTTGGATTTCATCGTCGCACGCATCACCGGCCTCCTTTCCGCGGCACAAAGACCATGTCGAAGGCGATCACCTGCTCGAACGCGATCGGCCGCCACGTGCGGCCATGATCGTCCGAGGCAAAAAGCGGCTTCAGGTGCGGCGCCGTATACATCCGGCCCGGCAGATCGGGATCAAGCGCCACGCGCCATACTTCCTTCCGCGGCAGCCCGCCGTTCCGCTCCTCCCACGTCTCGCCGCCATCCTCCGACACCAGCACCCCGAGGCCCCAACCCGCCACGGCCAGCCGCCGCGGATCCCGCGGATCGAAGGAGCAGTTGTGCAGCGTCCGGTCGCGCGGCACCCCCGCCACCGTCCGCCAGGTCCGCCCGCCATCCGCCGAACGCCACGCGCCGTCGACCGAGGTCACGGCGAAAAAGACCTTCGGATCGTGCGGCGACTGCTTGATGTCGTAGACGACCTTCTCGGTCGGCAGCACGTTGACCCACGATTTGCCCGCGTCCTCCGACACGAAGAGACCTTTCTCCGTCCCCGCCAGCACGCGCCCGGCCTGCGTGCGATCCACCACGACCGGGTGCGTATAGGCGCGCCGGATACCATCCTGCCGCCGCTGCCACGTCTGCCCGCGATCCGGGGAGAACGCGATGCCGTCCGGCAGCCCCGCGTAGAGGTGGTCGGGCGCGTTGGGATCAAACGCGATGCCCTTTCCTTCCGTCATGTCCCAGCCCGTCATCACGCGCCACTTCGCGCCCCGCTCGCGGCCGCGGACTACGCCTTCCAGCGTGGTGAGAAACAGCGTCTCCGGCTCCCGCGGGTCCGGCGTCACGCCGAAGACCCGGATGTGGCTGTGCCCCACGTGTTCGAAAGTCACCCGGTCCGCCGAGCGGTAGAGCCCGCTCCGCACCGGCACCTTGGCCGTGCCCATGACCTGGCCCTGGCCGCTCAGCGTCACGCAGAGATAGAAGTCGTGCGCGGTCTCCGCCGCACCCGCCCGCGCTCCGAGGCACGCTGCCGCCACGAGCGCCGCGCGCCCCATTTGTTTCCACCATCGGTTCAGACGCATAAACTCGGCTCGCCTCCGTTCGCGCGGGTTGCACGCTGCCCGCCATGTCCTCCCGCCTCACCCCGCTCCTCACCCTCGCCTGCTCCCTCGCGCTCGCCCCGCTGCTGTCCGCCGCGCAGCCCGCTGCCGGCTCCGGCACGCCCGAGCAAAAACTCGCCGCCCTCGGCCTCAAGCTCCCGCCCACGAGCAAGCCCGTCGCCAACTACGTGCCCGCGGTCCGGTCCGGCTCGCTCGTATTCCTCGCCGGCCACATCTCGCGCGGCGCCGACGGCAAGGTCATCGCCGGCAAGGTCCCGCGCGACCTCACCGAAAAAGAGGCCAACGAGGCCGCGCGGCAGACCGCCCTCGCGCTCCTCGCCACGCTCAAGCAGGAGATCGGCGACCTCTCGAAGGTGAAGCGGATCGTGCGCGTCAGCGGCTACGTCAACGCCATGCCCGAATTCACCGCCCATCCTCAGGTGATGAACGGCTGCTCCGATCTGCTCGTCGCCGTCTTCGGCGAAAAGGGGAAACACGCCCGCGCCGCCCTCGGCATGGGCTCGCTGCCGCTCAACTGCGCCGTCGAAATCGACATGATCGTCGAGGTCGAGTGACCCGCCCGCGCGCCTCACGCCGCACCTCCCGCGAGCTTCTCCACCGCCGCCGCCAGCGCGTCGCACTCCGCGTCGGAATTGAAGCCGTGGGTTGAGACGCGCAGCGCGTTCAGCCCTTCCTCCGTCACCGGCCGGCACCGCATCGCGTGTTCGCGCAGCAGCCGCGCGAACAGCTGGTCGTGCGTCACCCGCGCACAGCGGAAGGTCACCATCGCCGCACGCAGCCCCGCGTCGGCCGGAGTGAGCACGTCCACGCCGCGCACCGCAGCCAGCCGCCCGCGCAGCCGCGTCGCCAGCTCGCGCCCGCGCCGCTCGAGCCGTTCGCGCCCGATCTGTTCCTGAAACACCATCGCCGCCGCGAGGCCCACCGCCGCGGCCGAATTGCGCGTGCCGAATTCGAAGCGCTCCGCGTTGTCCGCGAGCTTCAAGCCCGCCCCGGCCGCCGCCTCCGCCAGCCCGCCCGCGCGGCCGCTCGCCCCGCCGGGCAGATCCCCGGAGTAGGCGCCCACCAGCGGCGGCGTCACCTCCGCGATCCGCTCGCGTTTCACCCAGAGCAGCCCCGTCTCCAGCGGGCCGCCCAGCCACTTGTGCCCGCTCGTCGCCAGCGAATCGCCGCCGAGTTTCCGCACGTCCACCTGCAGCTGGCCGACCGACTGCGCGGCATCGACGTGGAACCACACGCCCCGCTCGCGGCAGAGCGCCGCGATCCGCTCCGCCGGCAGCAGAATGCCCGTCGGCGCCGTCACGTGCGAGACCTGCACCACGCGCGTCCGCGGCGTCATCAGCTTCCGGATACGCGCCACGTTGCCCTCGGCATCCTGCGCGTCGGGCTCGAATACCCGCACCACCACGCCGCGCGTCGCCCGCTGCTGCAGCCAAGCGAACGATCCGCCCGGATGCGCATGCGCATCGATGATGACCTCGTCGCCCGCCCGCAGCGCCAGACCGCCCGCAATGATGGCGTTGCCCTCGGTCGCGTTGCGCACGAACGCCACTTCCGCCGCCTCGGCCCCGAGGAAACGCGCCGCCGTCGCCCGCGCACCGGCAAAGAGCCCGTGCCCATGCTCGGCGCGCTCCTGCAGCTTGCGCGTCGTGCGCTCCACCGCGGCCAACGCCGCATGGCACGAGGGCCCGAGGCCGCCGGTGTTGAAATACGCCAGCTCGCGCGTGAGCGGAAACTGGTCGCGCACCGCCGCCCAGAAGGCACCCGCGTTCTCCGCGGTATACTCCGGCAGCACCGTTTCCCCGGACGCCGGCGCGGACGTCGTCGCCGCCCCGGCGCGCGCCGCGACCGCAAGGCCGAGCGGACCGAGCGCCGCCTGCCGGAGAAAAGTCTTCCGCGAAAGGGTCATGCCGGGGTGAACGTCAGCGCGTGATCGAGCCGCAGGGTCGCGCCGACCGCGAGAACCTGCGGCTCGGCCCGGTGGAAGGCAAACGCCGCGAGGGGATTCTTCGCCCGCACAAACCAGTGCACCGGCCCCGCCAGGCTCTCGAACCGGATCCGCGTCCGCCGCAGCGTCGTGTCGTGCTGGCAGGACCACTCCATCCACGTCCCCGGCGCCCCGTGCACCGCCGCCTCGCCGCTCCGCCCTTCCGGACCCGAGATGCCGATCGTCGGGTCGCCGTGCTCGTCGAGGAGGTCGCGCGCCCCGCGGAACTGCAGGCCCGTGTAATGCGAGCCCACGAGCCCGCCGGCCGAGTGGTAATTCTGCAGCTGCAGCCGCTCGCCGCTCACGTTTCTCAGCTCGCTCTGCCAGCGCAGCATCCAGCCGGCATCGAGCAGCCGCGTCTCCAGCACGCGCACTTCCGAGAGCAGCGGCCGCCCACCTTCGCGCGCGTGCCACTCCACCCGCTCCTTCATGCGCTCCGGCGTGAGTTCCAGCCAGCTGCCGTGCACCTGCCGGCCGTGATCCTCGCGCCAGACATAACCATCCGCCGCGCGATGCGTCGGCCCGCCCCAGAAATTCACGCCGTTCACGTCCGTCAGCGTGAAACTGAGCCCGTGATGCCACGGGTGATCGTTGGGCCGGAAATTCGTCACGACGTCACCCGCCAGCGTGCACACCGGATGGGCGTAAGGCCGCGGCGCCTCGTTGGCCGGCGTGTCCGAAACGTAATTATAGCGCCAGAGCAGCTGCCCGCCCGCCGCGCGCACCTCCACGTGCCGGCCTTCCTCATGCACCAGTTCGAGCCGGCTGCTCATCCGCGCGCCTCCACCGTGCACTCCCCCGTCCACCGGCCGCCGGGAAACTCATGCCGCGCGCCATCCGGCAGCGTGATCCGCACCGGCACGCCCGCCGGCGCCGCCACCGCGAGCGAGAAAACATTTCCCTGCACCTGCCACGACACCGCGACCTCGCCGTGCGGCGTGCATACCTTCCCGGCCGCGGATCCCAGTCCGCAGCGCCGCGGTTGCACGTCGATCGCGCCAAACCCCGGCGCCGCCGGCGTCACGCCCAGCACGCACGTCATGAACTCGATCGCCGGGTGCGCACTCCATGCGTGGCACAGCGAACGCCAGTAGCTGTTTTCCTCCACGAAGGTCGACAGCCCGTGCTCCACCATCTCGTGCCACGGCCCGAGAAACTCCGGCATGCGCTCGTAGGCCCCGCAGCGCTCCAGCGCGCGGAAGCCCGCGTGCCACCAGAAGAAGGAGCCCGGCGCGAGTTTGCCGTCCGCCGGGAAACGCCCGAGCAGCCGGCGCCGCTCGTTCTCGCCCGCCGCCCCGCACAGCACCGCCCAGGCGTTGCCATACTGGCTGATTTCCGGTCCGCCCGGCCGGTCGAAAAACAGCCCCTCCGCCTCCGACCAGAACCGCGTGCGCACCACCGCCCGCAACCGCTCCGCTTCCGCGCGCCACTCGCCCGCGCTCCGCCGCAGCCGCTCCGCCTCGCGTCCCGTCTCGCCCGCCAGCGACCATTCCAGCACGTCCGCCGCCTCCGCCAACGCGACGACATATTGGCCCGAGATGATGGCGGTCGGGCCCACGTCCGCCCCCGGCACCACTCCCCGCGGCCACCACGGACACCAGTCGGTGATATTCCAGAACGGCAGCCGCGCCGGCAGGCCGTCGGCGTCGCCGTGCCGCCGGAACCAGTCCAGCACCGCCGCGATCCCCGGCCGCAGCTGCCGCACCGTCTCGGCATCGCCGGAGCACAGGAGGTAGTCGCGGATGCACGTGATCCAGTGCAGCGACCACGACGGGATCACCTGCACCAACCGCGAAGGGAAACGACTCTGCGTCAGCCCCTCCGGCAGCCGCGACCAGTCGAAGTGCAACAGCGCCTGCCGCGTCAGCCGGTAATCGCCCGTCGCGAGCATCGCGATCTTCGAGGTGATCATCGTGTCGCCCGCATACTGCATCTGCTCGTAATACGGACAGTCCTCGAAGGTCTCGTGCGCGCAGAGCCGCATCGTGCGCAGCGCCACGCGCCAGATCTTTTCCAGCGTCGGATCCGAGCAGCGGAACTCCGCGGCCACACGATACGGATACGCCGTGAAACGATGCGTCACCGCCCGCACCGTCAGCGGCGCGCCGCGCGTTTCGATCCGCAGCCCGACATAGCGGAAGGTCCGCCAGTGCAGCGGCTCGAACACCTCCGGCCGCTCCGCCGTGCCCTCGCCCGCCGGCTCCCATCGATCACTCCAGCCCGCGATCGCGCCGCGGCGGTCAAAGGTCCAACCCGTGCTCTCGTCGGCGTAGTGCGACGCCAGATTCGCCAGCGGCTGCTGCCGCCCCAGCAGTTTCGCGCCCGGCGTGTTCCACGGCAGCCGCAGCGCCTCGGCATACGTGAGCCGCACCGTCGCCCCCGCCCCGCCCTCGATCTCGAGTCGCGGAAACGCCGTCGTGAGCTCTCCCACATCGAGGATCACCTCGAAACTCTCGCCTGCCCCCACGTGGAACGGCGGCCGCAGCGCCGCGCCGCCCCCGCGCCCGAAAGCATCGCCAAACTCCACGCCCGCCGGCTCCGCCTCTTCGAGCGCCGGGATGATCCGCGGCACCAGTCCATACGGGCTCGTCGGATCGCGCCGATTTTCGTGCCGCTCCGCTTTGAACAACACCGTCGCTTCCGCCCAGCGCCCGTCGTCGAACTCCGGCTCGGTCCACCCGCGCGGACCCTCCGCGCTCACGCGGTGTTCGAAGTAACCTTGGTAGCCCTCGAACTGCGTGCCTTCGTTCTGAAAACGATGCGCCCGGTCCACCGCCACCTTCCAACCCGGCGCGCCGGTGCTCAGATCCGCCGCGGCGGCACCGTCGACCAGGAGCGCGCCCTCGAGCAGCCAGCCGCCGGCATACGTCATCACGCTGCACGGCGCGCCGAGCCACGCCGGCCGGTGCGCCACGCGCGACATGTCCAGCACGAGTGCCGTCAGCACATTCGCGCCGCGCCGCAGGTGCGGCCCGAGATCGTAGGTCTCGTAGAAGTGATGGTTCACATCGCCCTTCGCCGGACCACGGCCAAGCAACGTGCCGTTGCAGTGAAACAGATACCGGCTGTCCGCCGATACGTGCACCACCAGCCGCGCCGTCGTCGTGTCCGCGACCGTGAAACGGCGCCGGAAGAGCCGCACCTGATAATGCGACGGCGTCGCCGCCTCCGGAGCAGGCGCGCCGTGCGTGCCTTCGGAAGACCAGATCCAGGACGCGCCTTGGACAAACGGGAGTGACATCGCGTTGGGGTGGGCGCCGCGACTTTTCCGCGCGCCGCGCGTGGGAATAAGCTCGCGGCCAAGCGTGATTCAATAACCGTTTTCATGATTTTTCAGACCCCGCATGAAAAATAATCCCCGCCTCGTCGTCTGCGCCACCACGTGGTCCATGATCGGCTATCCCACCGCCCGCCGCCCCTGGCCGGTCGCCCGCCAGCTGCGCGAGATCAAGGCCGCCGGCTTCGACGGCGTGTGCGCCTGGATCACGCCCGAGATCGCCGCCGGCGCCCGCCAACTCGGCCTCGAACTCCTCAGCGGCTTCGACGCCAAGAGCGTGGCCGATGCCGTGCCCAAGCTCCGTGCCCAGCGCGACCTCGGCGTGCGCCTCGTCAACATCCAGCTCCTCAACCACGACACCCCGCCCGCCAAGGCCGCCCCGGTCTTCGCCCGACTCGTCCGCGCCGCCCGCCAGCTCGGCGTCGACGCCCACCTCGAGACACACCGCGACACCTGCACGGAGACGCCGGAGAAATTCGACGAGATCGCGCGCCTCTACCGCCGCGCCACCGGCGAACTCCTGCCGGTCACGTGGGACCATTCGCACTTCGCCGTCTCGAAGCACATGCTCCCGCCCGACTACTCGCGCCGCCTCCTCGCGTGGCCGAAGCTGATCCAGGCCTCGCAACTCTTCCACCTGCGCCCGTTCAACAGCCAGCACTGCCAGGTGCCCGTGACCGACGGCCGCGGCCGCCTCACGCCCGAATTCCGCGACTACCTCGCCTTCGTGCAGGACCTCTTCGCCTGCTGGCTCGCCGGCCCCCGCCCCGGCGGCGAACTCTGGGTCTGCCCCGAGCTCGGCATGTCGCACGGCTACCACGTGAGCACCAACCCGCACCCGTGGCCCGACGCGATCCGCGCCCGCACCGAAATCCTCGGCGCCTGGCAGCGCGCGCTGCGTTGACCCGGCCGGCTCGCCGCGGGCGGCGCCGTCCCCAACGCGGCCGCCAAAAGCCTTGACCTGCCCGCCGCGGTTTTCATTCGCTTTCCTGAAATTTTCAGCCGGTTGCCCCTCCCCACCCCACGATGCTGATCACCGAGATCGCCCGTAAGGCCCGCGTGTCGCCCGCGACCGTTTCGCGCGCGATCAACCAGCCTGAAATCGTGGCCCCGGAGAGCCTCGCCCGCGTGCGCGCCGTGATGCAGCAGCACAACTACGTGCCCGCGCCCGTGCACCGCCGCCGCGGCCCCAAGCAGGCCGCCCGCGATCTCCGCCGCATCGGCGTCTGGTTTGTCGGCGCCCGCGCCAACAACCCGAGCCACAATTGGTTTCAGGACCAGCTCCTCCAGGTGCAGCGCGACGATGCCCGCGCCCGCATCGAGCTGCGCGTGCTGTTCTCCAGCAGCCCCGACGAACTGCCCGCCGGCCTCGGCGCGGAGAAACTCAACGGCCTCATCATCCAGGGCCGCGAGCCATCAACCGAATGCCTCGCGCAGCTGCGCGAACTGCCGCACGTGTGGTTCATGACGCGCCGCTCCCCCACCTACCCGGGCGACTACGTCGAACCCAACAACGAGGAAAACGGCACCCTCGCCGCCGACTACCTGCTCGCCCAGGGCCACAAGGCCGTCGCCGTCATCAGCACAGACCCGGAGTATCCCGCCGTCGCACGCCGCGTGCGTGCGTTTCTCGCCCGCGCCGCCGAGCTCGGTCTGCGCGCGCACAGCATTCTGGGCCAGTCCAACCCCGGCGTCGGCTACCTTGAGATTTCCCCCGCGCACGGCGAGAGCGACTCGCTCGTGAAGCGGCTGCTCGCCGCCACGCCGCGTGCCACGGGCCTCTACATCCCCGTCGATCATTTCTGCGGCTCCTTCTTCCGCGCCCTGCGCGAAGCGGGCCGCCGGCCCGGCCACGACTTCGAGGCCGTGCTCGGGAACTTCAATCCGGTGATCTACCACAACCTCGATCACCTGCCCGCCGCGATCGACATCAACCTCCCCACGCTCATCCGCCGCGTCGTCGACCAGCTGCTCTGGCGCATCGAGAACCGCGGCGCGCCCGGCCGTATCGGTATCAGCGTCTCCCCTACGCTGCTGCCGCGCCCCGAAAGCAACGGCCGCATCGCGCCCGCCTGAGCCCGCCACCCCTGCACCTTTGTCCGCAAACCCAACAACCCTGCAACCCAACCCAAGCCAAACGAAGATCCGTCCTTTCCCCATGAACCTGCAAACCACCCACTCAGCCCTACGAGCCAGGCGCGCCCTGGCCGCCGGTCTGGCGGCGTTGATCACGGCGTCCTTTGCCCACGGGCAGACGCCGTCGGCGGATCGCCTCCGCCGCCTCGAAGAGGAAAACGCCGCCCTCCGCAAACAGATCGCCGACTTCGAGGCGCGTCTCGGCCGCCCCG
>JACCDX010201213.1_pt1 | contig 22121 bp, 27 predicted proteins | sample 7449681 | NCBI WGS metagenome assembly JACCDX01 (sample SAMN15323450, study PRJNA562643) | freshwater metagenome | isolation source: river surface water | place: USA:Blue River Watershed | collected 2017-08-18
AATGGCAAAGTTGTTAAGGAAGACGGGTCTCCTTATGGGATGATAGATATACCCGCCTTTGTGAATGGTGTTACTATTGAACGTAGTAAAGCGGTTGTCGGGGAAGAAGTGGCGCCACAAGTTCCCGTAGCACCCGTAGAAGCGGAAGTAGTAAGCATAGACGAAAAAGAAACCATTCGTCAAATGAAGCCGTTTACAGAAGAAATGGCTAATGATATAGAAAAAACTTTATATGGTACAATCTCCGGAAGCATACCTCTTGAAGAAGCCCTTCCTGATGGCGTTTATGTAGATTTAGGAAACAATCTATTTGCTTATGCCGATAAAAATGAAAAAATTGCCGCTATAGTAGATAAGGCGAATGGGTATATCGTAAGTAAATCATTTTGGAATCCAAGAGAAAATAAATGGCAACTTCCAAATCAAGCTAACCTAAGAGATGATGCTAAAAGATTAGGAATAAACGAGGATGAATATATTAGAAAATATCAAGACGCTGTTGATTCTTTAAATGTATCCGGAAAAGGAGCACCACAAGTTCCCTCAACAGAAAAAGAGTTATCAAAAAATGCAAACATAGCAAGAGAGATTTTAGATGAAGCTTCTATGGCAAAAGAAGGAGCTGTTTTGACGCTTGAGGAAAAAGGTAAAATCGAAAAGGCTATTGATGATTATGAAAAAGGATTAATAGAAGGAGAAGATTTAAAATCCTTAATGCTTGAAAATGGTCTTCCTAATGAATATGTAGAAAGAGCTATATTTGAAAAAACGCCACAAGTTCCCGCAGCACCCGTAGAAGCGGAAGTAGTAAGCATAGACGAAAAAGAAACCATTCGTCAAATGAAGCCGTTTACAGAAGAAATGGCAAACATAGAAAGAGAATTTGAAAATAGAGGATTTAAAATAGATACCGACTACGATAACGAAATTATTGTAACAGATAGACAAGGTAATATCCTAGACCCAGAAGAAATACCTGCTGATATAGCAGACCTTGCAGCAGCTTACGAACAAGCAACAATGAAGCTTGGAGAATTTGACCAAGTAGCGAGAGAGAAAGCATTGGAAGAATCGAGGAAAGTAGAGGAGGTTGTCGGGGAAGAAGTGGCAGTAGCACCCAAGAAAGAAATTCCAGAAGGGTATGAGGGCTATTACAAAGAAGGTTTACCTACTTATAACATTGAAGATTTTAGGAAAAACCCCAGAATTTTAGAGTCGGATGAGGCTTATCTTACAATAGGCTACCCAAATAGTTTTATAGGATTATCGACCGACAGAAGCTTAATTTCTAAAGAAAATAATATAGCTCCAGAATCTATAAAAGTGGGGGATATAGTTTCTATTTCTGGTAAAAAATATGCAGTTGAAGATATATCGGAATTAAAAAAGGGAAAGGAATCTGTTGGTTTATTAAGAGTTAATGAAAAAGGAGATTTTATAAGGCAAAGAGATTTACCTAAGAAAGAGGCTGCCGGGTTATTAACAGAAGAAATTGAAGAAGAGGAAGTGCCAGAGATTGCCGAAGCATCCGAAGAAGGGTTCAGGCCCTTGGAAGGATTTGAAGGTTTTGAGGTAGAGGAAAAAGAAACTCCAATACAAAGAAAGCAGATTTCAAGGATGAAGGACAAGGCTATGAGTCTTGAGTCTACAAATCCTAGGACTATTGTAATGCAGTATTTTATCAATGGTGGTAAAATAAATAAGTCTGCTATTCAGGAATTATACGGTATTTCTGAAGGAGCTGCTAGAATTAGGTTTAAAAGAGGTGTTCCTACGGAGGAAATGAAGGTTAAGAAATCTTTATTAAGTGATAAAGCCCCGGGCCTAGAAGCTCTTTCCGAATCTTTTGCTGAAAGATTGATGCAATTTTCTGAAACGCAAGTTGACAATAGAGATTTTGTGGACGCTATCGCAGAAGTGCTTCAGGACTTTAATAGCGTTAGGCCAATGATTCAGGAATTGGCAAGTGAATATGACCAGCAGCAGTACTCTGGAGTTACTCAAGGAGATTTAAAAGATCTTGAGGCGGCAGTTACCGCAGAGTTAGAAGAAGTTGTGGCAGGACTTCCCCAGACAGTAAAAACAGAATTAATACAATTTTTAGATAAATACAGAACAGTAGAAGGTTTTGTAGATTGGGCTAAAGTAGAAGAAGTATCTAACGACTTTGATCCAGATTATTTAAGCCTTTCTGAAGAAACAGTTAAAGCAATAAAAGATGAAATCCAAAGAAACGTCTACAGACAAAGAATTAGTCGTCCTGCTGTCGAAGATATTAAAAAGGCAGGCGATGCGGCAAGAAGGCTCGCAGAAAGAATCCGTCAAGGGAAAATCAACAAGCTCGGAGGTTTCAGAGCCGGAACAGGCTTCGATGCAGTCTGGGACGCCTCCCTTGAAATAATAGCAAAAGCCCTTGAAGGAGGAGCTTCAGTTGCAGATGCTATTGAGCAAGGATTAAAATACGCAAAAAGTACAGGTTGGTACAAAAAGTTAACCAACCCTGCGGACTTTGATAAAAAATATCGTGAACAATTAAACGAAGAATATAATGCCATTCAAGTCGGAGGCCCAGAGGAGATTTCTATGGGCGAAGCACCCAGAGGTCGCAAAGAAGTGGAGTCAGGAGTTCCCCCAACAAAACCTCCAAAAGCTCCCAAAAAAGGTGAAGGTGCGGGTGAAGAAGGGATGACGGGAATCTCAAATGAAGAAGCCTTAAAAGTTCGTTTTAACATAGGACTTCCTGCCTTTGAGAGACCGCAACCCGAAAGCTGGAATCAGCTAAATGAGCAAGCGGACGAAGCAATTCGTAATGGGTACAATGTAGAAAAGTTACTTGAAAAGCTAGAGCGAGGACTTCCCCCGACATCAGTAGAAGAAGTTATATTAGCTAAGTACGCAGCTACTCTTGCAGATACCTTTGATAAAACAAGAAGCGAAGATGTATTAAAAGAATACGAGAGAGTAACCAATATAACAAATAGCATAGGAACTCTTACCGCTAGAGCATTAAACGTAAGAAAGCTTCTCATTCCAAAGGAAGATACATTGGCAGACTTTTTTGTAATTGAAAAAGAAGAAACGGGAGTAGATGAATTAACAGACGAGCAAAAAGCTGTTATTACAAAGGAATACGAAGAAATTAAGGCTACTTCTGAGGCCCTACAAAAGAAAGTAGAGCAATTACAAGAAGAGCTTGCGAAGAAGCGTGCCGGGGAAGTTGTGGCACAAGAAACGAAAAAAGTTAAAAAGACTAAAAAGACAGATCAAGATTTTGCTAACGAAAGAAAGCAGATAGTAGAAGATATTAGAGAAAAGTTAAAGAAGGCTCGTCAAGAAAGTAAAGTTACTATTGTTCCTTACGCAAATGAGCTTATCGCCATTTCCCCGGACGTAGCAAAACTTGTCAAGAGTTTAGTAGAACAGGGAGTAGTGAAATTGGAAGACGTTGTAGCAGAAGTGTACAATACCATAAAGCCAGAAATAAATGACCTTACTAGAAAAGATGTAACCGATTTGATAGCTGGAGAATACAATAAAAAGAAGCCAACTAGAGGAGCTATTGCGGCAAAGGTGCAAGACTTAAGAACGGAGATAAAGCTTATCAACCAATTAGAGGCGCTTGAAAGAGGGGAGGTTCCTAAGAGTCCGCAAAAGAAAATAGAGAGAAATAGGGAGCTTAAAAAATTAAGAGATAGAATTAAGGAGCATCCTACTATGAAGGCAGCGGATGCTAAAAAGCGTATTGCTACTCAAATAGAAAAGTTAGAAAAAGATTTAACAGAAGGCAATTACGACTCGAAGCCTGAAAAAAGAGAAATAACCCTCGATGTGGAAGGAAAGAAATTGCAGAAAAAGTTGATTGAATTACGTAAGCAAAGGGATATTCGTAGAATTAAAAACGAATATGATAAGAGAACAAAGGGTCAAAAAGCGCTTGACAAGGTGCTTGAAATTGCAAACGTACCTCGTTCTCTTATGGCCTCTACTGACTTTTCGGCTCCCTTGAACCAAGCGGTTATAGCTACAATAGCTTACCCAGACCTTTCGGCAAAGGCGGTGCAGCAGATGGTTAAAGCCACAGCTTCCCAAGACGCCTTCGACCAATGGTTTTACGAATTAAAAGATGATCCGAGATACGACCTAATGAAGGAATTAAGGCTCCGTATTTCCGATCCCCATAGTCCGTTCCTAACAGCAAAAGAAGAGGCTTTTATGGGCGGTTATGCAGAGCAGATACCCGGAGTAGGAGTCCTTGTAAAAGCTTCAGAAAGGGCCTATGTTCAGTACCTTAATAAATTAAGAGTTGACTTATTCAATCGATTTGTGGATAGATTTGAGGAGCAGGGGAAGACTTATGAAAATAATAAAAGGTTGTACGAAGCGACCGCAAAATATATTAATAACATTACCGGAAGCGGTAAGTTACCAAAGATAGGAAGCATAGACTTTGAGCAATTTGCGCCTGTCTTTAACGCCTTATTGTTCTCACCTCGACTTATGGCATCTAGGATAAATATGTTAAATCCTGTTTATTTTGGAACCTTGCCAACGGAGCTTAAGATTCAGTATGCAAAAGATATGGGTAGTACTTTAGGACTAGGTTCTTTAATACTTACTCTTTTTGCACTATACGGAAAGTCTCAAGACGATGACGAAGAGAAGATAACAATAGAAACCGACCCTACGAGTTCAGATTTTGCCCGTATTAAGCAAGGAGATATAAGATGGGATATTTGGGGAGGTATGCAGCCTTATGTTCGTTTATTTGCGCAAATAGGCTCTGGAGAAAGAAAGTCTACAAGAACAGGCCTGAAACAGTCTCTTGACGGAGAAGGAGCTTTTGGAATTACTAGGGGAGACGTTTTAAGTTCTTTTATAAGAGGAAAGCTTTCCCCAATACCAGCTATGGCGGTAAACTTAGCACAAGGACGTAATGCTGCGGGGGAAAAAGTGACGCTTGAAAAAGAGTTATTTAGCCACTTGCTCCCCCTCTCAATGCAAAGTATTGGTGAGGCGATCAAAGAAGAAGGGCCTTCGAGAATAGTATCAGCAGGTCTTCCGGCTATATTTGGAGTAGGTGTACAGGTTTATGGAGATCGTCCAAAAGAAGTAAAGACAACAATCGATTATAAAAACAGGGAAATCGAACTAAATAAACAACAGATAGATTATTTCCAAGATACATATAATGAGCTTTCCAAGAAGGCGGTAGAAAAGCTTAAAAAGACCCCTGAATATAAATCGGTTGACAAGGCTACTCAAGTGCAATTAGAAACGCAGCTTCAGCGACTTATGATGAAAAAAGCTGAAAAGAAGTTAACCGAGAAGTATAGGTCTGAATTTTTAAAGGCTCCGGTTATGACAGAGGATGAAAAAGTAGAGAGAGCAAAACGTATGATTAAGAAGAAATTTAACTAAAATAAAGTAACTTTGATTAACCTTTTAATACAATAAAAAAATGCCTCTTGTACCTAATTTCACGACTTCCCAGACACCCGGACAACCTTCTGTTATTACAGTTACGGATACGTCTACGGGAAGTGATGTAGCAATAGCCTCAAGGAGAGTATACCTAGTAGATTATGAAGGTAATTTTGTTGTTGAGGGAAGTAATACCACAACAGACTACACCCCTTGGCCTTTAGCCCAAACAAGCATAGATATTGACTGTTTAACAGAAGATATGGCCCTTTCCGTTACCGTAACTTGGAATGATATTAACGGAGTGCAGCTCTATACCAAGACGGTGCTTACGGGTTTTACACTTTTCAACGAGAGTTTTTATTACTCCCTAACACAAGGACAAGCAGCTATTTCTAATCCGTCTTTTATCCTACAAGACAATACCTATTTTCAAAACAAGTGCAAGCTTCGTTCCTGCATAGATGCTGGAGATCAAGCTATTTCTTTAGGAGGAGATATAACATCGGCTCAGTTGTGCTATAATTTAGCTACAGAGCTTGTGCAGAACCAAAATCTATTTTTCTAATGTTGGGGGAAGTCATGAGATAAATTAAAAAAGATGCCACTAACAGTCAACGATATCATAAATATTGCAAAAGTAAGCGAATACCTTTCTACGATTGACGTGGAGAAGGGTTCACTCTTTGGTCAACGGATAGTTCCAGAAACGCCACAAATTTTGTACAACGAAAGATCGGCCGTGGAGTGGATGTACTCTCTTGATCCTGCCAACACTTCCCTCGCACTCACATCAAATTACCTATATTCTCTTTGTAGAGGTTATAACCTTCAGGCACAAGCAATACTTGGAACCGCTACCGGAGGGTCAGTTGCTCCCGTAACACCCACAAGCATACCTAATTCCTATGACTTTGTTGTTTCGGGAAGTTCTCTTATTCCTACCGGAGCTACATCAGTACTTCTTCCTGCTTACATTGGCTGGAACATACTCTTTGTAAGAAACGGAATCCCGCAGTCTAGTATTAATACAGGGCAGTCTTATTACTCTTGGAATAAAAATACAGGACTGTTGACGATTAGCCCAGAGGCCTTCGATGGTGAACAATTTTTGATATACCCTATATGATTGAAAATCAATTAGATACAAAAGATTGGGTTATTTATAAAATAACAAGCCCTTCCGGTAGAGTTTACATAGGGAAGAGTTCTAATTGGATGAATAGGTATTCAAATTATAAATACTTTAAAACCGCCAAGCAAGTACATAAGCAAAGAGTATTGTATTCTTCTTTAGTAAAATATGGATTCGAGGATCATAAAGTAGAGGTATTAGAAAGATTTAGTTCCGATTCTAATTACTCCTCTGGTAAAGAAATGTTTTGGATTCGTTCTTTTATGTGTAATTTTTCAAAATATCCTGAACAAAGGGGGATGAATTTGACGGATGGCGGGGAGGGCAATCTTGGTTGGAAAAGGCCGGAAGAAAGTAGATTGGAGATAATAAGGAAAAATACTGGAAAAAAAAGATCTGAAGAGTGTAGACGAAGAATAGCCCTTGGAAAAATTGGCAATAAAAATGGCTTAGGAAGAAAAGTAACTGAAGAGCATAAGGCTATTTTAAGAAATTTTCAATTAGGTAGAAAAAGAAGTGATAAGGAGAAAGAGAGTTGTAGAAACGGACAATTAGAATATAATAAAAAAACAGGTAGAACCATAGTTCAGCTAGATGACAATAATAAAATCATAAAAGAGTTTGGTTTTTTATACGAAGCGGCTAAATTTTTTGGTTTAAAAGAATGTGCTTTAAAGTACCATATAAAAAGAAACACAACTCAAAAAAGAATTGGCGTAATTTTAAAATACAGATTTGAAATATGACAAAAAATAATAATATGATGAAGAAGATATTCTTTCTTGTATCGTTACTTGTACTAATCGTAACTAATTCATTTTCACAAGGTTACCCTCTGACTCAGTTCATCGGAACAGACAGCGCGCTTGTAGTTTCAAAGGGAGGCTTGCAGGGTCGCCTTGTCAATGTCGTATTTTCGGATACTAGCGCAGCAAACCTCCAACGTATTCGTCAATACCCCGGAGCGCAGATAGTAACCAATGGAGCTGGAATGAAGATATGGCTTCGTAATGCCGATGCTACAAGATGGTTGCAGATACCTGCGGGAAGTGGTGTGGGTAATATTTATACTATTGATGGGACGTTAACGGGAAATCGTGAGCTTGATGGAGATGGAAACACTTTATCATTTACGGCTGTACGTAAATTTGAATTTTCGGGAGATAGTTTATATTATCTTCTTGATTCAACTGGCAACTTAAGAATTAAATTAGGCGCTCAGCAACTTACAATGCAGGGCGATACGGCTTCTCTTTCAAGGAGATTATCGTATACGGGAAATCTTGGCAATACATTTACGCAGTATAGTTTAGTAGATAAGAATTATGTAGATAGCGCTATCACATCTTCCCCCGCAGGAACAGTAACCTCAATAGCTACTAATAATGCTACGGGAATAACTGGAGGGACTATTACGTCTACGGGAACTCTTGCCATTGATACCGCACTTATTTCTACTCGCCTCTGGAGACAAAAAGGAATAGACAGCGTAGCGGCTTTAATAAATAATAATGTTTCGGGAATTGCTAGCTATGTACCTAAATTTAGCGGCACAAATACAATCGACACTTCCCAGCTATTTCAAGATGGTCAAAACATTGGCCTCGGCACTACCACCCCTAACGGGCGATTGGCTATTGTAGATACAGGAGGGTTTGCCCTTAAAATTAACTATAATTCAGCCTCAAACGTATCAGATAGCAATGCCGCTATCTATGCTGAAAATAACGGGCTAAGCTCTTATGTGGCCATCTTTAACGAAAAGACTACTAACAATACGGGAGCGCAGTTACCGCTATTGATAGAAAGCTCATTGACTACGGGGACTCCCCAAGCCAATATGGGAACGGGGATGGATTTTGGAACAAGGGATGATGCCAATAATAGAAAATTAAATAGGTTTATCATTAGGGGTACCAACCCAGCGGCAGCAACCTATACGAGCAGAGCTGAATTTAGGCTTTGGAATAATGGCACTCAAACGACCCCTTATTATTGGTTAGGGAATGGCAATATGGGTCTGGGAACATCTACCCCAGACTCTAACCTTACTGTTGTCAATGGAGCTTTATTTGGTCGGGGAATTCGTGCGTCAGGACTTCCCCAAGCACCCGGAACTAAAGCCCTTCGCATAGACGCTTCTGGAACAATATCATACGCCGATACTCTTATCGATGCAGGGGGAACGGTTACCTCAGTAGCCACCAACGACGGAACAGGTATCACAGGCGGCACAATCACCACTACGGGAACTTTGGCTATTGATACTACCCTTATTTCCACTCGAGCTTGGAGACAAAAAGGTGTGGATTCATTGCAAGCTAATATTAATCTCAAGCTTAATATCAGCGATACCGCTGCCATGCTTTCCCCTTACTTAAGAAAGGTGGATACAACGGCTATGCTCCAAAATTATGTTAATAACGTAGGCTATGGCTTAGATAAATCAGGACAGGTGGTATCAGTAGATACTCTTGAAATGTCAACCCGAGCTTGGAGGCAGAAAGGGATAGACTCTGTTGCAGCTTTGATTAATAATAATGTTTCGGGAACAACTAACTATGTATCCAAGTTTACGGGTACGAATACTATCGGGAACTCTCAGATTTTCGATAACGGAACGAATGTAGGCGTAGGCACGACTTCCCCGACACAAAAATTAGATGTTAACGGGGATGCTTCATTTAATGGAGTTAGAGTAGGTAGGGGAGCAGGTAATTCTGTTGTAAATACAGTAGTTGGAAATAATTCAATGACTAATGTCACTTCGGGTACGGATAATACCGCAGTAGGATTTGGGGCTTTAGCTGCTTTAACAAGTGGAGGTAAAAATACTTCAATGGGTATTAGTGCCTTAACCGCTAATACTTCGGGTTCTTTAAATACGGCAATAGGGGAATCTGCACTTAATTCAAATACAAGCGGTGGTAATAACATTGGTATAGGTTCTGAATCAATGAAATTTAATACTACTGGAGGTTTTAATGTGGGTGTGGGAAATGGTGCAATAGCCTATAATACATCAGGTACTTATAATACTTCTTTAGGTTACGATGCTGGTAAAAGTCCTGTAAATGCAGGTCAGTTTAACCAAACGGGAACTTATAACCTATACTTAGGAAGTTTAGTTAGAGCTGGGGGAAATGGTAATAATACTAATGAAATAGTAATTGGCGCACAAGCAGATGGTAACGGATCTAATTCTGTTACTTTAGGTAATACCTCTATTACTAACACTTATTTAAGAGGTAACATTAATTTAAATACTGTTGCCAATGCCACTACCGATACCGACAAGTTTTTAGTTTCCGATGGCGGAGTGATTAAATATAGAACTGGCTCTGAATTGCTTTCAGATATTGGCGGTGCTTCTGCTTCATCTATATCAGGTACTACCAACTATATCCCCAAGTTTACAAGTTCAAGTGCAATAGGGAATAGTGTTATTTATGAAAGTTCAAATAAAATTGGTATAGGTACTACAAGTCCTGATTCTGAACTTGATATATTAGGTGCAGGAAGTAGATTGCGTTTAGATGGAAGTTTATCTACTTTTAATATATTATCAAGGAATACCGCTAATGGTGCAACAAACCCATTAAACTTTGATGCAGATGTTTACACATTTAATCGTGCAGGTTCTGAATTAATGCGTCTCACCTCTACTGGCTTGGGTATTGGTATGTCTCCTAATGCTTCGCAAGGTAAATTACAAATAAATCAATCATTAGGAAGTTCAATAGATGGTGGAATTAGGATTACGGATAATGCGACTACTTCTTTTATATTTAATAATGTTTCAAGTGGTGTTTCAGCTTTATGGTCAAGTGGGGCATTAGCTTTTGGTTCTAATAATGGCACATTTTCTGAATCAATGCGTCTTACCTCTACTGGGTTAGGCATTGGTACTTCTTCCCCCTCACGATTATTAGACCTATCAAGTTCATCCTCTAATGGTACTGCAATCAATATAGCTAATAGTGCTACAAACGGAAGAACGTATGTTATTGGCTCTAACTTTGTAACTGGTAACGGAGAATTTTCAATTTATGATGCTACTGCTTCGGCAGAAAGATTACGTTTAGATGCCTCTGGTAATTTAGGTTTAGGAGTAACACCAAGTGCGTGGGGTGCAAATTGGAAAGCCTTACAAATAGGTAATGCTGCTTTTTGGTCACAAACTGCATCAGGTAGTGGAACATTCGTTTCTCAAAATGCTTACTTTGATGGGGCGAATTGGAAATATAACGCAAACTATAATGCAGCCGTTTATATACAAACAAGCAACGCAGAACATCAATGGTTAATAGCACCAAGCGGAGTTGCAGGAAACACCATATCCTTTACACAAGCTATGACCTTGGATGCTTCGGGAAATCTTTTAGTTGGGGGAACAAGTGTTTTAGGTTCTGCTAAACTTTCAATTTATGGTAAAACGCAAAATGAAACTTCTTTATCAGGAGATGTAATTGGTAATTTTGTAAATACAAGTGCTACTGGATTTGGATTTAGAATTGCTGGTGGTGCATCTGGTGCTGGTTATGCTTTATCAGTTAATAATTATGCTGGAACTGAATTAATGAAAGTTGATGGTTCAGGCAACGTAGGTATAGGTACAACTTCCCCTTCACGATTATTACATATTGATGGAGGTGCATCAGCTACATATTTTCAAATGTCAAATACTGCTTCTGGTAGTGGTGTAAGTGATGGTTTCCAAATTGCACAAGATGGTGCTAATGTTGATTTGATTAATAGAGAAAATGGTTATATAACTTTCAATACTAATAATACCGAGAGAATGCGTTTAGATGCCTCTGGTAATTTAGGTTTAGGAGTAACACCTTCTGCGTGGAGTGCTGGTGAAGCAGCTATTCAAACAACTTATGGAACATTTATTGGTAATAGTGGTGTGAATGTAGGTGCAAATGCATATTACAATGCAGGTTGGAAATATGTTGGAAATGCAGCTTCAAGCCTTTATGCACAAGCAAGCGGACAACATCAATGGTTCAATGCTCCTTCTGGCACAGCAGGTAATGCCATATCCTTTACACAAGCTATGACCTTGGATGCTTCGGGAAGACTATTAATAGCAGCAACAAGTGACTTTGGTTCTGGAACTAGAATGCTTGTAAATGGTACTATTACTGCGATGTCGTCAACTTGGAATAATAGTAACGCAGGTGGTGCAATACAAATGTTTTCTAATAGTGCTGATTATGGCACTATTTGGGCATTAAAAAATGGCAATCAGGCTTGGGGAAATATTGCTATTGCTCCTTCAGGTGGCAACGTAGGTATAGGTACAACTTCCCCTAACATAGATGGCGGTACTGCAACTGCCTTAACAATCAATTCTGCTGCAAGTGGTGCAAGATTAGAATTAGCATCTGGCGGAAATCGTTATGCTCAATACTTTGCTGGTTCTTCTGCTGCATATCTTACAACATATACTTCTATTCCTTTAGTGTTTGAAACAAACTCAAGTGAGAGAATGAGAATAACAAGTGGCGGAAATGTGGGGATTGGAACAACTTCCCCAGCGCATAAAACAGAAATTTATGGAGATGGAACTTCTTTATATCTAAACGGAAACCAAACCTACACTAATTTAAGATTTGGCAACACTTCTGCAACCGCTGGTTATATCCAATATACTGGAGACAATTTTGCTTTTTTGACTAATAGTGCCGAAAGAATGAGAATAAAATCCTCTGGGGTTATTAATTTATCAAACGTACCAAGCGACCCAACTGGATTAGCTACGGGAGATATTTACAGAGATGGAGATGGATATTTAAAAATAGTATTATAATTTAAAACAAATAAAAATGGCAATTAATTATTCGTGGATTATAGGTATGTCGGGGAAGATCTGGTAGGACTTCCCCCAACACAATGAAAACCAATTAAATAACATATAAAAAATCAAAACAAAATGGCAATTACTTACTCATGGATCATCGAAGCCTTAGATGTGGTTCCTAAAGAAGGAACATTAACAAACGTAGTGTCCGTAATACATTGGCGCCGCAGAGGCGTTGAAGAAGTAGATGGGAAGACCTACACCGCAGAAGTGTATAGTACTTATAACTGTCCTAGTCCTTCCCCTACAGACTTCACAGCGTATCCAGATTTGACGCAAGCCCAAGTAGAATCTTGGCTGACCGCTGGCCTTGATGTACCGTCTATTGACGCTAATATCGCTACTCAAATTCAGAATCAAATTCAGCCTCCCGTAATCCAGCCGCCGTTACCGTGGGCCTCAAATCCTGCCTAATTATTTGGTAGGATATGGTAGAATTTATATATTTGTAAGGGGAAATCTTGGGACTTCCCCTTACATTAAACAAATAAAAACACGCAAAAAAGTAATTTATGAAGAAGACAAAACTTATTCTGGTAGCCTTAGTAGCATTGATTTTAGTATCTTTTGTAGCGGAAAAATTTATCGTAATTCGTATGCCTGAAGACAAGATGAACTATCATTGGCAGAACATGAACGGAATCAAGCAAGTAGTTTCGCAAAGCGACCTACCGCATCGACAAGTAATCTACATTCTGCAAAGCATTGATAGTTTTCAGAAAGATGTTCAGGTATCAGCAACCCTTGACACATCTTCCCAAACATTCAAAAAATAACAGAAATGACAGACGGAATCATTTTATTCCTTGTTACACAAACGGTAGCCTTTATCGTAGCGATTTTCAAAATTTATGTTCAGGTTACCGTAAAAATGAGGGAACTTGAACTCCGTATCGAGCAGAACGAAAAGAAAGACGATGTTATCTTCAAGAAGCTAGATGAGATAGCTACCCAAATCCACGAACTCTATCTTGAGTTAAGTAAAAAATAAATGTTATGAACAATTCATTATTTGGCCAGCTTAATGCACGCGATCTTGTAAATGGGGTTATTGTAGCCTTTTTAACGGCTTGTTTGACTTCTATTGTAACTATCCTTGATAGTGGGGTACTTCCTGATTTAGCCCAGTTAAAAGCGGCCGGATTATCTGGCTTGGTGGCAGCTCTGGCTTACCTTACAAAGAACTTGGTAACTAATTCCCAAGGACAAATCGGTAAAACCGAGTAATTGTATGTTAAAATATATTAAAGTAAGACGTATACTCGTAGGGGTATGCGTCTTCATTCTTTTGGGGTGTAGCGAAAGCAGGAAGATAACCAAGGCTATATTAACTCTTGATGAGCATCCAGAAGTAGCCGCTAGATATTGCGGTAATAAGTTTCCTATGAAGGATACGGTAATATACCGAGATTCAGTAAGGTACGACACAATTTTTTCTTTGACGCCGGTGCAGATTGATACTGTGTTGCGGGAAGATACGGTGGTGGTTACGATTACCAAGACTTCCCCCGCAATCATAAAAACAGTAGTAGAATACAAAGAAGTAATAAAGCAACCTACTGAAAAGATAGAAGAACAACGTAGTCTATATTTAGCATGCGAGGGAAGATATAGCACTCTGCTTCAAAAATATGAGACTACTAACGAGGAACGTAAGCAATGGAAAGAGAGGTTCTGGTGGCTCTTAATCGTAGCCGCTGCCCTTGCAGGATATATTGTACGTAAGCCCGTAATGAAACTTGTAAGCAAATTACCGATAGGATGATTGATAGGATTTCAGAAACGAGAATTTTAAAATTGCACCCCAAGATTAGAGAAGAGGTGCTGAAGATGTATAGGGAACAAATATATCCAGCCCTAACCGGAGGGGTATATTGCCGTATTACGCATACCTTGAGAACCTTTGAAGAGCAGAACGAACTTTATAAGCTTGGCAGAACAAAACTATTTGACGCGGATGATAACAGAATAGGTATTGTTACCAATGCAAAGGGAGGGCAGAGCTGGCATAATTGGGGGCTAGCTATTGATGTAGTTATCATGTCTTCCCGAACAGCTATCTGGGACGTATCCGTTGATCTTGACAAGGACGGGAAAAGAGACTGGTTCGAGGTAATAGACATCTTTAAGCGCAACGGCTGGGAGGCTGGGGCCGACTGGAAGGGTAAGCTTCGCGACTTCCCCCACTTTCAAAAAACATTTGGGTACACGATAAAGGATATGCTAAAAAAATGGAATGATGAAGATGTTTTTATAGATAATGGAATTAAATATGTTAATTTATGATTTGTGTTTACAAAATAACAAACCCAGAAGGTAAAATTTATATAGGCGGTACTAAAAACTATAAAAAAAGATTATCGTACTATAAGTCTGTTTCATGTAGAAAGCAAATTTATATTTACGAGTCTATACAAAAATACGGATACGATAATCACGTTTTTGAAATTATAGAAATTTGTAATATTGAAAATTTAAAAGAAAGAGAAAGTTATTGGGGTGTATATTTTGATGTATTAAGTAATGGCTTAAATTCCGTATTACCAAAAAGTAAATTCAGTGAAAATAAAGTAATGGTTTCTGATTCAACAAGAAGTAAGATGTCTGAATCTAAAAAAGGAGAAAAAAATTATTTTTATAAATGTAATCATACGGAAGAAACGAAAGAAAAGATAAGAATTGCTCATACGGGAAAAAAGCACACAGAAGAACATAAAAGAAAAGTTTCTTTAAATAATGCAAAACATAATGCGAAGATTGTGTTAGATTTAGAAACTGGCATATATTATGAATCTGCAAAAGAGGCAGCATTTTATAAAAATATGGTTCATTCTACTTTAAGATCAAGGCTAAACGGTGCTTTGAAAAAAAATCAACTTATTTACGCGTAAAACACTTTAACCTTTGAGCGCCGCAAAAACAATTCAGAGAAAAATCTGCGAAGACTATTGTCGCGACTTCCCCGACATGAAAGACCTAACTCTAGCCAGAAAGGTCTACGAAGAAAACAAATCAAACTTCCAAAACACAGAGCAAGCAAGAAGCTTTATTAGAATCATCAGAGGCCACAACGGGAAACATCACTTTAAGCATTTAGCAGACAAGTCTAACGTAAAGCCCTTAAACTACGATACCACAAATTCCCCCAAACCTTATAAAGAACAAATAAATACTTCTGCCAAGGTATTAGTACTAGACATAGAAACAGCTCCGATTAGGGCTTACGTATGGGGAATTTGGAACCAAAACGTTTCTATTAATCAGATACAGTCCGATTGGTTCTGCCTTACATGGGCCGCAAAATGGCTTTTTGAGGACAAGGTTTATAGCGGTAAATTAACTCCGAAAGAGGTTAAAAAACAGAACGACAAACGAATTATTAAGGGTGTCTGGGAACTTCTGAATGAAGCTGACCTAGTTATCGCGCATAACGGAGAACGTTTTGATCTTCCAAAGCTCAATGCTAGGTTCATTATCAATGACTTACACCCGCCACTTCCCTACCAGTCCATAGATACCTTAAAACATATCAGGAGGCAATTCGGCTTTACTAGCAACAAGCTTGACTACGTAAATAAGCTTTTAAACTTGGAGCGTAAGACCGATACAGGAGGTTTTGAGCTTTGGGAAAGGTGTATGTTGGGGGAACAAGCGGCACTCGATGAAATGGAGGGCTACAATATCAATGACGTGCGCATCCTAGAGGAGACCTACCTGCATATCCGGCCGTGGATTAAGCCCCATCCGAACATGGGGTTGTTTATCCTTGACGAGAATCAACACAGATGCCCTTCCTGCGGCTCTGCCGACCTTCAAGAGGCCGGAAAGGGTTATTACACCACCGTAAATATCTACGCCGCATTGCGCTGTAATAACTGCGGAGCAACGGCTAGAAAAAGGGTAGCCGAGGTGAATATAAAACAACGTAGATTTGTACTGCAAAGTTCCCCTAAATGACACGGAAAAAACCCATCACAATTAAGTTTGGTAAGCTTGGCAAACACAAGGCCGATGGGTTGGCGTATGTAGAAAAGAGAAAGATTGTAATTGATATGAGGCTTTCAGGGGTTGAGTTACTAGAAACAATACTCCACGAAATAGCCCACGTACAGCAGCCGGACTTATCTGAGGAGGCTGTACTAGAATACTCAAAAGAAACTGCGGAAATACTCTGGAAGATAGGCTATCACTTAACAGATAGCAGAGTACTTCCAAGAAACAAACAGAATGAAAATAGAATTGAACGCTAATGAGGTACTTGTTGCTACCTACATTGGATCAAGAAGAAATGCTGAAGCTTCCTTTAGAGGCAGAAAAGCTCGTTTCCCAGAAAAAGTAGTAGGAGAACTATGGGGTTTTCATATTGAGGCGGCTCACGCGGAGTTAGCGGTAGCTAAATATCTAGGTATCTATTGGGGGTTTGGTGTGAATACCTTTCACGTAGAAGATATTGTGAATACGAAGATTGAGGTGAGGTGGTCGTCTCGGGAAGATGTGAAGGTGCGTCCCGATGATAATGGCATTATTGTTTCCGTGACGGGTAAATGCCCCGTCTATGAAATCAAGGGCTGGATAAAAGCAGAGGACGCAAAGCAGGAAAAGTGGAAGTTTAACAAAGCGCCTATTTGTTACTTCGTCCCCCACAAAGAACTTAATCCTATTGAGACTTTAAAAGAAATACTATGAATTTTCCTTGTACTGGTTGTGGTGCTTGTTGCAGAGTTATATCTTGGGCTGATAATGTTATTGTCAGGGACGATCCGGAACACCCTCACTACTTCCCCTACACCCATAAAGACGGAGTATGTGAAAAACTAGGTTCGGACAACAAGTGTACTATCTACGAAACTAGACCTCTTATTTGCAGAATAGAGGACTCCTGCAAGTACTTCGGACACGACCCCGAAGAATACTATACCATAAACATAAAGGGTTGCCATACCTTAATTGATCAATTAGGTCTTGGAGACGAGTGGAAGCCACCACTTCCCGCTACACAATAAGCTTATCTATATTTACGTTATTGTCTGCGCATATCTGGTGCAAGTGTTCCCAGACTTCATCTAGGTCTAACCCTGTTTTATTCTCCATTTCCTTTTTGCTATTGTATAAAATATGGAATAAGGCTATCGCCATTTCAGTACTTTGAACGGCTCTTAAATGCGCCATCCTATCATCTGCATCGTCAAGGTTAAAGGATAGTGTAGCGGTCATATTATTTATTGAAAATTTTATACAAAATATATCCTAAAATTATTCCTAAAATAATGTATGCTGTCATATTATTTGTTTTTAATGTTAGGGGAAGTTATGGCATTAGTCTTTATCAATAAAACAATATACAAATGCCTTGTAAAAAAGTACACAAAGTACCGAGACGAATAGGTACAGTAATATCTTTAGTGCCATAAGTTTATTTTTTTAATGAGGTTATGTAGCCCACACGCTATTTCTAGCGAGGCGTATACAAATAGGGAAAAGGGGGTAAGGATAAGTAGGACTATCAGGACTTCCCCCAACCACAATAACTTCTTCATGATCTACCAATAAATACGTCCATCCATCCTGTTTCGTTCCTACGCGGGTTCTTTCTGTAACTATTTGCCCTATTTTCTTTCTGGCATTGAATACATTTAGTAGGGGAGAAATGCTTATGAACAAAGTCCTTGTAAGGCTTCTCCTTCTTGCATTGTTTACACACTTTAGTCATAATATCTTTTTACAAATATAGTTGATAATTGACAACCCAGTACAATTAACCAACAGAATAAAAATAAATTTTAATAGTGTCATGTTAGGGGAAGTTGTGGTAAAAGAGGGGGCCGGGTAGAAACCCACCCCCGTTCCATTAACACCTATGAAAAGTCAGTACATAAATGATTTTCTCTTGTCCGGATTTTCGGAGTTGCCGTAAAAATGTAATGGCGGTCTGGAAGGAAAGCGTTTGTCAAATTCCTTCGCGGTTATCCATTTACCACCCACCTTCGTCTTGAGTACCCCTTCAGAGTATCGCCAGAGGCGGTTATTCCGGAAGTCTCTAGCCTTTAGCCAGTCGCTTACAGGGTTTACGTCATTTTTTTTCTTGCGTATATAGAGTGGCATTATTCGGGAGTTTGGTAGATGATTTCTTCTTTGACTTCTCCGCCAGTTTCTTCCCACCTTCTAGCAAAGTCGAGGGCGGCTACTCTTGCCGTATCTTCCCCCCAATACTTATCATTAGGCTCTGCGTCTGGTTTGTAAGAGAAGATATTGATTATCCTTTCCTCTCCTTCAACGATAGCATAGACTTCAAAAGTCCCCATCTGTAAGGGTTTTCTTACTTGTTTTACGATTGCTCTGTTCATAATTTAATGTTTTGTAGATTTAATAATGTTTCCTTGAAGAAGGTTGCCCCTGCGTGAAAGAGATAGTTCCCCGCATAAGGATCGCAACCGTCATAAGTTAGGCAGAGGACAAGGTCTCCGTTATCCAGTACTCTTGTTTCGGTAGTGTACTCTATTCCGGCTCTATCAAATTCATTTTGAACGTAGATTGCCATTACTTCGTCTAGTAGTAGTTGTGCTTTGTTTTGCATTTTTTTTAGGTTTAATAGATTGATAATTGTTTATGATACTGTCGATAGCAGCTACTCCAAAGAGTATCGACTCCGAGGGTATTATTTTCACTAACTGCATTAGCTTTTCGCGGTGCTTTAAGGCTAGCTCAAGTGCTTTTTTGTCTGTCATTGGTTAAAGTATTTTTGATATAAATAGTTTGCGAGGGAAGATATGGCGGCTATTGCCAACCAAGTTACAATAAAGTTCTGCATTATCCTTCATTGTTGTTCCTCCCATAAGCTACTCCAAAGTTAAAGGCGTAGGCAATTAATGTTTCTGCGTCTGTTTCATCCTTAATCTCAATGGTTGCCCAGTTCTCCGAACTTCGGGTGATTTCAGCTTCTACTGCCCAAGTCTTTAATTGAGCAAGAAAATACTCTGCTCTCTCCTTTGATAATTCGATTTCAAAATTCATGGTGTTTGTTTTTATTGGTTAAAATTTATAATTCTTTGTTTCGCGTCTGCATTTAATCTGCCATTCCGAATTGTTCTTTTCTTGAAAGCCGTATTGTAGTTTGGCATTTGCTTTCTTTAGGACTACTCCTTCGTATAGGTCGGTCTTTACTAAGTCCTCATACATATACTTGAAACCTTGTGCATATACGGGTACTTTATATATTCCGTTGAGGGAAGTTGCGGCTATATACTCCCGCCATTCCAGACCTTTGTCGCTAACGAGTTGTTGCGCTGGATATTGTGCGTCAATTAGCTTTATCCTATCAAGATAGGTACTGCCTACCAGATATTCCCCCGCATGAACCAGAATATCCCATATAACAAACTTGTCGCGTTCTACTTCTCCGCTTTCCCCTTTCTGCCCCTTATTCAGATATTCCCCCGCATATACATACCATTTACCGTCAGGACTTAACAATCTAAAGTTAATAAAGGGTGAATACTTTGATAGGGGTTGTTTATGGCGGTTATAGACTTCCAAAAGTTCTCCATTGGTAAACACTACACAAGCCGTTCCGTTTAACTTAGGGTTGGCAAAATACTCCCCGTTATCGTACTTCTCCAGTTCTTCGGGGGGTATCTTAAATTGTGGGCGCGGTGGGTAGAGGTACTTAAATTCGTTATAGTCCATTTTCAATATCGTTTATTTGTTGCCATAATTCATCCTCAATCAGCGTGTTTATCTTGTCGGTAATATCAATACAATACTCCCCGATATAAACTTTTACGGTTTGCATAGTTCTGTATATCCCCGAAAGGTCGTGCCTTCCGTGTCCTTCCTCTATTTGGGTAATGCGGTCATTTTCGTAAGATATAACGAGGGGTGCAGATAACTCTGCTATAACTTCCCAAGACATAATGATTATTTTTTAAGTGCGCAAATAGGGTTAATCAGTTCCATTACTTGTTCGGGGTTTGCAAATTGCAAAATGCGATCTATACTCCCCTTTGCTACCGAATAGGTGCGCTCTCCGCTAATTAGGTTTGCTTTGTCGGTTTCTTCAATGTCGGGGGAAGATATGATAAGGTTAGACAAAACTTCTCCGTACTTCTCCACTAATTCGGGGTTGAATTTGTACACTACATTTTCCCCCAACAATCCCTCATAATTACGTAGTATCTCTGCTTTATCTTCATCAACAGCGGTGTACTTATCCATAACAATAAATAGACAACTTGCACCAGTCTTGTCTTGTATCTTAAAACTATCGGGAGTGGTCTTATGGCGGGTAAATTCCTCCAAAAACAAGGACTTCCCCCGCGTTTTAATATCCCCTTCAATCATTTTAAGTTCCCCCGTAAGTGCCTCTATTTGATTTTTAAGGGCAGAATATCTGCTTACCTTGTTGTCAAGATCGTGGGCGGTTAATACTTTCTTTTCTGCTTTTTTCGGTGTCGCGGTCTTTGTGGTTGTGTTTGCCGCGAACAGGTTTGTTGTTGTTTTCATGGTGTGTTTGTTTTATTGGTTAAGCATTTCAATTTCTTGGTCATCTAAATAGATAATACATCCGTTATCTAATTTTATCCAATTACTTTCGGCCTCAATAATTTTTTTCCCTACAATACTTTCGATAGTGTTTGCTGATAATTTTTGCGTTTGCATAGGTGTTTGTTTTTATATTTTGTAAATATAGTGTTAGGACTTCCCGAAACAATCAAAGACATTGTTAAAGTATTGCTAAAGAGCAAGGAAGTTATCCCAAGCACTATCCTGCTTTCTTTGTTTCAGTTTCTTTTTAAGGCTTTCAATCTTGTTCTTTAGCGCAAAGTAGTTCTTTACCGATCCCGTTTCCAATCGTTTGGTAAGGGCGAATATCTGCCTCTCTATTCCCGCATAGTCAAGTTGCGCGGGGTTATCCCTTAACGTGTGTACGTGTCCGTACCAATCATTTAGGCTTTTACTTGCGTGTTGTTCCCAATCTTGTTGGTTTGTTGCGGTGTTTGGGGGGTAGGTGGTTTTCATAATGTAGGGGGAATTTATAGGTGTTTAAATAGTTTGTATTTGGTTATTAATTAGCCAATCTGCCAAAATTTCGTTTGCCGTATCTTCCCCCGCATAACAACCTTTTTCCAATAGCAGGTTATCAATCTTCAAAGCAAGGTGTACGATTTGTAATTCGGTGATAATCATTTTTATATTGTTTTAATAGTTTAAAAATTGCCCGTATAAAACCTAAAAGGCGAAACGCGGGGCGGTGTTTTTCATTCAGCAAGGTTAGTGTATTTAGTTGATAATTGACAACTAAGGGGTGTTAAAATTGTGTTAGAACTTCCCCAAACATTCTACAAATATCCTTCTTCCATAAGACTTGTATATTTTCCTTCTGGTGTTAGGATCAAGTGATCCATTAAATAAGTGTCTAAATTCTTTAATGCCTCTCTGACTTTTTTAGTTAGTTCAATATCGCTATCGCTAGGCTTAAGGTTTCCGGAAGGGTGGTTATGGGCTAAAATTACTCCAGAAGCAAGGCTATCAATAACATATTTGGCAAGTATCTTTACATCCACTACTGTACCCGTTATCCCGCCTTGACTTAATTTAGCCCAACCTATTGTCTTATTAGCCCTATTTAATAGCAGGATAAAAAAGCTCTCATAAATTTCTATATCATCGTGCCAAAATTGGCGGATAACATTATAAGCG
>JACCDX010631982.1_pt1 | contig 22114 bp, 32 predicted proteins | sample 7449681 | NCBI WGS metagenome assembly JACCDX01 (sample SAMN15323450, study PRJNA562643) | freshwater metagenome | isolation source: river surface water | place: USA:Blue River Watershed | collected 2017-08-18
AAACTTTTTCATGTCGTTAGAACCTTCTACAGGCTTTGATGAAGCACCGTCTAAGGCCTGTAGAATTTTCTTCATGTCCATGGTATTACTTCTTTGTGAATGGATTTTTCTTTTTGTCAGCAACTGCCTTTTTCATAGGCTCTTTTTTGTCGCCATCTTTGTCCATGTCTAAGAAGTCTGGTTTAGATGCTTCTTTTAAGCGACCATCTTTTTCAGCACTCTTGAGCATTGCTACACGATCAGAATAACCTTTAACACCTGGTTTAATATCCTTGGCAGCTTTCTTTTCTCCTGCTGTTGGATTCTTAACGTGTTTCATTGTAGTCTTTTCTTGATGACTAGCTTCTTTAACTTTTTTATCTTTAAGAGCTTTCTTCATCGGCTCTTTTTTGTCGCCGTCTTTGTCCATGTCTAAGTAATCTGGCTTTGCGGCTTCTTTCACAGCAGGATTTGTTGGGCCAGGAGCTTGCGGGCTCCAACGCTTGCCTTTATTAGGACCTGCTGTTATGATTGGATATTGTCCTGTTTTAGGATCTTTCTTTGGAGGCGCAGTTGCTCCGTCCATGGGAACTGGTAGATTGGCTTCTTTAATTTTCTTAGACCCAGGACCTTTTGTTCTATTACCTTTGCCTGGCTTGTGTTCTTCGTCCTCGTCGTCCGGCTTGCTTTTAGCATCATACCCGCCGTAAGTTTTAGGACCTGCTTGATGTTTAATGCCTTGTGCAGTCTTGGTAACTTTACCACCTTTGTGTGTAGTACCGGTTTCCTTATCGCCGTCAAACACTTCATCGATCTTTTCGTCTTTTTCAGCTTTGGCTTTAATCTTAGCCGCTGATTTTTTAGCTTCTAAAAGCTTCTGTCCGAACACACGACGTAGGCTTTCTGAGTAAACATCTGACATCTCTAAGTTTTCACCGTATTCGGATGCTTTCATCTCATATTCCATGTAATGGTACACGCTGGCAATATAGTCAGCGGATTTTGTAATCTTAGCCTGTACCCATCCGTCTAATTCTTGACCATCTCGAATTAGTTTAAATAGCTTCATAGAATAGTTAGCTAATTTGTAAAGATCCGCTCTTGCCATGCTTGCTTCATGGTCATCAGGTCTTTGCATAAAGTTGTCGTCGTGCATTTTGAAATTCTCCAATCTTTTATATTTATCGTTTAATACTGCCGCCAGTTAACAGATTATTTTTTAAATCTAGGGCATTTTTAGCAGTACCATCCTTATTTTTAGGAGTTTTTCCTGCCTTGTTTTTATAAACTGCCCCTACGCTAACCATTCCAGCGCTGGTTCCGCCTACAGTTGCAGTTTCTTTGATTAGAATCTCTCTTATTTTCATATTAAGCCTCGAATAAGTCTAGGGCAATATTCCAATGTTTGATTCTATCTTCTAAACCAATAGTGCCGCCGTTGATGCGTTTACTTAACAAAACAATATCGCCTGTATCGCAAATTTGGTTCAACCCATTTTTATGCCAGAACCAGCAGGCTGTTAGCACAGAATATTCTGGAGTTCTTAACAAGTCTGGTTCGTTTACAAGAGTGTCATCTTGAAACAAGTCTCTTGAGCACTGTGTATAATTGGATCTACCTGTGATTTGAAGGATACCTCTTCCTCTGAATCTCCAACCATCCCCAGATTCTGGACTACCGTTGCCCATTCTATTAGAATAAATTTTGTTAGCAATCATTTCAGGTTTGCGTTCGTATTGCTTTGCTAGATCATCTGTCGGAAAATATTTTCCAAATAGACCACGTAATCCCTTCCACCCGTAGTTAAGATTTTCTTGTAAAACAGTGAAGTCTGCACTTTCGTGTTGACACTGTGCTACAAATCCTGCAACTCTCGCAGGAGTAGTAATTTGAAATTGCGGAAGATATTCGCAAAGCGCATTATACCATAAACCTGGCTGTTTGTTATTATGAATACATTCAGCTAGTTTTTCTTGTGTAAAATCGAATTCAAAGCTCATTTGTTTTTTCCTTGTCTCATATTTATTTGCCAGTGTGCAAGTTGTTTTTTGCGAGCACTTGCAGAATCGCTACTTCTTATTTTTTTAAGGTCGGATATACTAGCACCTTTAGGTATTCCGTGACGTTTGCTATCACCTTTATCCTGCGGGTTACGCCCATCAGCAAAATTTTCCTTCATATGAAAATCGATACCGAGTTTTTTTGCTAGCATGTCTAAACTAGCACGATATTTCTTTTGACTATGAGTTGCTCTGTCTGTATCCCAATCGCTTTTATCTCCAGTAAAGTTTTCGTAGTTGTCCGCATACTTTACCATCATAGCTAGTGGATTATCGCTAGCAATGATACGTTCAATGTTTTGACTATATCCTAAGGTCTTATCTTTAGTTAATAGTCCAACAGCCTGTATAACAATAGGCTCGAATCCTAACTTGCTTAATTCGTCAAGCCCTATGTGTGTATCTTCAACAACATCGTGTAGGAATGCAACTTTAACGGCATTACTATTAAATTTATTACCAAATATTTTCTTACCTGTTAGTGCTACAGCTCTAGGATGAGTCCAGTAAGGTAATTTACCGTATAGTTGATCTCCATGTGCCTGCTTAATAAAATTAAGAGTTTGTGCAACGTTTAGTTCGTCTAATTGAATACTTTCGTTCTTTTTACGTCCAGCACAATGAGCCTTCTGACTAAATCCTTTGGGATTAGAACAGTTAATGGAACTTTTGTATTTCTTGCTCCATTTTTCGTTCAATACAGTTTCTTGTATTATCTCTATTACTTTCATACTGGCTTTTCCCCAGTCATATAAGGCAAACTAAACCATAGTTTAAACCAATCCGGAGTTCCTGGTTTGATGTTATGTTTTTTCATCAGTTGACCTTTTTCATCCCCGGTGATGCTGATATTGCTACCTTCGTTATCAGCAAATTGTGAAACTTTATATTCATGCAGTCTAGCATTAGCGTTTATTCCGCCTAGATATTGTAAAATTCTAAGTTCGTTAACAGGATCAGATGGATCTAGATAACAGTCATCTGGACTGTCCGTGTTAATATTATCGCTAGTAATCTTATACTGTTTCATTAAGATTTCCTAGTTTGCTTAGGACCCTTACGTTCCTTCCACTTTTTATCAGTTGAACACCAATAACGTCCGTGTCCTTCCGCTACATCTTTCTTTAACTTGTCTTGAATCTTTTTATAGCGGTAGAAGTTAGCATCTTTGTCAGCATCGGTTTTGCCAAATTTGCCAGCGTCCATCTTCTTATCAATTTCACGCTTGGCATATCCAGGAACAACCTTGCGTAGAGTTTGTGGCAAGCCTTCCTCTACACTGTCAATCATAGGATCGATACCTCGACTACGAACTCCGCCTTTGCGTCTAACTTTTGCTAGTTCTTCTAATCCGTGTTTAATTTGACTAATATTCATTGATAGTTCGTCAAATTGTTTGCTAATAGTCTGCCATTCTCCAGGACTTGCATTTTTAGAACGGTCTGCTAGGTCTGCTAATTGTTTTGTTGCTCTTAACATCCTATACTGTAACTTCGCAGGATTTGCTTTTTCATGACCGTAAATCATAGGGTTCATAGGTTCAGCAGGATCCATTTCTATAGGAGCTTCTTCTAAGTTGTCAGTTAAATGATAAGCCTTCATCATTTTACGGAGTGTGCCTTTATTCACATCTGCGGTAGTGTTTTGTTTAGTAATAATACCGACACCTGCCGCATCTTCAGCTGTTGCTTTTTCTTTTTTCTTAGAAGACTTAGCTTTTTCTTTTTCTCCGTAGGGTAATAGATAGTTTGCTACTAGGTCAAAGAAAGGATGTCCTGCTACAGGTGTGTCTGCGTCAACACCGGCAGCTTTACTAAACGCTTCTCTGTCCCCTGCTTGTACAGCCGATCTTAGTGCGGTTGCACTACTTAATCTTGGAGTTGGTTTTTGATCGATGCTAGAGAAGTTATAAAATCCGTGCGGGCCTTCTTTACCATTGTATTGAATAATAGTTTTAGTCACCCATTCTTCGTCAGTATAGACATTAAGAGTTACGTCTCCGTATTTTTTATAAATTTTACTAGCTAAGGTTAACCAGCTTGTTTCTGGAACAATATGACCTTTGATCTCTGGCCATACAGCTAACATAGCTTTAACTTTTATATCATAAGGTAAAGGATCTTTAGGTCCTTGTGTACTTTGATTAGTTCCTACAAACCATGCATCATTTTGGCTGGCCATTTCCCAGGCAGCACGATGTCCTTGATGCGGCGGATTAAATCGGCCAAATATAATTCCTACACTTTGTCCTCGAGCCTCAAACATTTCTCTTAGTAACATATTATTTCTCTTTTTTAGATTCTTGTTTCTCGTCGTGGTATTGTTTTAATTCTCGAGATTGTAACTTTTCGCAAATTTCTCTTAACTGATCAATGTTTAGTTTTTCGTCTAGTCCTTCTACAGGAAATCTTTTTAGATAACTATCGAATCCTTTTTTAACTATAGGCACAAATGCTTTTGCGCTAACTTGATTACCTTTGTCACAATGATGCTTAAATTTATTTAAAAAAGGAAAATAATCTTTTCTATAAAACTCTGGATCGTTATTCATAAAGTAGATAACGTCATCTGCTAAGTCAAAGTCTATTTTAGGTTGTTCTGGTTCAGAACTAAAAATTTCAAATACTTTCATATCACCATGCCCTGCATGACCAATAACGTGCTTTCCAGCGTGGTCCTGGATTATCGCAGTTATGTCTTGCTCTAAAATTCTTACGACGACCGGGTATATGTTTTTTAATACTTAAATTTTTATCGCCGAAGTTTACTTTAACAACTTTGCCGTTAGGTTTCTTAACATATACTTTAGATTTCTTAACGTCACCTGCCATAGGTTTACCTAAAGGAACTTTTCGTCCTTGGTATTCTGCTTCGTCTAATCTGCATCCGTATGATTCTAGAATCTCTAACGCACCTGCATCAGCCGCTAGAATAATGCTGTCATCCCAGCTTTCTATAACGTAGGTTTCTAAAGCGGCATCTTCTGCCAATTCTAGTACAAAATCGTCACCTGCTTCTACTATATTGCTAGTAGAATCGAGTTCTGCTTCTTGTATGTATTCTAGAAGAGTTTTAGTCATAAAAAGTCCCTTATTTCTAATATTTATCGAAATAAGGGACTAAAATTTAACTCTTGATTGTCTGCTCTATCTTGTTTATATGTGTGCTTAAGAACATTTTTACCATTAATAAGGTCTTTTCGTCCTTAACATAGAAGTGTGCTCCGCCCCAACTATGTGTTTTTCCAAGGTCTCTTTTTGCTCGCTCGGGCAACCTAATCTTTTTATTATTTTTACACCACTCTACAAAATTGTTAAAATCCTGTTTAGTTCTGCCCAAGGTTAATTTATAATCGTAGTCTAATTTCTTAACTACTACTTTGTTAACTTCAAGACTGTCTACAGCAGGAACGCTAACATATTTGACATTATTAGGGTTTACTTTTGATAGTAGCTCTATGTTCTTTTCTATATTAGTGTAAATGCTAATTAAAGGATTTTCAACACGAATTTCGTAGTCCGACAATTTAGCAAGGGTTTTTTGTAAAGACAAAATGAATTCTTTTTCTTCTTCTGTCTTTACCCTTTTGTTCCAGTGATTATTAATTTGACTTAAGAGTGCAATCTGTTCTGTTACATTTTCAAGATTGCCACCTCTAAACCAGCCTGCGCCAGGAGTAACAAGCACAATTTTGTACTTGTGCTTATTATTAAACAACTTAGAAGATTGTTTAATCTGTACTGACTTTGGCAGTTTCATCTGGTTGCACTTTAGGCACTTTTGCCTTAGGAGTAAGAATTAGCTTATTATCAACTACGCTAATAGTCAATCCGCCGCCGTTCTTCAATTCTCCAAACAGCATCATTCTTGCAAGAGGTCGTTTGATTTCTTTATCAATAACACGCTGTAACGGACGAGCACCCATCTTCTTATCGAATCCTTGTTCGATCAGCCAGTCAATTGCTTCGTCAGAGATTTTGATCTTGATTCCTTTTTCTTTAATCTGATCTTTAACTTCCACCATAAACTTACCAACAATTTTAATCATTGTTTCTTTTGTAAGTTTACCAAACGTTACAACTGCATCTAAACGATTGCGGAATTCAGGAGCAAAGAATTTCTTCAATGCTTCGTCGCTATACTGCTTTTCTTGTTGACCGAATCCAATTTGATTCTTTTCAGCATCCTGCGCACCAGCATTAGTTGTGATAATAAGAATTAAATTGCGGCAGTCTGCTTGTTTTCCATTTGATCCTGTGATAAAACCGTTATCCATCATCTGTAACAAGATAGTCGAAACATCAGGATGTGACTTTTCAATTTCGTCTAGTAACAGTACACAGTTAGGATTCTCTTGAATCTTAGTAATTAATAGGCCAGCATTTTCTTCAAATCCAACATAACCTGGAGGGCTACCAATTAACTTACTTACGCTATGCTTTTCCTGGTATTCGCTCATATCAAAGCGCACAAGTTTAACACCCAAGTTCTTAGCCAGTGATTTTGCAGTTTCTGTTTTACCAGTACCCGTTGGGCCCATAAACACAAAACTTCCAATAGGTCTGTTTTCTGGTTTTAATCCTGCTCTGCTAACAAGAATCTTATCCACAACTTCTCGGATAGCATCTTCTTGTCCATATACTTCGTCTTTAAGTTGAGTTTCTAAATTAGCAAGGTTACTAGACTCTTGTTCAGCAATTTGCTCAGCAGGCATATTAACCATTTTTGCTAACTCGTATTGAATAGAAGCTTCGTCCACAATACGATCTTCAGCGGCCTTTAGATTAAAGCGACTACATGCACAATCGATTAAGTCAATAGCCTTGTCGGGCAATTTTTTATCAGTCTGATACTTAACACTGAGTTTGATTGCGGCTTGAATTGCATCGTCTTTGATTTTGACGTTGTGATGCTGTTCGTAATACTTACGAATTCCTTTTAGGATTTGTGTGGCCATTTCTGGAGTTGGCTCGTCAACAGTGATGCGTTGGAAGCGTCTCATCAGCGCACGATCTTTTTCAAAGTGCTTGCGATATTCTTCCCAGGTAGTTGATGCAATTACCTTAATGTTTCCTTTGCTTAGAGCAGGTTTCATCATGTTGGCGAGATCGTTGGCACTGTTACCACCGGCGGCACCCGCACCACTAATCATGTGTGCTTCATCGATAAACAGAACAGTTTTACCTTTTTTCTCAAGAGCTTTAAGAACCAGTTTAAAACGTTCTTCGAAGTCCCCTCGATATTTGCTACCAGCGAGCATACTGCTGATATCGAGGTTGAATACAGTGTAATCTTTAAGGAAGTCTGGAACTGCACCCTTAACAATGTTGTAAGCAAGACCTTCGGCAATAGCAGTCTTACCAACACCTGGGTCACCAACTAAAATAACGTTGCTTTTTCCTCTGCGGCCTAATGATAGAGCAATGTTTTCTAATTCTTCAACTCTTCCAATAACTGGATCGACTTTATTTTTCTTAACTGCTTCGTTGAGGTTAGTTGAAAATGCTTTCAACGCACGTTCGCTTTGATTGTCTCTCGGTTCTTCTTCGGCCATCTCTACTTCTGAATTTAGATAATCGGCAAATTTCTCTTTATCGATATTTGCCTGTTGAATGTAATATGTTGCATAACTGCGCTTCTCGCTCATGATGGCGAGAAACACATCGGTAGGTTCAATTTTTTGACGACCGTTAAACAATACCTGTGTAAAGGCTCTGTTTAGAACACGCTCTACTGCCTGTGTTTTTCTTGGTTTAACATCGTCTTGGGTGACAATGTCGTTTAGTTTAGTTTTAAGATAGTGCTCTAAATTCTTTTTTAAGAATTCTGCATCTGCTCCGTAACCTGTGACACATTTAAAGAATGATTCTTCGCACAGCATTGAAAATAGCAAGTGCTCAATGGTCAAATATTCGTGTTTTAGTTTCTTGGCTACATCAATAGCCTTTTCAAACACCAGTTGCAGTTCGTTACTTGGTTCTACCATTTAATTTCCTCTGTTTTTTTAGAGCCATGTCTAATTTAAGTTTGCTGACTTTATCGGTAAAGCATACGCCATTTAGATGATCTAGTTCATGTAAAAAGCATCTGGCATCGATGCCGTCAAATCTTATTATACACTTATTTCCGTCTCTGTCAAAGAATTCGGCTACTACATGTTCTGGACGTTTTACTTTGAAAAATAAGTTAGGAAAACTCAAACAGCCTTCGTCTCCTGTTGTTTCTTCAGGATCTAGTGCTATTACCTTTGGATTGAATACAGCAAATGGAGTATGAACACCGTTTAACTGCTGTGTCTTAATAACAAACACTCTTGCATCGATGCCAACCTGGCTAGCAGCCAACCCTATACCATTTTCTTCTATCATAGTCTGAACCATCTGTTCTTCTAATTCTTTTGGGTCCATTATAGGGTTATTAAAGTCAAACTCTTTTAAGTTATTTTTTAAAAAGTCATTTGGATGAGTGAGTAATTTTAGCATAAATTTCTTCTAGTTCCTTTACCAGCACAGGGTCAGTAACCGCAGGCATGTCAATATTAATTATAATAACAAAGTTACCACTACGGTTGGTATTGACATTTTTAAACCCTCGTCCGGAACTGGCAAATTCTGCTCCGTGATTTATGCCGGGTCTTATTTTAATAGGAAGTCTGTTACCGTCTAGACACTTAACTTCCTTATCGCACCCAGTCATGGCTTCTAGTGCAGTTAAATTTAAGTAGGTAACAAGGTCTTCTCCGTTACGTAGGTAATCTTTATCTGCTTCTACCATTACTGTTACATTTAAGTTACCCCTAGGTACATTAGGTATAGTGTCGTCACCTAATCCTCCGTACCTAATAACCTGTCCAGACTGTACTCCGGCAGGTATGTCAATCACAACAGTCTGACTCTTTCCAGAAGGTAGATTATATTTTGCCTCTAGTTGAGTCCCCAAGTAGCTTTGTTTAAAGGTAACTGTAACCCGTATAGTTAAGTCTCTATTTCGTCTACTTCTTGGATTAGGTCTTCCTTGAAATCCTTCGAACCCAGGCCCAAATTTAAAGCCAAACATCTCGCTGATGTCGTGCCACCCTGGGCCCATATTTTGTGTGAATGGATTAAAACCTTGAAGCTCAGCGTCGTACTGAGTTCTTTTTTGACTATCACTTAATACATCGTATGCAAGTGATATTTCTTGAAATTTTGCAGTGTCTCCGCCACGGTCCGGATGATGTTTCATAGCCAATTTTTTATAGGCTTTTTTGATTTCATCCGGACTCGCTGTTTCGGAAACTCCTAAAGTTTGATAATGATTCATTTGCTGTATTTTACAGCAAATTTAGTTTGCTGTCAATCTCTTGGAGGCATATAATCGTCATCGATTGGTCCGCTTACTACAGGCCTTTTTACGGGCGGCATTGCTGTAGCACTACTGACGACTGGTGCTGGCGTTGCACTAAAGCTAGGTGCGCCTCCAAACCCACTTCCGCCAAAGCTACTTGTTGTTGGTGCTGGTGTTGCACCGAAGCCACCGGAACTGAACCCGCTTGTTGGCGCAGAGCCAAATGTTGTTGGGCTATTAGATCCCATTGATTGTATACCGCCATTATTTGCTCCGTTTAGTTTTTCTTGTGTACGACCCCACGCAGCCAATCCAAGAACAGCACCCATCGCAATGTGATATAAACCTGCACCTTGCAATGTTAATGGTTGCCATTGTGTAACCGGTAATCCTTTAACTGATTGCAGTAAGCTCCATAATACAGGAAATAATACAAAGTCAAAGAAACATGTCCCCATGTATAACCAACCCATCATTGGACGCCACTTACTGTTCATCCAATCTTCTTTTTTCTTTTCTGATGCACTCATATTTTCATAATCTTTTTCGCTCATGTTCGCTCCTATTTTTTGTTTGTTACATTCCTAACTTCTTAAGTGCATCTTTAGCTAGCTTGATACCCTCTTCGGCCGCCGCCGCATCTGGACCCGCACTTGCACCTTTTGGTAATACACCTTCACAGATTAATGTTGCAATGATAGGACTGATAGCAGAACCAACAGCAATGCCAACACCTGCAGGAGTTCCCCACAAGTAAGCATTACTAATAGTTGCATTGATGCTATTAGCAAGAACATTAAATGTTAAATTCTTATTAACTTGTCCTTTAACACCTGGAATCATAAACAACCCTTCGTTAATGATGTAGGCAATAGAAGAACTAATAACCATAGTTTGTGCTTTGGTCATTTGCTTGCCGCCTTGCGCGGCAAACCATGCTACCCATGTCATGCTGGCAGCAGTTGAATTAACAGTACCAGGATCAGCTGGTGCTGGCTTTGGAGTAAAGTAAGCAACAATACCTGTAGTCAATGCCATGTTTAATCCAATGCGGCAAGCATTAGCATCTAACCATGCATAGGCATCTTCTGCGGCCTTTTGTACAGCTTCTGCTCCGTCCTTATAAGCATCAACAGCACACTGGCTACCTTTCTTCCATTCGTCGCTGGCAACATTTACACCTGCCTTGGCAGCTTCTTCTGTGTTCTTTGCCACAGTGTTTGCAACACTTGCAGTTACTGCCGCAGTATTGTTAGCAAGACTTACAGAATAGTTATAAGCATCAGTAGCAGCCTTGCTAACATCTTTGTAAGCATCGACTGCGGTGTTTTCAACGACCTTAACAGCATCCTTGCCAGCGTCGACTAAATCTTTTCCGCCTTTTTCAATTGCTTTACCTGCATCATTTAGACCTTTACTAATGTCCTTTGTGCTTGGCATTTTAACTTTTGGTGTTTTAATTTTAATACCCATTTTAAATTTCCTTTATTAGATGAATAAGAATAAGCCATTAGCACTTAATGCTAGGCCGATAGCCGCTACTCCAAAACTAGCCCAGAACATTGGCATACTAACTGCAAGAATACTTGCTGATAAAACAACGATAGCTAACTGGTATGCTGTACTAGCATAACCAATCCATGGACTAGACTTTTTAGCAATCTCTCTTTCTGATTCCATCTTACGTGCATTGACAGCAATTTCTTTTTTGTCAGCATCCATACGTTCTGCTTCTGCTTTAAATTCTTTCTTTAGAGCAGGATCGTTTGTTGTTTTGCTAGCAATTTCGTAACTTACTAAACGATTGTTTTTTGCTTGGTATTGTGCCCATGCATTGTTAGCACCTAATGTATTGTTTAATACAGTGCTAGATAACTTGCCACCGTACCATGAATTTACTGCTAGAAATAATGCAAATACAGAAATAACCATACCTGCTTTGTCTTTAATTTTAGCTTCACGTTCGCTTCTAGAACCAGGAGCAGGTTTTGGTGTGCTCTCGTCTTTAGGTTCTTTATTAATCAACTTTAAAATTGAATCGTGTAATGCCATTATTTGCTCCTAAAATAATAAATGTATTTATTGGGGATCTAATTTTAATAAGCTCTCGATATATCGGGTTGTAAACTTATTTCTTAGCAGTTTATCAGCTGCCAGTCGATCTTTTCGTTGCATGCCTAATCTTTCTATAGTTCGCTCTTTACTTAGGCCCATGTTTTGCATTCCTACATAGCCTAGCCATGCATCGCCTTCTTTGTATTTTAATCTATCTTTCAATTCTTCCTGTAGCATTACAGCGGATTTTTTGCTAAATCCTTTATTGTTAACCCAGAAAGACCTGTTACTTGGTATAGGAAATGTGTATCCGTATTTTTCAGGATATTTTTCAAAGTTGCTTTGCCATATGTTTTCATATCCAGGATATGGATTAATAGAAAGTGCGTGGACTTTGGCATTGTGTAACGGATAGGCAGGATCTGTAATTTCTGTAATCCAATCAATAAGTGTTGCACGAGTTTCGTGAGGCAATCCTATAATAAATTGCGAATCTACCAGTGCATCGGGCATTTCTGTCTGTATTCTTGACAACACATTATAGACTTTGTCTCTAGTTATGCCCTTACCTATGCTTTTTACTGCTTCGTAATTTAAAGATTCTATACCAAAACTAAATCCTCCACAGCCGCTAGCTTTTAAAATATCTAAAGTTTGTGGATGAGCGTTTATAAGATCTAACCTCATGAACGCATTAAAGTTAATTTTAAAACTTAGTTTAGAAAATACTTGGTCGTGTAATATTTCTAATTTTTCTACACTGTCATTAAACGTGTCGTCTAAGAACCAGTAGTGTGTTGTTTTAAATCTTGAATAATTTTCTTCTAATTGCTCTAGTATAATGCTTGGATTCTTCAAATAATCCAATTTCTTTCTACCGTTTAAAGGATATGCACAAAAGTTACAATTAAAGATGCAACCACGTGCAATCTCCATAGGCAAAGCTTCGCCTTCTTGAACTAGATCATTTTCGTGCCATGTAAATTTATGATTGTTGTAATCAAAAGTTGATGCTTTGTGATCGTGAGTTAAACTAATACTGTTATCGATGTTTTTTGTTATAGGAAGAAATGGATTTTTACCTTCGCAATATTTTGTAAATTCTATTGCTGTGGAATCTCCGTAACCTTCTATAAAACAATCTATAAAACCGGGACGAATTCCTAGGCGACCTATTGGAGCTCTGCCGCCGCCTAGAACAAATTTGCAGTTAGGACTGACAGATTTTACAGATTTTTTTAGTTCTGCTAACTCATCGTCTGTGAATATATAGGTATTGTCCACTAGATCAGCAGACGAAGAATATATGGTACCTAAATTTGATTTTGGAACTCGTAGGTTTGAAAGCCACGTACTACCAAACCCAATCCATAGAGTATCTTTAGTAACAAAATGCTTTAGAACTTTTTCTGCAACTTCATAGCCTCGTTCTGCTATAAACGGCCAGCTATCTATTACCTGAACAGTGTACCCTGCATTTCTTAAAACGTTTGCTATTTGAAATACACCTACGGGTCTCATATATGTAGCGACAAAAGAAATGCCTCCACACAGTATAATTTGCGCCATCTTTAATTTGCTTTATCGTAAGTTTCTTTTTGTTTTTTGTGCCATTCTATAAACGCATCAATTTTAACTCTGCATTCATAATAGGTACTATAGTTAACTACTACTACGTCCAACAATTTAGATAGTTCCTTTGTATCTTTAGTAGCTTCTTTTAAATCAGGACAAGTAGTTTTTAGCTCTTGCGGTAGATCAGGAAAAGTTCTTTTAACAGGAACTACAGTAGTGCATCCAGCAATTAACAAGGCAGGAATTAATAATAAAAGTTTTTTCATTTAGAATCCCCTGGCTTTTTATTTTTTGCGGCATCGTTATGTATGTCGATGGCAACTTCAGGAACTCGACATTCTTTGTCGATAAATTCTTTTTCTTTTACAATCTTTTCTTGAATAACGACTTTAGTATCGGTAACAACTTTAACACGGTCTTTGTATTTTGTTACAATTTCAACATTAACTTCTTTGGATTTTTCTTCTGCTACTTTTAGTTTTTCTTCTAACTCTGTTACCTTTGCCTGCCACTTGGCTTCGTTGGAATAAAATCCTTCGTAGTATACACCCGATACAGTTAACAGAATTCCAATTACCTGTATCGGTAATTTGTATTTAGAAATGAACGGAATAAATTGCAAAATCCAAGATGCAATTACTCCTGCAATACCTATTATTAATACTAGAGTCCAAAACCATTCAGGTAGTAGACCTAGAACCCATGTTATCTGCCACATTTAGATCCTTTCCATGCACATAGCGTAGTTGTCATTTTCAAATACAAAATAACGACCTACTTTAGTGATGTTATAATTTCCTATATATTTTGTTAAAAACATTACTTCGGCCATATCCTTGCTTTCGAGCATGATACGTCCTTCAATACTTTCATACACTTCTTTTGCTGGCCCAAATGTTTCTACTTTCATAGTTACTGGACCTGAAAATGGTTTTTTAAATGTTATTGTATTATTATCTGCATCTACTGTTTCTAAGAAACTTCTGCTAAAAAAATCAACATAGTTGTTTACTTGACTTTCTCTTAACTTTTGATCATAGTCGTCTTTGCTATGAGGCACAGTTTCTCTTAATGTATCTTCAGTTGCATCAAGGCTTCTAAAACTTTTGTGATATCTAAACTTAAAACCTTCGATGGCTGCAAGTTTACCTACTCCGTCTAATACTTCAATAATCTGTTCTGAGATTCGGTTGTTTCTTTCTATCTCAACAAATACTTTATAGCGTCCGTCGTTAAGTTCCCCAGGCGTTGCGTCAGCATCTAGTACAAAGTCATACCCTCTTTCTACAAAGTTAACTAGATCTAAAGCAGGTTCTTTTTCTTCTACAGTAAAACTTAAGACTACAATGTCTTTATCTGACCCCATTTTACTAGCATAGCTGTCAACTTCAAAGATATGATTTACTAGCATACGTAAATCGCCAGCTAGTAAACTTTCATTAAGCTGTTGCATTTGGAACTCCTTCTGCTGGTGCAGGTGCCGCAGCCGTTGCACCTCCTGCTGCCGGAGCCGCTGCCATTTGTTCAGCAGGCTGCGGTGGAGCAGAGTCTACACGCTCGCTACGCCCAATACCCATCTCTTCTTTCATTTTGCTCATGTATCCGTTGAATGTATCAGATACAAGTTTTTTAGGCATAGTTATTTCGACTAACCACACAGGTTCTCTTTCTAACTTTCCTTTTTTAGTTCCTGGACGTAAGTCGTCTGGGCTTTTAACTTTTCTAGGTGTAATCAAGTGTGTTTTTTCGTAACGCACTTTACATCCGTAGTCTAGTAATCTTTTTGCAGCCATAGGATCTGGCATCTTATCACGCGGCCACATAAAGCTGGCTGTTACCCAGTGTCTTTCAACCTTTGGCCCTTCAGCTAATTCACCATCGATCCAGTTTTTATATACGTACATATCCATCTCGTCCAGCACACGTTCAAAGTCTTTGAGTGTGCTTAAACTTGAGTTTGCACTATATATGGATTCTACATTTTTAATTACGTCTAAAATATCGCGCATTTTAAGTCCTAGAATATTCTATACTTATTTAGCTGGTTTAAAATCATATGTTATCACTTTAAAATTGACAAAAACACATAAGTATTATTGTAGGACCACTGTAGTTATCAGAGGCGGTCGCTACATGTCCTACTTTCATAAGTGGGAGATAAACTTAATGAGTAAAAGAGTGAAAAAACGCTTTACTTCAGATGTAAACGTAATCGATTTTCATACATACCTTCCTGCCAAAAAGCAGCGAGTCAACTTGTTACCACGTAACAAACATCAAGAAACTTACCTATTCAAGCTCAATGACGAGAGTAAAAATATACTTTTTGCTATCGGCCCTGCAGGCACGGGTAAAACCTTGTTGGCTGTTCAATACGGTATCAAATTGTTTCAAGAAGGGAAAGTTGATAAGATTATTGTTACCAGACCCGCCGTTAGTGTTGATGAGGATTTGGGATTCTTACCAGGTACGTTAAATGAAAAAATGGCACCTTGGACAAGACCTATCTTCGATGTATTAGGAGAATATTATCAGCAGAAAGACATAGAGAACATGCTCTATGAAGGAGTGATAGAAATAAGCCCACTAGCATACATGCGCGGCCGCACGTTTAAGAATGCTTACGTTATAGCGGACGAGATGCAGAATGCAACTCAAAACCAAATGAAAATGTTATTAACACGCTTAGGAGAAGGATCTAAGATGGTAGTAACAGGTGACTTGGCACAAGCCGACAGATTAAAAGATAACGGCTTGATAGACTTTATTGACAAAATCAAAGGTCATAGATATCAACATATAGATGTTGTACATTTCGATAGCCATGACATCGAACGACATGAAGCCGTTAGGGAGGTGTTAGAAATTTACGGCGATTAATATATAAGAAAAAGGGCGCATTATGCGCCCTTTTGTATTTGTTTAACTTCTATTCCTGATTTTTCTAGGAATTGTATTCCTGCGCTGTCTCGATAATTGTCACCAAACCAAACACGGTGTATTCCACTTTGATATATTAGTTTGGCACAATCTAGACAAGGAGCAGTTGTAACAAAAAGATCAGCACCTTGGCCGCTATTATGGCTCTTTGCTAGTTTTGCAATAGCGTTCGATTCTGCGTGTAATACTTCAGGTTTTGTTTTAAGTTCTGTTGTGTAGTCATCGCCGTCTTCTACAATAACTTCATACTCACAGTCGTTGTCCCACCCTGCAGGCATACCGTTGTAGCCATAACTAATAACAGTATCGTCTTTAACAATAACAGCACCTACAAGTCTTCTCTTTGCATGACTAAGTTCTGCGGCCCTTTTGGCCCAATCCATGTAAAGATCGATATACTTCTGTTTCATAGATAGCTAAGTCTAATTAATGTCGCCGCTAGGTTAATCTCTGGATCGCTAACAAGAGTATGATCTACTAGGCCTTGTTTGATGATTAGAATGGCCTTTTCTTGTTTTGCCTCGTCGCCGAATAGTTCGATATTGTCGTATAGCCATCTGTAGACGTCTTCCATTTCTTCCGGCCCAGCTTGTCCGCATACTAGTTTACGTGCCTCGCTGATTTTACCTTTCTTAAACAGATCAACCATTTCTACTCTATAGTCGGCACTACTATCAACTTCGGACGGAATGATAAGTTTGCCGGTTAGACTATTCATCTGAACATTGTTAATGCACTTACGCAAATCAGGGTATGTGCCTTTAACGTACGAATCTAAGGTATCTAAATCAAACTCGATATCTTCCTCTACTAAAATAGTAGCAACACGAGCAGTAAACTCAGTCAAGTCTGTTTTTTCAATATGTACCTGTTGACAGCGACTGTGCAGTGGAGGAATAATCTTATTTGGATAGTTACAGGTTAGGATGAATCTTACAGACCTGCTATAGTCTTCCATTAGGTTACGCAGTGCAGGCTGAACAGAGTGAGGGTTTAGATAATCTGCCTCGTCAATTAGTACAACTTTGAATTCGCCAAATGGCATGGTTTGACAAAAACTAATAAGTTTGTCGACCCATTCAATTTTACGACCTTCTTTACTACCGTTAGCAAACAGAATATCTGTTTCTTCTATACCAATTTCATTCAACAACACTTTTGCTAAGGTTGTTTTTCCAGTTCCAGCATTGCCACTAAACAGTAGGTGAGGAATTGCTTTCTCTTTAATCCACTGTTCAATTTGGCTTTTTAGAGTATTATCTTTAAACACATAACCGTCAACACTCTTAGGACGGTATTTTTCAACCCACAATTCTTTCATCATTTACTCCGTAAATTCGTTTAACTTCAAACCTTTTGCAAATCTCTTCTATAGATTTTTCTGTAATACATGCGGCCATACCTGCATCGTGTGTTGTATAAACACATGAGTTATAACTCTTTTTATCAGATAAAACATCAAAACATTCCTGCAAAATTAACTTACCGAATTTTTCGTAGTCAATTTGTTCTACTGAATAATGACTGTAACATCGCATTAACAGTTCTTTAAATTTTTCATTCATACTAGTTCCTCTACAATGCCTAACACTTCTGCAAAAATAAGCAAGAAGCCAGCAAAAAATATATTGCCCATAATCAAGCAACCGCCTGCTCCAATGCGAATAACGCTTTTTACAAGACTCACATAAAAGTGACCGCGACTAGTATCCTTAGGTTGTATATCCATTTCTTATTGTTCTTTCTGCTTCTGCATCTACTACACGTTGTCTTAATTCTGTTGTTGAGAACGTGTGTTCTCGTTTGTTAAAATAAAATTTAATTCCACGGCTTACGCATTCTGCTCTTCCGGTGAATTCTCTATTCTCGTATTCTTCTCCTAATATTCTAACATTAATAGGATAAGAAAGCAATATGTCTACTAATTCTTTTTCTGTAGCATAGACAACTACTTCGTCCACGTACTTACAGGCCTGTAATTGAGTAAACCTTTCAAATACACTTTGTACAGGTTTATTTTTTTCTTTTGGACGGTCGATTGTGGGATCTGTTTGCAATCCTACAATTAAATAATCGCATTGCGATTTTGCTTCTTTAAGCATTATGATATGACCTGCATGGAACAGATCAAAAGTTGAGCAAGTGAATCCTATTTTCATCTTGCTATTATAAAGAAAAAGAAAGGGTCTGTCTAGACCCTTTGAGTTATTTGCTCACAAACGGAGCCAACTCCGGCGGCACCCACCCTACGGGTTTCAATACCTTACCGTCCTCACGCTTACGAACCTTGCCAGTATCTTTGTCAATCTTAGCAAAGTTTGTACCCATAACTTCTTTCCAACCGCCTTCACCGTTAAATCCGGCACTGTGTATAGCACCTGTTGTTACAACAATAAAATCAAGTAGTGCGTCCAATTGCTCTACACGATCATTACTGTCCAGTGCAACCTGTAGTTCTTTCCATTCCTCTTCCATAAGGTCAAGGTATAGTTTGTACTGTGCTTCATTAAATTCGCCTACTGTTTGATCGCAGGCTCGCATAAATTTTTCTTGATCACGAAATGGATTTGTCATAATTTTCTTGTGTAAAAGTCTGAGGGTTTTTCGTCTGCACTAATCATAATATCTTTAGTGTCAACTCTGCGTATAATAATTTCATCGCCGTTGTCGTCTACTATAGTAATACCCCGAGTCCATCGACCGTGAGGTAATAGTATCCATTCCCCAATTTTAACATCTATTTGATCAGGACCGATAGCCCATACTCGGCCCCATCTAGGTTTAATACCTGTTTCTTTGCCGTCTTGGCTAGGAATAAACAGTCCGCTGGCTGTTCTTTCTTCTTCAAACTCCATGTCTGTTACTAGCACATGGTCTTTTAATGGTCTAATCTTACCTTTAACGACATTCAAACTCATTATACTTCCTCTTCTTCTCCGTAAGGATCTGCAGATTCGATATTCTTTTCTACGGGTGTATTTTTAGCCACTACAGATTTTGCTTTTGTAGGTACAGCATCCGGGTGATTTTTATGGTATTCGGACATAACATCTTCGCGTTTACGAATAATTTTACCTCCTGCACCAAGTTCATCTCCTCGGGCATTAACACGGGCATTGCCTACTGCTAAGGTCATTTCGTTACGCATACGTAACTTATCAATATCTACTTCTTTGCCCTGCATACTCTTGTATACTTTGCGGGCCTGCTCTTTCATTGCCATAATATTCTCCTTATGGTTATATATGTACTTATCTCAGGAATTCTCGCCAGTCCAAATTATATTTTATACTATCGATCCTATGAACACCAATAAGATAAAGGATATAACTAGCGACACTACTTCCACGACCTACTCCCCAAACAATATTATTTTTTCTACAGGTATCAACAAGATATTTTAACCATTTGAGGAGATTAAGCATGTCTCTTTCTTTGAATTCTTCCAGTTCTTCTACTAACCTTTGATAATTTTCCTTTGGACAAGCGTGGACTAGAAATTCTTCTATGTCCATATTTTTGTATTCATCCGGCATGTTCCATAGTTGCTGGCATGCAGAATCGTACTCTTGTGTTGTTGGAAGTGTTTCGTAAGGTTCTAAGAATTTGAATCCTAGTAAGGATTCGAGAGATTTTATATCGCTAGTTCTTTGTTCAACTAACAGTGTATCGCTGACATCAAAACTGTAACCGCGATACATTGCATTAAACAGTTCTTGTTCGGTGAATACAGGATTGGAATATTTGTCTAGGCGCATGTCAACATTTTAGTTGACTTTAATTAATTCGTCAAGTCCTTTATCGCGTTTTTGGAATTGTTCCTGCCAAATCTTTGCTCGACGACTGTCTAACTCAGCTTTATACATGTCTAAGAATAATGTTATTTGATGTTGTACAGCCGGATTATGCGACTGCCAATATTTTCTACTGAGATCTTGAATTCTATTTTCGATCTCAGTGTCTTTTAACTTAGAAAAATCTTCTGCTAATGGATGCATTACTCAAATGTACCTACATATTTTAAGAATACAGTATCACCGCCGTCTGCGCTCCATGCTTCTATTACGGTTGTTTTTGTAGTATCAGCAGGTATAGTCATAGTTCCAGGCGAAGTAAATTCTCCGCTGTTGTCTAATTTAAATACAGGTGCTGGTAAACTTGCAAACGTAATTTCGCTTGTTGCACCGCCTGTGTATGAGCTGGTTAGTTCTAGTGTAATTTTTCCTAGGACAGGAGTGCCCCAGCCGTTAGTTGCGCCAGGCCATCCTTGAAAACGTAGTGTAGTTGTTGCCGCCGTAACTTCAAAAATTTGATATTCGCCGTCGGATACATCTAAGGTAGTAGTTCCTACAGGAGAACTGATTGGCCCGCTTACTTTACCGCATAGCATATTTGTTTCAGCATACGCAATTTCATTTTTATTGAAATCGTTATCACCAGTAGTCTTAGCTGTATCGCTTTGAAGATCGGTAATTTCATCAGCCGCAACAGCAAGGGCATCTTTAATGTAAGAGAAATTATCTCTAAAACCTTGGCTATTGTTATCAATACCGGCTACTGGGTATGTTTCATCTATTGATGTATACTGGATGGCGCTTGTCATATTATTGAATTCCTGTCGTTTCTAAATGCGATATATTTATCAGCAGAATAACCGGTCACAGAATCTATTATGTAACGATCAATTACATAGTCTATCTGTTTAAAATCGAACCCGTTATTCTTAATATTTAAGATGATATCATCTGCTCTTCCGGGCTTACAATAGCATAAAGGTATAGCTTTTACAAACCCTAATTCTTGTACACTTCCTTCTTGTATACTTCTCATCCAAAGAGGCAAGTAGTTTCTTTCGGTAAGTCCTAAGTCTTTAATTCGTTTACGCCACAAGCTGATGCTAGATGGAAAACGTGTTTCAGCTCCGCTTTCTCCTGCTAACAAGTCGTTTCTGTCAGCACTTGCGTAAAACGGGATAGGCCTATTCCAATAAGGATTTATTGTGCTAGGCGAACCATTGTAAAATTCATTTGTATTGTCTACTGTAAGTTTTGTGGGATCAGAAGATTGTACGTATTCTGTTAACTCTAATGTAGTTGATCCTATTTCTAAAGGATCGATAACGTCAATATAAACAACTTCATATATTACGTTGTTTGTTCCTTCTTCTTTAGCCACAGCTTTCTTTAAAGATCCTAATTTAAATCTTTTTGGCTTATGGTTGCGTCCTATAGCCCCAAACACGTCGCCTGCGGTTTTTGTTTCAATGCCTGCGTACACTAACATTTTTAAATCTTTTTGTATGCCAAAGTTAATATCGCTTGGTCTGTAGATTGCAGTAATATCAAAAATGCTTGAATTAGTTATGAAAGTTTTAAACAAATCGCGTTGTTCTAATTTCAGGAACGGTTTGACCACCATATTACTATACAGTCTGTCATTAGGAGTTTCTACTGTTAATGTAAATGTTCTAGTAGTTGCACTATATCCTAAAATATCTCTAGCTTGTACAGTAAACTCATATGTTTTATCTAAAGAGGTAGTTCCAAAATCTAAAGTTAGTGTTCCAGAATCTAAAGTTAAAATACCAGGCTCGGATAAAGTTCCAAATTGTTTTACCTTGCCGACGATTTCTCCGTCTAGGTTTAAAGTAAGCCCTGGCGGTAATTCTCCGCTTTGAATAGTATACAGTATAACAGAGTCGGTTAGTGTGCTGGTTGCACTAACGGCCAAACTGCTGATTAAGTTAGCACCGATAGTTCCTAAATCTTCGCTAGTATCCCATGTAATAACACTTTCTACTTCGCCTAATATGTTTACAGTAAAAGTTCTTTTACTAAATGCAGTTTCGGTAGTAGCACTAAGTCTAGTTGCGGTGACTGTAAAATTATAAGTTTTTGTAATTGCAGGCTGATAAGGAACAACTCCAAACACTTCAGCAGTGCCTGGATCAAATTGCATGCCAGGAGGTAGTCTACTAGGTGTTGAATCCGGGTTAGTAGCATCTAAACTATATACAACCGGTCCTAAATCAAAACCATCGTATACGTCTAGTTTAAAAGTTTGATAATTGTTAGCTCTTCGAGTTCCAAGATTAGCAGGTGTTGTCCATATAGGAGCTCTTACATAAGAAATGTCTGCTGTAAATGTTCCGTCGCCGGATCTAGTAATAACGTTATCC
>JACCDX010486171.1_pt1 | contig 22110 bp, 31 predicted proteins | sample 7449681 | NCBI WGS metagenome assembly JACCDX01 (sample SAMN15323450, study PRJNA562643) | freshwater metagenome | isolation source: river surface water | place: USA:Blue River Watershed | collected 2017-08-18
ATCATGGTCTTCTTTTGGATTTCTAAACATATCAAAAAATAAAACCATCGGAGCATAAAGTTTATTTAGCTCTTCTACTTTATTTTTTAAAGTTTGTGCTTGTTCTTGTGTCATAGTGTTTTAAAAAGGAGAGGACAGGATTCGAACCTGCGAACGCTTTCACGTTAACTGTTTTCAAGACAGTCGCTATCGACCACTCAGCCACCTCTCCAACAAACTAATTATACCACATCTACAAGAACATCTTCAAGATAATTTTGAACATCTTCTCTTAATTCAATTAGACAATCATCATGATAATCTAATTTTTCAGCTAACATATCAAATAAATCAGCATCAGCCAAAAGCATTCGAAATCCTTCAAGTATGACTAATAAATCATGCTCGGTTTTCTCAGATAAATAATTAAGTGTATCGTTCGGCATTTTGTTTCCTCGAATTATATCACAACGATTTGTTTCAATTCATCTTCTTTTTCACATGGCTTCTCAGTGACAAAATAAAAGTCTCTGTCAACCCATCCCAAGCCAAATGTAATAACTTCTCGATGACCTAAGTTTCTCAATGTCCAAATTTTGTCTGGAGATTGATTGCATACAAAATCAAACTCTTCACCATATGTCTCGAAAGCATAGCCCTCAAATGTGCTTGATTCTTCTATATGATTCTGAATTGGTTTGTATTTTTCCACCCATTCATCAAAAGTAAATACCCTCTTGATGGATAGAATCTTCATGTCCTTCACTTCACAAATACCAATCTCATAGTTACTGATAAAGGTATTGATAAACTCTTCGGCAATCAATTTGTCTTCTGTATTAATAGATTGAATATAGCCATCCTTGACTATATTTTTAAAAGGCTTGCCGGGATATTTCCAACTAAACTGGACATGAATCTCAAAAGTGGGAGCAATAGTAGTGTTTTCCATATCTTTTTATATCACATACCAAAGGCATATGCAAATTAGGAAAACCCTCCTCTGCCTGAAAGAGGAGGGTTGTTTTCACTTGGTAAGAAAGGCAAGAAACAATCCAAGTGAAATGGGTTGGGTGGGATTTGAACCCACGACCAATGCCTTAAAAGGGCACTGCTCTTCCACTGAGCTACCAACCCAAAGTCCTCCAGACGAGATTCGAACTCGTAAGGCTTGCGCCAACGGATTTTAAGTCCGTCGTGTATACCGTTCCACCACCGGAGGATAATTTATTATACCATGTCTCTGGCTGTACCTCGCCATCAACATATACATTATACCCTGATTATTTTGTAATGGGTGAAATATATGAAAATTATTCTGATCATTTTATTTATTGGGGTGATAATATTATCACCCCATGGGTAAAGCTTCAAATAAAAAAATATCCCCAGATTTCTCCGGGGATACTATTGACAAATCAGGATTCTTATGAATTTGTAAATTCTTTATAAATCTTATAAGCATCCTCGTCAGATGTGAATTGCTTAAGGATAGCAAATATAGGACTGATTCGATGATGGTCATCAACATCCTTATAGAAACTTTTTAAAGCATTTCCAACTGCTGGTCGTCGATGGCAATAAAGCCATGACAACATTTCAAGATATGGAAATCTTTCATCTGCCCAATTGGTTGTCATCTTATTATCAAGATTCAATTCAAGCTGGACTTCTGTTTTTGGTGCATCAGGGTCACCCATACAGCCACCTTCGGGTTCGTCATAACCATCATCTTGTGGACAGTCGCAACAATCCACACAATAGTCGCACTCTTCACACATATGGCGATTCCATCCACAACCAGAACAGGCAAATTTAACATCATCTTCCCATTCTCGGTCTACATCATCATCATACTCTGTGGTGTAGCGTGATTCATAGGTGAGGTCTTCAAGCGGAACCTCATACTCGGAATGAACCTTGTACTTGCAGGTACGCAGTTTCTGGCATTGACAATCTGTTGGAATCGAAACTACATCTGCTGGGTTGATTTCCACTACAACCAACTTACCATTGGAAGGTCGGAAATCTCTGGCGTATTCAAGAGTGCCAGCATGGAAGCCGTAAGAGCATCCTACCTCTTTGTTATCATCCACCTTGTTGCGTGGCATTTCCAAAACTGAGTCTACAGTGTTGAGAAATTTACCAGTGTGAACATCAGTGTAGTCAGAACGCAATGCCTTGTAAGCAAGAAAGTTGCCATTGTCAGTGATTGGCAAGAACTTATGCTCAAGGAACGTGTACAGTTCATCTACTGCACGTTTGCTTGGATTCAAATTTAACTTGGTGATAAACTTGAAGATAGGGACACAATCAAGTTCCATTGACAAGTAATCAAGGATACGATTTGCGACAAGTGTAGAGATTGGCTCTCCGCTGACAAAGACGTTGCCATCCTTAACCTCAATCTGCTCATACTTGGCATAGAGTTTCTTGAAGGCTTCAGCAGGATTTACAATATTGCGAAGAGATTCCCAGTCTTTGCTTTTATATGCGTTTAGAGCAGATTGGAAATTTGGCTCAGATACAAAAATCTTGTATTGCTTGCCATCAAGAAATACAGTAAGAGACCCTGAGATTGGGTCAGTGTTGTGAATGACTGGTATATTATCCATTTTTCTCTCCATTATTTTGCTAACAGACAATGATACCATATCTCTTTATACCACTGCAACAAAATATTTTTTATATAGGAAAAATTTATTTTATTTGCGAGCTTTCTCATTGGGGTGGTAGTCTTACCACCCCAGATCTGAGTTGACAAATAAAAAAAGGGTGGAAAAGCTCCACCCTTCTGAACAGGTATTATTTGAGGAAACCTACCTGTTCATAGCCTCTATGTACTCCTTAATGTACGGAATTGAACCGCTATGTATCTGTGTATACTTAATTAAGGGGTACTTTGACCTTAATTCTTTCAATTCATTGACAATTTGCTTCTCTTTTGTCAAATCATATCTAAAATTGCAGTTGATGAACAAACTTATCATTTGAATTGCTTTAGTATCATCATAATTGTAGTTATCAAAGTCTACAATGTCCTTAAAGTTGAATGGGTCATTGTCTAAGTGAGCAAATGAATCATACAAAGAGCGTGTATCAATATCAATATAATCATGGATGTAACCTCTGGAAGCACTATCCTTGAATGATTGTGGCAAATTATCTATGACCTCTTGCACGTAAACTTTAAGGTTTTTCCAGCCATCACCCAATTTTGATGAATCACTATCTCGGATGCCATACAAGGTGATTTCATGTCCCAAGTCCTTAAGAGATTCAAGCACCTTGTACATCATATGTGGAGAGAAGCCTTCGACATTATAATTGCTAATCTTGATGTATACGCCTGTTCCAAGTTTGAAATTAACACGGGTCTTTTGCCATGCATCTCTTGGTTGATTATTATATCTGTCACCTACAAACTGATAAGCATCATGATTGGAGGCTGTTTTCTCACGTTCAATCTTCGGCAGTTCAATTGTCGCAAGGTCTATGATGTTTGCGCCGATGATTTCAGGATGATTGATAAATTCATTGTATGTGGCTCTATCTTTGCATTCAACAGCATACAACAAATCAGATGAATGATTGTCCAACTTAATCCGCTTTTTGATTGAGCCAGATGTTACGTCACCTTTACTGACATAGATTACAGTCCGGGATGTATTGTAAATTTTCTCAACAGTCTCAAACTTGTTCTCATTCAGTCTCTTGGCGGTGATGAGTGGAATCTTTGGTACATCAGTCTGGTTTGAATCACACAGAATGCCATCTTTTGTGTAGCCAGTCAATAATCTTTGGAATTTGGATTTCAGATTGGAAAATCTTACTTTTGTATTCCAGATTGTGTCGGAAGAATCCATTTGGCTGACAAGGTTTTGCTTAACGTCATCAGATACATTGATTAACGCATTACCAATCCAATTGATGGTCTTCTCACACAAGTCCAAAGATTCACGGGAAGCAGATGGTATTACATCACCTATCTTTGCATACAGAACAATTTTTAATGAATGTTCAGTCAGGCTGTTAATTGCATCTTTGAAATGCGGGTGATTTTCAAATGTCTCAGTGGTAAAAGGATATGCAACATTTCCCATCACAACAAAATGTGTGTCGTAGGAATTGATGATATCGTACCCATCACCATGGATGTGAATATTGAGATTCTCTTCTAAAGACCTTTGGACATATGCGAGATTGATAACAGGCTTTGGACTGAAAAATTTCAATTGTTTGGTGATGGCATTCTCAAACTTGTAACAATCAAAACGTGCTACAGGAATTTGAATTTCAATACCAGTCTCAGTAGTGGGATTCTCTTCTACCTTCATCACCTTGCCTATACCAGAATCATCAATGTACGCAAGATAATTTTTCTGCATACCTTGATTGTAAGATATGATGGTGAATGAATCAGTGTAAGAGAATGCAGACTTGGAACCCAGACCCATCATTCCTACTTGGTCATTTGTGTTACGCTTTGTGGATTCACCATAGGATGCATAGATGTTGAAAATCTCATCTTCTGACAAACCATAACCATAGTCACGAATGCAAAGCAATTGGTGGAATGATGTTGGGCACTTGATTGAAATTGGAGTGTCTTTGATGCCAGCTTGAACGTGAGCATCGTAAGCATTTGTGCAATATTCACGAATGATTGCACCAGCCTTATCAGAATACAAATTGTTGCGTAGGATAGAAAAGATATGTGCAAGGTTCTCTTGCTTAACAGTGAAGAACGATTCTGTCATCGTTCCATTGACCAAAACTGTGGCTCTCATGTCATCAACTATCATAGTGGTTTCCTCAATCTGAATTATATCACCTCATACAAGAGATGCAAGAAAATTTATTTTATTTGACATGGATATTTTGGGGTGGTAGGTCTACCACCCCAATGGGCGGAGCTGCAAATAAATTATTTTTAAGCAGAATAATCCCCTTATAAGCGTGTTATAAGGGGATTTAGTGTCACTTATGCAGGTTTTAGCCTATATAAGCGTACTGTTGCACTACTTTTTCCTTCAATTGAGATGCATTATCGGCAATTCTGCCCCATCTCTTGCTTATTGCTTGCAAATCTGCATCAATAGCAGGTGAAAGTATCAAGGAAGCGGTTATTTCCATGCTTTCACGGGTAGAACCCTTGTAAAGTTGTGCAGAACGTGTCAATCCATTGACAATCCCGAATGCAGAACGGTCATGTAGTTGACCATTCGCTTCAGTTAGGGATTCCATGTATCCCTTGTGCCATGCACGACCCTGCTCTATGGTCATACCATTGTCACGGGAAAGTTGTGCAATCACCTGTAATGGATTCTCAACCTTAACGTGTTTGGAATGTCCAAGCAAAGTCAAAAGGTCATTACCTTGTGTCAATGCTACCTTGACGGCATGATTGACCTTTTGTTGCAATTCTATGCGGTCAATGTTGCCAAGGTGCTTTTGATTAATTTGGATACTGGAATCCTGCCGACCCCAAATCATACCGTTAAGGCAGATAGCACGGAATAGGAATGGTGAGATGTTGAAGGTAGAATTCTTAATCTCACTGTTCCTGAATGCAATGCCAACACCGTAGTCCGAGTCAGGTTCGCTCTTCATGTAATCGGGCAAAAGCACGTTACCAAAGATATCATCGCCATCATTGGATATGTGAGACGCAAGAGCATCAGATAATGATGGCAAAGAATTTGCTATCATCTCCATTGCCTCATGGTTATCAATCACGCCATAACGACCTGATACAACAGCTCGTACAGCATCGTTGCCATTATCATCTTGGCGGACACGAACACGGAATTCCCTTGATTCCTTGCCATCGTCTTTCCAGTTTTGTTCACGACGATTCAATTCAGAATTGACAAATCTGGTCAAGTCTTCATCATAACCACGCTCTTCTAAGAAAGAAACCATGGACGATGGAATGTCAGTGAATGACCGAAGAGAATTGAGACCAGACTTTGTAAGGGTCATGCCATTGGTCAGGGTTGAAGCGTCCTGAAGGCGTACATCAGATTCTGGCTTGACATAGTCAAACTTGGTCTTGGATTGTTCCTTGACAGTCTCAATGAAATCTGCAAGTGGTGAACACTTGTCCTGCCATACCTTTGCGACATGGCGGTGTGTTGCTGTAGACTGAAGACCGATAGCGTTTACCCAATTGCCATTGGCATCTTGCTTTGCGGTAGCACCATCTTTTGGTTGCAGGGATTGTACAGCCGTGAAAACGGACTGGTTAGGCTGTACTTTGACTGGCGCATCGTCCAGTTCAAGGAATGAAAATTTGTTATCTGACATAATAGGCTCCTCCATGAAACCGATATAGAATATTATCATCCCGGTATACTCTATGCCAGTAAATTTTATTGGAGTGAGCTAAAAAAAATAATTTATTTGGAAAAAGTTGGGGGGCCTCAAACACCACAGATCAAATAAAATATTTATTTTATTTGAGGCCCATCCCTTGGGGTGATAGTTCTATCACCCCAGTTTGGAATTGCAAATTAAAAATTTTAAAAGCCTTCAGGAAAATCATTATCATCATTGTAGTATTCAGCATAATGATTAACGAAAGGATTCATGTTATTATAAGATTTGGTATCTTTTGGATAGCAAAGCCAAAACTCACCTCTATTAAAATAATTTAGATTCTCAGGAGTAATGTCAGGCAATCTTTTTAAATGATCAGAATTAGCCCACCAAAAATTTCCAGAATAATGTGGGATAGAAACCATGTAGGCTCCTGTATCTAAATACTTTCCATCAGCTGTAACATCATTTATAAATTGAATTTTATCTTCTGGTTGTTGATTGTACTCTTCTTGATAGCCAGTAAAATGTCCGCCAGCTGTATCAAAATTATTTAGGGCCTCAACACATTCTCTCCACTTGTAAATACAGTTCAAGTCCATGTATCTTGTCCAGGCCATCATTCTTCTTCTAATGATGTATTGGTTATGAGATGTACCTTTTGTATGTGTGTATAGTATTTTCTTATTAGACTCGAAATTTAATGCTCGATTTTTAATAAAATTTAGAGTGGCTGGTTCTGAGCTGAAAGAATGATCTGGATGCTCGAAAATTATAATCCTCGAATCTTGTTGTTTGAGCTGCTCGAAATATTTTTTATCGTCTTCTCTTAAACCAGAAATAGGGATGAATAGAAATTCTAATTCATCCCATAGGCCAGAGAGCTTAAACTTCTCGATTTTCTGATTAATAATTTGTTGGTAATTATTTCTACAGTAAGTGTGAATGTAGGCTTCCATAGAAATTAATTATACACAATGTAAGGAGTGTATTTACCATAATACGCTCCCATCACATTGTAGTCTACCCATTCAATCGCATCTTGTTCTGGGTCATGTTCAGGGTCTTCAGATTCAGAGTCTCGAAATTCTTCAGTAAAAGAAGCAATCAATTCATCATAAGAATACATTGGAACTTCTACCCATTCGTCTTCTCTTTTAATTCTTGCAATACCGATTAGAGCAGAATCATGATTTGTGTTATCGCCTATGAATCTTGGTTCTGGGCTATGTTCCTCTAAATAGGTTCGAATTTCCTGTGCTTTAGACATTGCAATCTTCCTCCGGTTCTATCTCAATTGTATCATGCTCAAACTCGAAAATTCCAAACTGCTCAAATTCTTCTGGTGTGGTAATAATTTTTTCTTTACCATTGCAGAGTACTCGAAAACAAATTATTGGTTCGACAATCCAGTTTCCAAATTCATATCCATCTCCTGTGGGTTGCATGAAATTGGATACATACTGCTTAGAGGTGACAGTGAATTTGGTATAATGCTCTGTCAATTCTTCGCCGGGCAATTCAACATCAAAAGTGGGTAGTGGAGTTGGTTTCATACCTTATTATATCACTCAAATGTTTCATCTTCTACAAATGAGAAATAGATTTTTACATTGAACTTTTCATTCTTCTTGTATTTCTCTTTAGCTCTGAAATACATGACAGTCCATCCACTTGTTGAAGCGTACAAGAAATTTGATTTTATTTTCTTTCTGTCTCGAAGCAATGAATCATATAAATATTCAATGGTCTCAACTTCTTTTAAATAATTAAATTGAGGATTAATTTCTAATGCTTGTCTGATTTGTTTGATTCTGTCTTGATATCCACAGAGATATTGGGTCAAGGTATCAAGTTTTTTATTTTCTTGTTTTGTCATTGTTGCTTCTTCTGGAAAAAATAATAACTGCCAAGCTTTGTATGCTCTATTCCTATTGTATCAAGATATGCGAAAAAATCACGCTGACTTTTCTCGATTATGTTAACTCTTGGAAAGTCTGGAATTTCCTCATTAATAAAATAAACATGACAATGAATTTTTGCGTTCTCTGATATATAAGTTTTCAAGGAGACAAAATTCTTAATTGGGTCTAAGCTGAGTGATAAAATTAATAAACTCGAAATTAAAGTTGTCATAGTATGCCTTGTGCCTTAAGTTCTTTTATGCTATTGTATATTTGTTCGTTTCTCAAATTGCGTCTTTGAGCCAATAATACTTTTACATATTGATACGCAAGATGTTGATGCTTAGTGCGATAAATCTCAACATCATTTTCCTCAGCTGTAAAATCTTCGCCAATTTGATAAAGCTTGAAAGGGTCAATGTTTGTTCTTGTTTTAATTAATCTTTTCATTTGCTTGTCTTTCTGCTGCACGTCTTGATAGTAATGTTTTTAAAATATATCGGGAGCAAGAGGCAGATGTTTTCAATTCTTTTAAAATATTATCTTGTTGATCCATTACTACATAAGAATTTTCTTTCTCATATAGGAACAATCCATCAGCCATATAGATTAGTTTCATTCTGCATCCTCGAAATAATCAGATTCAATTAGAGAAGAAGATTTTAATTCTTCAACGATTCCTGGCTGTTGAAATAATCCTTGCATGAAAGCTCGAATAATTAAATCTTTTGTCTCGTCGTCATACTCTTTTGAAAGTTCATCTCTCAAACGGTCTGCCATAGCTCGAATCCACTTCAAGTTTTCCATGATTATATTATATCATATCAAAAGGGGAGACTCGAAAATCTCCCCTCGAAAAGTTTAGTCTTCTTCTTGGTATATTTCACCAGTAAGAACAATGCGACATATATATCCTGAGTGTGTATCTAATGCCTTATGCACTACCTCATCTATATAAGAAATTTGCACTTCTTCACTGAATTCATTCTCAGTGTGGATAGCCAACACCACTTCTGTATCTTGGCTGTATTGTGGATATTTAGCCTCGATTTCTTGTAATTTTTTAATTAACTCTTGAATACTCATACTTCTTCATCCTCAAAAAGACATTCCCAATTTTCAGGCCCACCCCATTTGCCATCTAACACTGCATCTTTGAAAGTTTCATAGGACAATGGGTACTCGATGTTACCATTTTGAAATATATATTCATAATGGAAATCGCTTTCAACACTTCCGGCAATCAACTCGAAATTTGCAGTCGGATATAATTTTGACAATTCCACTACAAATTGATTTGGACTATCCCATGGAGAATCAAAATAATAGATGATGGTATTGAAATCTTCAAGTTCTTTGGATTTGCAATTTGAAGCATCCCACTTAACACCCCAATTTGCTACGTGCCAATCAAACCAGTTGTAATAACCAGTTTCTTCTTTTGCTTTGAGATTTTGAATAATCTTTCTGGCACATTGAGCATCCCATTCATCACCCGCAAGAGCAATTCCCTCAAGTGTAAGGTATTTTGTACCTTTGCTATTATTCACTCCAGCAATAAAATCTTCTGGATTACGATGAGGAGCCATTGTACCTTCTAATATTAAAGGCATTGGGAAAAAAGAATCATAAAGAGATTCGACGTTTGCCTTCTCTTTAAAGGCATTGTACTCTTCATCTGTGTTGAAGGTACAGGTCAGTTGGTTAAAGACCCAGTTAGGCATTGTAGGGATTACCTTTCTTTCTCGTACATCTTGAATGTACATGATGTTATATCATCTGATACTGTAAATTGCCAATAGTTTTTGGACAAATTTCTTTTGTAAAAATTGAAGCCTTGATACTCTAAATGATAAAAATTAAAAGTAACAAGCTCCCATTCTAATATTTTGGTTTCTCTGGCTATTTGTTTAGCCAGAGATAACTTCACCAAACTCCGCATCATCATAACGGACATTTGTTATGCTATGATTTTCCATGACATCATACTCGGTGATTGTTTCATGTCCCCAAGCCCCACCTTCAGCAACGATACACATTTGGAGCATATACAAAATATCGTTAAACTCTAACGCATATAATTTGCCAGCAACGTCATAATGTGGGGTTACATCATCAGGTACTTGCATGGAGCCTCTAACATTGAAGTGTACAGTTTTCATAACGTATTATATCACCTTTGATACATTGCGCTAAAAAATTAATTAAGGAATATCATGGGGGAACATGCGCAAGCTCCCCCATGAATCTTGAAATATAAAAGCCCTACATTCTATATTTCAAGGCACAATTGGGATTCAAGGCAAGAAGACCAGTAGCGGGAGTTCTGGTGTCCTTGTAAAATATCCCAATATAAACATCTTGTTATGTAGGGTGATGTGTCCATGCGTTTAGATTTCTCTATCCAAATATTTTCGCCATTGATATATTCGGATACATCTTTTTTGCTATCTGCTTTGTATCCATGAGTGTTTAGACCCAAGGCACGAAGCATATGCACGTCAAGACACACCACCTCTACATTATTTGGATAGCAAAGTTCAAGGGCAAATGATACTTTAGCCAATCCAATTCCTTTTAAGTTAACAGCAAGTCGGTTTCTCAAATCCACCCATGACTCACTGCTCGATTTTTCAAAATTATTAGGGTTCTCGAAATACTTATTTTTGAAATCCCATATACTTTCGGTGCGTTGATTGTGACAACCACCTTTAGAGATATATAATAATTCTGCGAGTTTGGTTTTATCGTTTATCCATTGCTCGAAATTTTTGATATGGTTGTAAGTGCGTACATTACTCTGCCATGTAGAATGTATTGATGTATAAGCAAACAACCATCTTCTAAAAATCTCATTGCGGTTTGTTGGTGAAACAGATTTCCAATATTCTTCATAACTCGAAATCTTGCTTTGATGCTTGATTGAAAAAACATCCTCGAAATTCATGTCGTCTCTCTTTAGTAGGGATTGAGATACAGAATATTACCATGGTGCGTGTAGTGTGTCAAGGGGAATGCTAAATATTCCCCTTGACCTGCCATAGATGGAGGGCTATGGCATATCTAAATATTTCAACAATCGATTGAATTCAATTGTATCCATTTGGTTTCGGAAAGAATTTAGGAAAGGATATTTGTCATATATCTGTCCTAATTCTTTTGGTGGATTAGACTCGAAAACATCAAGCTTGAAAATCTTTTTTACATTGGCTTGGAAAATATCAAACGTGGATTGCTTCTTATTGAAATTATCCATGTGCGAATGAAGATAAGATAATGTAGGATGATAAGTAATTAAATCTTTTTGGAAATTTGTCACTTCCATAAAATATTCATAGTCTCTAACACTATCTGGGTTTTTCTTTTTCCAGTCGTTTATCTGATTAATAATATAATCTTTAAACTCAATCCATGTGGGCTGTACTGTTTTCTTTAAGTCAGCAGTTTTTACCCCATAGATTTTTGGAAAGGGAATACGGAGCCTGTCCAAGTCATCCAAAACATTATTAATAAATCTATTCTCTTCATAATGTTTTGGTTTGAAGCTTGATATCTCTAAATATATAGCATCAGAAGGAGGTGGAGTTTTTGCCGGAACCCATGATGTTACGTTATGTTGAGAAATGCGAACAAACTCATACACTTCAGCTTCTTGACTTTTGTATACTGTTTGAACTGTTGCAGGTTTTGGTAACGATTCTAAATCTATGAACGTTGCACCTATGAAAGAACTATAGTTTTTAAAATTCTCAATATCTTCTTTATTTTTGAATTTTAAAATTGCATATTTGACTTGTTCTGGGGATGCCATTCTTTCAGCATAGTCTGACACTCTCTTGTTCGCATATGTAATTTTTTTAGATTCATCATACATAACAAAGACTGTATTGCTTGTCAAATATACTTTATCTTTTGGGAATGGATAAAGTAAATCTGACGTAACCATTTTGATATCTGTAATTCCAAATGTGTCTTTGTGAACTGCATAAATCCACCTCGAAATATCAGATGGCATGATTGAATGGAACAACTCATCAAATTGAAAAGCGATACAATGTCTTTCCCATTTATTAGAGCAATTGCTAAAATCATCTCTAAGCTTTTCAATTAATTCTACTCGAATATTGTATAGGGCTTTGAAAATGAATTGCTTTGTTAGTTCATTAAACTCTAACGATTCACGAGATGCAGATGGTTTCATGCTACCAATAGGAACATCTACAACCAAATCTAATCTTGCTAAATTTTGTAAGAGGGATAAGTCAATATTGATTTGGCTCTTAATTTCTTTTGTGTCAGAAATGTATGTGACATTTCCCATGACAAAATAAATTTTTGGTTCGTAGTGCCAATGTTTTCTTTTGGATTCTACAAATTTCCAATATGTACCAGATATTGTTGTCTTATGTTTAGGGATAGCAACATTATAATTTACAAACTCTGGTCTATAGTCGATGAAAGAGAAAAACTCAACCATCTTATCTTGAAGCCTCGAAAAATCATCCTTGGCTATGTGGATATGAATAGATAATCCAGTTTCATCTGTTGGTTTGGAATATACAGTGGAAATCGTACCTACATTCGTTTCATCAATATAAGCTTGATATGTTGTTTCAATTCCTTCATGCCTCGAAATAATCGTAAAGGAATCGGTATAGGCAAAAGCAGATTTACTACCAATACCAAGCATACCAGTGTAGGAATTGGATTGTCTTTTTGTTGAAGCACCGTAAGAGGCAAATATTTCAACAATATCTTCTGGGGATAAACCTTTGCCATAGTCTCTAATAACTAATTCTTTAGAGAATAATGTTGGCATTGTGATAGATATTGGTTTTTCTACATTTGCTTCAACATGGGCATCAATTGCATTCGTGATGTACTCTCGAATTATTGCGAGTAATTTATCTGAATACAATTGGTTACGAAGAATTGAAAAGATATGAGCTACGTTCTCTTCTTTAATATTAAAGAAAGATTCATTACCCATTCCTGATTTTTCAATAGGGGCATTCTTATCCGCTATAATCATGTGTTATCGCCTCCATACGACATTTGGATTATATCATGTTAGAAAAGGGAAAAGGGATGTGAAGATTCTCACATCCCTGAAGATTATCGTACTGTTTGAATTTTCTGCAGTGCGATAAGGGCCTCTAAGGTAGTATCAATATTGATGTAAGCATAGTGATAATCACCTATTGCTTTTAATTCATCGTCACCATAAAGAGCTTTTATCACAGACAGGGGAAGAAATTTAATTTCTATACCCTGGGAGCGAAGATTAGGTATATCATCCACATGAACTTTTGAAATGATTGTCATTTCCTGAATCCTTTAGTTTTATTTTATGAGAGAAAAATGCAACCAGCAGGACTCGAACCTGCGGCCAATTGCTTAGAAGGCAATTGCTCTATCCACTGAGCTATGGTTGCTTACCGATATATTGTACCATCTTTTTTCATGATACAAGCCCTAAAATCGATTTATTTAAGTAAATTCCTCGAAAAATTAGGTAAGCTTAGGAGAGGAATCGAACCCCCAACAATCATATTACAAGTATGATGTTCTACCATTGAACTACCTAAGCAAATTTTCCGGTAGAGATTCGAACTCCAATTAAAGGCACCAAAAACCTCTGTCCTACCATTGAACGACCGGAAAATACATAAATATTATACCTCGAAAACTTAAATAAATAACATGTATCTCTCTAAATCCTCGAAATATAAATAGCCTGTAGGGGGATCGAACCCCTGGTCTCCTCCGTGAAAGGGAGGCATCTTAACCACTCGACTAACAGGCCTTAAATTATAAAACTCCTCAAACTGGATTCGAACCAGTGACCTAACGGTTAACAGCCGTTTGCTCTACCGCTGAGCTATTGAGGATCATGGGAGCGGGAGGGGGATTTGAACCCTCGACCTGCAATTTATGAGACTGCCGAGCTACCAGACTGCTCTATCCCGCACCATCCTTAATATTATACCTCGAAATTCTAATGCTGCAACGTTAGATCTTAAAAATCTTGTATTTATTCCAAAATTTCATAAATTCTTCAGCTCTCAAACATGCATTATATGACTTTCCATCCACAGTGGCCAGCAATGTATAGGACGCATATGGTATATTGTTTATGAAAATTGAAAGATCACCGTTCTCATCTTTGAAAACAATTTCTTTCCCATTCTTAAACTCTCTAATAGAAATTAAATGTGCTGCTTCTAAATACTCGAAAACCTTATTATTGTCAAGAACAATTTCTTTTACCAATTCAGTTGTCATTCTCAAGCCTCCTAAGAATATCCAAAATTGCAATATCCTTATTCTTTAGTTCCACATCAAACAAAACTTCCTTGCCAAAATTTTCAGGCAAATTGTCAGCCATGTCCTTATGAGCTCTTCCATTATTCTTACCCTCAGAATAATGGAATATTGGTACTATATCACGCCAGGTTTCATATGCATCAAAAAAAGCATCATACTCAGAAATTCCATTATTTAACATTTGATGATGCAGATTATCAAATGTTACCGGGATACCATAGGGCTTGTAAAAATATTTCTTTAAAGCTGCAACATCCCAGGTAATTCCAGTGTCATTATTTTCAAGAACTAAACGACTCTTGACACCATCACTCAAGCGCTCGAAATTCTTCATAAAAATATTAGAAAGATCCGCAGCATTTCCTTCTTTTCTTATGTGAATATTTAAAGGATTATAATGGCCCTTCTCTAAACCCAAACGCTCGAAAATCTCAGCATGTTGCTCAAGATCTTTAATTGAATTATTAATTACCTTATCATCCTCTGAAGTTAAAGATATATACTCAGATGGATGTGCACTTACTCGAATTCCTGTTTCCTCTATTGCTTTTTTCACTTTAATAATTTCATAATTAATAAAACCAAAATTAGGCAGGTCCTCTAAAGCAATATTTACTTCTGGATGATTTATTACAGGACAAAGATCACTCGAAATTCTATAGCCCTTAATTCCTTTGGCTGCACAATGTCTAATAATTTTTTCGCTCACGGAAAAATTATTAGCTACAATACCAGACAGCTTCTCTAATGACTCTTCTCTTGGTTTGCTCGAAAAACTCTTAAAAGTCATGGTCCGAAATTTATGGCCTTCTTCAGCTAATAAATTCGAAATGCAGCATAAGGATAAGTTCATAAAGTATTGTATCATATGCAGGAAAATTCAAAAGCGATATCGAAAACCAAAATATCATGAATCACGAAATATTAAAGAAGATTGGTTATAATTCTGTTGCCCTCGAAATGCTTTTAAAAAGAGAAGCTCAAATCAATACAGATATTTTAAAACCAGAACAAGATGATTCAGACTTCGAAATGCTATATGAGCTACAAGAGAAATTTTTAAATATTATGGAAGAGGTACGTACTGCAGATATACCTCGAAAAACTGAAATATTAGATTTAATGGAACAAGCTTTCGACATTATTTCAGAAAGCAAAAACGAAATATAATAAAAAAGAGGAGATCTAAATCTCCTCTTTTTTTTCATTGTAGAAAATGGTAAAATCTCCTAATGTTATTTTTTCTTTCTCTACCAAAATATCATAACAATTTTGACAGAAGAAATTAATATTAATCTTGTATTTCATTTCTCCATCTTCAATATATTCATCACAAAAATTGTAAGGTCTCCACTCTACCTCTATTTCTTTTTCATGACAACATTCACAAAGATTATTAAGTTTTTCTTTTCTCATCAAAACAACATTATCAACTAATTCTTTTAATTTTTCCAAATAAGCAAACATTTCAATTGGATTATTAAACATTACACCATCACCGCCATATCTAAATCTAATTGTATTTGTCTCATAATCGGAATAAAATCACTTACCTCTATTCCTTCATCCAATAAAAGCTCGAAAATTCTTAAGGCATTCTTTTTCTCTATGTCAATTAAATGATCAGAATAATAAAGACGAACATAATCAATTAATAAATCTTTTAACAACATATTTTTCTTTTTCATTTTATCCTCGAATTTCTATCTTTGAATGGCACGTACCTCAAACCTAAATTGTTCGATAAATAAATAATTGAATCCCGATATATTTCTCTATTTATACAAGTTACATTCTTAATATCTAAAGCCTCAACATCCATCTCGAAAATCAAAAATGGCTGATTGAAGAAATATAACACAAAATAAAAATCATTATCATTTTCAATTTGCCACACCTCTAAAGACTCAATCCTCGAAAAATCAATTGGCAGCTCACTATAAACAAGAAATGATGGATGAATTTCTTGCCCATATAATAAAGCAAAAAATTCTTCAATATTACTTTTCTTCTTCTCTAATTTAAAAAGATCATTACTTGTCATTTTTAATATTCACTCCAAAACTCTTTAAATATTTTCTGTCAATTTTTGGAAAACCAGTAATTATAATGTTATCATCAAAGCTCGAAATCTCAATCTCATGGTCGAACTTTAATTCTTCCTCCTTTATTTTATTAGAGAAAAAATAGAATTGTTGATTTGAGCTTCCTCTCAAATCAACACCAATATTTAATTCATCAACATACTTACCATCAATCAAAACATCCACATACTCTAAACATTTTTTTCTTATTGGATGTTGCTCGATTTGCTCTTTTGTATATCCAGAAAAAACAATTACTCCTTTCTTATAATTTTCACCACTCAAAAGAAATAATAAAGAAAGTAAATCATCCTCTTGCTCAAAAGGATCTCCACCAGTAATTGTCACACCATCTAAATCTTGATAATTTTTTATTAGCTCGAAAATTTGATAAGGTGACAAAATCTTATTTGGACTATAACTCCATGTCTCAGGATTAAAACAATTCTTACACTTCTTAAAACATCCTTGAGTCCATAATGTAAATCTATTGCCAGGACCATTAACCCTCGAAATACTATAACCGTGAATATTCATAGGCTCACAATTTTCCTTATATAGTTGTTATAAAAGTTGAACCTAAATTGAACTTAATAATTTTAACAACATAAGAAACACAACACTCGAAAAATAGGTTCAACAATTTACTGTATAAAAAACACAGGAAGATGAGCCTACGTTTGGTGTTCTGTCGATCTCCTTTTGTGTATGAATAGGTTCATCTTCTTAATTTTTGAATTTTATAAAATTCGATGCAGGAAACTTTTTTAGCAGTGTAGAATAAGATATATTACCGCTAAAATTTATATTTGAATTTTATAATTGTTCATCGGTTTTCAAATGCCCCGATGATTTGAAATTCATGTCGGTCAAAATCCCCCAATAAAATTGTAATTTCTCTATGTAGAAATTAAGATAATTTAATAACCTTGAAGCTAAATCAAGGTTATTATTTTTTTAAGTACATGTATTATCTATAATGTGTATGATATAAGCAGTATAGGATATATATCTTGTATTGGGATATTGTTTTGATATATAAGGATAAAAAGCTTAATAAGGTAATAATATAGGTGTAATATTACCACTGAGTCACCACAAAGTCTCCACCTACACTCCACCAGAATGTTATATTAGTTTTTATAGTTAGAATTTTAAGTATAAAGAGTATAATTTTAGCCTGGAATATAGCTTTTGAAATGTTGTAAGGCTATATTACCAGGCTAAGGTATTATTGACAACTAAACTGAGATTATTATTCTCGTTATAGATTTTTTACATTACTGGGTTTTTGATAAGTGGTAAATCAAATATAGGGTTATTCCATTCTTTTGTTTCTAATTTTGGATATTTTGCTATAGGTATTGGGTTATTGTTTTTAAAGATATTGTATTGTGGAATATTAGGGTGTATTAGGAATCCATCTCTTTCTAAGCATGATTTGGTTGTGCATGGAAAGTTGAATCTAAAAACATCGCAGTTATTTTTATTGACGAACATGTATCTTAGGAAACCTTCTGGGAAAGATGGAGCTATTTGTTTTATGCAGTCTTGGATAATTTCGTCATAATAGGTTTTGAAAATTTGAGCAGCGGATTTGTTTGCAAAAATAACAAGATCTCCAAGTCCTATTCCTTCTGCATCTCCTCCTAATGGTGTTGCTATTGTTTTTTTATCAGAATCTAAGAATTGAAATATTTCATCCATTTGTAGTTTTTCGATTTTCTCCATGTAAACAATATCGTATCTTGAGATTATATACGTTGAGTGTTTGAGATTTATTTGTGAGAATATTTGTTGTTTGATGGATGGGTTTTTCATATAAGCTGTGAGAGCTATTGTGGTTTTTGGTATTTCGTAATATTCTTTTCTTCTTTTCACGGATGGTAAGAGATATTTTCTTAATTGTAGTATTAGGTGTTGCATTTCGAAATCTGAAATTTGGTGTGCATTAGAATCACCTATTACGATTTCTGTATTTGGTATTTGTTCTATTTCTTTGCCATATAATTCGTATTCATAGTCCCACAGAAATAAGTAAGTATAATCGGGTTTAAAATAATCTATATGATATTTTATTTTATCTAATGGTGTTTGATTTTCTTCGAGTCTGATTTGTCCAGTGATAACAAGTGCTTTTGTTTGTTTGGTATTGAAATTCATAATAATTTTATACAATAGGATTTTTGTAATATCCGGGCAAGTATAGATTGTCTTTTCCTATTATTTCTCCATGTTGTATTAGTCCATGGTAGATATAATTATTCTTTTCCATATGTTGTGTTGTGCAAAAGAAATTAAATCTATATATATCAGAATGGTTTAAGTTTTTAAAAATATATCTAATTAGGAATTCAGCATTAACGGGGCTTAATTCATTTTGTAAGTGGTGCATAAAAACATCATAATAATTTTGAAATATTTGATTAGCTTTATTATTTGTTATTGTCATCAAATCTCCAAGTCCAATACCATGTAGATCTCCTCCAAAAGGGGTGGAAATTATGGGTAAATTTTCATTATAGAATTGGAATAAGGGATTTATATTGAATGGTGCTAAATATTTCAAATCATAGCGTGTTTTGATGTATATGTTGGAATCTGATTTTATGTTTTGGAAGATATGTTGTATTTGGTAATATTGTTTTATTAGTCTGGTAAAAAAATCAATATTGTCTTTTGTTAGTTGTAGTGGTGTATTTGTATTTGGTTGTTTATTAATTTGTTTTTGAGATAATAATATTTTTTGATCATCTATTTCGGGCAGGTTTTCATTAAGTGTAATTATTTGTAGGTTGAGTGAATCAATTTCATTTTTGTATTGTTGGTATTCATTTTGCCATAGGAAGAGAATTGTTTCATTTGGTTTTATGTGATTTATGTGGTATTGGATTTTGTCTATTGGATTTTCTTTATTAATTAGTCTAAGTTGTCCAGTGATGATAAGTGTTGTTTTCATTTTATTTTATAATCGGGCAAGTATAAGTTATCTTTTCCTATGTATTCTTCTTTATAGTTTAGTCCATGTTGTTGGTAAAGATTTCTATTAGCGTGGTAGATTTTTTTATTATTGAGATGTTTTTCATTTGTTAGGATAAAATTAAATCTATATATGTCTGAGTGGTTTAAGTTTTTGAATATGTATCTAAGTGCGAGTTCATTATTCATTGGTCCTGTTTGTGAATTTAATTCTTCTATATAGGTTTGGAAATAATTTTGAAATATTTTGTTAGCTTTATTGTTTGTGATTGTTATTAGGTCTCCGAGTCCAATGTTGTTATAATCTCCGCCAAAAGGTGTAGCTATTATTGGATTATTTTCATGGAAGAAATTGTTTAGTAATATTTGAATTTGAAAATCATTAAGGTAAATGTTGTCGTATCTTGTTTTAACATAAGCTGTGGAAGTATCTTTTATGTTTTGAAATGTGTATTGTAGGCTATATATTTGTTTAAGTATATTGATAAGAAAATTTTCATCACAATTATCTTTATTGTATTTAATTTTTGCATCATGTTGTCTATTAAGTGCATTGAGCATATTTTCTATAATTGATTCAGAATATTTGGGCATATTTGAATCTCCAACAATAATGGGTAAGTTTAGGAGATCTATATCGGTTTTATGTTGTTGATATTCATTGTCCCATAGAAATAATATTGTGTTATTTGGTTTTATGTGATTTATATGATATTGGATTTTATCTATTGGGTTTTGGTTTTCTTTTAGCCTTAATTGTCCTGTGATGATTAGGGTTATTTTTTTATCCATTTTAATTTTTGTACAGGTTGGTGGTGGTTTGTTTTTATAATATTATTTGTATTATGAAAAACATTTTTGCTTCTATTAATTGGCTTGGTGAAATTGAAGGAATGGGTTTACCTCCTGACAAGTATTTAGCTGTTAGATTAAGGTCCTTTTTCCAATATGGTATGAATAAGGGCATGGATTCTGATGCTGCTTTATCGTATGCAAAAGATAGATTAAAAGTTAATTTGGAAAAATCACCTTATGAGCCAAAAGTTGGTGATGAAAAAAGAAGTCTTAGGGGTCGGCCAAAAAAAGAGAAACCAAGTTTAAGTGAAGATGAGATATTAGATTCTCGTATTAGTACAGTAAAGCCAGAAGTAAGGGAAGTTATTAATTCTAAGTTACGTGAGATTGTTGGCGATGTTAGTGCTGAGGAATTTGAGAAAGTTTACAATTTATATAAGCGTGAAAAAGCTCAAGGTGGATTAACAAACAGAGAATCATTAGAAGAGGTTGCTCGAATTACAGGAAAGCGCCGAGATGATGCTAAAAAGAAAGAGCGCAGTTTAGAGAGTGTTTCTGAAAGAGAGGAGCATCAAAGTGATTTTGATACATCTCAGGATCACAATCTTTATGATTTTATTAAGAGTATGGATCCTTCAAATGCTGAAAGAAATTTAGTATTATTTAAAAAATACAGATTGCAGGGTTATAGAGTTAGTACAGCTTTGGATCGTATAAGAAAAGTTGGAGAGTTGCGTGAGTTTTGTAGTGCTAATAATATTCCAATTGAATTAGCCACAAGATTTATTAATGTGTATCCAGATTTAGAAGATGCTAAGAGAGAATTATTAGAATGGAATCGTGAGCGTAGTTTTGGTCTTGAAGCTGATGTTTTGCCAGTTTCAAAATCTGGAACAGGAATAGAAGCTAATCCTGTTGTTGAATATGCGGGTAGAAAAGTTAAGTTGAAAAGATTAATTCAAAGTTTGTATGCTGATAAGTTGTCAAATAGAGAATTACAAATGATGTATTCCACTGTTTTTCACAATATATTCGATTTTGGAAAGTCAATAGGTGAGGCTATTGATCATGCCAACAAAACTATAAGAATGTATCGTAATAAGGAAATATTTGTCAATGAATTTCCTGAAGATCCAAAATATGCAGAAACTGTATTTGAGCAGCATTATATTACTGAGGGTAATTCTTTTGAAGAAGCTTTAAGATTAACAAGAGAAGATATTGGTAGAAAAACTGTAAATGCGAGTTTGAGTCGTGTTGCTATGATTATTGAGGAAGATTGTTATTGGGATTTATCAGATAAATTTTTGAGTTATTTATATAAGAAATTATAATGTTTAGAATTAGTTACAAATTTAATGATGTTTGTTATCCTAATAAAAGAGCAGATGGTTCTTTTGTAGATGGTCCATGTTACAAGCAGAAAAGATTATTTGATAGTGACAATTACATTTCTGAGTTAGATAGTAACAGTGTAGATTTATTAAGTCTCATCGTAAACAACAAAGACTTAGTATTGCCGTTCAGAAAATATTTATCTGAAAATGGGATTCATAGTTACAATGATTTTTCGAAAAGGTTTACTGTTATTGATAATAGCAATGTAAGTATTCATTTAGTTAATGGTAATAAGCGGACATACATTTTAGATTTACCTGGCGCATTAGGAATTGATAAGTATGTCTATATAAATAATTTTAAGAATTTTGAAAAGCTATCAT
>JACCDX011758193.1_pt1 | contig 22102 bp, 21 predicted proteins | sample 7449681 | NCBI WGS metagenome assembly JACCDX01 (sample SAMN15323450, study PRJNA562643) | freshwater metagenome | isolation source: river surface water | place: USA:Blue River Watershed | collected 2017-08-18
AAACGCCTTGGGCTTCAAAACGAGCGTGAGGCACCGCATTACCTCACCAACGCGCGCACGTCACCCTATTTATGGGCGCTCTCCAGTGTTGGGGTCGCTCCAGCATTGGTGTGGTGGAACTCGACACCGCTCCTCATTGTCTCGGCACTGTGCTTTATCGCGCTGTATCTTTTTTTATACTACCGCATCACCCGCAAAGCCAAACGGGTGTGGTCGTGATCACATCAACCTAAAATCAACACGCCAAACTACTTGTTGCAAGCCCGCCACACCCGGACTTCAGCGCCTAATTGATGCAGACTGCTGTACGCAGTCTACAGAACACACAAATTGTTAAAGAACAAACACCCCAAAATGTATGGAGTGAAAATAAATTAAGTGGTTGATTTAGTGTCAGTTTTTGTGATTTCGTTTGATTGATTTTTGACTTCGACCGCCACTTGCGCAACCACCAATTGAGCGCTTTCTTTGGCTTTACGATAGCGCTGAAATTGATCGAGTAAGCTCTGAAAGCGATGGATCTCCTTAGCCATCAAGGCATCGTGATAATCGCTCTCGCGCTTATCAAAACGCTCCACAAAGAACCACGATTAATATAATAAACAAAAACTTAAAAAATTATTTCGTCTCATATGAATAAATTAAATATTAATTTAATTTTTAGTGGAATATAAAAAATAATTTATTAATTTTAGTACTTTACATTCGTTAATTATTCAATAAAATTTAAATAATTTTTTTATAAAAAAGCATGATTTATTTAAACAAAATTCTGCCATACTTTGTATATCCAATCACAATTATTATAATTTTGATGATTTGGTCAGCTACAACTAGAAAGCGGCTACCAATCATACTTGCATTATGTCTTTTTTTTATTTCTAGTTGCCCAATCATTTCAAACCAAATGGTTTCTTATTTAGAGAGTAAAGAAAATAAAAAAATGATCTCAGACATGTCTGAAGCAGATTCAGTTGTAGTGCTGAGTGGAATGATAGGGCCAATTATGACTAATCAAGGAATTTTCTATGAATGGGGAGACCCAGATAGATTTTTTGGGGGTATTGAGCTTCTTAAGGCCGGGAAAGCAAAAAACATCATTTTTACGGGAGGTATTTTACCGTGGCAAAGAAATATTGTGCCCGAAGGAAAGCTACTTGCTAAATTTGCAGAGGATTTTGGTATCCCAAATTCTCGAATTATTGTTACAGGTAATGTTGAAAATACTCATGATGAAGCAAAGGCTGTAAAAGAAATACTTACAAAAAATCATTCAACTAAAATTATTTTAGTTACATCTGCATTTCACATGCAAAGAGCTTCAAATCTATTTGTAAAAGAGGGCATTGATTTACAAACTTATCCTGTAGACTATAAGGCAAAATTTCATAGTATCACTCTATTAGATTTTTTACCATCTGCTGACGCTTTTTACATGTTCCATTTTGCGATGCGTGAATTAATTGGAAGAGCCTATTACACTCTTAGAAATCGTTTTTAAAATGATTACTAAGCAAAGATTTGATGTGCCCACACATTACTAATGTATATATTTATAAATTTTTATTTAAATATTTTTATCTTTTTAAAAATATCTAAATAAATTAGTTAATATTTTTAAAATTAAATTTTTTTAGCGATACTTAAAAAATCGTACATGTAAATTGCTTCATAACAATACTTTAGTTGTGTTTAGTAATTCATGGTAAATTTGCAAATGTAAATCCACCACCTTTTTAATACAAAACTCGCGCTGAGCTAATTCACGACCTTTTTTGCCCATAACCTTACGCAATTCTGAATCTCTGATTAAACATTCAAGTACGTCAGCTAAAGCAAAAGAATCTCGAGGCCGCACCAAAAAACCAGTAACATTAGGATTGATGGCATCCCGGCAACCTGGCAAATCTGTAGTAACAACAGGTCGACCACAGGCAGCCGCTTCAATTAGTGATTTTGGCAATCCTTCTCGATAATATGAAGGAAGAACAACAATATGAGACTGAGCATATAAATATGGTACGTTATCACAATACCCAAGATATTCAATGCAACCTTCTGATTTCCATTCTCTAATTTCTTTATCTGTAATACTTGATGGATTTGCTATATCAGGTTCACCAATTAACCAAAAACGAGCAAAAACACTACGTTGCCGCAAGATACGTGCGGCTTCGACAAACTCTACTACACCCTTTTCTCGTAGTAATCTCGATGCCATGGATATAATTACTTGGCCATCTGGCTCCTCTAAATAAGGACATGTTGTCAAGTCAACACCTGACCCTCTTATTATTCTTGTTTGCTTCAGTGAAATATTGGTAATGTTTAATATTTGGTCTCGATCATGCGAATTTTGAAAAATTAAAATATGGCGGGGATGACTAAAGCACCAACGAAAAAGACACTTTACTATTTTATAAATAATTGAAAACTTAAGTCCCGGTTGTTTCGAAAATAGATACCCCAGACCGGCGATAGCTGATACAACAGCAGGTACTCTGGCTAAGTGCGCAGCAATACCTCCATATAATATAGGTTTCAATGTAATTAAGTGAATAAGATTTGGGCGAATTCTAATAAACAATACCCAAAGTAACACTAATGAACCTAAATCTAGAAAAGGGTTAGTTCCTCCCCGCACTATCGGAATATAGTGCAACTTAAGTCCCTGCAAAACTGGATTAGTCCTATTCGCTTTTCCGAGCGACCCGTACACCACATGAACATCGTAAGCTAAACTCTTTGCAGCTAATGCTATAGGTAAACGATGGGACAGAAAAAAACCCAAATCATTAACGACAAATAGAATTTTCAAGTTTTTTTGTGATGAAGTTATTAATTTGAGCACTAATCTGTTGTTTTTTTATCTCTAATAAACAATAATATACGAGGATTACAAGAAAAGCATAAAAATTTTGTCGATAGCGTATTGCAGATCCTGGATTTAATACTCCGAATGGATAATGAACAAATAGTAACCACAATGTAGGGGCTAAAAAAATACTTAGTAAGAAAATATTTAGGCGATAAGATCTAACTGAATTTACTATAATATAAATTAATGCATAACAAAATAGCATTAAAATAAAAACACTTTCTAAAAATGTAATCATTAAAATAGGTCTTTCTATTGCTTCAGAAAATGTAGGGCCAAAAAAAGCAATGAACATACCATATGGTGCATTCCAAAATACATCAAAATCTTTAATCCAGATTGTATTTTCTCGGGTGGCACTTGCCTCAGGGTCAAAATGTGGAATTATGGTTAAACTTAAAATATCTATTTCATTTCTAAAAATATATAAAGTTAGAAATGAAAAAAAGAAAAACAAACCAAGTAAAAAAAGTTTACCTACACCCTTTAATGACAATCCCTTTGCAATTACTATATATATAATTAAGGCAACTATACCGATTAAATATTGAGGTTTAAAAAGTATGCATAGATAAAAAGCGACAGCTGTTAAGGCATAATTTTTTTTATTTCCTTTAATAATATCAATCACAAAACCAAGGATTATTCCAAGAAAAAAAACAGCTACAGATTCTTTTGATGCAACAGAAGTCCAGATACCGAAATTAGGTAACGATAACAATAATAGGAGAAAAATCAGTTCTTTTTTTGTTAATTCAAGTCTTTTGACTGCAAAATAAATTCCATATGTGGAAATTAACACAAATGGTAAATTACCAAAAATTGGACCAAGAATTAAAGAGGCTCCACCAGCTAAAGCATCCATCATTAGTGTGGAACTAAATAACCACTCTTGTGGGCTTAAAATTTCTCCTTCTAGATATCGCTTAGTATCTCCCAGGGTTGTTAGTTTTGAGTAAACAAGAATAGCTAAAATCATATAAATGATTTTAGAAAAACAAAATATGTACCATATTCTATTCATTTCTATGCAATTATTTTTTTAAATTATGAAATAGTTATTTATTAACCCTCATCCATGCCTGGAACATTAATAGATTCCATAATAAATAGTGCCATCTGCGCTCTCCATTAATGTGTTCTTTCCACATTTTAAGAATGGGTTCTGGATTCAAGATTCCATCGCTTGTCAGATTTTTTTCATCCAATAATGTTTCTGCCCATTCTCTTAATGGCCCACGCAACCATTGTTCGATAGGAATGCCAAAACCCATTTTAGGTCGCTCAATCAGATCTTTTGGTACGTATCGATATAGTATTTGACGCAACAACCACTTACTTTGTTTATTACGGTATTTATAGGCTGTTGGAACTTGCCATGTAAATTCAACCAAACGATGATCCAGAAGTGGGACACGAGCCTCTAAACTAGCTGCCATACTGGCACGATCTAGTTTTGTAAGAATATCGTCCGGAAGATATGTTTTTTGATCCCAATACATCATTCGCTCACGTAGGGTTGGCAGCATTGGCGTGGTAGCATCGAAAAAGAAATTGGGTATGTTTGATGTTGCATAAACCCAAGACTCATGAATTGGTTTTGCATTTGATACTAATGCTGCGTAGAAACTAGTCTGGTCTTTGTGCACAAGAATATCTGCGATCTTTGGTAAACGATCCTTCAAACTCGACATTTGCGTGCTCTTAGGTAACTGACGTTGAAGTACATCAAAAAAATCGGCTGGGGCTTTACGTAATAGCCACGCCAAGCCTAAGCGCATTGATGGCGATAGATAGCTTAATCTTTTCCATATGCTGTGCCCAATTAAGTATCGGTTATATCCGCAAAATAATTCATCTCCACCATCGCCAGACAATGCAACAGTAACATGCTGACGGGCTAACTTGCTAACCAAGTAAGTGGGTATTTGGGATGAATCTGCAAAAGGTTCATCATACATAATGGGTAATTCCGGAATTACTGAAATTGCCTCCTTTGAAGATACGTATAACTCATTATGATGAGTGCCCAAATAAGATGCTACTGCTTTAGCATACGGAGCCTCGTTGAAATCTATTTCAGCAAAACCAATCGAAAAGGTATTGATTGGAAAACGGCTTTGTGATTGCATTAAAGCTGCGACCAATGATGAATCAACGCCCCCTGATAAAAACGCACCCAAGGGAACATCTGCCATCATTCTACGATTAATAGAATCGTGTAATAAATACTCTAATTCATTGGTTAATTCATCCAAATTTCTATCTTTCACTTGACAACCTTTTTCAGCAATATCATCAAGATTCCAATAGCAATATGGATTGCTAATTTTGTGACCACGCTCTTCGATAACAATGTAGTGTGCAGGCGGTAACTTAAAAACCCCCTCATAAATACTTAATGGCGAAGGAACATAGCTGTATTGAAGAAATAAGGCAAGTGCTTCACGATTAATATTGCACTGCCAAGATGGATACGCCCTAAATGCTTTTAATTCCGAGCCAAATAAAAATGTATTATTACTATATCCATAATAAAGCGGCTTTTCTCCCATACGATCGCGCGCTAATATTAATTGTTTTTTTTCACGATCCCAAAACGCAAAGGCAAACATGCCATTAACTTTTTTTAGACAATGATCAACCGACCAATGGCATAGTCCTGCTAATAGCGTTTCAGTGTCTGAATGACTGCGCCAATCAAAACCGCCTCCTTCGCTATCAAGCTCTTTTCGAAGTTCAACATGATTGTAGATTTCACCGTTATATACAAGCACGTAACGACCACAAGGTGACAACATGGGTTGATGACCAGCGGTCGAGAGATCAAGAATTGATAATCGCCGATGTCCAAGGGTCATCCCCGATAAATTATCAGCCCACACTCCAGAATCATCTGGGCCGCGATGATAGAGTATTTGAGCCATTTGCGCCATTATTAGCTCTCCGTTACTGCATTTTGCGTCCCAAAAACCAACTATTGCGCACATTTAGTTATAGCTTCTTTCCATATTTGATGATAATTGGCTACCATTCTCTCAATACTAAAATTTTGAATAATTCTATTACGGGCAGCGCTGCAACGCAGATTCCATGCTAAGGTTTTATATTCAGTTAAGGCATATTCAATAGCATCTGCTAACGCTTGCGGGTTGGCTGGGGGGACAACCCAACCCGTATCTCCGATGATAAATGCAGCATCACCAACATCTGTTGCTACGCATGGTGTACCACAAACCATTGCCTCTGCCACTACATTTGGAAACGCTTCACCGTAAGCACTAGATAAAATATGAAGATCAAGCATGCTCATTATTGCAGGAATATCGCTCCTTATCCCCAAAAGGAGAACTTTATCTTGCAGTCCAAGCTGACTAATTAATGTATTGATAGTAATATTTGCCGAATCAACTTTGGAGCCCACAAGAAGGCACTTAAATGCTATACCCTTGTTACATATTAATGATAAAGCTCGGAAAAAATTATTGTGATCTTTTTGGGGATCGAACCTTGCGACCATTCCAATCAAAGGAATGTCACTATCTAGTCCGAGGCTCGACCGGAGATTTTTCTCGATTTTTGAATTCATAATAAAATCATTAAATTCATAACCGTTTGGGATAAACCTCATCTTTTTTTTGGTGTATCCCAGTTGCTCGTGAATTGTAATTGCACTTTGAGCACAAGTAATTATCAGGGTTGGTAACCACCAAGAAAGCTTCGCAAGTAGCTTAGTAATCCAAATAGTAATAATTTTTGACTTTCCAACCTCAAGTGTTGTTTGACGAATACCCCAAATAATTACTTTGATACTTGCAAGACGAGCAGCTAAACTTCCAAATAAATCCGCATGATACATCCAAGTTTGTACAATATCAGGCTTATGAAACATAAGAAAAAAAACAAGTTTAAAAAAAGCAAGTAGTGAAGGTTGCCCCGGTTGCATATTCAAGTAGAGAGTAGAAATGCCTCGTTTTTCAAGCAATGGACCATATTTACCGTGACTCGAAAGAGAAACTACGACATGTTGACTAGTAATATCGCAAGAGCACAAACGAAATAGAACAGCTTCTGCTCCGCCATCATTAAGACCAGTAATTATATGAATAATCTTCAATAGACAATTAATAAACTAAATTATTGAGCATACTAATTTTTTAAACAAAAAGCATATTTTAAATATTTCCTAGCAATAGAATGAGCTGCAAAGTCATTGGCTCGTTGAATTCTCATCTCTCGAGTGCCTCTTGGTGCAACCAGTGCTTCGTTGATTGCTAGGGCAAGTGCTCTTGGGTTCTCGGGTTCCACCAAATAACCAATACTTCCATCAAGCAGTATCTCCCTTGGCCCACCCGGGCAGTCAGTTGAAATTACAGGAATGCCAATTGCCAAGGCCTCAACAAGAACGTTTCCAAAGCCCTCCCAGCGAGAAGAAAGCACAAGCGCCTGAGAGTCTTTAATAATTGATGTAGGATTTTTGACAAAACCCAGAAAATGTACGCGCTTATCAAGCCCCAAAGATTGAGCAAGCCCTTCTAAATCTTTACGAAGAGGCCCTTCGCCAAGAATTACAAGATCTAAATTGTCAGAAGAGAGGTAGTGAAAAGCGTTAATCAGTATATCAAATCCCTTTTCCCAGGCTAGCCTACCAACTGAAATAATAAAGTTATTATTCCAATAATTTTCTGACTTGACTAAATTAAAATTAATTGTGTTATCAACAATAATGGGGTTGCCGATAACTCTAATTTGATAAGGTTTGCAAATATTATGATTTTGTAGTGATATGGAAACACCATTACTAATTGCAATAATGCAATTAGCATATCGATAAAACACTTTCATCAAACATTGTAGTACCCACTCATTAATTTTCTCAGCAAAGGAGCCACTAGGATTTCGAACTACGCTATCTTCTCGCAATACTAGGTGACATTTATTTCCAGCGATCAAGTTAGCAACGGTTGCTACCACATTAGCGTAATTTAGACTAGAACACAGAACACTTGGACGCTCATGACGAAGGTATCTTACAAGTTGAAATACTGATCGCAGAACCCTATCTCTTTCAAGATTTACTATTTTGATTTCAGGGCGAAGTTGGCTAATAAAGACACCCTTAGCGCTTACAAGCACAATATGAATTGGTCGATTTGTTAAATCAACCATTGCATTGGCAAGATTGACGACAACTTTTTCAGCACCGCCACCTCCAAGATTTGGAATGAAAAAGGAAATGGTTGAGGAAATAGATTTATCCATTTTTTCTATTAAAACTACAGGGATAACTTATGAATTTATTTATGAAAAATATTTACAAGCTTAGTTTAATATGAATTTAATACTAACCTATTAATAATAGGTGCTATGACTATATTTATTAAAAGAAATAAAAAAAGATAAATATATCAAAATTATAAAGAGAATTTACGAAGAGCTATAAGTCTTCTCAAACATTCAACTATTGCAAGAATCAATCCACGAAATAAACTACCTTGCATTATTCTGGTGATATATAAACGAGCCCTCATTTCTAAAAAATACTGCTTGAATGAAAACGATACAGCAGGAACATCAATTGCAGCTGATGCAGTCAAAATTACATAATGAGATATACCGCGATTGGTTCTTAAAAAAGAATGCAAACAATCCTCTGCATATGCTTTACCCTTGTATGGATAAAAATTCTCTAAAACAAGATCACTTTTATGTGAAAGAACACAGCCGCCAGCAAGCCAATCTGTCTTAATATTTGGGCCACTAAATAATTTACTATCAATATTTGAGCAACAACAAATTGAACTTAGGCGACCCATTCTCTTTGTTCCAAAAGGTAATGCTTCAAATAAATATGAATATAAACTTAAAATAAATCCTTTTATACCTTTCGAAAAAATAAATATACCTATTTTTGAATTTTTATTAATTAAAATCGGTCCAACAACATTCAGTTTGCCGAGTTTTCTTATGGCATTTACCATTTCAAAAAGTGTATCATTCATTAGATGAATATCATCATCAAGTTGCAATACTAAATCATATTGAGCCTGTTTCAAGCCAAATGCTCTTTGCCCGACCTGTCCGCGGAATGGTGTATTTAAAATAGTTACATTGTTATGATTTAAATGTTTAATATTTGAACTTAACTCAGCTGGTATACATATTAAAATTTCACGTGGAATTAAAGTTCCAGAGTTTATAGAATCCAAAGTATTTTTTAAAATCGGACCACCTAATGTAGCAATTACTACAGACAAATCTGAAATATTATTCATTAATTTTTCTTACAAACTCCAAAATAAGGGGAATTTTTAATCTAATAAAGATTTAAAATTTTTGTATGGTGTCATTTGTTATTAATTTTGATATCAAATCATAATTAAAATCTTCATAAAATTTTTCACAATAGTCTTTTATTAAATTTTGATTAAATTTTATTGAATTTTCTAAATTCATTTCATTCGCTTTAACTAAAAATAGAAATTCTGTTGGATTTACAACTTTTATTATTTTTTCTCCTAATTCATACAATGGATCAATAGTCATTTCATTATTGATTTTTAAATAAATCGGAATCAGCCCCTCAACTGCTGCTTGAATTACAGCAGTTGAGCCACGATATAGAACCCATCTAGATGAATTAATATCTTCGCTCAAAGATCTCCGGGATAAAAAAATATTTTTTAAAGGGGTATTTAATCGTAGATTTTGACTTATTAAGTTCTCAAATTTAATAGATGGATGTAATCGTAAAATGAAATCAATTTGTGGATTAAGTATTGCACATTCAATCGCAAAGTTAAATAGTATATTGCACTCTCCGATAAGACCCTCTGGAACAACAAGAACAGTGTTTGCAACACACCTGCCAAAATTACCATCAATTCTACAATTTTTTAAATTTGATTGACTTATCTTTTTTTGTGCCCTTGGAGAACCCAATACAAATTTCGGAATAGATAAATTTCCAGAATAAGATTCAAGCTGATTTTGAGCTATTGACCCTGATGTAAAAATATAGTCTGGGTTATACCTATGCTCAAGTGGACGACGAATTGCATGCTGTAAACGAAATATTGCTGCATGAATATATCCAGCACATTTAGCATCTGGAAAATTTTTACGAATACTTGCAAATGCCATGCGCTCCCACGCATGGCCTTCATGAGTCAGTATAACCAGCTTTGGCTTATATTTTGCAACCAAGGATCCAATCTGAATACCCAAGCGAATGGAACTAAACGCAGAAGTATTTAAAGCCTCAACTGACCCACTTATAAGAATTTTCTTCTTGAGTATATTATGCTCATTTTTTGCTAGTTTTCTTAAATTTCTCGACTCCCCTATTAGGCTATAGCTTAATTTAATTTCTTCAAAGATCGTGAGAGTTTTAGTAAATATTAATTTTCGTATGTTACTCATTTTCATCTTCTTAAAAAGCTTTTTTGAAGATATGTTGGTTTGATTTACAAAACCAACCGCTACACTATATCCATTTTTGCTAAGATGATCGGGAAGATTTCCATAATAAAAATCACTTATTTGAGTTGCGGAGGATTCCTCCAATAGATGAGAAATTAAAATAATATCAACGAATTTTGGATCTTTAGTAGGAGCGCACCACATCTTTCCCTGCGCTAGAAGAGATCGTAGGAACTGAACAATTATTGATAGAATACTATGCAATAAAATTGTGTAATATTTTTTACTTGTAGCGTCTATTGAATTATCTAGAACTTGACCATATGGACCCAATGATTCGGGATGCTCTCTAATTATATGAAACCAAGGAATACCAACCCGAAGCGATTTAGAATCAGATTCTGATAGTATTTTGTCACAAGACTCACATATTGACTTATATTGTTTTTCATTCACAATGTTATTTATTCACATGTATTCGTAATACAACCTTATTTACTTTGCTTTTTCACTATTTATTCATTAATCTTTTTATACTCTATTAGTATTTTGAATAATTTAATACTTTAGCATTAATTTTTTAGTACATATAATGAAATATACCTTATCAAAAATTAAAGATAATTTTGACAAATTTGGTTTTTTTTATACTGTTATAAAGTTAATTTTATATCCTATTAATCTTTTTAAAAATAAAAGCTTTAGAACAAGAATTTTACATTTAAATTCTAATGAAGATAGATTTACTTGGATTTATCAAGTGAACTATTGGTCTAATGCCGAGAGTCGAAGTGGAAGTGGTTCAACACTAGAATATACAAAAAATCTTCGTCTTGAGCTTCCAATAGTATTTAATAAATTTTCAATTAAAAATATTTTTGATGCACCTTGTGGCGACTTTAACTGGATGTGTCATTTACTTCAAACTGTTGAAATAAATTATATTGGCGGTGATATTGTTAAACCACTAATTATTAATCTTAAAAAAAAATATAGCACAAACCGTATTAAATTTATTCATTTTGACTTGATTAAAGAAGTTCCACCAAAAGTTGATTTAATGATTTGTCGAGACTGTCTTTTTCACTTATCCTACGAGGATACAAGAGCTGTATTAGAAAATTTTATTAAGTCTGATTCAAATTTTTTACTCACTACAACTCATAAAAATTCCCGAAATCTATTTGTTAACAAAAATATTTCAACAGGTGATTTTAGGTTAATAGATCTCTTTTCAGCACCGTATAATTTTCCAAGTGATCCTTTATATATAATTGAAGATTGGTTAGCTCCAGATCCAGAACGCTTTATGTGCCTTTGGACCAAAACTCAAGTTTTGTCAGCACTGAACTACTCAAAAAATTTATCGTAGTTACATCAAAAATTTTGTCAAATTCAATACTAATTTTATAGTATGTAATATTTAGAACTTCTTGTTTCATCTATATTTAATGTTTCTTGTCGAAATTTTTTGAAAAAATTTAATCAAGTTTCATTTTAAGTGTAAGAGACAGAAAGTGCTGTTGCTCTTCGCTTTCCTCGATATATTTATGAACAATATCAGCCTCATGTGGCTCATTGATAGAGGGAAGGCTTGGTTGTACTGGTATCGACTTCAGTAAATAACCATTTTCTATAATTCGCATTTGCTCGATAAACTCAAGCTGCTCTATTGGTGAAGATTTAATTTTTTCTAACGTAGTAAGAAAATCTTTTCGATATGCAATTATTCCTAAAATTTTTCGTATATATTTTGATTGATTCTCATAAGAACTATAAGAGGGACTTCTGCGAAAACAATACATTATTTGATTAGATGGAGAAACAGCACATTTGACGAAGGAGTGACGATCTAACTCATCGATATTTTCAATCGGTCCAGTAACATTCCATGCTAAATTTTTTTGATCTAACTGTATTTCATTTACTACGTTATCAATATGCCGTGGTAACAATAGCGGTTCATCTCCTTGAAGTATGATGACATGGGTACAATCAACTTTCTTTATTGCTTCTGCTACTCGAGTTGTTCCGTTTCGGTGGGTATTTTCGGTCATAATTACCTCACCTCCAAAACCTATAATAGCCCTAGCAATTTCGTCATCACATGTAGCAACTATAACTCGATCAAGTTTTGTGCTGATTAACGCCCTTCGTCGGACGTGTTCAATCATGGGTAACCCGTGAAAATCATATAAAATTTTACGAGGAAATCTTACGGATGCTAAGTGTGCCGGAATAACTGCAGTGACTATTGGTTGTTGTTCATTCATTGCGGAAATACTCCGCAATCAATATTAATGTTTTGTCCAGTGATTGCCGAAGCTTCGTCTGATGCAAGAAAAATACATGCCGCTGCAACCTCTGCGCCTGTTGGCATTCGTTTGAGCGCCGCATTTGATTCTGCAAATTTTGCAATGAATTTTATAGGATCGTCTCCTAATGACGGAGAATCTTCATTCCTCAAGGCTTCAATTAAACCAGGTGTAGGAATAAGTACTGGACAAAGTCCATTAACACGTATCCCTCTGGGTCCGAGTTCCTTGCATAAAGATTGTGTTATGCCGTTCATTGCGAACTTCGTTGCTACATATGCAGAATTATTTGTACTTCCTCGCTTCCCGGCCATACTTGAAATATTGATAATGCTCCCTCCCGACTCCATAACTTCCGCAGCAGCTTTACAACCCCAAAATACACCCATTAGATTTGTTGCAAGTATATTTTGAAGAAATGATTCATCAATTTTTTCGAGCGGCCGCCATTCAGAGTATCCAGCATTGTTAACTATTACATCGACTCGACCAGTTTCTTCTTTTGCGGTAGCAACAAGGCGTCGAACATCGATCTCTTTACGAACATCTGATTCAACTATAGTTGTAAATTGAGGAAGCTTATCTTTTGGTATGATTGATCTTGCTCCAACATAAACATTGTAATTAGCTAAGGCGAATGCGTTAGTGATTTCTAATCCTATACCTCGAGTGCCACCAGTTACTATTGCAGTTTTGCGAATCATGTTGTTAATTAAATTGTCATGCAAGAAAATCCACCATCTACTGTCACTTCACTTCCCGTCACAAAGCTAGATGCATCAGATGCAAGCCAAAGTGTAGCTCCAATTAATTCATTTGGCCTTCCATAACGATTCATAGGTGTGTGCCTAAGTATATCCCTCTCGCGCTCTGGTGTAATAAAATTTTTTCGGTTCCAATCGGTCGGAAAAAATCCTGGCCGTATTGCGTTGACACGTATATTTAATTCTGCCCACTCACGTGCAAGATTTTTAGTCAGGTTAACAATGCCTGCCTTGGCTACAGAATAAGCAAATGCTTTAGACAGAGGTGGCCCCGCGGATGCAGAGGAAATATTTATAATTGACCCGCTCCCTTGTTGCAACATCCTTGCTCCGAAAACTTGACAACCGAGCATTGTGCCAGTGAGTTGAGAATCAATAACATTTCCCCATTCTTGGAGTGTAATATCAATAAAAGGGGTTGGTGAATTTATTCCAGCACCGTTGATAAGAACATCTACCTTACCAAATCTGGTTAAGATTGTATTTAATGCGAGCTGATGCTCCTCTTTATAAGTAACATCAATTGCGTGAGTAATAACATTTTTATAGCCAGCGCCAATCAGCTCTTTTTCAATCATTGATGCCTTTTCTGGCCGCAAGTCAAGCAGGGCTAGTGCACAACCCGCTTTGGCAAATCCACGAGCCATTTCACCACATAAATGACCTCCCGCTCCTGTAATGGCAACGACTTTATCTTCCAAGTTAAATAACTGATTAAGATAATTATTCATGATAATAAATAATTAACGCATTGATTTCATCATATTTTGCATTTGGGCAGCCCATTTCCATAAAACGAATAAATCAGAACCAAGAATCGCATAGTTATACCCAAGATCAAATATAAATTTTACTGTTTCTGGGTTAGCATCAGCCACCTGGGTTCCACAACTCTTACCATACCGCTCACAAGCTTGAATCACTTTACGAGACGCTTCTACTACTAGGGGATGAGTTGTTTGACCTGGCACACCTAGCGAACCAGCAATATCAAGCGGTCCAATCATCACACCATCAACCTCATCAAAGGTTAGCAAATCCTCAATATTTTCAACACCTCTGATTGATTCTACCTGCAGCATGAATGTGGAAGTCTCATTCCAGTTTTCAATATATTTATCAAAGTCAAATCCATAAGCTTGAGCTCGGTTAACGCCGTAAGTTCGCTTACCAACTGGTGGATACTTGATATCACGAATCAGCGCTTCCACATCTGCAGACGTTTCAACCATTTGGATTAATAAGCCATCTGCACCGGACTCTAATAAAGGCTTTAGATAATCATTGGAATGCGATACTGGACGAGGTAAGCAGGGTACACCCTCACTCTGGCTAGCAGCGATGATACGCTGACCTTGTTCAATTGAAATTGTCGAATGCTCCATGTCAATAAACATAAAATCAAAGCCTGCGCGAGCAAAGGTTTCCGTAATTGACGGGTGAGCATAAGAAATCCAGCCAGCAAACATACGATCCCGATTTCTTAATTTCATTTTAAGTTCGTAACGTTTTTTAAATATTGTGTTCATTTTAGTTTTTAACCAAAGAATTCTTAATCAATACCAGTTTTTGACGGATAGGTCCTTCATATTTTCTAAAAAAATGGAGGGTTCTAATTTTTCTAAAAGGTAACTGTAATAACCTTTCCATAGCAAAAAAATGCAGTTCCACGAGGCCTCCTAAAGCCCCCGAATCCTTCAATCCCCTCAAAATTTTTTCCATTAAATCGAAAAGAGGAGTGGTATTTATTCCAATGCGAACTTGATGCACTATCAACTTTGCTAATTTCTGCTGTTAAGTAATCTATGGCGGACTGTCCTGAATACATTATTTTTGTATCCCTAATAAAGCTTGTACTGCTCGATGAAGATGGAGTAATCCAACAAGCCTGCCCTCTAGTAAGACTGGTAAATCCCAGATTTGTTTTTCTTCCATTAAATTAACAGCTGTTATTAGTTTATCATTGGGGTTAATTGTTAAAGGAGAGCGAATCGAATAATCAAGCGCTTCATCTACCAAAATTGCAGAAAAAGGTTTTTGAATCTTCATTAACTTACGACGGATGTCGCCATCTGTAAGAATGCCCAAAAGTGCTTTATTTTTGTCAAGGATACAAATAATTCCAAGCCCTTTATGCCCCATTTCATCGAATGCATCCTTCATTATGGCATTATCATTTACGACTGGAACATAATCTAAAGATAGCATGACTTGTTTAACCAAAATATCATTTTTCACTATGGACATTATCTTCTCCATATTTATCTAACATTTCAAGCCGAAACTCATGCGCAGCCTTTGCTTGGCTCAAAATGTTTTCAAGATATTTAATATCCAAAACAGTATTTGCATCAGACATGGCATTAACAGGGTCATTATGGACTTCCATAAATAAAGCATTAATTCCACAAGCAGCTGCTGCCCGAACTAAGAAAGGAATAAATTCTCGCTGACCACCCGATATATTTCCCATAGAAGTAGGTAGCTGAATCGAATGAGTTGCATCAAAACATACTGGATATCCTGTTCTTGCCATGATTGGGAAGCAAGTGAAATCATTCACTAACATATTGTAGCCAAAAAAAGTACCCCTATCTGCTAAAAGTATTTGGTGGCAACCTGCAGACTCTAATTTACGGACTGAATTTTTCATATTCCAAGGGCTCATAAACTGCCCTTTTTTTAAGTGGACTGGCCGACCTGTTTTTGCAGCAGCTTTAAGTATTGACGTTTGCCTGCAAAGATAAGCGGGGACTTGTACAAAATCGCAAACCTCACCGGTAGCGGGTGCCCAAGCAGGATCAGAAAAATCTGAAACAACAGCAACACCAAACTCTTTACGAATGTCTTGAAGAATTCTAAGACCATCGTCTACGCCCAGACCATGAAAACTATCTGGTGCCGAACGACAGTCCTTATCGTAACAAGATTTATAAATCCATGGGATATATAACTTGTCACAGATTTTCTGAATAGAGTCAGCCATCATAAATGCATGTTCGCGACTCTCAATAGCGCATGGCCCGCCAATAAATGCCAAAGGTAACCTGTCTCCTATTTTTACTTTATTGACATTTGCATATCCAATTTCTATTACTTTTTTATCCATGAAAAGCATCCAATGAGAGATTTTTAATACAAAAATATATACCTTATAATACTCAATGTTTAATAATAGCTTATATTTAACTGACTCTGTTTTATTTTGACTCCAAAGGGAGATTTAGATTATCTCTCATCTTAAACGAGTACTAAATATGACAAAAGAACAACACCTCAAACCCGAACAAATTGTCGCCTTATTGTGATAAACCGATGTTCTTATAACGAATGGCAAAAACCCTAGCTCAAGCTTGTAAAGAAGTAGGGGCGATTGAGCAAAGCTACTATCGTTGGCGTAATATCTATAGAGGTATGAAAGTTGATCAGGTAAAGAAGAACAAAGCTCTGGAATTGGAAAATGCCCGCTTAAAGGAACTCATAGCAAACTTATCGCGCTGTGATTAGTCATGCTCAAAGAAGTCATTAAGGGAAGTTTCTAAGCCCTGCTATGTGAAAACAGCTGCTCAGGTATTGATACAGAAGTACTCAATATCAGAGCACCTAGCTTGTGTATTAGTGGGGCTATCCAGAGCAGCTTATCGCCATATGTTATTACCAAGAAGTAACGAACAACCTCAACGAGTTTAGGTTATCAGCATGACTAGTATCTAAGACTTGCATGGTCATCACTTTATTGCTAGCATGATGCGTAATAGCGGTTGGGGTCAAGCAATTACAACCAAGGTTGCTTGCATTTAGCGAGAAGAAGGTCTGAAGATCCCACAAAAGTACCCCTCCTAGAGGCAGGCTATGGGTGAGCGATGGCAGTAATATGAGGCTTCTACCTATCCCAACCATATTTGGAGCAACGATTTTGTCCAAATCAGGGATACCTATGGTAGTTTAATTCGTATACTCATTACATTTGATGAGTTCATCAGAAAGTACTTAATAATTCACTTTGCTTGGCGGAATGGATCAATCCAGGTGATTGAACAACTGGCAAACGCCATGACCCTTAAGGGCATCCGAGAGTTCATCTGCTTGAATAATGGATCAGAATTTATTGCCAAAGAGCTACGACACCGGCTTGCTAGTATTAATGTCAAAACTGTTTACATTGAACTCGGTAGCCCCTGGGAGTATGGTTTCTGTAAGAGCTTTAATGGCAACTTGAGCGATAGCTTACTGGATCAAGAAATCTTCTACAGTCTTAAAGAAGCTCAAATCATCGTAGGGGGAGTGGGTCAAGCAATATAACCATGTCAAGCCGAATAGTACTTTAAGTTATAGACCATAGGCACTAAACTTAAGCATCCAAAATGATACGAAATCATCCCAGTTTGCTGCAATGATTTACTAAGGAAAAACTCTCTTTGGCAGTAGAGCTAAATTGACAGCAGTTCTTCTTTAACCAATAATCAGTTGAATCTTTTTGATGTTTCAACCTACATTACTTTCAGGAACAGTTTTTTATCGTGCGGCACTAGATAGTATTTGTAGCAATGATGGCCTCAATTTTTCAAGACCCACAGAGCTTAGATGGTCATCATCCATGTAATAGCGCAGGTTCTGATGATGTGTTGAGCATAGATCATTAATACAAACTATGTCGGTAATGTCAAAAAACCGAACGTTTTCAATTCCGCCAAGGACCTTTTTGATAGTAGTGTTCAACTCTTCGGATCTAGTTAAAAATTCCTGTTTGGTCATCGTTGCGGGGCTGAGATGTTTTTTGCAAATTTCCTCAAGAGGAGGTGGATACTTTATTGTCATAAACCATTGTTGATTACACTCTCCATTGACCACCCCTTTACTAGTCCAGTTGAAATCTGGTTCAGGAAGTAAAACTATAATTTCTGTGGTGTCTTTTACCGCTTCGCTAAGTTGTCGAATGTTATCAAGATAAAGGGCTAACGCCCGCACACGATCTAGGCTTGCACCATCAACCCCTTTGTAACCATATATAAACCACGAAGCACTTTCGAAAAATTTGGAATTCTCTAAAAAGTATCCATTCCAATACACGGCGATGAAAAGTACTTTCGGCTTGTGCTTTTTTATCAACTCAATCATAGATGATGGATTTTTCAGAGTCACCTCCACTGCAGGCTTCGAGAGGGCTCCCCGATTTACTTGAGGCACTGTTGTACGAGAAAAGAGGAAGCTATTTCCTGTTGCTTCAATTTCCGATAAGAAGACACAATCTCCACTATATATATCGCTTAGTAACAGTGAGTAGATGCTTGCATGGCTGTCCCCGCCAATCCAGTGGGGACTTTCCAGACTACTTTGACATTTTTTGGTCAAACTTACCTCTTTGTCACCAAGATATAATCCTCCCACCAAATAAATGCTGATAAAAAAAATGCTTACAGCTACAGCGGAGGAAACACCATAAACGATCGTAGTTGAGAGAGAATTACCCCAGTTCATTTTTCTCATTGGCCGCTCCAAGCAATGATAAGAAAATGCAGAAGCAGCAAAGACAATTAGTATTTGCGCAGGTATCGTTGCCATTGAAACACCAACAGTCCAGTTACTTATTACCAGTACCGTCCAGTGCCAAAGATACAGTGAGAAGGAAATTATGCCAAGATAGACTGCAACTTTGTTACTTAATAGAGGATAAATCTGGCTATCCTTATCTATGCATGTGATTAGTACTGCCGTTGCAAAGACAATAAAAACTCTGCCTAATACAGAATAGTCCACAGGTAAAAACAACAACAAAATTATTAAAGGGAGTATGAGCAAAGGCCTAGACAATGCTGACATAACCCGATTGCTTTCAAGTTTTTTCTTTAATTTTGATTCGTTCATGGCAACTAGGCAGCCCAATCCCAATTCCCAGAAACGGGTAAAAACAAGATAGAAAGAGGGTATTGGAAAGTAAAATGAAAGAACAATAAAAGAAACCAGCGAACATATAATAAGACTAAAAAACAAAGAAGTCGCGTTATAACGTTTGGCCACTGTTTTGCTATTTGATTTGAATAATATCCAAAACAGGAATGGATAAATCAGATAAAACTGCTCTTCGACACCAAGTGACCAAGTTTGAGTGAATATGTTAAGCTCCGGCGTATTGCCAAAGTAGTCTACGTCTTTTTTTAAAAAATAGAGGTTCGAGAATCCAAACAGTGCTGTTATTCCAGCTTTAAGCGAGTCATTGGCGATTGGACTGAAAAATGATATGAGGACGCCGCTGACTGCAACGCAAAACGTCAGGGCGGGCATGATCCGTTTTATTCTTCGTGAATAAAACTCTAGCATGAATTCTTTTAAACCAAGAGTAGATCTCGAGATGAGGGTAGCAGTGATTACATAACCCGAGATCACGAAGAAAATATCAACGCCAAGGAAACCGCCTGGCAAAGTGGTTTTGCTAAAGTGAAAAATGATAATTGCACACACAGCAATTGCGCGCAGACCATCTATCTCGGGGCGATATTTATAGGCGGACTTCTCTCCGGACATGTATGTGATCATCAGAACGTGACATAATATAACACTGGAGATTTTGAGTTGCACCAGTTGTTTCTACAACTTCTACTACACCACCAGCGGGATGGTTTCCTTCTGATTTATTTTAATATGATTAACATTTAGAAACAATCAGTGAAATTACATACGTACATTATTCATGAACTTTAATTGATTGTGCAAATTGATTTTAATAGGCTTTAAACAGTAATATTCAATTTTCTGCTATAAGGCAATGAATTTTCGTACTCGAAGGAGTATGAAAGATAGGGGAAATTATTTTAATTTCAAAATTAGCCACCAGTGAGATGATCAACACAAAGGCTCTCTAGTGAAGCATTTCTAGATAAGAGCCAGGAAAATAACGATGCATTTAAGTTACTCTCTTCTGATTCAAGCTGCACAAAGAAAAAATTTGATTTTGGATGCGATTTACCAATCAGGTCTACTAAATCGATAAACTTTAAGGTTTTTGCCTTTATTGAGTCTTGATAAACTAATTCAAAATTTCGATCTGTGTCAGAGAAAATTCGTAATCTGAATTTTATATCTTGGAATTCATGGCCCCAAATCGCCAACGATGATTGACGCACACATTGATTATCGGGATTTTGATATGACTGATCAGAAACTCTAAATGGTGCAAATTTAAGAGATCTGCCAGATTGTCTAGAAAAACTATGGGAATGCACCCCGTCGTATATCGCTTGATTGTCTTTATTTGCGTAAACAATGTTCAAGTAATAATTTCGATGTTGACCTGTATATGCTTTAAACTTAATCCAAAGTGGCTTTTCTGATATAAGAGTTTCAGGCGAAAAAAGCGTAGATAATCTAACGGCATCAAGACTATTTATTTCAATTTCAGTCTCCTCTATACAGTCGACCTTGGAATCCAATTTAAAAAGGCTTACAAGGAATTTTGCTCCAGGTTTGCAACATTCACCAAAATATAAAAGTGCATCAATTGACGGTGCATTGGGAAGAGCAACGACATGCTCCACTTCCTTAAAAGAGGTAATCTCATCACGTGAGTAGGGACTGTTATGATAGCACCCGCAAACTTGAGATCCGTGAGAACGAAATAATGAATATCCCATTTCAGATGTAAATTGTGGGGATAAATCTCCTCGCTCTTCAACAGACATGACGCCATCTTGAAAACTAAAATGTTCTGCTTGAATTAACTCTCGGGGGAAAAATCTTCTATCATATATTTTATTTGGCACATACTGAGTGAGTAATTTTTTTAAGCCCGTCAGAATCCGACTGCTCGATCGAGGCAGTGGCATTGAATGTGTAAAAGCTGAAAAATTGCTCCAAGCCCCCCAGAACCTAAGATGCCCGTGATGAGAGCCATGGTTTCTTCGAATTGATTCATTCACGATTAGAACTGTGCAAAAATTTGCACAGCTCTTACCATCTAAGTGCTTTAATTTGTGAGAAATATTGTTCCTGTACCCTAAATCATGAATAGAGGAGTAGATTGGTTTAAAGTTTTCATCGGTTAAGGATATGACGACCGTGCTTTTGGACCTTACGCCGTAATTAGCCCCAAAAAAATTAAAAATTAAAAGTTCTGTTTCTCCGGCAACAAAAGGCACATACCCAATTACACTGTGACCATTCTGAACAAGTTTTTTGAGAAAATTTTTATGCTCTGTATCGCTTTCTTTATTACAGTCAATAAGCGCTACTCTTAGATTTATTTGCTCCCGTGAAGCTAAGCTCAATTTTAATTTATTTGAGATCAATTTAAGCACATTTATACTCTCAACATAAGCTGTGTCTAGTTTAAAAAAAAGCTTAAAGAATCATAAGCACAAAATTATTATATAGTTTCGCATAAAAATTTATCAATCTATCTGCCCTTGTTGTCGCAATGAGTTTGCTGCAGTCTCGAATATTCATTATCAACTTATTACCTATAAGGCGCTAATACCAAGTGTTCAATTTCTACAATATTGTTATAAATATGTAATACTCTTATAAATTAAAAACAGATCTAACCCAGTGCTTGAGTTTTGTTCGACCTTGAATAATCTCTACTCCATGAGCAGCAGGATCATCTTTTTGTAACACACCATATGGATCATAATAAATAGAAGGTTTATTTTCGTCAAGCCCAAATATTGCTGTAGATGTAAATGGAAGAGAAATCACTGCATCACACCCTTTGATTAGAGCTTTTGCAG
>JACCDX011749114.1_pt1 | contig 22100 bp, 20 predicted proteins | sample 7449681 | NCBI WGS metagenome assembly JACCDX01 (sample SAMN15323450, study PRJNA562643) | freshwater metagenome | isolation source: river surface water | place: USA:Blue River Watershed | collected 2017-08-18
ACCAGGACGGTCAGCAATTGCGAATGCAATGTAACCAGCTAGTACTGGCACGAAGAATGCGAATGCAGCCTTACCTAGCCAGAAGATGATGAATGCCCAGTTGCCAACGTTTAGTAGGTCAAATCCGGTAACTGCTCCACCCTCGTTGGTTGGAACACCCATCTTTGCTGCGTCGTAGGCGTGGATACCATCGGTACCTGCAGCAGCTGCTCCAAGAAGGAAGCCAAGAGCGATCAAAATACCGCCGGCTGCTACGAAAGGAATCATGTATGAAACACCGGTCATCAGCCACTGGCGGATGCGGGTTCCGATTGATGCGTTACTCACTATGAGTCTCCTATTAGCTCTCTAGTTTGAGGTTTGGGCCCACGGGGCGTGGTCCCAAATTTTTTGTTTACTTACTTCTTGCCGAAGAGGCCTCCGAGGAAGCCGCCCTTCTTCTCTGAAGATGGCTTCTCTGCCGCCTTCTCCTTCTCTGCTGGTTGAGCAGCAGAAACTTCATTGCCAACACGCTTGGCGGTTCCGTTGGCAGCAGCCTCTAGAACCTCGGTGATTAGCGCAGTTGCACCGCGCATGGCCTTGGCCACTGGAACCTCTACGTATGGCTTGCCGTTGAAACGCTCGCGGCCAACAACCTCTAGGTCAACACCAAAGATCACTGCGTCTGCAGAATCAATGACGTCTTGCTTTAGCGGGTTTGAACCTGCTGAACCCTGGGTCTCAACGATTACCTCGTGACCTAGCTTCTTGCCAGCCTGCTCTAGAGCCTCGGCTGCCATGTAGGTGTGGGCAATGCCGGTGATGCATGATGTGACACAAACGATTTTTGCCATGATTACTGAACCTCTCGGGTAACGGTCTCTGCGATTGACGCAGCACTCTTGTCGGCGCGCAGTGCGTCGCGGAATTCTTCGTGCATGACTTTACGTGCAAGCGAAGCAAGGATTGATAGGTGTGCGCTGTCGCCAGAAGCTGGTGCAGCGATCAAGAAGATAAGGTGCGACAAGCCGTCCTCGGCTCCAAAGTCGATTCCCTTTTCGGTGGTTGCAACAGCAACAGAAGGGGTGACTACAAGGTCGCTCTGTGCGTGAGGAATAGCAATGCCACCCTCGATGCCAGTTGGGAAGTGTTCTTCGCGCTTTGCGACTGCTTCGAGGTAACCCTCGATCTCGGTGATGCGACCTGCAGCTAGCAAACGCTCAGCAAGAAGACGGGTTGCCTCTTCTTTCGTGCTTGCTTCGATATCGATGATGACGATGTCTGCAGTGGTAATAGCTGTACTCAAATTGCTTGCTCCTTTGGAAGCTTTGTTGTTACTAACCCGTGATAACCATACTGAGCATCGCTGTAAGCGCTTGCCCAAAAGTGTTAAAAGATGCGAGAAAGTAACAATTTGTTTTTGTAGAAAAGATACAAATGAAGACTAGCCCCAAAATTGTCCATTTAGACGGATAACTGCGGTGTTGTATCCGTGAGTAAATGTGTGGGAAACTGTACGTTCACCCCACTCACTTATATAAAAACGGAGTATTCAATGTCTGTTATCGCTCTAGAGGTTGAGGTTCTTGACCCAATTGGTCTGCACGCTCGCCCAGCTAGCCAGATTGTGAAGCTAGTAAAAGAGTCAGGCTTGACCATCACCATTGGTCGCCCAGGCGAAGAATTCGTTAAGGCAAACTCAGCGCTAATGCTGATGTCATTGAAGATCAAAACCGGCGAGAAGCTGACCCTTCAGTTTGAGACCGAAGACTCTGCTGTTGCAGCTGACCTGCACAGCCAGATTCAAGAGTTCTTGAAGGGCTAGTAACTTGTCTCTAGCTCAGGGCACCGTTCTATCTGGCCTAGGTGTCGGCCTTAACTCTGCCGTTGGCGAAGTTCACGTTGTAAAGGCTCAGGCACCACTGCCTGAGTGGAGCAAGTCATCTAAGTCTGCCGACGAAGAAAAGGCTGCCCTGAAGCAAGCGATTGCCAACGTTTCAAACACTCTTGACACCCTCGGCGAGCGCGCTGGCGGAACCACCGCCGAGATCTTTGAAGCGCTGAAGTTCTTGCTAGAAGACGAAGAGCTTTTCGAGCTGGCCGAATCAAACATTGAAGACGGCTGGACTGCAGGGGCTGCCTACGGCAAGTCTGTAGACACTTTTGCCGAACTACTTGGCGGCGACCCTGACTTTGACGAGCGCGTAAAGGACCTTCAAGACCTTTCAAAGCGTGTGCAGGCTGACCTTGCCGGCATTGAGATGGCATTGATCTTGCCTGAAACTGGCCGCATTGTGCTGGTTGGCGACGACTTCAGCCCAGCTGACACCGCTCAGTTCACGAAGGCCGTGGTTGGTGTAATCACCATGAAGGGTGGGCCAACCAGCCACACCGCTATCATCTGCCGCTCACGCAGCATTCCAGCTGTGGTTTCTTGTGCAGCTGCCGCCGATCTTGTTAACGGCGACACCGTATTGGTTGACCCTGTTGGCGACCGCGTGGTGACCACAGCAGACGAAAGCTTGGCCACCAAGGCTATTGAGTTTGTTGCTCTAAACGAGAACCCGGTCATTCCGGTTCGCGCGAACATTGGAACCTTGGCCGATGCCCAGGGCGCTGCAGCAGACACTCTTGCCGAGGGTGTTGGCCTTTTCCGCACCGAGTTGCTTTACCTTTCGGCTAACACTGCCCCGAGCATTGACCAGCAGGTTGCCAGCTACAGCGAGATCTTGGCTGCCGCACCTGAGGGCCCAATCGTGGTTCGCACCATTGATGCCGGTTCAGACAAGCCAGTTCCTTTCTTGCACATGCCTCACGAAGAGAACCCATCGCTGGGTGTTCGTGGCTTCCGCTTGATTCAAGACCACCGCCAGTTCATTGAGGATCAGCTGACCAGCCTTGAGGCTGCACGTTTAGCAACTGGTCGCGAGGTTTGGGTTATGGCCCCGATGATCGCTACCGTTCAAGAAGCCAAGCAGTTTGCAGACCTAGCCCGCAGCATTGGTGGCTACAAGGTTGGCGTAATGGTCGAGACCCCATCGATCGCTGCCATGGTCGACCAGCTTGAAGGCATTGTTGACTTTGTGAGCATTGGCACCAACGACTTGTCTCAGTACCTATTTGCCGCTGACCGCATGAACCCATCGCTGGGTGCACTGCTAAACCACTGGCAGCCTGGCTTGATCAGAACCCTGGCCCGCATTGCCGACGGTGGCAAGAAGGCCGGAATCTCTGTGGGCGTTTGCGGCGAGAGCGCATCTGACCCAGCATTTGCTGTGGTGCTAGCCGGTTTGGGTATTACCTCGGTGAGCGTTTCAAAGTCTCAGGTGACCGTGGTGCGCAACGCACTGGCCTCACTAGACCTAGCCGACTGCAAAGAGGTTGCCAACAAGGTTTTGGCAGCTACCTCGGCAGAAGAAGCCAAGGCTGCAGCACTTAACGCACTAGCCAAGGTCTAAAATGCACTTGCGCGGCTCCAAGGTATCGGTGATTGGTGCCGGGTCTGTTGGCGCTTCTTTGGCCTACGCCATGCTCATTCGTGAATCTGCGCGTGAGGTGGTTTTGTATGACATCAACGAGGCCAAGGTAACCGCTGAGGTTCTTGACCTAGCTCACGGCACCCAGTTCACCGGCGCCTCGTCAATTAGCGGCGGCACTGACATTGCCCTGACCGAAAACTCAGACGTAATTGTGATTACCGCGGGAGCCAAGCAAAACCCTGGGCAAACCCGTTTGGAATTGGCCGGAGTGAACTTTGGCATTCTCGAGGGCATGCTGCCAAAGCTACTCGAACACTCACCTCACGCAATTATTCTGCTGGTAACTAACCCGTGTGATGTGTTGGCTACCGCTGCGCTCAAGCTGACTGGTTTGCCGTCTAATCGAGTGTTTTCATCTGGCACTGTGCTTGACTCGTCACGCCTGCGCTGGTTGCTGGGTTCAAAGCTTGGCGTGAGCACCGACAGCATTCACGCTCTGATTATTGGCGAGCACGGCGACAGCGAATTTGCACTGTGGAGCCAGGCTCACATTGGTCCGGTTCCTTTGGACAAGTGGATTACCGACACCGGTTCTTCGCTGGCCCGCACAGACCTTGATGAGTTGGCGCACTCAGTGAAAACCGCCGCCTACCGAGTGATCGAAGGCAAGGGTGCCACCAACTACGCTATTGGTTTGTCTGGAGCTCGAATTGTCGAGGCAATTATTCGTGATGAGAACGCGATCATTCCGGTTAGTGCTGTGCTCGAGAACTATCGGGGTGTCAGCGGCATTGCCATGTCGGTGCCGACTTTAGTGAACCGCCAGGGTGCCGTCAAGGCGATTGATGTGCCAATGGATGCGTCTGAGCAGCTGCTATTTGAGACTTCGGCGAGCGCAATTGCGCACTCTTTGGCCCAGCTAAAACTCTGAATTTTATGTGGTGGCTTTAGCCGGACTGTCTTAGGCGGCAATGCCACGAGCTGACATGGCATCGGCCAGATCATCAGCATGCTTTAGAGAGAGAACCAATACCGGCAACGCCATTCGCATAACTCTTGGGCGTGCTCCTCTGGCAATTTGCGCCTCGCGCACGTTCTTAACAAAGCCAGCCAAGATTGGAATCGTCGTGATTGTGATTGCTAGCAGCAGGCCCAGCCACTCTGGCGCCCATGGTTTGCGACCCAATTTGAAGAGCGCATCGAGCGAGTCAAGAATGTCTGAAGTTCTGGTGGTTAGTGAGAGCAGCGTGCCAAACAGCACGGCCAGCAGCACACGACCGGTGTTAATCAGGGTTAGCTCTGGCGTCAGAAATATCAACTGTGGAATAACCATGAAGAGCACGAGGTAGCGGGTGTGCCAGACATCACCGATTAGGTTCTTGAGGCTGAACCCGGCAAGCAGGTAGACGGCCACGAAAACCGCAGAGCCAATGGCCAAGGCCACTGGGTTTCTAACGACCAACGTAATGGCAAAAACAAACACCATAAATGCCAAAAGTTTGGCACCGGTTGGAATTCGGTGAATCAGGCTATTACCCGCTCGATAAACACTGATCATGGGTGTTTAGACCGCGGCCAAGTAGTTGGCAATAACCCGGTCAGGCTCACCAATCTCTTCAAGTCGGCCATTTTCAAAACGCAAGACCACGTCGCAGCGAGCAGCCAAAGACATGTCGTGGGTAACCAGGACCACCTGTTGCTCAAGTTCATCAAGCAGCAGGTTTGCTACTTGGCGGGCGTTGTAGGCATCTAGCAGAGCGGTTGGCTCATCGGCAACAATTAGCCCTGGGTTTGCGACCCAAATTGCGCAAATTGCTAAGAGTTGCTTTTGGCCACCGCTTAGCGAGTGGGCTGGATCTTCGGCAACCTCAAGCAAGCCAAACTTAATCAGAGCTGCACGGGTGCGCTCTTTGATCTGCTCTTTGCTTAGACCACTGTGACGCAGCGAAAACTTTACGTCTTCAAACACGGTCGGCATGATGATCTGCAGGTCTGGGTTGCTAAAGATAAAGCCAACCTCTTGGCGGGCAGCCTTTGGGTCTTTTGCAGGGTCAATGCCGTGAACCAGCACCTGGCCCTCGCTGACCTTGACAATGCCGTTGAGCAACCGGACCGCCGTAGACTTGCCCGATGCGTTGAGGCCAATCACGCCTATCTTGCGCTGATTGACCGAAAAATTCAGGTTGCGCAAAACCGTCTTTGAGCCGTATTTGACCCAAACCTGGTTGAAGCTGATGGTGTTATTTGACCCCATGCTTAGTTACTGAATGCCTTTGGATAGGCGCGGTAAAGCGCAAGTGTTACAACCGTTGCTACAACGACTTTAATGCCGTCGCCAATCAAGAATACTGATGCCCCTACCAAAGCCTCGGTAAGCGAAATGCCCAAAATCAAAGACATGAATGGAATTCCGAAGGCGTAGATTGCCACGATTCCGCCAAGTACAAAACCGATTACTGAGCGGATAACACCCGGCTTGCGAACGTGGGCCTGAACAACGATACCGATCACGATGACACCAACTACCCAGCCGATTAGGAAACCAACGGTTGGGCCAACAAATACACCAGCACCCCCGCGGCCACCAGCAAGCAGCGGCAAACCAGCCAAGACAAGAAGCTCAAAAACCACAATGGTGATGGCACCGCGCCATGGGCCAAGCACTGCACCGGCCAGCATTACGCCAAGAGTCTGTGCCGAAATTGGAACCGAGCCACCAAACAGTGGAATGGTGCCAGGTAGGCCAAGCACAGCAATCAAGGCTGCGAAAACGGCAATACGGGAAAGGTCACGGGCTTGTAGCGGGGTGCGCTTTGACATGGTTGGGGCTCCTTAAGGTTGTCAGGCTAGGGGAAACCTGAACACTGTTCAAGAGCATAGTAGACTGATTTAGAAATGAGCAACTTTAACGAATCGGCCGGCAAAACTTTGCGCCACTCACGCGGTGATGTGCTGGCTGCGGCCATGAATATTCTTGATGAATATGGCCTGCCAGACCTAACCATGCGCAGGCTGGCCGCAACCCTCGATGTTCAGCCGAGCGCCTTGTATTGGCACTTTGTAAATAAGCAGACCCTGTTGGCCACGATTGCCGACGAGATCATTGACCGCGCCCGAGAGGTGCCGGCTGACCTCAGCTGGAAGAGCGCGACACGCGCCGAGGCCGAGGCACTGCGAGATGCACGATTGGCTTTTCGCGATGGCGCCGAGGTGGTTAGCAGCACCTTGGCATTGGGCTTAGGCGCCAATCAGGCTCAAGGGCGTTTGGCCAGGGCCTTGCAATTGGGTGATTTTGAACCGGCAACGGCAGAGACTGCAGCAGCAGCAATTTTGCACCTAATTTTGGGTCAGGTTTGGCACGAACAACAGCGCATTCAAGCCGATAGCCTTGGAGTAGTTAGCGGTGACGCGACAGCAACGCCAGAGCAGGTCAGCAACGGTTTGCCTAGCAATCAGGCGTTTGAACTTGGAATTACGTTGTTACTCGAAGGCCTCGAGCAACTTGCGAACACGAGGAATAACCTCGGTACCGTAAAGCTCGATTGACTTCATTAGACGCTCGTGCGGCATTGGCCCATTGGCGTACTTGAGGTCAAAGCGGGTTGCCCCAACCGAGGTAACGGCGTGAACAATCTTCTTGGCCACGGTCTCTGGTGAGCCGGCATAAACTGACCCATGAATAACCTCACTCATAAAGTGCTGTGGAGTCGGCGGAGCCCATCCGCGTTCTTGACCAATACGGCCAAAGCCAGCTAGGTATGCCGGCCAAAGTTCATTAGCCGCCTGCTCGTCGTCAAGAGCAATGTGCCCAGGTGAGTGAATCGAGATCGGTAACTGCTCTTTACCCATCTCGGCCAATTGCTGACGGTAAAGGTTAGCGAACGGGGCAAACCGGGCTGGGTCGCCGCCGATGATAGCCAACGCCAACGGCAAACCCAAGCGGGCAGCGCGCATAACTGACTCTGGGCTACCACCCACACCAACACGGATGCCCATGCGGCCACGCTCTGTCTTTGGGTAAATCTCTTGATTGGTCAACGAGCTGCGGGTGGTGCCAGACCAAGTGATGGCCTTCTCGCCCCATAGCTGCACCAGCAGTTCTAGCTTCTCTTCGAACAGAACGTTGTAGTCACTGAGGTTATAGCCAAAGAGCGGAAAAGACTCGGTGAATGACCCGCGGCCAGCAGTGATCTCGACTCGGCCATTAGATAACGCGTCAATTGTGGCAAAACGCTGGTAAACCCGCACTGGGTCCTCGCTCGATAGCACGGTAACCCCGGTGCCCAAGGTGATGTTCTTGGTCACGGTCGCGATGCCGGCCAGCATTGTGTCTGGAGCCGAGACCGCAAAGTCATCGCGGTGGTGTTCACCCACGTTGAATGCGTCAATGCCTAGCTCATCGGCCAACTTTGCCTGCTCAACCACGTTGCGCAAAACAACTCCTGCTGGCTGAGGGTTGCCCTGCAGATCATTGGTCATATCACCAAAGGTGTCTAGGCCAAATTTGATGTCTTTTGAAATACTCACAAGATAAGTAAACCACCACTTGACAAAATTTTGTTCCCGCTTCTTATCTATCCATGGATTAGGTTTTGAGTGTGTCGAAAATAACCCCAGAGCAGTGGTCAGAATTTGCCGCATCACGCCGCAGCACCAGAGATTTCTTGCCCACGCCGGTACCGCCCGAGATTATTGACGCCCTGCTGACCGACGCCCTGACCGCCCCAAGCTGGTCAAACACGCGCCCGTTTTTGGTGGCAGTAGCCAGTGGTGAAACCCGTGACCGAATCAGTGCCGAGTTTTTGAGCCGTTGGGCTGCGCTCTCAGCTGCCCGCATTGGCGGTTTTTGGCCCAAGCTGAAGTTAGCGGTGACCCGATACGGCCTACCAACCAGCAACCGCATGATTGCCAAGCCCTACCCCGCCGAACTAAAAGGCCGTGCCGCACGAGTTGGCAAAGAGCTTTACGCAGCCCTTGGGGTTGAACGCGGTGACAAAGCTGGGCGCGATGCCCAGTGGGCCAAAAACTACGAATTCTTTGGTGCACCCACCGAACTATTTGTGTTTGTGCACAGTAGCCTGGACATTTTTTCAGCCTCAGACGCCGGCCTGTTTATGCAAAACCTAATGCTTGGCGCGCACGCTCGCGGCCTAGGCACCTGCGCACAAGGTGCGGTTGCCATCTGGAGTGACGTGGTGCGTGGCGAATTTGAGGTTCCGCGGCAGTATCGGTTGCTTTGTGGGGTGGCAATTGGCTACCCGTCAGAGGCCTCGGTGAACCAATTTAAAGCACACCGATTGGGTGTTTCAGAGATCAAGGCAACCCCTAAAAAATAGGCCTTGCCGGTATGCTTGACCTTTGAATAACCAAACAAAATGAGGTCACTTTTGAAAGACTTTTTACTGCGCGCATCTAAGTACGCACTCAAGCGCGGCAAGGTTCGCCGCTACACCCTGAAACTAAATGAGTTGAGCGAAAAGTTGCTCCTCATGGGCCCAGATGACATCAACGCCCAGCTTCTAAAAAAGCTTGAAAAGGGCAAGCCTTTAGACGAGATTCTGGTTGCCCACGTTCGCTCAACCTACCCAAAGGGCAACCGTGTTGCTGCCCGCGGTGCACTGCAGCGAATCTACGAAACTGAGTCAACCAAGACCCTGGGTGCCTTGGCATTCGGAACCTTCTTGGCACTTGACGGCCTATCAGAGTCTGCTTTGGGCTTCTTTAAAGAAGCCGGCGTTGACCTAGCCAAGCGCGTGGCCACCTTCGAGTACTTTGACGTTCTAGTCAAAGAAGATCCAAAGAAGGGCCTAAAAGAGCTAGACGCTCTGCTAAACGGCACCTCCCTAAGCCCAAGTGACTACGCACAGTTGATCCGTGTGGCAATCAAGAACCAGCACACCGACGAGGTGCGCAAGTGGGTTGCCAACCTGGACACCCCAAGCAACCGCAAAAAGCTAAGCCCGCTTGAAATCACCGAACTGGACTGGTGGGTCAAGATGCTGGCCGATGACGGCAAGCAAGTAAAGGACCTGCCAAACACCGTGAACTTTGCGGTTATGGACTACAACATGCTGGACTACTGGCGTTCATCATCAAACCGTGGTGATTACGTGCAGACTCTGGCGGCAATCTCACACCTATTGCGCTTTCAGAACGTTGAATACGTGGGTGGCAGCCAGCTAGCTAGCTACCTAACCAAGCTGAAGTCACACGTTCAGAAGCACCGCCGCATTGAGGGCCTTGCACCTGTAAAGGTTCAGCCGGTTGAGCTGCACCGCGACTACTCTTCTGGCCGCGAGTACCCAAAGAACACTTGGCTAATCTCTAACGGTTGGTTCATGCACCGCCCATACAAGGGCGAGGTTGACTTTCCATACCCAGAGAACGTGAACCCAATCATGATCTCGTTCCACATCCAAGACGCTGACGTTCTAAACGCCAAGGTTGCCGCTGAGCTAAAGAAGTTTGGCCCAATTGGTTGCCGCGACTGGACCACCGTTTACCGCCTTCGCGACTGGGGTGTCCCTGCGTTCTTCTCTGGTTGTGTAACCACCACTGTTGGTCAGGTTCTGCCAAAGGCACGTTTCGGCGGCAAGATTCCTAAGCTCGCTGTAGTTGAGGCTGGTCGCAAGTGGATGAAGCTGCGCTACCTATTCATGTGGAAGTGGTTCTACATTCAGATCGGTGACTACGTTCGCCGCTTCTCACTGGTTGAGGGCATCGAAGATGCTCGTGGCATGTTGGCTAAGTACGCCGACTACGGCAAGGTAATCACCAAGCGCCTGCACTGCTACCTACCTGCACGCTCAATGGGTCTCCCAGTTGAGTTTGTTCCCGGAAAGCGCTCAGACGTTCGTTTCGAAGGCCTACTAGACCTAAACGAGACTGACTTCAACAAGATTCGCAACGGTATCGAGCACAAGCTTGAGATCATCGTTGGCCACATTCTTGAGGGCAAGTCTTACCCAGAGGTAATGAAAATCTGGCGCGAGCTAGTTCAGCCAGACGTTGAGTTTGCTGAGCAGTACGCAACCAAGCTTGAACCACTAGGTGAGTCAGCAATTGACCTGCCAGAGGTTTACAAGAAGTTTGATTCTCACGTTGTGAAGCTAAACGACAACAAGCGCGGCAAGAAGGCCGTTGACGTTGCGTTTGCTTGCGACCAGAACCTGCAGAACGAATTGATCGTTGTTATTGCATCGATGATGAAGAACACCAAGCGTGAAGTTAACGCCCACATTCTGACTCGCGGACTTTCAGACGATTACTTTGCGAAGGTTGCCAGCGTGTTCCCACAGGTCAACTTCTTCTTCCACGACTTCTCTGACATCAGCTATGGCAGCAAGGTCAACTTGATGAAGCACATTACTGTTTCAACCTTTGACCGCTTGTTCTTGCCTCAGGTGCTCACCGAGCTAGACAAGGTGCTTTACCTAGACGTAGACATCTTGGTTCGTGGCGATGTTGGCGAGCTTTACGACACCGCACTTGGCGACTACGCCTTTGCCGGTAAGAAGAGCCGCCTTGATGGCTGGTCAAGCTTGATCGACGTGATCACCCGCATCAGCTTGCAGTTGCCAGCAAAGCAGGCCTGGGCGCTGCGCCGCCGTGCGCACGCAACCGGTGACCTAACCGCTGACACCTACAACGCCGGCATCTTGGTGATGAACCTAAAGAAGATGCGTGCTGAGAACTTTGTTGAGAGCAACCTCTACCTAGTCGAAGAGCTGCGCCTAAACGACCAAGACGTGATGAACTTCTGGTCACGCGGTCGTGCAGTTGCACTTGATGACGACTGGAACTACGTTCCAACTCAGGACTACTCAAAGAACCCGAAGATTGTTCACTGGGCTGGCCCAGGCAAGCCTTGGAAGCAGGGCTTTGCCCTGTACAAGGGTGAGTTCCAGGCATATGCCAAGGAACTTGGATTGAAGATCGGAAAATAAATGAAGGCTCCAACCAAGGCGGTAATTCCAGTAGCTGGGCTAGGAACTCGTTTCTTGCCTGCAACTAAGGCAATGCCTAAAGAAATGCTGCCCTTGGTTGATAAGCCGGTTATTCAGTATGTGGTTGAAGAGTCAGTTAAGTCTGGCCTCAAAGACATTCTGTTCGTCACCGGGCGCGACAAGTACGCGTTGGAAAACCACTTTGACTCTGCCGAGGCTCTTGAGTCTCGCCTAGAGGAGAAGGGTGACGATGAAAAACTTGCTCTAGTTCAGAACCCAACCCACCTTGGCAACATTCACTATGTTCGCCAGGGTGGTGCCAAGGGTCTTGGTCACGCAGTTTTGGCTGCACGTTCGTTCACCGGAGAAGAGCCGTTCGCGGTTCTTCTCGGTGACGACGTAATCGAAGAAAACGCCCACCTACTAGAGCGCATGGTTGAGGTTTTTGTTGAGACTCAGTCATCAGTCGTAGCACTAGTCGAGGTGCCAATGACCGAGATTCACAAGTATGGCTCGGTCAAGCCGTCAGGCCAGAACGGCGATGTAGTTAGCGTTTCTGACTTTGTTGAGAAACCAAAGGCCGAGGTTGCGCCTTCTAACTACGCGGTAATTGGTCGTTACATTTTGCGCCCAGAAATTCTGGACATCATTGAAACCCTAGAACCAGGTGCCGGCGGCGAGATTCAGCTGACCGACGCCTTGGCAATTGCCGCGCGCAACCCAGAAAAGTCTGGTGGCGTGGTTGGTGTGCTTTTCAAGGGTGAGCGTTACGACGCTGGCGACAAGCTTGAGTACCTAAAAGCCACCATTCAGCTGGCCAGCAAGCGCGAAGACCTGGGTGCAGATCTAGTGACCTGGATCAAGCACTTTATTGCTGACAAATAGTCAACGCCTTAGCCAGTAAAAAATAGCGAGAAGCTGCCACGCTACTTAAGAAGGTCGGCGAATTGCTGGGCTGAGCCCGGCACACTCTTTTCATAAAGCTTGATGTCGTGCGCCTTAACGCGGGCACGGAATGCCTCGAGGTTTGACGCATTGGTTCGGCCACTTGGCAGGCCAGTTTCTAACAGCGCTTTAATCTCGCGCAGTGACTTTAGCCGGTCATCGAGTTTCTTTGAGTCATTGGTTTGCTGAGTGATTGACTTGGCGCCCTCAGTGCGCACCCGCCAACAATAAACAGTCTTTGCCAAAACATCAAAAGAGTTGCTGGCCAAATAAGCACGGGTCATCAGGGTCATGTCTTCAAAAAACACACCGATTGGAAACTCAAACTCGTGCTTCTGCCAAAACCCAAAGTTGAACAGGCGGTTCCATGCGGTGACATCTTGAATTGCCACCGGGTGCTGAGCCAACGTAGTTTTGCTGAGGGTGCCCTTGGCAAAAACGGCCCTGGTGTCCACCCGTTTGATGCGGGTCAGTCCCTTAATTCGAGTGACATCGCCAACCACAAAGTCGCTGCCGGTTTTGGTGATTTGGGCAACCAGGCTGTGCAGGGCGCCCACCGGCAACACGTCATCGCTATCTAAGAACATTAGGTAATCGGTGTTTTTGATGGCACGCACGCCAGAGTTGCGAGCCGCGCCAAGACCAGCGTTTGGCTGGTCGACAATGGTGAGGTTTAGTTGACCCGCAAAGCTCTTAGCGATTTCAAGCGATGAATCTGTCGAGCCATCGTTGACCGCAATTACCTCAAGGTTTGGGTAGTTCTGGGCTGCCAAACTTTGCAGGCAAAGCGCCAAGTAGCGCTCTACGTTGTAAACCGGAACCACTGCGGTTACCTTGGCAAAACTGCCGGCCGGTGCGGCCTTGTTTGCTGCGCGTTTGAAACTCGCGGCAAGCAGGGCATCAGAAATTTTGGCGGCGATTGGGTGCGATAAGAGGTTGTACCCGGCTCTGAGAAGTGGCTTCATGGCAACGCCTAGTCGGCAGCAGCTAGCTGACCGCAAGCGCCATCGATCTCTTTGCCGCGGGTGTCACGCAGGGTGGTTGGCACGCCAGCTTTTTCTAGGCGCCGCACAAATTCATCGGTGACCTCACGAGTAGAGGCGGTCCAGATAGAGCCTGGTGTTGGGTTCAGCGGAATTGGGTTCACGTGCACCCAGCCCTTGCCGCGCGCGTTAAGTTTTTCGGCCAGCAGATCGGCACGCCAAGCGTGATCGTTCATGTCTTTGATCAGTGCGTACTCAATAGAAACTCGGCGGCCGGTGGCGTCAAAATAGGCACGGGCTGCATCTAGTGCCTCGTCAACCTTCCACTTTGAGTTGACCGGGATCAGCTCATCGCGAAGCTCGTCATCAGGTGCGTGCAGAGAAAGCGCAAAGGTCACCGGAATGTCTTCCTCGGCAAGCTTCTTGATGGCCGGAACCAGACCCACAGTAGACACAGTGATGCCACGAGCCGACATGCCAAGACCATCTGGTTGAGGTGCAACCATGGTGCGAACCGCGGTCATTACGCGTGAGTAGTTTGCCAGTGGCTCACCCATGCCCATGAACACAATGTTGGTTACGCGGGTTGGGGCGTCGGCCAGTTTGGCTTTGCTGCCACCCAGCTCGCCGGCGGCAATAGCTTGGTTAGCGCGAACCACCTGTTCAACAATCTCGGCGGCTGACATGTTGCGGGTTAGACCGGCCTGACCCGTGGCACAGAAAGGGCAGTTCATGCCGCAACCGGCCTGCGATGAAATGCACAGCGTAATTCGGCCGGTGTAGCGCATAAGCACGGACTCAACGAGTGCGCCGTCAAAAAGGCGCCACAAGAATTTGATGGTGTCGCCGTTGTCGGTCTGTAGGCGCTTTACTTCTGTAAGCAATGGTGGCAACATGCCGGCCACAAGTTCTTCGCGGCCAGCGGCCGGAAGGTCAGTCATGTCGGCTGGGTTGCTGGTGTATTTGGTGAAGTAATGGGCCGCAATTTGCTTGGCGCGGAATGCCGGAATGCCTAACTCTTTCATCTTGGCAGCACGTTCTTCTGGGGTCATATCAACCAGGTGAACCGGCGGTTTTCCGCGCTTAGGCTCAGCAAACATCAGCAATGGCTTGCCATCGGCATCCTTCTGCTGCTTCCAACCTTCAGTCTTCGGACGCACTTGGCGTAGTTCAGACATTGCTGCTCCTTTGGTTGGGTATCACACCAGTTTACCTTCAGGGTGATATTTGGCCTAGAGGGGTTATATCATTAGGGAATACCAAAATGTAAACGCTTACTGTTTTAAATCAGTGGCTAATTAGGAGATCTAAATGACTGGTGCCAGCATCCTGGTTTATGCAGAGCGCGTGGGCGGCAATCTTGGGGAGATTGAGAAACTACTGAAGGGGCCACTAAAGGACTTCAGCGGTATTCACGTACTTCCGTTTTTTCACCCATACGACGGCGACGACGCCGGTTTTGACCCGATTGACCACAAGATTGTTGACCCACGTTTGGGCAACTGGGCTGACTTCAAGCGCATCTCTGAGACTCACGAGCTAACCGCCGACCTAATTGTTAACCACGCTTCGGCACTGTCTCCAGAATTCATCGACTGGCAGGAAAAGGGCGATGACTCTGAGTACGCCGGGCTGTTCCTAACCTTTGACACCGTTTTTCCAGACGGTGGCACCGAAGAGGGAATTACCTCTTTCTATCGCCCGCGCCCGGGCATGCCATTCACCGCTTACGAGGTTGCTGGCAAGCGCCGCCTGGTTTGGACCACCTTCATGCCGTCACAGGTGGACATTGACATCAAGCACGAGAAGGGCCAGAACTACCTAAAGAGTGTTCTAGAGGCACTCCAGTCTGGTGGCGTAAAGGTTGTTCGCCTAGACGCAGTTGGCTATGCCGTGAAGACTCCGGGCACCGACTCATTCATGACCCCGGAGACCCTAAAGTTTGTTGAAGAAATCACCGAACTGATTCAGTCTTATGGCATGCGAGTTTTGGTTGAGGTTCACGCTCACTACACTCAGCAGCTAGACATTGCGCCGCTAGTGGACTTGATCTACGACTTTCAGACTGCGCCGCTATTGCTGCACTCATTCTTTACCGGCACCGTTGACCGCCTTGACGACTGGTTCAAGATTCGCCCAAACAACTGCCTAAACGTTCTTGACACCCACGACGGCTACGGCGTAATTGACGGTGGACCAATTAACGGCCGCCCAGGTTTGATTACCCAAGATGAAATGGCGTTTATCTTCAAGAAGGCCGAAGAAAACACCAATGGCCACTCAGCAATTGCATCGGTGGTTCCACAGTGGTTCAGCCTGCCTCACCAGATCAACGCCACCCTGCCAAACATTGTGGCCAACGACACCGCCTACGTGATTATGCGCGCGGTTCAGTTCTTCTTGCCGGGTGAACCTCAGGTTTACTACGTGGGTCTTTTCAATGGCATGGATGACGTTGAGCTGTTCAACAAGACCGAACAGGGACGTGACGTAAACCGCCACAACTACACCCCAGAAGAGATTGCTGTTGCTCTTGAGCAGCCAGTGACCCAAGCGATTATTGCGCTAGCGCGCTTGCGTAAGTTGCCTGTTTTTGAGGGCCAGTTCTCTTGGCAGGTCACGGGCGACAGCTCACTAAGCATGGGCTGGGTAAACGGCGACGAATCACTGACCTTGCGCTTCGACACATCAGTTGAAGCGCCTTCATTTGTGATTGAAGTTAAGGGCGCCACCGGCACCCGCACCTATGACTCAGTTGAGGCACTAGCCAAAGCAGAGTAACTCAATCGGATTCAAAAACTAGAGCTCAAGTTAGGCCACGGCCGGCTTGAGCTTTAGTTTTGCCTGGAACAGCACCTGCTGGCCAGGTACCTGAATCAATGACCAAGTGCCTTCGAGATAATCAACCCAACTGCTGATAATTGCCGAGCCACCGCCGCTGCGTTGTGACTCATCGAGTGGCAGGCCGTCGTTGGCGATTTGCAGGTTGTAATGATCGCCGTCTGCTGCAATTGACAGCCACACGTTTCTGGCCTGGCCGTGGGCAGCCGCGTTCAAAATAACCTGCTCGGCAATGCGGTACAGAGCCAGTTTGGTGCGCTCAGGCAAAGCCGGGGACTGAATCTCTGAATCAATGCCAATAGAGACCTTTACCTCTGGTGAGTAACGGTCAGCGATGTCTCTGATGGCAGCCGTAACTGAGATTTGCTGAAGGTCTGGCGATAGCTGCTGGCTGGCTTTGCGCACGTCAACCCGGCGAATGTGCTCAATTTCTTCGATGAAAGAATTGGCGATTGCCAGCTGCTCAGGCGGCATGTTTTTTGCTGCATTGCGCATTTGCAAACCTAAGACAACCAACTGAGATTGCAGGCCGTCGTGCAGGTAGGTGGCGATTTCTTTGCGCACCTGCTCTTGAGCGTCAATGATTTTGCCACGCTGAATTTCTAGCTGGTCTAACAAGAACTTAGTGTGATCTACCTGCGCCTGAAGCTTGGCATTCGACTTGCCAAGCGAGATGTTGATGACAAAGTAGAAAACCACAGCCACCCAGAAAAGCGGGAATCCTGCGGTTAGTTGCCCATTGACGTTGAAGTTGAACAGGGTCACCACCACCACTCGGGTCAAGAGCATAATGACTGCCAAAACCAAGGCGGCAACAAAATAGATGGCAGTGGTGTGGCTTGGGTTTTTGTCGGTGATCCACGCCGAAATAGCAAGCGTTATGTAGGTGACAAATGCAGCGAGAACAGCACCGGGCAAGCCTTTGGCAAGCCCCTCAAAGGCATTCAGCGTAACCCCATTCACGGGTGAATTCATCTCGACAACTGTGACAGCCGTCAGGATAAAAAGCGAAAACACGATCGAAATTTCTTTGGAGCGAATCGGCCACGGGCCCAGATCGCTGAGGGCTTTCTTGAACCAGCTAGTCATGATAAGTTGCGCCTCTTGATTCACGCAGGTAGTTGAGCACGGCTGTGGTTCTGAGATCGGTGCCTGTGGTTGGGTTTGGCACTAAAACTTTGTAGGCCTTTGAGAGCTCTTGGCGAATGGTGACCGCCGCATAACCTAGCCGGTTTGCGATCTCAACGGCGTCTAGCCCGCTTGCCACCAATGACATAATTTGCTGCTGCTTTGAAGACAACTTTGAAATTCTGTTTGGTGCTTCAGCCGCATCACCGAGGCTGGTTGCCTTGGGCTCCATTACGTTGAGGCCTTTGGCCGTAGCGACCAGAACCTTGACCAGGTAATCCATCGATAGGTCAGCTGATTTCGAAACCGTTGACCAACCGTGGCCAGTATCGCCCGGCAGAGATGCCTGGATGGCCGAGGTAATTAGCTGCGAGAACAGAACTATTCCAATGTTTGGGTTTCGCGCACGCAGCTGGAACCCAACCTCGATGCCTGAAAGCGATTCAGAGCCAAGCCCAACATCCAAAAGTGCAACGTCATACCGAATTGCATCTTTGATGGAAACGTCTTTAGCTGAGAGAGCTGGCGTGACCTGCTCAATGCCAGGCTGAATGCGCAGTGACTCTGAAAGTAGCCCGAGCAGCGCAGGGTCATTCTCGACGAAGAGAACCCGCAATCCGCGCATGTCACCATAACCGTTCATCTGTAGTTCCCCCATGGCTACTTTACTGGCTGCCCAATAATGGGCGAAAGCCCCCTATTTGGGGGACTCGCCAGAATTGCGCACAAGAAGCACATGCCCAGGCATCAAGATTTTGCCTGGCGTTTAGACCCAGATCTCTATTCGTTTGGTGTGCGGATACCGAACCGGAACCTTTTGTTTGCCTAGCTGCGTTGGAATCCTAATCACTGCACAAAATCGCAGTTAACTAGGAGAAAAATAATGATCAAGCGCATTGCAGCTACAACCGCTGCCGCCGCCCTTGTTGTAACCGGCTCGGTATCAGCTTTTGCAGCCGAAACCCCTGTCTACATGGAGGCCGTTGCTGCCGGTACCACCCTAACTACCCTGGCCACTTCAGGCGACAAAATTGGCAACTACTACCTGCCAGGTATCCCAGACGGCCTAGGTGCATACAAGCAGGGCTCGAACGTCAAGGTTCTAATGAACCACGAGATCTCAGCCTCTGGCATTGCGGGCACCATCACCCGCGCAAATGGGCTGACCACTGGAACAACCATCACCGAATTCACAGTTGATGCTCTGACCCAAAAAGTAATCTCGGCCAAAGAAGCAATCAAGAAGGTCTCTTTCTACAACTACGCAACTAAGAAGTTTGTAAAGAAGGCTTCTGCTCCAGCGGTCGGCACAACCTTGTCAGACAGCTACGGCAAATACCACACCAACGCGCTAAGCCGTTTCTGCTCATCATCATTTGAGAAGGCCGGAACCTTCACTGCCAAGGTCGGTGGGCGCACTGTTGGCTACAACGGCTCGATCTACCTAACCGGTGAAGAGGTTGGCGACGAGGGTCGCGGCTTTGCTCTTAACTCAGCTGGCGAACTTGTGCAGCTTCCACGCCTAGGCCTTGGCTCATGGGAAACCTTCAACGCTGTTCCAACCGGTTCAACTAAGACCGCGATTATTGGAACCGAGGATGGCGCCGACAACAAGTCTGAACTTCGCCTATACGTTGGAACCAAGCAGTCAAAGGGTGCCTGGTTTGAGAAGGCTGGCCTAAACAACGGCAAGAGCTACGTTCTAAACATCGGTGGAATCAAGACCGACACCGCCTACCGTGCCACCATTGGCAAGGGCGTTGCCACCGCGGTTAACTTTGCCGAAGTTGATTGGAACCAAGGCGGAACCGCACAGAACGTTGACACCTTGAACTCTGGCTTGGGCTTCTCTGCTATCGAAGATGGCGCTTTTGACCCGAACAACAAGAACGACTACTACTTTGTCCAGAAGAGCTCTGCCAAAGATGTAAACGCAACCTCGCTAAACCCTGACGACGCTGCTGTGATCAAGCGCGACGGTGGCGCAATGTGGAAGCTATCATTCGTGGACGTGAAGAACCCGCTAAAGGGCGCGACCCTGACCATGGTTCTTGACGGAACCGAGGCTCCTTACCTAAACATGCCAGACAACATCACCATTGATAACTCTGGCAACGTTTTGATCCAGGAGGACCCAGGTAACAACGCTCAGGTTTCACGCGTGATTGCGTACAACATTGCCACCAAGAAGATGGCTGTTGTCGCCCGCTTCAAGGATGTCTACTTCTCATCAGACGCAACTTTGGCCACCGCCAAGATGACTGAAGATGAAGAGTCATCTGGCATCATCGATGTAACCCGCATGTTCAAGAAGAACGCTGCCGACACCAACAGCTACTACTTGCTAGATGCCCAGGTTCACGTGCCAACCGCCACAGCCCGCCCAGACATCACCGATGCAACCACTCAAGCCGAGCTGCTAAAGCTAGTTGAGGGTGGCCAGCTTTACTTGATGACTGTTGCCGACTGGTCGCAGGTGGACTTCAAGTAATTCATCGCAATGAAATGCGGGTGGCTTCGGCCACCCGCATTTTTTCTTAATTCGAACCTGGTGCAGGGACCGCTGGCCTGCGTCAGCTAACTTTGACTTATGAAAACACCACGCAAGTTAAGTAGCCGCACGGTTATTGGAATTAGCTTGATCGTGGTCGGTGCTGCAGTGTTGGGCGTAGCGACTTGGAACATGACAGTTGGTGACCAAATTGCTCGCAACCAACAGCAACTCGATGCCCAAAGCATTCCTCTTGCGGCCCCTGAGAGCGTGGCCGGCAGCATTGACGGAACCCAACTTGAAGTTGGTGAGGTCTTTGCAAAGCTTAATGCGCCGCGGTTTGGCCAAGACTATGTGCGCAATATCGCCGAGGGAACCAGTCTCAGTAAAGTTCTAAATACGGTTGGAATTGGTCATTACTCAAACACCGCTATGCCAGGTGAGATCGGCAATTTTGCGATTGCCGGGCACCGCTCGGGTAACGGTGGCCCAATGCGCGACATCGATAAATTTGTACCCGGTGACTTGGTCACAGTGGAAACTTCCACAGCGACTTTCACCTACAAGTATCTAGAAACAACAATTGTGAAACCAAGCCAAGTTGGTGTCATTGCGCCGGTTCCGGTTGGGCTCAGCGCCGCCAAAGCAGGCGGAAAGTACCTAACCATGACCAGTTGCACACCGATCGGGGTAAATACTGACCGAATTATTGTCTGGTTTGAATTAGTCGAAAACTAGACCTGGCGTTTTCTGGAAACCAAGGCGAGAGCACCCGAGAGAATAACCAGCAAACCAAAGAAGAACCATGGCAGGTCTTCTGAACCTGTGTAGGCAAGTGATTCGCCATTCTCGGCTGCCTCAAGTTCGGCCAGCTTGGCGGTTACCTTTTCTTGAAGCCAAGTAGGCAATTCGTCAAGTGGCAGTGATTCTGGGTAGTCGAGCAAGATCTCTTCAAGCAACTTTTCACTGATTAGGTCAGTGTCGCCAACGAGACCCACCCAGGTGAATGCACTCGAACCAACTGGCACCGTGGTGGTAACTTCGCCTTCAGGGCCACCCTCACTGTCATAGGTGACACCAAGGTCTTCTGGAATGCCTGTTACAACTTTCCAGTCACCGGCACCTAGGCTTGGGAAAATGTAGAAACCGTTTTCGTCAGTCTTGACTGTTACCACGGCTGCTGGCTTGAAAGCGCTGGCAGTGCGGAACCCGGCAGAAGCAGGGTTGATCTGAGTTACCTGCACTACAGACAGAGTGATATTAGGCATGAAAGGCTCATCTGGGTCTTTCAAACCGTCACGGTTTAGGTCCAGCCAAACAATTCCAGACAGCGACTGGTCAATGATGGTCTTGCCTGCAGGAAGCACAGGCTCTTTAGGCTCAGTTCGCTGCACCTCTGGGTCAGTGCCGGTGTATTCAACCTCGTCTACCTCTTTGGTGTCATCTTCTACGTTCTTCTGGACAAGAAGGTCTTTCACAACCTCTTTCTTTGGCAGCCCGGCTTCACGCATCTCGTTGTAGAACTCTTGAGTGGTTTGCTCGGCACAACCTGCAACTTCGCCGTTGTAAATCTTCTGACCGAGTGGAGTCCAGTTAAGTGGCTGCCAACGGTTTTGGCCAGACGGGTCAGCCGGAATGATGTCACCCCAGTCCTTCTGATTGGCAGGGTAGTTAACGTCTGAGTTATAGACGTGGTTGGTCAAATAGATGTCGTCGTGACCGTAGTGACCAGAGCGGTTGGTGATCGACGAAGCTGAGACGGTGATTTTGCGGTACGGGTTGGTAGTGGCATTTGTCGCGTGACAAATGGTCACCTTATCGTTTTCTTCAGCCGTGATCTTGGCGCTTGAACCGGTGTAGTTGATGGTGGTTTCATCTGTGCGAGTGCGGCTTGGGGTTGCCTCAGACTGCTCTTCTTCAAGTTGTGCAATCTCTGCCTTGATCTTGCCTTCTGGCACACCAGCCTCGCGCAGAGCGTTGTAGTAGGTAACAGGGTCGTACGCCGGGCAACCAGCTACGGTTCCGTTGTAAATCTGAGCGCCAAGGGTGGTCCAGTTAAGTGGCTGCCAACGGTTCAAACCTGATGGGTCAGCTGGGATGATGTCGCCCCAGTCCTTGTCTTTGGCTCGCTTATAGATGCCAGCCTTGAATACGTGCTCGCCGGCGAAGATTTCATCGTGACCCTGGTGACCGCTGGTGCGGTTCACCGAGTTGTAGTCAACGGTGATTCGGACATACGGGTTTGTCACCGAGTGAGTGCGGTGACAGATGGTGACTTTGCGGTCAGGTTCAGGTGCAGGCGTGGTGG
>JACCDX010078974.1_pt1 | contig 22094 bp, 19 predicted proteins | sample 7449681 | NCBI WGS metagenome assembly JACCDX01 (sample SAMN15323450, study PRJNA562643) | freshwater metagenome | isolation source: river surface water | place: USA:Blue River Watershed | collected 2017-08-18
AAAACCACCCCTATTTATTTGGTTACAGGCAGCTTTTCTGTGGCTGCTTGGCAACCATACTTGGGTTTACCGCCTGCCAAATGCATTGGCCGGTATTGTGACTGTAAATTTGGCCTATCACATTGGGTATTATTTGGGCCGACGTACCCTGGGCATTTTTTGGGCCTTGGCGATGGCCTTTTCGTTTGCACCGCTAATTTATTTTAAATCGGGCATCATAGACCCTGTTTTTAACTTGTTTATCTTCTTGTCTGTATGGCATTGGTATCGCATCACCCGCTGTGAAACAGAAAATACGCGTCCACACTGGCACTATTTTCTTGTGGGGTTGTTCATTGGCTTAGCCGTATTGACAAAAGGCCCGGTTGCATTGCTATTGCTGGGATTGCTAGTCATTAGCATTACCGCATATCGCGGTCGTTGGCACGATGTTTTTTCAACCCGCATTTTTATTGCCGCCTTTGGATGTGCTTTGTTGGTTGGCTTATGGATCTTGCACCTATACAACAGTTTGGGGGCACAGTTTTTCGATTCGTTTTTGGCCTATCAGTGGGAGTTGGCGAAAGGACAAATACCCTGGCACAATCAACCTTGGTTTTACCACGTCATCGTACTTTTCTTCTTGTGTTTTCCCGCCGCAGGATTGGCGCTACCCTACTTATTCCAGCGCGGAGAAGAGGATTTTGGCTTGGAAAGTTGGCATGCGGTGATGCGAACCTTGTTTTGGATTGTGTTGATCGTTTTCAGCTTGGTAACCACCAAAATCATTCATTACAGCAGTTTGTGTTGGTTTCCGCTTACCTATTTCGCGGGATATCACACCTACCTCATCCATACAAATCGGGGTCAAAACCACTGGATTCAAAAAGTATCCCTTACACTTGGGGCTTTGGTTTTACTCGGGGCGATGTTTGTTCTGCCCTATTTATTGAGTAGCACATCCATCCCACATTGGATCGGTCAGCACCTCGATGCTTACACGCTGGGACTGTTACAAAATCACGAAACAGGCACTTTCACTGCCTTCATTCCGGCGACCATGATGGTCACTTTGGTATTTCCCTGGTTGATCAAAAATTTCATGCACAACCAATGGCATCCGGGCAAATTGCTCATCGCGATGGGTACGGTGGGATTAGCGGCCTATTATTTCCTCCTTCCGCCCATGGAATCGTTGTTGCAGAAAGAGTTGAAACAGACCGTCACCACAGAATCTGCAGCAACCCCATACGTTGAAACCCAAGGATTCAAATCCTTCGCCTTGTATTTCCACGGAAATGTATCGCCCCAAAAAATGAATGGCCCTTGGCTTACAGACACTTTTGTTCTACATCGCAGCCAGGGCAAACCCTACCCTAAGCAAGAAGGCAAACGCATATGGATTAAGGATGCCAATCACCGCGAGAATGCCCGATTAATCACCAAATCTTCTTACGTCGCCGATGCGTATTTTCGGTATCAATTCAAACTCATCGACAGTCAAGGCGCCTACTTTGTTTGGCAACGTCGATAGTCGTTTCATGTTAAAAAATTCCCTTATATTGCGAGTATAGCAACCTCCGTGTCATGGTTATGAAAGAAAAAAGTGTCAGTATTATTGTATCAGAATGGGAAAACGGAGCAGGCAAATTGGGCAGTGGCTTAGGACCCAAAACCTTGATACAATCCTATGAAAACGAAGGACATACGCTGAACTGTGAAATCTTAAATAGTGATTTTTTGTCGGGGAAAATCGCCACACAAAACGGCACTCAAACGAATATCGCATCACATCGTTCGAATTTAAAAAACGGACAGGCCCTATTTGAACATCAAACCGCCTTCGCCAAAAAAGTGGCGCATCAACTAAGTATGCAACATCGTTGTTTGTTGCTTACGGCCGACCATAGCAATGGCATCGGCGGCGTAAGTGGATTGTGCTTAACCACCGACGCAAAAAATGTGGGTGTCATTTGGATCGATGCGCATTACGATTTGCATTCTCCGTATACTACACCTTCTGGCAATAGCCATGGGATGGCTGTGAATGCGTTGATTGATGACAACAACCCCGAACACGCGGAACAAGCCGTTACACCTGAGGAGGCAAATCTGTGGGAAAGCATCAAAGAAATCAAAGGGTTAGGCAATGCGGTTCCCGCGGCCAACCTCGTTTTTATGGGGGTTCGCGATTTTGAGGAACCCGAAGAAGCATTGGTAGAAAAGCACAACATTTGTAGCATACAACCCAATGAAATCAATACACAAGGCATCGATGGCTGCATTGAAAAAGCGTTAGCACACCTGGCACATTGCACCCATTTGTATGTCAGTTTTGATGTTGACTCGATGGATCCTTCCATCTCTACTGCTACGGGAACCCCGGTGGATGGTGGACTCACCCTAGATCAAGCCAAGACAGTTATTCAGCAATTGATGGCAGATGACCGCACCCGTTGTTTGGAAATCACCGAATTCAATCCTACACTGCCACAACCCAACGAAATGTTGGCTGCGGTGAAGGAAATTCTATCGGTTAGCGGATTGATCTAACAACCATTGAACCGTATCCAGTCCATCTGCATAATCGCCCAGCATCGTACATTGCGCCTGTCCAAACGGCATCGCCCCGATTCCTTCCAAACTAGAAACCACGCACTGCAATTGCGCCTCCCATGCCTTCAATTTAGAGGCAACCTGGTCCGTGTTTTGGTAAAACGAATAATGCAACATGCCCACGGGAGCGTATAACGCCTCATTTTCCTTGGCGATCACATAACCCGTATCGATGTGGGGATCCAAGTTCATGAGCAACATCGCCCGGTGATATTGGAAATTGTTGATGTATTTGTTGTGATGTTGAATGTCTGCATAGTGGATGTCCCAACATTGAAATAACGGCGTAAAATCATAGCCTTCAGGCACAAGTAAATGGGTAATGTTTCTGCACCCTAAACCGTAATAATCAAATACATCCCTGCCCAATGCGATAAAATCTTCGGTGGTTTCTTGTCCCGACAGTACCGCCAATCCATTGCGATGATTGCGAATCACGTGGGGTATGTGTTTGAAATACGCCGAAAAATATCGGGCCGAGTTGTTGCTTCCTGTTGCGATGGCCACCTCTAGGGATTTTAGCTGTTCTACAAACGAAATCTGCGCTAGCCAAACCCCATCAAATTCAGCGGCTTTGGTAAGCAGGGCTTTGGGTAAAATCGCATCATCAGACGCCAGTTTGGCACTCACACGGTATCCGGAAAGCACACCCACTACCAAGTCGTGCAGTCCCACCAGCGGTACATTCCCCGCCATAATCACCCCCAAATGGGTGTTGTGCTTTTGCTCAGGCCATTCATAACGCTGTAACCAAGCCGAAACCTCATCGTCGCTGAGCGAAACCCGCCACTGGGCGATGGCTTTACGCACTTGTTCCTCCTCAAACCAGCGATTTTGAAAATACGCTTGCTGCAAAATGGGTTTTGCGTCCTCGGAAGTTCCCATCCATTCAAACGCTTTTTGCAGCGCCTGCAGTGCTTGTTGTTGCCACATCATTTCGACACAAATTTACGATGGTTCGACCGATACCGAACGGCAACCACAAGGGTTTATTATCTTTGTTGTACTAAAGATGAAAAGACAACTCCTTTTATTGATCACCCTCGCCTTGGCCACAACTGCAATTGCACAAAGCAACAATGATCGTCTCAAACCTTGGTCATTGGGCGTAAACGCGGGCTTCAACTTCTCCAAAACCTATAACAACGACACCTTCGCCCAGAATTTTTCGGGAAGAAACAAAACCGGGGTGCATGTGGGCGGGCTAATCACATACGATATCAATGATAACATTTCCATTAACAGCGGATTGGGATTCATCAATACCGGGTATCGCATCTATAACGACACCCTGAAAACCAACTTGAAAATCACCCGCAATATCCCTGGAGTTGTGGTGCCTTTGGGACTTACTTTTAGACAGCAGTTCAACGCCTCAAGGTTCATCATGGAAAAGATGGGGGTAGCAATGCACTATAGTTTTGGACATAACAACGATACCTTTTACAATGGGAGCGACAAAAAATTCCGCATCATTGAAAAGAGCATTCAGCCCTTGTATCCTTTGTTTTATTTGGGCATAGGATTGGGCGGAACCACTGCCAAAGGCAATCGCTATGAATTTGGCCTCAATTATCAGCAACCCTTCGGCAGAGAAATGGAGTTGTCGGTTTCTGGCGGCGAATTCCTAGGTAAAAACTTCCTACTCAACTACCGCGGTGGCAACTTGCAGGCCACATTCACTTACCATTTCAACTTTGGTAATTTTGAAAAGAGCGACGAGTATTTCTATTGAGCGATGAGGGACATGGATGTAATTCATTCAATCCCAAACCATTAAATTTTCAATTCACGTATCTTTGAGCAAATGATGGACAGTTTACATAGCTTCTTTGAAGGCCTTTCTCCAATGATGCAAGGCTTGGTAGGATCCATGTTCACTTGGTTTGTTACCGCATTGGGCGCATCAATGGTATTTTTCGTGAAAGACCTCAACCGAGGATTCATGGATGTACTGATGGGCTTTACTGGCGGGGTGATGCTTGCTGCGAGCTTTTGGAGTTTATTGAATCCCGCCATTGGCATGGCCGAATCGCAGGGATTTGGGAACATGGCCTGGGTTCCGGTGGGCATTGGCTTCTTGGGTGGAGCGTTTTTCTTGTTCGCCCTAGACCAATACCTGCCCCATCTCCACCTCTCCTCACCCTTGGAAAAAAGTGAAGGGGTGAAAACCAATTGGAATCGCACCATTTTGCTGGTATTGGCCATTACTTTACACAATATCCCTGAGGGATTGGCAGTGGGTGTTGCGTTTGGTGCCGTGGCAGAAGGCCTACCCGGAGCGGATTTGAGCGCCGCCATCGCCCTAGCCATCGGTATAGGAATTCAAGACTTCCCCGAAGGATTGGCCGTGGCTTTGCCCTTACGTAGATACGGATTATCAAGACGCAAATCGTTCATGTGGGGACAGTTATCGGGTGCAGTTGAACCTTTGGCCGCCATGTTAGGTGTGGGCTTGGTGATGATTGCAACCCCCATTTTGCCCTATGCCTTGGCGTTTGCAGCCGGTGCGATGATTTACGTGGTTGTAGAAGAAGTGATTCCAGAAAGTCAGCGCGACGGACATACCGATAAGGCCACGCTGGGCTTGATGTTCGGATTTGTTTTGATGATGGCGCTCGACGTAGGATTGGGTTAAGCGATGCCTTTTAGGGAGATCCTTAGTGTACCCTATCGCCCCGAAGTTCTAAGTTGGCCATGATTTCGGCCTCGGCTACGAGCATTTCTTCCCAGCGACGTTTTACTTGATCCTCAGGCAAATAGTGCTTGGCCAAATCAATAAACATGCGGTAGTGACCTGCTTCAGAAACCATGAACTCATAATAGAATTTGCGGAGGTATTCGTCTTGGCAATACAAACTCAACAGTCTGAATCGCTCACAAGAACGGGCTTCAACCATGGCGGAAACCAATAAATATTCCATCATGGTTTGTTCGCGGGAACCACCTTTACGCATTTGGTTGTGTAGCGCCACAACATATTCATCTTTACGCTGTCGGCCCAAGTTCAAACCCCGCTTTTTCAACTCTTTCAGCACTTTGCGAAAATGTCCCCACTCCTCTGCCACCAGCGGTGTTACTTCATCCACCAGGCGCGCGTGATCAGAAAATTTCACGATGAGTGTTACACCCATGGTGGCCGCTTTTTGCTCGCAAAAAGCGTGATCCGTTAAGATTTCTTCGATGGTTTTCTCGGCCACATTCACCCAACGCGGATCGGTGGGCAATTTGAGTCCAAGCATGCGCACCGCCTCCAAATTTGCAGCCAACGTAGTATCATGGGACTTACTGAGTTCAGCACCCGCGGAGTTATCCTGCGGCGACAGTGGGGCATCGTCCTCACGAAAGAACTCGTCGGAATACCCCGGATGAGATACGGTAACGTGTTGCTCTTTCGGCTTCATGCTCACCCTTCGATTTTGCTTACGCGGTTTTGATGTCTACCACCCTCAAACTCAGCAGCCAAATAGGCATCTACGATATCGAAAGCTTTCTCTTGCGATACAAATCGCGCAGGCAAACAAATCACGTTGGCATTGTTGTGTTGCTTGGCCAAAGCACTGATTTCCGGCTCCCAGCACAAAGCTGCACGCACACCCACATGCTTATTGGCGGTGATACATACACCATTGCCACTGCCACAAATCAAAATACCACAACCGGCCTCGCCGCTTTCAACCGCTGCCGCTACTTTGTGCGCATAGTCAGGGTAATCTACACTGTCGGCCGAATCCGGTCCCATATCCAATAATTCATACCCCTGCTCTACCAAGCGAACGAGCATTTCATTTTTCAATTCGAATCCAGCATGATCCGATCCCAAAGCAATGGTTTTATTGTTCATTTTCTCGATTTTTTTCAACGCGTTTGGCTACATGAATACCCACAAAATACAAACCCATCAACGGGGTACCCAGCAGCAACTGACTAAACATATCGGGCGATGGCGTAGCGATACCCGCAATTAAGAAGATCACCACCACCGCATAGCGCCAGTTTTTCTTCAAAAAAGCACTACTCACAATGCCCAATTTCGCCAATACATAAATCAGTACTGGCAACTCAAAAACCAATCCCGTGGCCAAGCTCATGAAGGTCACAAACCCTGTCACACTGGAAATGGTTATCATATTCTGAATTTTCGGACTCAACGTGTAGCCCAACAAAAAGTTCGATGCCAATGGCACCAAAAAGAAATAGGCAAAAAACAATCCGCTGAAAAACAACAGTGAAACGATCGACAAGCTGCGACCGGTTTTTTGGATTTCTTTCTGACTTAATGCAGGTTTTACGAAGCTCCAAATTTGATATATAATATAAGGAAAAGCAACGACAAATCCAACAACAAAAGAAATTTTAAACGCACTAACAAACTGTCCCTGAATCTGTTGACTTTGCATCACCAACGGCGGGGGCGTCCAACACAGTGCATTCGAATTCGTCAAAACCTGTCCGGCCTTGCAAAAAAACCGATATCCCAAAAAGTCTGGCTTGAAGGGACTCAGCACAACAACATCGAACAGTTTTTCTACATAGATAAACCCAACGACCGTACCAATCAGTACCACCACCGCCACACGAAACAAACGCTTTCTCAGTTCATCGATATGATCGAAGAACCCCATGTTTTTCTCGTAGGGATAAACCTCCTCTGGCTGATCTAAGGGCATCGTTTCGGTTGTTCAGATTACATCAACATCCCACCGCAAACAGAAAGTGTCTGTCCGGTTACGTAGGTACTCATATCGCTGGCCAAAAACAAACAAACGTTTGCCACATCCTCAGGCGTGCCACCACGCTTCAAAGGAATGCTCTCAGCCCATTGCTTACGCACGTTTTCGTCCAATGCATGGGTCATCTCGGTCTCAATAAAACCTGGAGCCACCGCATTGCAACGCACATTTCTGCTACCCAATTCCTTGGCGATACTTTTGGTGAAACCAATCATACCCGCCTTTGACGCTGCATAATTCGCCTGACCGGCATTCCCCATCACCCCAACAACCGATGTCATGTTGATGATACTGCCCGCGCGATTGCCCAAAAAATGCTTCAAAAACGCCTTTGTTAAATTGAACGCAGATTTCAAATTCGTATCAATCACCTCATCCCACTGCTCCTCGGTCATGCGCAACATCAATGTATCACGCGTAATCCCCGCATTATTGATCAAACAATCAATCTTGCCAAAATCAGCAATCACCGTTTCAGCCAACGTCATGCTCTGGGCGAAATTCGCCGCATCCGACTGATATCCCTTTACTTTCACCCCGTATTGGGCCGATAATTCTTGTTCAAATGCACGGGCTTTCTCCACACTTGAAGCAAATGTGAAAGCGATGTTACATCCATTTTTAGCGAAAATTTCAGCAATTCCCTTGCCGATTCCCCGAGAGGCACCTGTAATGAGCGCGGTTTTTCCTTGAAGCATGCTGCGAAGATAACTTATCTTCGCGAAATGCCCCATTGGTTGGATACGGGAATTGAGTATTTAAAAGGTGTTGGTCCCCAAAGGGCCGAAGCCCTCAAAAAAGAATTGGGTATCCACACCCTGGGCGATTTGCTGAGTCACTATCCTTTCCGACATGAAGACCGGTCGCAGGTGTACCGCATCAACAGTCTTCAAGGCGATGATGTTTGGGTGCAATTGCAAGGCAGCATCAGGCCCATCGGCATGACAGGCCAAGGCAACGGCAGAAGATATGTTGCCATGCTCAACGATGGCAGCGGAGAAATTGAATTGGTTTGGTTCAAAGGCATCGTATACGTGGATCGTATGCTGAAACCCGGCACCACCTATCGCGTTTACGGAAAAATCAACAATTTCAAAGGCAAATTGAGCATCGCCCACCCCGAACTCGATGCACTCATCCCCAATGCCCCCATCAAACCGCTGAGCCTAGTCCCCGTATACCCCCTCACCGAAGGGATGCGGCGCAAAAAACTCGAAAACAAATTCTTGGTCACAGCGGCCCAAAATGCCGTCAACAGCAGCCTGTTCGATATCCCCGAAAACCTGCCACAAGCCATTCTAAACAAATACAAATTCATCGGCAGAAAAGATGCCATCAAAGAACTACACTTCCCTCAGAATTTGGGTCGGTTAGAAGAAGCAAAACGTCGGTTAAAGTTCGAGGAACTCTTTTATCTGCAATTGCGACACCTGATGCTCAAAGGATTCAGGAATCGCACATACAAAGGGTTGATCTTTGACAAAGTAGGTACCTATTTTCACGATTTCTACGACAATCACCTGCCTTTCAATCTCACCGGCGCACAAAAACGGGTGCTGAAAGAAATTCGCAACGACTTCAAAACGGGACTTCAATGCAATCGCTTGATTCAGGGCGATGTGGGCTCAGGCAAAACCATGGTGGCGTTTTTGAGTATGCTGATGGCCATCGACAATGGATACCAAGCCTGTATGATGGCACCCACCGAAATCCTGGCAACACAGCACCACGAAGGACTCAAAGAATGGGCTGAAACCATCGGACTGCGCATGGAACTCCTGACAGGTTCTACCCCCAAGAAAAAGAGAGAACTGCTGCTAAAGGCCCTGGCAGAAGGCGATATACACATCTTGGTAGGCACCCACGCGCTCATTGAGCAAGACGTGCAATACAAACAACTGGGTTTGGTGGTCATTGACGAACAACACCGATTTGGTGTAGCTCAGCGGGCGAAACTATGGAAAAAAGGACAAGTCTTGCCCCACATTTTGGTCATGACAGCCACCCCTATCCCCCGTACTTTGGCAATGACCGTTTATGGCGATTTGGACGTGAGCGTGATTGACGAAATGCCCGCCGGTAGAAAACCCATCGTTACGGTACACCGACAAGAATCGATGCGTCCGGCCATCATGGAATTTTTACGAAACGAAATTGCAAAGGGCCGACAGATATACTATGTATTCCCATTGATTGAGGACAGCGAAAAACTGGACTTGAACAGCTTAATGGGTGGCTACGACATGGTTACCAGCTATATCCCCACCCCACAATATAAGTACAGCATCGTACACGGAAAGCTCAAAGCAGCCGAAAAAGATGCTGCGATGAACCTGTTCAAAAACCATCAAACCGATATTTTGATCGCGACAACGGTCATCGAAGTGGGTGTGAATGTCCCCAACGCATCGGTTATGGTCATCGAAAATGCGGAGCGATTTGGCCTGGCGCAATTGCATCAGCTCAGGGGTCGGGTTGGTCGAGGCAACGAACAAAGTTATTGCGTACTGATCACCAAACCGGGATTGAGTGAGAATGGGTACAAACGCATCTCCACCATGGTCAATACGAACGATGGATTTGAAATCGCCAAAGTAGATCTAGAATTGCGAGGACCGGGCGAACTTGATGGAACCAAACAAAGCGGGGTACTTGAATTGAAGTTGGCCGATATCCGTCACGACGAATCCACATTGATTGCCAGCAGGGTTGAAGCGCAACAATGGCTTGAAGGGGATGAACTTTTGATGAAGCCAGAAAGTGCGCCAATCAAAGCAGAATTGGCCAAAATCCCCAATCGCACGGTGTGGAGCAAGATCTCATAACGCCACATCGCAAAAAAATTTACAAAGATTTTCGTCGGCATTGACTCGCATTCGGATTGCAGGGTGTAATTTCACGTCGTAAAGCAATGAATGTTTTTTCGGAAGTAGGACGCTACATATTGTTCATGAGGTATGTATTCAAACGCCCAGAAAGAGGACGTATGTTTTGGAACATGCTGATGCGTGAGATGAATCTTATTGGCATCGAATCGTTGGTAGTGGTTATTTTGATTGCCGTTATCACCGGAGCCGTTACCACCGTACAAACTGCCAGTCAATTAAAATCAGACTCGGGCGTATTGCCACCGAGTTTATTCCCCATGGAAATTGTGGGCTCAGTGGTAGGATCGAGCTCTGTGTTGGAACTTGCGCCAACCATTACGTGTTTGGTTTTGGCAGGTAAAATCGGAGCCAACATCGCCTCGGAGATAGGCAATATGAAAGTAAGCGAGCAGATCGACGCGTATGAGGTGATGGGTATCAACTCCATTGGATTTGTCTCTTTCCCAAAAATTCTCGCTGGGGTAATTGTCATCCCCTTTTTGATCGTACTTTCTAACTTCTTGTTGATTTTTGGCGGTTTGATGGCAGCGAAAATCACCGGCATCATGACGATGGACGAATATGTAACGGGATTGCGGAGCTCATTTTTACCGCTGTACGCAAAAGTCCTTCTGGTGAAAAGCTACGTTTTTTCTTTCATCATCACCAGCTTGAGCTGTTTCCAAGGGTATTACACAACCGGCGGGGCTTTGGAAGTGGGTGAAGCTGGCACCAAGGCGGTGACACGCATTTGTGTGACGATTCTATTGTTCGATTTGATTATCGCAAAACTGTTGTTATAAGTCCCAGGAATCATGATACAGCTGGTTGATTTAAACAAATATTTCGAGGAAAAGCACGTACTCAAGAACATCAATGCACGCTTCCTTCCTGGCGTGGCCAACTTGGTGATTGGTGCATCCGGGGGTGGTAAAAGTGTCATGGTAAAAACCATGGTGGGCTTGGAAAAACCCAGTAGCGGTCAAGTATTGTTCGAAAACCAAGACTTCAACAACTTGGAATACGAACAGCAACAAGTATTACGTCGTGAAATCGGCATGTTGTTTCAAGGCACAGCGCTGTTTGATTCACTCACCGTTGAGCAAAATGTTGAATTCCCCTTGATGATGTTTTCAAACATGAGCAAAGAGGAACGCATGGATCGGGTAAACTTGTGCTTATCCAGGGTGAACTTGGTGAATGCCAACAAGAAAACACCCGCCGAAATTTCTGGAGGAATGAAAAAACGCGTTGGAATAGCCCGGGCCATCGCACTAAATATCAAATACTTGTTCTGCGACGAACCCAATTCGGGCCTCGATCCACTGACATCGCGCGTGATCGACACATTGTTGCACGACATTACCAAGGAATTTGGCATCACCACGATCATCAACAGTCACGACATGAAAACCGTTAAGGACATTGGTGAGCACATCGTTTTTGTACATCAAGGACAAAAGTGGTGGGAAGGCAGTAGCCATGACCTGGCCGAAGCGCAAAAAAGCAACCCCGAGCTCGACGCTTTCGTAAAAGCCAGTTTTTAAGGTCTTTTCGGATTGATTTTCACCCGTTTTAATACCAAGCGATTGGCTGCGTCGTTGGCCAAACCCTCTACCCAAGGTTGCATCAATCGGATACTTTTGTCATAGTACAAAGGAATCACGGGCGCTTGTTCTATCAAAATCTGATTGGCTTGTTGGATATACAGCGCACGATCATCGCCCTGTTTTTGGGTTGACCCGGCCTCAATAAGCTGATACAAAGCATCAAATTTCGGATCCGTAAAATGGGTGTAATTGGGTCCGTTCGGAGAACAATACGGTTGATAAAAGCAAGCGAGGAAATTCTCTGCATCGGGATAATCTGCAATCCACGAACCCCGAAACAACATCAATTTCCCTTCGTTTCGCAATTGACGCAGCATCCCGCCTGTTTGAATATCTACCTTTACCTTCACGCCCAAACGCTGCCAAGTCTCCTGCAAATAAACCATCATGTCTAGGTAGTCGGCCGTGGTCGAAAGCAAGATTACGGGCTTGTTGGCTTGGCGATTGTAACTCGATTGTTTTAGTTCTTGCAAAGCCCTATCCCATTGATTCGATGTCGCAGTCGCTGCATCGTTGGCTTTGCTCCCAACAACATTGAGACTGGGTGGTACAAAACCTGCATCGCCCGGATCGCCCAACCCATTGCGAAAAAATCGCACCAACTTTTGTTTATCGATGGCCAAAAACAAGGCCCGCCTGAGGTGAACATCCTGCAGCCAATTCGTTTGTCCGGGTACATCACCCAAGTAACAACCAACATATTCTGTATTGAGAAACGGAGTGATGATCGCCTTCATGGATTTGGCATATTTGGGCTTGAGTGCTGCGGTTTCAGTGAGCAATTCATCCTTGAACGACCCTTCCAAGCCATTGAAAAAATCATAGGTGCCCGCAACAAATTGCATAAAAGCCGTTTGTTTGTTCTTCACAAAAGTGATATTCACAGCATCCAAATACGGTAGTGCCACGCCTTGACTATCCCGCTCGTGGTAATGCGGATTTTTGCGCAGCACCAATTTGATCTCTTCTTCCCAGCGACGCATATAAAACGGACCTGTCCCCACCGGATTTCGCGAAACATAGGATTTGTCGTACCGGGCATACTCCCTCGGCACCACAAACCCGAAATTGGTAGACAACAGTCCCAACAGAGATGCGGCGGGTGTTTTCAATTGCAACACGAAGGTGGTATCGTTGGGGGCCAAAAAAGCACGACTAAAAACGGAATCGATTTTTCCGGCAAAGATCCAAGCACCCGGTGAAGCGGTGGCCGGATCCGCGATGCGCGACAAACTGTATGCAACATCCGCAGCAGTCATTTTCCGCTGGGTGGTTTGTCCGAGTTTATCCACAAAACAAAAGTTCACATCCGTGCGCAAATGAAAGGTATAGGTACAAAGGTCTTCGGAAATCTCCCAAGACTTGGCCAAAGCGGGAACCGGCTGTAATTGGGCATCGAGATCCACCAATCCATTGAAAATCTGTGAAACAATCCAAATTTCGGACTGTGATTTCACAAATGCGGGATCCAAGGTGGTGACCGAAACATCCTCATTGTAATGAAAGACTTGAAGTGGGGATTTTTTATCAACATTTTTACAACCACTCAATCCCAAAACTGTGAATAAAAGTAACCCGAGGGATGAAAGCAATATCACCCCTTTGGAGATAAATTTGTTGTCCGCCCGATAGGAATTTCCTTGCTGAGCCACTCTCCTTACAAGTTGCATAAAACACAAATGTATGGATATCGCTTGGGATTGAAAGCCCCTTAACGGCAGGAAGAATCAACAATCCATAGACATTACACAAAGCAATCAAAGACGCACACATGGGAAAAATCATTGCCATCGCAAACCAAAAAGGCGGGGTTGGTAAAACCACCACAGCCATCAACCTTGCTGCCAGTTTGGCGGTATTGGAGTACAAAACTTTGTTGGTGGATGCGGATCCACAGGCCAATGCTACTTCCGGTATTGGATTCGATCCCAAAAACGTGCGATTGGGTTTGTATGAGTGTTTGGTGCAAGAAATTCATCCCCAAGATGTGATTTTGCATAGCAATGTCCCCTACCTTGACTTATTACCGTCCAGCATCGACCTGGTGGGTGCGGAAATCGAGTTGTTGGAAATGCCCAACCGCGAGCGCATCATGCAAGGATTGCTGAAACCCATTCAAAACAATTACGACTTCATCATCGTAGACTGTTCTCCTTCGTTGGGATTGATCACCACCAACGCCCTGTGTGCGGCCAACAGTGTGGTTATTCCCGTGCAGTGCGAGTACTTTGCCTTGGAGGGATTGGGCAAATTGTTGAATACCATCAAAATTGTTCAAAACCACCTCAACAAGCACCTGGAAATCGAAGGCATTTTGCTCACCATGTACGATGGTCGTTTGCGCCTCTGCAACCAGGTAGTGGAAGATGTGAAAACGCATTTCCAAGACATCGTATTTGATTGCATCATTCAACGCACCACCAAATTGGGAGAAGCGCCAAGCTTTGGTGTTCCGGTGATCCATCACGATGCCGATAGTCGCGGATCCATCAATTACCTCAATTTGGCCAAGGAAGTCTTGGTGAAAAACGGTCTTATTCAACCAGAAACTACATTGGCATGAGCAGTACCATAAAAAAGAAAGCAGGATTGGGTCGCGGATTGGGCGCCCTATTAGAAAACGCCAACACAGACATTACCACCACTGCCAGTAACGCAACAGCAGGCAACGTGGCCATGATACCCATTTCCAGTATCGAAGCCAACCCCTTTCAACCCCGTACAGAATTCGAAGAAACAGCCCTCAATGAATTGGCGGAAAGCATCAAAATCCATGGTGTAATCCAACCGATCACCGTGCGTAAAATGGGCTACGATCGCTACCAGTTGATTTCTGGGGAGCGGAGAACCCGCGCCTCATTGCTTAGCGGTCTTACTGAAATCCCCGCATTCATTCGCGTTGCCAACGATCAAGACATGTTGGAAATGGCCTTGATTGAGAATATTCAGCGGAGTGATCTTAACGCCATCGAAGTGGCATTGAGTTACAAACGGTTGCTGGAGGAGTGCAACCTCAAACAAGAAGAACTCGGAGAACGTGTAGGCAAAGACAGAACCACCGTAAACAACTACTTGCGTTTGTTGCGCTTGCCTGAACCCATCCAAAAAGGGATACAAGTGGGTAAAGTTTCTATGGGACATGCCAGGGCCATGATTAACATGGACGATGCCGTTGCGCAAATGGAACTGTTCGAGCAAATCATTCGTGAAGAATTGAGCGTTCGCGATGTAGAATCCTTGGTAAAAGCCAAAAAGGCAGGACAAACCGAAGGCATGTCGGTGAGTGGCACCGATTGGGACCCAGAAATTGATCGTATCACCGCTGCGTTTTACGAAAAACTCAGGGCAGCCGTACACCTCAAATCCTCCGGAAAAGGCAAAGGGAAAATCATCATTTCCTACAAAAGTCGGGAAGACCTAGAACGCATCCTGGGTTTAATCAACCAATAATTCAGCACCGATGAGACGAATAAATAACCGCGCAACACAGGTTTTTTGTCTCTGTTTGATGCTGTTTTATGCAATGGATCTGGTTGCCCAGAACCCCACAATCAGTCTATACCGCAATTCGACCACAAACGAATACCGAGGAACAATCGCACAAACATCGTTCAACCCCAGTGCGATTCAGTCTCTGTATGCCCATACCCCATTTCAAGAAACGCATCAGTCACAGCTTTTTTGGCCAGGGGCGATGGCAGGGATTGCGCAGCGCGACAGTCAATCCATTCATTCACCACGCAAAGCCACGTTGTTGGCATTGACATTGCCGGGGGCGGGACAGATTTACAACCGCAAATATTGGAAAGCCCCCATCGTTTATGCGGGTCTTGGCGGTAGTATTTATGCCATTGGATATTTTCGGAACAACATGCGTACGCTAAACGACAGTATCGCTGGGCTATATCGTTTGGGAAAAACACCCAATGCATTGCTGTTGCAAGACCGTGATAATCAGCGTTCTCGCAGGGATGTTGCCATTTTGTGTTTGGCAGGCGTGTATGTGCTTCAGGTGCTTGACGCTGTGGTTGACGCTCACTTTTACCAATTCAACATCAACGAAAAAATCGGAATGGAATGGAATGCGGCACCCTCGCGGATGTTGGCCTTTCATTACCAGATTTCCCAATAAACAACCCATGAGTAGATTAGAACAACTCTCAGCTTTTTTACAAGATTCTCCCAACGACCCATTTTTGCATTACGCCATTGCCCAAGAATACCAGAAATTGGGCCTATTGGATATTGCCTTGGAAAAATACCTGTGGCTCACTGAACATCAGCCTGCCTACGTGGCTACGTATTACCATTTAGGTAAATTGTTGATTGCACAGGGCAAAAAAGAGGCGGCCTTGGCTTGGTTCAATCAAGGGATTGAACAAGCCAAGGCCGCCAAAGAATTACATTCTCTCAGCGAACTCCAAAGTGCCAAATTGGAACTGGAGTACGATGAGGATTGATTTCTGGAAATTGTATTAGTCGCGACTTTGCAATTTTGCCAACAAGCGCAAAATCTCCAAGTACAACCAAACCAAAGTCATCAACAAAGCAACGCCTGCAAACCACTCCATGTATTTGGGGGCTCCGTAAGAAGATTGCTTTTCGATAAAATCGAAATCCAAAATCAAGTTAAATGCCGCAATACCAGCGATCAACGCTGAAATACCGATGCTCATCGGGCTGCTGCCATGGTAGAAACTCTCTACACCAAACATGCCCATTACCATAGTAATCAAGTAGAAAATACCTACACCCATTGTGGCAAACACAATAACTTTGGTAAACATGGGGGTTGCACGCAACAAACCTGAGCGATACGCCAACAACATCGCAGCGAAAATCAACAAGGTTATTCCCACAGCATTCATCACAATGCCATCGTACATGGTGTTGAACACCAAAGAAACTGCACCCAAAAACAAGCCTTCAGCCGCTGCGTAAACAGGCGCCAAATATGGGGCCCAAGATTGCTTGAACATCATCACCAAGCTGGCAATGAATCCAACAATCATACCGCCGAACATATAGCCCGACAAGCCATTGTTGAAAGCGTAAGCCAAACCGGCCTCTCCTTCTCCACCCTCGATGCCATACTTCATCCACAAGAATGCCGCAGGGATAATCATCATGATGAACAAGGCAATGGTTTTGTTCACGGTACCACTCACCGTCATTTCACCTTCGTAACTCGCCGTGCGAGAACTTGCGAAAGCTTTTTCTGAAAATAATGGACTACTCATATTCTGTTGTTATTTTTTTATTTGGTTTTGTTCAAAGGTCTTTTCAATATTAGGAAATTAACGAATCAAATGCAATGTGCCCGTGTTTTGATAACGTTTATCCTTGAAATCGCTGTAACGGAAATCGTAAACATACACCCCTTCCATGGCCTGAACCCCATTCACCGTGCCATCCCAACCCACGCTGGGGTCATGTGACTCAAACACTTTCTCTCCCCACCGATTGTAAATCGCTAAGTCAAACGTTTTAAGTCCGCCCGTATACGGCAAAAACACTTCATTCAACCCATTTTGATTGGGGGTAAATGCATCGGGAATAAAGACTACCGGTTCGAAGTTGATGACAATATCGTTACTCCAACTCACGCGATTCCCGCCCAATTCGTAGGCTTTAATCCTAAATATCTGCTGGTAATTATCCTGTCCGTTATTGAAATTATCGATTGAAGCACCGGGATATGTTTGGTACAACTGAAAACCAGATGACCCTGGCAGTGCGCGATACAATTCGTATTTGGCGATTCCACCGGCAAAGCCCAAGTAGTCAGAGAAAGAGATATTCATGGTAAACGGACCGGTTTTTACTCCTTTTAGCAGACTCGACGTGTGCGGTAACGAATAAATTCGATCGCCACAAAGATTCAGGGTTGATACCCGATACTCGTAGGCTGTTACGTCAGGGGAGATGCTATTGTCGATGTACAATGTATCGGTAGGTGCCGTGTTTCCAACGGTTGCAAAGGCTGAGCCGCCCGCAGGGCGGCGCTCAATGTTCAACACACCCGTATTCCGGCTACCGTTCAACAAATTGTATCTCACCCACATGCTACCATCCGAATTTGGTGGCGGCGCAATACTCACCCATTGCAAATCCAACGATGAATTGTCGACATAGACTTCCTTCCGCAAAGTATCGCCCAAACAACCTTTATCAGAAGTTTCAATAACCTGAACAAAGCCCGGCTGAGCCGTTAACTGCCAGTCCACGATCACCGATGTTGACCCACTGCCCACAGCACCCACGAAACTACCCCCGCCAACCGACCAAGCAAATGTGCTTCCCGCCAACCCGCTGATGCTATAAGAATACCCCGATGTATTAGGCACACAAACAGCACCCAAGCCACTGACAATCTGTGTTTTGGGCTTCAGATTCAAGGTAACCACCGCACTCACCCATGGGCCGGGACAACCCGTAGCCGATATGGCTCTGATTTTTATCGGAAACACCCCAAAAGTATCGCGGTCAAACGTCAATGTCCATTGCGATGAATCTGCAGAAATTGTGGGCGTTACCTTAAGCCCTGAAAAGTCATACTCGTATTTTTTTACGCCCGCCAACTTTGACGTCCAATAACCCAATGGCGATTTAGACTGGCAATAAGTTACATTGTTTAACGCCGATAAAGCGGGCGCACCATTGAGCACCACGGGCAGCTTCATCAACGGAGACAAACAGGGCAATTTGCTCACCGAATCATAGGCCGTGGCGATCACTCCAACCCATCCAGCACCAGCAACACCCCAATTCACCGAAGCATTTAAGCCCGTTGGCAAACCCGCAATCGTTCCACCAGCGGCACTCCAAGCATAAGTCTCTCCGCGTACCCCACTCACTTTATACCCTACCCCCATAGCCAACTCACACAAACTAACCGGACCTTGTGGCGCCTGCCCCGCCAATGCATGGTTCTTCTTCACCGACAATCGCGCGGTATCCCTGCACCCAAACCGATCCGTCACAACCACCTGAACAGCACCCGTACCCAATCCACCCCAATCCACACTAAACATGGTATCAGCAATGACTTTTGAATTGGTTGCACCCGATGCAGTCCACGTATAGGTCGACTTCCACAATTTTTTATCCAACGTATAGATAATGCCCTTGTTGTTCGGACAAACGCTAACTGGACCAAGTACCCCACTTCCCACGGGCGAACTCACAAATACAGAAAACGTATCCGGCACACTGTTACAACCCACGCTGTTCGTGGCAACAACCGTTACCAATCCTTTCCCCGCAGCAGTCCAAAGCACCTTGGCCTCCATGTTGCTGCCCACCTGCGTCGACGACAACAACGCACCGCCAAAAACCGTGAACTTGTATGAAGTTTGCGTCTTAGGCGTGGTAAAGGTGGAGGTTTGATTCAAACAAACGGTATCCACCCCAGAGATTTTTGGTCGCGCCGGTGCCGACACCAAATTCACCTGCAATATGATATCCGCCGTGCATCCGAACTTGTTCTTCACCGAAACCGTAATCTTTCCAATGGCGGTATTTCCCCAGTCTATTTTTACATATCTACCGGTGTCTTTTCCGTTGATTGTTCCTCCGCTCACCGTCCAAGTGTAAATGCGCGATGCATCATACTTGTTGATTTCGTATTGCTCGGCCAACGTATTTTGACACAAATTCACTTTTCCTTTCACTGTCTCCACGGGCAAAAACGGCTTCACATAAATGAGTACGTTTTGGTTGACAAACTTCGAGGGACAAGCATTGTCGTACGCTTCAAAAGTGACGCGAAAAGGCGTAACGGTATTGATGTTGCAATCGGGCGTCCAACAAAACGTAGATGTCACCGATTTTCTTGCGCTGTTATTTTGCGAGAATGTGGCTTTGGTGCCTTTGTAACCGTTTGTCCCGGTCAAAATATCGCCGTAGGCCTTTAGGGTAACTATGTCCTGCGTATCCTTCAAATCCTGTCCCGTCACCTTCTTACAGATCGTCTCTCCCGCCTCTACATACCAAGGACTGGGCGATTCAAAAGCCAATGTGGGACGGTTGTTCTTGTTGCAATTGATCACCAAAATCTGCAAATCCAAGCGAACCCATGAAATGGCGATACCATTGCGCCACTCTGTAACTTCGATGGCCACGGCATATCGCCCGGGCGATGGAGACATGTAGGTGGTAAGTCCGTTATAGGCATCTACCGCAACGTAACCACCCGACCCAAAGGGATTGGCAGCTGAATATCCGGCAACGTACTGAACGTTTTGAAAGGCCGTCATTGGGTCTGAACAATTTAATACATCCACCCAACTCGCCTGTCCACCTTGCCAAGGCGTCACCAACTTGTACGACAAAGAATCCCCATCGATGTCTAACACCCGGTTTCGGATGGTGGTGGTATCTCCCGCACAGATAAAAGGAACCGGCAAATCCAAGAATGATGGCGAACTATTGGCGATGGCCGACGGAGGGATATAACCGTAGTAGGTCTGTCCCTGAAACGGCGTGCCCGTATTGTCGATCAAATTGTTTTGGGTATTCCTGCAACAGCGCTCCCATTTTAGGTGATAACCGCTGGTGGAGTTTGGGAGGGTGATATTCACCTCATACACCCCTTGCTTTAGGCAGGCTTTGGCGACTTCCGGACAGGAGGTATTCCCCACCGGATCCACCGATTTTTCGGAAATCAAACTCGCTTCGGCTGTGGAAGACAAGGATTTGTTGTCGTTGTAGATACACAAACCCACTTTCTTTTCGAATTGAATTCCACCGTCTGAAGGACTGCAATCGCGGTAAGCGTAGATGGTGACTCTGTACTGAGTGCTTGTGGCATTGGATCCAAGTCGTTTATAGGTCAAAAACCCACCGACCAAATGCGTTGCTTCAAGCGCTGGATAGCAACTCAAAAAGGCTAGGATAAAAAACCAACGAAGCAGACGTTTCACAAACAAATTCTCTTTCAAATTTAGACAACTTTTGTGCCCAAATGGTTGCAATGACAAGTGTTTGCGATGAAAAAACTATTTTCGCCCCATGAAATTCAATGCAGACTGTCTTCACTTCTTAGGCCACATTCCTTGCAAACCCCACAAAGAACAAGGCTTTCACTGCGAAAACTGTACTGCCTACGCCCCCATTGAGAAGCGCATTTTGATCATCAAGTTGGGCGCCATGGGCGATGTAATTCGAACAACACCCCTGATTACTCGATATAAAAAGCTGTATCCCCATGCCAAATTTACTTGGATCACCCTTTTTCCTGACATTTTGCCAAAAGGAGAAATCCATGAAGTATATAAATTGGGCATCGAAGCCAGTCTTTACGTAACCAACACGGAGTGGGATATTGCCATCAACCTCGACAAAGAAAAAGAGGCATCGGCCCTTCTGAAGATGGTGAGCGCCAAGGAAAAGTATGGTTTCATTTTGAAAGATGGCGCCACCCAACCGGTGAACGAATTGGCCCAGCACAAATTCGACACTGGCCTTTTCGATGACATCAGCAAAGCGAATACAAAAAATTATTGCACCGAGATTTTTGAAATCTGCGGACTGAAATACGAGGGCGAACCCTATTTGTTAGACAATCATGCCGACAAAGGATTTGAATGGAATTTGGATCGCAGCAAGCCCATTATTGGTCTGAATACAGGTTGTGGCGACCGCTGGACCACCCGTTTGTGGAGCATCGAACATTGGATTACGCTGGCAAAAATGATCCAAGATGCAGGTTACACACCGCTGTTGTTGGGCGGATCACAGGAACACGACCGCAACTTGGCCATTCAAGCAGGAAGCGATGCTTGCTATTTGGGCAATTACCCGCTGCAGCAATTTATCAATTTGATTGATCAGTGCGATTTGGTGGTTACCCAAGTAACGATGGGCATGCACTTGACACTGGGATTGGGCAAGAAGATTGTTTTGATGAACAACATTTTCAATCCCCATGAGTTCGACTTGTTCAACAAAGGTGCGATCGTTCAGCCACCCAAAGAATGCAAATGCTTCTACAGAGGCAGTTGCGTAGACGGTAGCAGCTGTATGGAAACATTGACACCCGCAGTGGTGATGTCGCACGTAGAATCGGTGTTGAACAATTAAGATTTCACCAACCGCACTCCGGAAAAGGAATTTTTCGTCCACTTTGCAAAAGTCCAAAGGAATCATTATTTTTGCACCCCTCAACGGCGAGGTAGCTCAGGTGGTTAGAGCGCAGGATTCATAACCCTGAGGTCGGGGGTTCAATTCCCCCCTTCGCTACAACAACAGAAAAGTCATCAGAAATGGTGACTTTTTCTATTTTACCC
>JACCDX010670851.1_pt1 | contig 22087 bp, 17 predicted proteins | sample 7449681 | NCBI WGS metagenome assembly JACCDX01 (sample SAMN15323450, study PRJNA562643) | freshwater metagenome | isolation source: river surface water | place: USA:Blue River Watershed | collected 2017-08-18
CTTCAATCTCGAAATTATAGCCGAAGGTTTTACGTGGAAAATTAAATTTTACAGGTTTTTTATCGGTTTCGTAAAGTGTTATTCGCTTTGCCTCCATGAATCGTCCTTCGATATGAATGTAGCCATTTTCGCCATAAATTAGGGCTTCTGTACGTGTACGTGAGTTGAGTGTGCAACTCAAGTTTGCCGTTGCTTCATTTTTATAGCCCAATACAAAACTGGTTGTTTCATCGATTCCAGTTTTGCCAAAATTGCTAATAGCTTGTATTTCAGAAGGATAGCCTAAGATAAGCAAGCTTAAATAGGCTGGGTAAATGCCAATATCGAGTAAAGCACCACCACCGAGGTTCGGGTTTAATAAGCGTTTTTCGGGTAAAAAAGGAGCATTGAAGCCAAAATCAGCCTGTACATTCCGTACTTTTCCGATACGTCCTTCGGCAATTAGGTCTAATGTTTTCTGAATCGCTGGAATAAACCTTGTCCACATGGCTTCCATCAAAAAGGTGTCGTTTTCACGTGCCGCTTCCACCATTGTTTGCACCTGTTTTAGGTTCATGGCAAAAGGTTTTTCGCACAAAACGGGTACTTTGTGTTTTAAACACAAAAGAGTATTCTCGGCGTGAGAAGTATGTGGTGTGGCAATATAGATGGCATCTAAATCAGGTGTTTGAAAGATACCCTCGTAAGAATCGTAGAAATAGGGGGCTTCGTAGCGTTCAGCAAAATCTTTGGCTCGGTCGAGCGAAGATGATGATGCAACAGCATAAAGTTGAGCATTTTTTACAGACTTTAAATCAGTTGCAAACTTTTCAGCAATTTTTCCTACACCAATAACTCCCCACTTAATATTTTTTTTCATTTTAAATTAGTTTCTTTTGAGAAGCTAATTTAAACAAAAAACATTTTAACGGATAATTATTTTTTCGGTGAATGGAGCTTTGTCTCTTTCTAAAACAAGAAAATATAAACCTTTTGGGAGAGATTTAGGAAGTAAAACCTCTGTTTTTTGATTATCAAGAACAATACTTTCGGTAGGAATCGGTAAGCCAATAATATTTAGTAGTTGAATACTGGTGATTGGTTTATCTAAGCTTTCGATTAAAAAACGCTCGTTATCAACGGGATTTGGAGAAATCTTAACTTTTTGCTCCGAAACCTTGGGTTCTGAACTTAAAACAGATACTGTTACAGTAAGTGTTTTGTAGATAAATTCTTTCCCCGCCGCATCATAGAATTTCAATCGGTAATAGTTTTTACCTAAAAATGGTTTTTCGTCGATATAAGAATAAGATTTCTTTGTACTTGAATTAATGGAGGCCGCTATTTGGCTCATGACGTTAAATTTGATGCCATCTATGCTACGCTCAACGATGAAGTTTTTCGATTGTACTTCCATTGAGGTTTCCCAAGCAAGTTTTACATATTGTTCGGGTGTAAGGCTTACATTGTAAGTTTTTATATCGGCAGGAAGTTGATTCCCAATCTTTACAGCCCAAAAATCTGTTCCTCCTTTGTTTTCGGTTACATCGCCGTCAACTGAGTCAGAGTTTGCAGCAATAATAAAGCCACCATCGGCGGTCGGAAATGCTCCACGAGCAATATCAGAATCGGCACCACCAAACATGGTATGCGTATTAATAAAGCCTGAGTTTTCGACGTTTACGACCCAAACATCACCCACTGGACCGTTTGGTTTTACTTTTCCTATCACCGAACTGCTAATTCCCATCGCAAAAACCTTTCCCTCGCTTGACTTCTCGATGGTATATAAGCCATCAATGTCATCTCCGCCAGTAAGTACTTTCCAAAGTAATCTTCCTTCGGTAGCTGAGTATTTTACTAAAACGCCATCTTTCTGGCCCAAATTTGGCGTCATATCACCATTAGTCGAGTTCGTTTCTCCTACGATTATAAAAGCATTATCGGTGGTTTCGACGGCTGCATAAGCAATATCTAAATTAGTGCCGCCCAATGCTCTTTGCCACATTAGTCGGCCAGTAGCGTCGGTTTTCATGATGCAAAAGTCAATAAACCCTTTTCCAGCTCCCGAAATTTCAAGATTTGAAGCTTCGGTTCCGCCAACCATCAGAAAACCCCCGTCGGCACAAGCAATAACCTCATTCATTGAATCATTGGAAGCACTCCCGTACGTTCTCGTCCACTGAATATCGCCTGTTGCGTTGAGTTTTGATAACCAAAAGTCAGTTGTATTTATAGGATTAATGGTTGCACCGAGGATATAGCCGCCATCGGCAGTGGGTTTGATTGTTGGTTTAGAGTTTGCATCGGCTCTGGCAAAAGAAATTTCACCCACGCTGTACCCGCTGGCTATTACTTTTCGCCATTCTATTGAGCCATCGGTTTTTAGTTTTAGTAAAATCAAACCTCCACGAGAACCATTACCTGTTGCTTCGCCATCGGTAGAGCTTGTTGTGGCCACGAGTAAAATTCCTTTATCTTTTGTTTCCAAAACATCAGTCGCTACGTCGTCTCGTGTGCCACCAAATGTCTTCGACCATTCAATTTCTCCCCAATTGTTGAGTTTTACTACCCAAATATCACTACCTCCAGCACCACTGAATGCTTTTGAAGCAGGTACATCACCATCTTTATTGTTATTCGTCGAACCAACAATTACATAACCTCCATCAGCTGTTGGCGTACAGGCGTAGGCATATTCATTGTTTTTTCCACCCAGACTCTTTTGCCAATGAATGGCTAAATTTTGGGCAAATGACAATGTTTGGAATGCCAAAAATATGATTAGCAGAATAAACCTCATGTGTTAGTTCACCGAATATTATTTTAAAAAGTGCAACAAACTTCGTACCACAACCGTAAAAAAGAATGCCCCAACCATTACAGTCGAGGCATCTGGGTTTTTATAGAGGGGTTTATTATTACTTTGCAGCTAATTTAACCTGTAAGTTTTGGTCAATAGCATCTAAGAATTCTTCTGTATAAAGATAATGCTCTCCGTGATTCACTTTGTTTCCGTGAATACAAACTGCTAAATCTTTAGTCATTTTACCCGACTCAACCGTTTCAACACAAACTTGCTCTAAAGCTTGGCAGAAATCAATTAACTCTTGGTTGCCATCTAATTTACCACGGAACTCTAAACCACGAGTCCAAGCAAAGATTGAGGCAATTGGATTTGTTGAAGTTGGTTTTCCTGCTTGGTGGTCACGGTAGTGACGAGTAACTGTTCCGTGAGCAGCTTCAGCTTCCATTGTTTGGCCATCTGGCGTAACGAGTACCGATGTCATTAAACCAAGTGAACCAAAACCTTGTGCTACTGAGTCAGACTGAACGTCGCCATCGTAGTTTTTACACGCCCAAACAAATGAACCGTTCCATTTTAATGCCGAAGCAACCATGTCGTCAATCAAACGGTGTTCGTAAACGATACCCGCCGCTTCAAATTTAGCTTTGTAATCTGCTTGGTAGATTTCTTCAAAAATATCTTTGAAACGACCATCGTATTTCTTCAAAATTGTATTTTTTGTAGAAAGATACAAAGGCCATTTTTTGTTTAATGCTACATTGAAACACGAGTGAGCAAATCCACGGATTGACTCATCGGTGTTGTACATACCCATAGCTACACCACCACCTTTGTAGTTGTAGATTTCGTATTCTTGTACGGTTCCGTCTTCGCCTTCAAACTTCATTGTTAATTTACCTGCACCTTTCACAACGAAATCAGTTGCACGGTATTGGTCACCGAAAGCATGACGGCCAACGATGATTGGAGAAGTCCAGTTTGAAACTAAACGAGGAACGTTTTGACAAACGATTGGCTCACGGAAAACAGTACCATCCAAGATATTACGGATAGTTCCGTTTGGTGATTTCCACATTTGTTTCAAGTTAAACTCTTTTACACGAGCTTCGTCAGGTGTGATAGTTGCACACTTGATACCAACACCGTATTCTTTGATAGCATTTGCCGAATCAATCGTTACTTGGTCGTTAGTTTCGTCACGATACTCGATTCCAAGGTCATAATACTTGATATCAACATCAAGATAAGGAAGAATTAATTTTTCTTTGATAAATCGCCAAATGATGCGAGTCATTTCGTCGCCATCTAACTCAACTACTGGATTTGCTACTTTGATTTTTGCCATTTTTCCAAATGCTCCTTACCCCAAAGAGGAGACTGAGTTTATATTAATTTCATTGTCTTGGGGTGATGATAAAGAATAATAGAGTAGTCAACCGTCAATAGTCCATCGTCAGCAGTTTTTAATTATCTAAAAAAACTAACGTTTTTTCTTTTTGACACCTAAAATACCATTTTATTCTTTAATTGACATGAATAATTTTTTACAGCCACAAAGGTAATTGATTTACATAAATATTCTAAGATTCTACCAAACAAAAAAAGAGCCTCCAAATGGAAGCTCTTTTCTGACTTAAACCAAAGAAAATTATGAAAATTAATAAAATCTTGTTCGTCCACGGTCGATAGTCCATCGTCGATAGAAAAAAATAACTATCGTCTATTGACTGTTATCCATCGACTATTTATTCAATAATTCGTCGAATGTAATAGCTACGTAGTACATTGAGCCAACGGCTGCACTACCAAATGCTTGAATGTATGGTTTACCACCAATATTAGTACCACCTAATTTGATGATTGACTTCATAGAAGCCAACTTATAGCTTACTTGAGCATCAAATGTAGTTACGGCTGGCACGACTGTGTTTGTAAATGAAGTAATACCAGTGGTAGTTGGTTGGTTGAAACTTGCTTCCCATACAAATGCATCTTGGTGTCTTAAGTTAATGTTGAAACCAAATTTGTCACCGCTATTCAAACGCTTACCAAAGCTCAAATTATAACGATTTTTAGGTGTGTTATACCCAGCATACTGTTGCTCAGGGCTTGCAGTAAAGCCTTTCAAGTTATTTTGAGCATAGTTTACACCAACATTAAAGCCTTTTGTCAAAGAATAATTACCACTGATAGCAAAACCGTTTGCAGTAATAATTTCTTTAGAATTTGTTACACGAGAATATGCAGAGCGTGTAGAAGCACCACCAAGACCAGACTCAATCGGTAGGCCAGGGCCTGCTGCTGCAGTTGGTACGAGTATTGCAGTTCCACCAATAAAATTAGTATATTTACTTGTATAGAAATATGAGTCAATAAACAATTTCTTAGCAATTAACCCTTTGTAACCAATCTCATAAGATGAAATTTTTTCTGGTTTCAAAGCCGCTGCTTGATATTTAGGTAAAGAAGCTAAGCCAAATGCAGGAGCAACTTGAGTTGTCACCGACGTAATTTGGCTTACCAAGGTTGCTTGCACATTAGTTTGAATAGTTGTCTGAATTGCTGGACTTGCCATTTGTTGGGCAACACCTGCTGCAATTGCTGCTGCTGCTTGGTTTGCAGGAAGTTGCCCTGCTGCTACTGCTGCATTGACAGATGCCGTCACACCTGCTGTAACCTGTGCTTGTACTGCTGCTACAACACCTGCTTGAATGGCAGGTAACTGTGCTGTAACTGCCGCAGTAGCGTAAGCTTTAGCTTTGTCTATTACCGCAGCTGTAATATATTTTGAAGGGTTTCTTGAAAAGTCGGTCAATGTGGCTAAATCTACACCATTAGCCAAGTTATATCTTGTATCAAACTCTGGCTGACCACCAATCAAAGTACCTGATGGTGTTCTCAAATCAATGTATTGGTTTTGAGTCGTTGGAATACGATAACCAGTTTGGTAAGATACTCTGAAGTTCTGCTGACCAAAAGAAGCAACTGCTGATAATCTCGGAGTAAAGAATCCATCAAAATTTTGGCTTTTATCGTAGCGAATTGAAGCAGATAATTTTAAGTGGTCTTTGAATAAGCTTTTAGCTGCTTGAGCAAACGCACCATACTCGTTGATTGGAATAGTACCCGAACGACCTTCTTTTTTGTCTGCAAATAATGTTCCGTTAGAACGTAAGCTATATTGACGAACGTTTGCTCCAACTAATAAATCTACAAATTTGATTTGATTTTTGAAATTATAAACACCTTCTGCATGATACATATTAGTTTTATCTAAGAACGCACCACCACCATCAACAATAGCTGCATCACGGAATTTATTGAGCAATGTTGTATATTCGGCTGTGCCAGGAGTTGGCATGCCTTTGTCTGCTACGCCACGTGCCGTAATACCCGCCTGCTCTTCTGATTGCCCTGCACCACGTGCCGCAACAAAAGCACCAACGTATTCGCCAAACCATGTAGCGTGTGGTTTGATGCTATTCAACATTGCCACCGCCGCTAAACCAGCAGTATAGGATTGACCCGAACGCTCTTGAGTTGTATAAGCTCTTAAAGTAAAGTTATCTCCTCTTAATTCAACTTTAGCTTGCGTTAAGTTGAAGTTACGAAGTGAATAACGGCCAGTACCAGTATAAACGGTTGTACCGTAACCATAGTTTACCTGACCCACTAATTCTACTTTTTCGTTGATACGATAGTGAGCAGCTAAGTTAGTTTTAAAACTTTTTGTGTTGTAATCAACTAAATCTTTCTCGTAAAAACCAGTTCTACTAACGTTTACATTTGGTACTAAAGCTAAAGCAGCCGAAGGCAATAATTTGGCTGCAATTAAACCATTGGCAACGGTCGTCATATTAGCTTGAACCTCGTCACCGTAGATATTCATACCATCATAATCAGTTTTTACACCTGCACCTCTTGTTCCATTTTCTAACCCACCAGTGTTTAGGTTAGTATAATTGGTTGCTTGCCAGTCTTTAGCTGTGATGTACGCCAAGTTTACTTTGAACGCAAATTTGTTGTTTTTTGAAGCCTTTGCATAACGCATCGAGAAATCAGCCATTGGTGTGTTCACTACATCACGATTGCTGGCACTCATAACGCCAGTTTTAACTGTTGCACTTAATCCCTGATACAAGAATGGGCTTTTGCTGTTCATTAACACCAAACCATTGATAGCGTTTGGACCATAAAGAGCAGATGCTGCACCAGGTAAAACTTCGACATTTTCAACATCAAGCTCTGGCATACCCACAATATTATCAACTGGGAAGTTTAAGCCAGGGGCTTGGTTATCCATACCATCAATCATTTGGACAGTACGAGGGTTACCCGTAGCACCAAAACCACGCATATTGATAGATTTAAACAACAAACCTTGTGTTGTCATATCGATACCCTTCATATTTGCGAGGGCATCATAAAATGATGGTGAGGCAGTCTCACGAATGGTACGAATATCCATTTTTTCAATAGCCGCTGGCGATTTCAAAACTGATTCTTCAACCCTTGAAGCAGAGACTACTACTTCTTGACCTAAAACAGCTTGTTCTTTGAGAGCGATATTGATAGAGGCTGAATTGCCAGATACACTCACTTCCTGACTTTCATATCCTACAGAGCTGATTACTATCGAAAACGGAGGAGGAGTTGAAACATTGAACGCAAATTCACCTTTTGCATTGGTGATGGTTCCTATCACTTTGCCTTTTACTTGCACACTAACCCCAATGAGCGGCTCTTTGGTATTAGCGTCGGTAACGGTTCCAGACACTTTTGTTTGAGCAAAGGAAAGCTGAGTTATTAGTAAGCAGCATATTCCGAGCAAACATTTTTTAACGGAAAGTTTGTACATGAGAATATTGGTTAGTGGTTAACAAAACGTAATTTTGTGTCAAACATAGAAAAGAAAATAATAATATGCAAGCATACTATTAGTAGTTTGTATCAAAATCATACAATTTTAACAAAAAATAATCATATATAATGCGAAAAACGATTTTTCTATCCTTATTTTATTTTTTGCTGATTTTTTCTGAGAAAATAGTAGCTCAAAATAAAGTTATTTTGCCAACTCATTTTAACTCTCAATTTTCGCCGCCTGCCCCAGATTATACGCAGAATAGTGCTTGGGCAGCTTTACCAACTATTGAGGATAAAGCAGATAAAACGCCGTTAAAATCGAATCTGACCGAAAATCAGAAAGATGCAAAGGCAGATGTGTTCTTTTTGCATCCGACTACATTTACATACGAACCCAAAAATCAATATCAATGGAATGCTGATGTGAACGATGCTGAACTAAACGAAAAAACAGATAACTCTACTATTTTGAACCAAGCATCAGCATTCAATGGTTCGGGTAAAATTTATGCACCACGCTACCGTCAGGCACATTATTATTCATTTCTGACACCCAACGCAGATGATAAAAAGCAAGCGTTGGACTTAGCTTATTCAGATATTAAAGCAGCATTTGAATATTACTTAAAAAATTGGAATCAAGGTCGGCCAATAATTATTGCTTCCCACAGTCAAGGAACGGTTCATGCTAAACGCTTACTAAAAGAGTTTTTTGATGGCAAGCCGTTACAAAGGCAGCTTGTAGAAGCATACCTAATTGGAATTGCTACACAGCCCGATACGTTTGAAAATATTAAACCAAGTAAATCGGCGGAAGAAATAGGAGGATTTGTGTCGTGGAATACTTACGCACGAAATTATCTACCAGAATACTATAATGATGGACTCCGCACTGCTGTTAGTACAAATCCATTAACATGGAAGTTAGATGAAGAATTCGCATCGAAAGAACTCAATAAGGGTGGGGTTGGTTATAAATTTACTTTTGTAAGGCAGGCTGCCGATGCTCAGAATCATCAAGGGGTATTGTGGATAAATAAGCCTTATATTAGAGGTCGTTTTTTCATAAATATAAAAATTTGGCATATCGCTGATATAAATCTTTTTTGGATGAATATCAGGGAAAATGTAGCTTTACGTTTAGAAACATATCTCAAACAATAATAAAGAAGTATCGAAAAGCCAATAAAGGATACATTTTAATCAATGAACGATAATTACGTAGTTATTATGGCTGGGGGTGTCGGAACAAGGTTCTGGCCATTTAGTCGAAGCACAAACCCAAAACAATTTCATGATGTGCTGGGTATTGGAAAAACAATGATTCAACAGACCGTTGAACGCTTTGAGGGTATTTGTCCTAAAGAAAATATATACATTGTTACAAGTAAAGAGTATTATGATATAACTAAGCAACAATTGCCATATTTGAGCGATGACCAAATTTTACTCGAACCTAACCGTAGAAATACAGCTCCATGTATAGCGTATGCCTGCTATAAAATTAGCTCGAAAAATCCAAATGCTAATATCGTAGTTGCACCTGCCGACCATATTATTTTAAAAGAAGAGGAATTCCGTAAACGAATTAGTATTGCGTTGCACTTCTCAGCAAAAAATGATGTATTAGTTACGCTTGGAATCAATCCAACACGCCCCGATACTGGTTATGGGTATATTCAGTTTTCGGAGTCAGAAGGTGATATTAAGCGAGTGGTAACTTTCACCGAGAAACCAAACTTAGAATGGGCCAAGAAGTTTGTTGAAAGTGGTGAGTTTGTTTGGAATGCGGGTATTTTCATTTGGAATGTAAACGCCATTAGGAAGTGCTTTGAAGCTTTCTTACCCGAAATGGCTGAGGCTTTTGAAGAAATCAAGGCCGACTACTACACAGAAAGAGAGGCTGATGCATTGAATAGGGCTTATCCGCAATGCAAAAATATTTCGATTGATAACGGTATCATGGAGCGTGCCGAAAATGTTTTTGTGGTACTTTCGGATATCGGTTGGTCAGATTTAGGTACGTGGAAATCGCTTTATGAAATATCAAATAAAGACGAAAACGAAAATGCCATTGATGCCAACGTGATGCTTTATGATACCAAAAATAGCATCATAAAAACGCCAAAAGACCGTTTGGTTGTAATAAACGGCTTAGATGGATTTATTGTGGCTGAATACGATAACGTCTTGATGATTTGTAAAAAAGAAGATGAACAAAAGGTAAAAGAGTTTGTGGCATCAGCTGGTATGAAAGGCAAGGAGTTTGTGTGATAGTCAACAGTTTGCAGTCAACCGTCCACAAAGAAGTTTACTATTCCTTTTGGTCAAAAACTTACAATAATAATATATATGGGGTTCGGCTAATCGAACCCCATTTTTTTGAACCAAATTTTAGCTTCATAGGTTTTATTTGAAAACAATTATACAGAATGAACAACAAACCTTTGCAAATAGATATCGTATCTGATGTAGCGTGTCCATGGTGCTATATTGGTAAAAAACATTTAGAAAAAGCACTTGAAAATTTTGATAGTCAGCCAGTTGAGATTACTTGGCATCCGTTCCAACTTGACCCAACAATCCCAGCAGAAGGACTTGATAAAGAAGAATACTTTCTCAATAAATTTGGTAGCAAGGAGCGAATAGAGCCAATGTTTCAACGTGTGGTAGGAGTGGGAGAGCAAGCAGGTATTAAATTTGACTTTGATAAAATGCCAAAGGCTATTAATACGATTCCGTTGCACAAAATGCTGCATATTGCCCGTGAAGAAGGAACACAAGTTGAGTTAGAAGAAAAGTTTTTTAAGGCGTATTTTACCGATGGTGTTGATTTTTCAGAAAAAGAGCAACTCATTGCTTTCATGGTAGATTTTGGGTGGAGTCGTGAAAAAACCGAAGGTATATTGGCCAATGAAGAAATTACGTACCACGTTACGCAAGAAATCAGACACTTTCAGAATTTAGGAGTTTCGGGTGTTCCGTTTTTTATCTTAAACAATAAGTACGCTATTAGTGGTGCCCAGCCAACAAGTGTGTTTTTGGACACTTTGAATAAAGTTTCCGCTGAAATGCAGCCAGTTGAAGCAGTTGGCGAAGCCTGTGATATTGATGGAACGAATTGTTGATATTTTTTCCACGAAGATGCTTTCTTCAACTCAGAAGAAAGCATCTTCAAAGTGCATGATTTCAAATTTTTCGCCCACGGTTATGGCAATGATGTCAAAACGAATGTTTCCGTGCCAATCGTGTTCGTAAATGTAGTTTTCAGCGGTTTTGATGATAAGACTTGCTTTGGCTTTCGAGATAGTTTGTTCGGGAAACCCGTGTGCCACTTCTGACCTTGCTCGAACTTCTACAAAAACCAACCAATTATTTTTCAGACAAATAATATCAATTTCGCCCTTTCCGTGCGTGTAGTTTTGGTCGAGAACCTCATAACCTTTCTTTTGTAGAAATTTGGCTGCCATTGCTTCGGCCTTATTACCTGTTTCGTTGTGTGCTGCCATTGCCGCTTGTAGGACAGGTTTTCAACCTGTTAATGACATAGTTAATAGAAAAAAAGACAGGTTTTAACCTGTCTTAAACTAATTCTGCTATCACGGTTTCACCACCTACGGGCTTATCGTCAATATTTACTAATATTTTTGCATCTAAAGGTAAGAAGATATCAATTCTCGAACCAAATTTAATAAATCCAAACTCCGAACCTTGTTCTACGGCTTGCCCTTCTTTTACGTACCAGCAAATTCTACGAGCTAAAGCTCCAGCAATCTGACGAAACAAAACCTCTGTGCCATTATGGTGTTTCACGACGATTGTCGTACGTTCGTTTTCGGTGCTTGATTTTGGGTGCCAAGCAACCAAATATTTCCCTGCATGATATTTGGCATAAGAAACAATACCCGAAATTGGGTTGAAATTGATGTGTACATTAAGTGGCGACATAAAAATTGAAACCTGACGACGGGGCTCTTTGAAATACTCTGTCTCAACTACTTCCTCAATTACAACCACTTTACCATCGGCAGGGGCAATTACGTGTTTCGGATTTTTAACCGTAGTGCGAGTGGGTTTACGAAAAAACTGAACCACAATCACAAACAAGAATATACTCACGATGAGTAATAATGTATGTAAGATTTCTTGTTCGGGTAAAAAATATCTTAAAGCCGCATTAGCTGCCAATAGTCCAATAATTGTCAATGAAATCGTTCCTGTACCTTCCTTATGAAGTGTCATTTTCTGAGCTGTTTAGTTTTTTAGAACCGCAAATATAATCAAACAATGTTTTTACGTTATCTTCACGACTCAAATATTTATAATGCGTGTGCAAAAGCTGTGGATAAGTTGGTGTTTCACGTGGAAAAACTCTTGATATAATTATGCAAAAACTCTTTTTTTGGCGAAACTGGCCTAAAAATGAACGATTTAGCTTTGTTTTTATTCTTACGATTCTTTTCTTATCTATTTTATTACTTTGTTTTTATTGGTTTCAAGGCTTAGGGAATGTTATCCACTGGGATATTCTAAGCGAGCTTGATGAAATTCCTGCTGCCTTAGATACTTTCTCGGATGGCCAGTTAAAGTTTACCATTAACGGAAATGCCTATATCGTGAAAGAGCGTTATTTGGCTTCGATGATGAGCATCAACTTTTGGGCAAACCATGCTTTTGCAGTATTGTTTATGCTGGGTTTGAGTTTATTGCTAAGTGCGTTTTCGGGCATGAGTCGTTATTGGTTTTTGGGAGGAATGGCCTTGCTGGCTGGTATTCTGATAACTTTTCATCTCGAAATTGCTTTTAATACCGTTAATCAGATGCCATTTTTGGTGGCTTTTGGTGCGTTTGCTGGTTTGGCGTTTTATTTCAATACGTTTGCTTTAGAAATAAATGCCCAAAAAAGATTCTTAGCGTTTTTGGTTCTGAGTGTAGCTGCTGCCGTTTTAATTAGTTTCTTTGCAAAGGCTCCAAATCCAAGTTTGGCGATTTTTTCTTATGGATTACTTTCGGCAATAGTTTTGTCATCAATTTTTATTTTATTGGTCGCTCACGAAATCTCGGCCAGTTTAGTTTGGATTGTGTCAAATTCGGGCGTGAAAAATCGCAATCATATTCCTTCGTTCTTGGCAATTTCGAGCATCTATTTGCTTAATGTGCTTCTGATTTACCTCGAAAAATCGCAGTACATCGACTGGAACATTATTTCTATCAATCCAGTGGCTTTGTTTGGCATTTCAATGGTTTTAGGGATTTGGGGTTTCAGAGATTATTCTGAGCAATCAAATTTCTTCGATTTCCGCAACATTGGCTCTTGGTTTTATTTAGGTTTGGGTATCATCACAACCGCCACGATTGGCTACGCTTACGCAACGGCCAACGACCCGCTAATTGAGGCCTTCGAGGATTTTATCTCGTATGCCCACGTAGCGATGGGGCTGTGCTTTTTCTTTTATGTATTAATAAACTTTACACAACCGCTCCAAAAAGGCTTAGAAGTACATAAGGTAATTTATAAACCAAAGTTTTATGAACTACTACTTTTCCGCATGGCCGCTGCTATTTTGGTTTTCATGCTGATTTCATTCAAAAACTATAATAATTACTTTCAAACAAAAGCAGGTTACTACAATACCATTGCCGATTATTATACTGCCACCGAAGATTTTCAAGCGGCTGAGACTTTTTACAAAGAAGCTCTGCATTTTGATATTCGTAACCATAAATCAAATTATGCTTTGGCGTCGTTGGCTCTAAAAAATGGAGATAAAGAAAATACAGGCTTATTTCTGAAAAATGCCTTAGAAAAAAACGCCAGCCCATTTGCGTATGCGGGTTTGAGCAAGGTTTTGCAAGAAAAAGATATGTTTTTTGATGCTCTCTTCACCTTGCGTGAAGGTGTGAGTAAATTCCCGAAGAATCAACAATTGTTGACAAACATTGCGTATCTCTACGAAAAAACAAAAGTGCTTGATTCGACTTTTTATTATCTGAATTTAGCAAAAATAAACTGCTCCGACTGCGATTTGGCAGAATCTAATTTGTTGGCCTATCAATTAAAGTATGGCGAAAAAGATTCACTTCTTGCCGCAATGAGGTCGTCAAATCCAAAAATTGGCGGAGATAATCGAGCTACTAAAAGTATGAGCCTTCGTGCAAATAGGGCGGCAGCAGATAAAATATTGCAAAAACAAGCAACAACAAATATCGAATTCACGAAAGATTCAGCCATAAATGTCAGTCAATTTGCTTTGCTTTATAATTTGTCGTCGTTCAATAATGCCATGTTTCCATATTCGAGCAAAGATTTGCAGAATATTCAGCGAAAAGAAGTAAACAATGATTTCTTTGAAGATTTAGAATTTGCCATTTCTTGTCGAAATTATTTTAGCGAGAATAAACTTGAGGGATTGAAACAGCTGGCTGTTTTGGCCAATGATTCTACCAAACATAAGCCACTCTATAATCAAGTAGCGGGCATGTGGTTTTTGCAACAAGGCGTGTATGATAAAGCGGTAGAATTACTCAGCAAAGCTGGCGATGTTTCTTCAGTAGAGGTTTTACAGAAACAAAATTATCAACAAACAATCGCCGATTTCCAAAAAGCAAAAGCAGAGGAAATATTTAAAATGGCATTAGTGAAAAATCAGAATAGTAAAACTGATTTTGATAAGATTTTGCAGGAAAATCCGCTAAATCCGTACGTTTTGAATAAAGTCGTTGATTTTTATAACAATACACTCAAAAAGCCTAACGATGCCTACAATTTCGTTTTCCGAGCTGCTGAATTGAATGATACTTCTGCCGAAATCTGGAAACTTTATACGCTTCAATCGCTCAAAATTGGTTTGACTGATTACGTGGCCGATGGCTTGGCTAAAGTACAGCAGCTAAGTAGTCCTGCCGATTATCAAGCATTTCTTTCCACCTATCAAGCCCAAAAAGCATTGATGGAAAAAACAAAGGACGGTTTTGAATAATCTACTAACTTGACCCCCTAACCCCTAAAGGGGGGTGAAAATTTGAATTCAATATCTGAAAAAAAGTCCCCCTTTAGGGGTTAGGGGTTTATGAAAATCATCGAAACAACCAATATTTCTAAACGCTACATCATGGGTAGCGAAATTATTGACGCCTTAAAGTCGGTAACGATTTCGGTCGATAAAGGTGAATATGTAGCATTTATGGGACCTTCGGGTTCTGGGAAATCTACGTTAATGAATATTATTGGTTGTTTGGATTCTCCAACTGGTGGACGATACGTTTTAAATAACCACGATGTAAGTAGCATGAGCGAAAATGAGCTTGCCGAAGTAAGAAATAAAGAAATTGGATTCGTTTTTCAGACGTTTAACTTGCTTCCTCGTCAATCAGCTCTCGAAAATGTGGCTTTGCCGTTGATTTATGCAGGATATACCAAATCGCAGAGAACAGAAAAAGCCATGCTTGCTCTCAAAAACGTTGGTCTTGATAATAGAGCTCATCATAAACCTAACGAACTTTCAGGTGGACAACGTCAGCGTGTGGCCATTGCTCGTGCCTTAGTAAATGACCCAAGTATTCTATTAGCCGATGAACCAACAGGAAACTTGGATACTAAAACTTCGTATGAAATCATGGAGTTGTTTGACCAACTTTATTCAAAAGGAAACACTATCGTAATGGTGACGCACGAAGAAGATATTGCCAAATATTCGCACCGAATCATTCGTTTGCGTGATGGTTTGTTGGAGTCAGATAAGGTAAATCCAGAACCAACTAATCCACGAGAAATGGCAAAGCTTTATATACAAAAAGTGAAAGAGTAAATTATCTTACCGTTTAATCAAAAAAGGTAAGATAATTTTTAGAAAAACTAACATATTTCAAACTAAAATACATTCTTTATCGTTTATAAACATATATCACAAATCTAACTTGTATGAAAAAAGTAGTATCTTTTCTTTCTTTGATGTTGCTAATCAGCACATTATCGTTTGCACAAAGTCCAAGAGTATCATCCGAGAGTGCTAATGTAAAAGTATCTTATGGTCAACCATCTAAAAAAGGACGTGTAGTTTTTGGTGGTTTAGAGAAATTCGGAACGGTATGGCGTACGGGTGCTAATGAAGCAACCGAAATCACCTTTAAAAAAGATGTAAAGTTTGGTGGTAAATCTGTGAAAGCAGGTACTTATTCTTTATTCTCAAAATTGGGAGAAAAAGAATGGACTATTATTTTGAATAGCGAATTAAAACAATGGGGAGCATACGGATACGATAAAATTAAAGATAAAAACGTGGCCGAAGTTACAGTTCCTGTAAAAACATTAAAAGATGTAGTAGAGAAATTGACAATCACTACTGACGACAAGACTTTAACCATTTCCTGGGATACGACGAGTGTGAGCGTACCTATGGAGTTTTAGGGTTTAGGTAAGTGTAGTAATAAAAAGCCGAGGTTTTGCCTCGGCTTTTTTTGTAGCTCGCTCGCTTCCTGAACGTAGTCGAAGGAAACGAGCGAAGGTTTTACTTCTTCCCAACAAATCTTTCGAAGAACTCATAAATGCGTAGCATACGGTCGATTCTTTGGCGAACGTTTCCTGTGCGTGAAAGCTCGTGCGTACCACCAGGCATTCTTACGTATTCTACTTCTTTACCCATGATTTTCATTGATTTATACATCATTTCGCTTTGAATTACGCCCGTACGAAGGTCGTTTTCGCCGTGTTTGATGAGCAAAGGCGTACGAATTTTATCGACGAATGTATAAGGTGAGTTGGTTTCCAATACTTTCTCTTGTGTATCGTTCCACGGATAATTAAAATAGCTCGGAATCAAACGCCATGCGTTTCCTTCGCCTAAGAATGTTGTAAGGTCATAAACGCCACGTTGAGCAAAAGCAGCCTTGAAACGGTGGTCGTGAGCCACAATCCAAGCCGTTAGGTAGCCAGCATAAGAGCCACCCGTAATTACTTGGCGAGAAGTATCCACCCATGATGCTTTTGCGGCATCAGTTGCCGCAGCCAAAACGTCTTCGGTTGGGCCAGTTCCCCAATCTTTAATATTAGCACGCAAGAAATCTACACCATAACCACCCGAACCTCTTGGATTGGCATAAACTACACCATAACCTTGCGAACAAAAATATTGGTGTTCGTGCCACATTGAAAATTCACCTGGCCCCCACATAGCCGTTGGGCCTCCGTGCATATTTAATAAAAGCGGATATTTTTTTCCTGCCTCAAAATTAGAAGGTTTCATTATCCAATATTCAACTTTTTGGCCTTTTGAGTTGGTATATGTTCGTTTTTCTGGAAAACTCAATGCTTTGTTTTTTACCCAATCATTTACCGAAGTCAATTTTACAGGATTTTTCATCTGTAAATCGGCTACATAAAGTTCATTGGGGTTGGCAACTTCGGTTTTTGAATAGAGTATTTTATCGGCCGATAAATCAAAACCTAAAATACCCGACTCAAAATCGGTTAATTGCTCAATTTTCTTTGTTTGCACATCAATTCTGTAAATCGGTTGTCCACCGTTTGATTGTGCCGTAAAATAGACATACTTCATGTCTTTCGACCACGTTAGTCCACCCACTGAGCGGTCAAATTTAATGAGTTGCGGATTTGTGCCATCAGCTTTTGCGATGTACAAATCGCCAATATTTACACCTTGTGAGTTAGATTTTGTATAAATAATGCTTTTTCCGTCAGGTGACCAAGTTACACCTCCAAACGATTTCCCTTTTTCACCTAAAATTGTCTTACGATTCGAACCATCAGGGTTCATCACCAAAACTCTATTATCTTGTTCACGGTCAGGGTGTTGCAGTGAATCGAGGGTTGTTTGTACAGCAATTTGTCCATCTTGTAGCCATGCTCCGCCGCCGTAACTTCTGAAACCAGTTGTGAGAGGCATTGCTTTTGCACCTTCTTTTACTTCGATTGTATAGACATGTGAAAAATTCAGCTCAGGCTGAGTAGTGGCTTCTCCTTGAAAAGTAAGACGATTGATAACCTTGGCTTTTTTATCTTCTACATCTTTTTCCAAATACGCTCTGATTTCTTCGATTGTGCCATCGGGATTTGGTTTTACGCCTTTGGCAGGTTTTAAAAACTCATTTTTCGCAAAACCTGGTTTTTCTAATGACCAAGCAGGAACACCTTTTGATGGATTTAATACAGAATCCTTTAAAAGTTCGGTTAAAGATAAGCCCACGCTGAAAGAGATTTTTGAACCATCTTTCGACCAATTTGGGTTCGATGCTCCGTATTTTGAGTCAGTTAGCTGAAAGGCTTCGCCTCCATCAAGGGGCATAACAAAAATTTGAGATTTACCTTTTACATTTCGAGCAAAAGCAATTTGTTTGCTGTCAGGCGACCACGACGCACTACCGACACTTTCTGTTCCACGTGTAATTTGCTTAACTGTCTGAAAATCAGTCAGAAACAAATGCGTACGATAATCGTATTCGAGTTTGTTTTCTTCGCTGGATTCGGAAGTTCGGAGCGAGTAAATGGCTTTTTTTCCATCGGGAGCAATACTGATAGAACCAATTTGTTTGATTCGGGTAAGGTCGGTTACTAAAACTTTTTCTTTACCAACTTGGGCAAAAACTAAGTTTGAGAAGAAGATAAGGGTTATAATTATTCTCATAATTGATTGTTTTTGAAGTTTACACGGTAAAAGTACAAAAACAAATCAAGATTGCATTCAGGCACTATGCTTCATGCGAATTTTATGGTACATATCGTGCATGACTTGCATGTGTGGAGCCGTAAGCACGGCAAGCCCCAAAAAGCTATAGGCCATTATTGCGTTATTATTAACGAACATAAAGCCCGTAAAGCCAAAGAGTAAAATGCCGCCAATAGCCAATAAACTGTAAAATACAATTTGTCGGATGACACGGTTGGCAGTATTAAAACTACTATTATTTCGAAGGTAAGAAGTGATGTTTTTGAGAGAGAGAGTTGAGTGCCAAATAACAAAATAAAAGGTGAATCCCAGAACCATCGGGAGGTTATATAAGATAGTCAGAATTAGAACAAATTGTATGGAAAAGTATTGACTTTCTGAAAACTTAATGTCTTTATTTTGGGCGAAGTAAATACCGATACTCAACAAAAATAAAACAATTGCTGAAAAAATTAAGCTTATTCGGTGCGAATCAAGCCAATTGATAAATGCCAGATTATCAGCCCCTGCCTTGAAAAGTAATAAAATTGGTCGAACTTCATTAAAGTTAGGCATCAGAATGATGCTTAAAATAACCAAACCGTAGTTCATTACCAAAACTTTACCCCAAAAAGTGTCGGTTCTGAAGCGATGTAAGTCAGTTTCTCCAAAGTGATAGGCCGCCAGAAAAATAAACAAAATATTTCCAATCAAGGGAAAAAACCAAAGTATTGCACCAAAACCTACGAGTCGGCCTAAATAATTGGTAAAAAAGAAGAACATTGAAAATTGTTTTTTCTCACTATTAGCATTCTGATTAGCTACCAGTAAATCGGCGGCACCGTGTGGAATTCCTAAAAATAGAATCCCTATTGCAAACGCCAAAAACTGGCCTTCTACCGAAATATGCTGTATATATTGATGCACAAACAGCATAGCAAAGCCTACAAACAAGAGGATAATTCTCATTGGTTTTGAGTATTTAGCAGAAAAAAGAAACTGATTGTACGACGGAGTAGAGAAAGATTTTTGCCCAAAGTCTTTGTAAAATCAAAGACTTTGGGCAAAAATAACGCTGATTCTAAGCTAAAACTTTTTTAGACTCAGTTGTAGCTATATTATAAACCACTAAACCAAAACCTATCTTATTGATTGCATCGGCAATGTTGTAAAATAAGTTTAAATCTTTGGTTTGTAGTAAACCTGCACCATCAGGACCTAACCAACCACCAGGGCCAGCCATGTAACCGATTGGGTAGATTGCCCAGCCAGCCAACACAAACCAAGCTAATGCCTGAATTCCTGATTTTACTGAATCTGAATTTGAAGAAGCAGCTAATTGCTTTGCTTCACCAGCCCAAGCTGAGTACAGCACATAAACATAACCAATTGTTGAGATTACACCCCACATCACAGAGTGACTTGTTGATGCAGTTGGGTTGAAAGCTTCACCGATATATCCTGCTACCAACATTAATACTGATGCTGCAATGAGCTTCCACATGAAAGCTGGTTTCGCACCTGCTGGTTTAAGGAGCAAGTAAAACTCAACGCACATCAATGGCACAGTAAGTGTCCAGTCGATATAACGCAAAGCTACTGGTGTTTCGCCCGTTGCTCCGTAGAAATCTCTCATGTAGTAATAGTGAACCGCTGCAATACCAGTGATTAGACCAGAAACTAAAAGAGATGTTTTCCACTTACCATCAACACTTCCTCTTTCGAAGAAGAAAAATACAGATGCAGCCAACATAGCCATGTAACCTGTAAAGAATGTAAATGAAACGGGGTCTTTGCCGTCAACGTTGACGATGTTTAGGAATAAATTGTACATAATAGGAATTATTATTTTAAGTTGAACAATATAGTAATAACAGAATGCTTGAAATTTTGTTTAATATTTTTTCAAAAAAACTAAACAATCCTTGTATTTTAATTTTCTATAATTGTATTATTCTAAGAAAATAGTGTGAAATTCTTAAATTCTTTCAGTAAAAAAGCAATACAAAAAAAATTATAAAAAAAATAAAAATTTTAAGATATACCCATTAGAATCCTTGCCTTCTGATGAAATATACAGGTTTCCATCAGGGGAAAAACAAATACCTTCGGGCTGAACGAAAGTTTCAGGGTCGAGTTCGATGAGTGCATTTTTTTCACCTTTAGGCGATAATATTAAGAGCTTTTTGCTTTGTGAAGAAATAATAAAAATTTCGCCCGTAATTGGATGCACGGCAATACCCGATGGTGCGAAGGTTTTCTTATCATCGCTGCCTTTTATAAGGTCTTCATCAATAGTCAGATATTTATCAAATTGTTCGGTGGCCAGAGAATAAGCATAAATGGTCTTTTTATCGTTCTTATCCTTGTCTTTTTCTTTGGTTACAAGCAAAAGGCTCTGGGTTTGTGGATGATAACTAAGCCCTTCGTATTCTTTTACGTCTTTATCCGAGCAATCAATTTTTCTTTCTGAGCCGTCGCTGATTTTGAAACCTTTGATTTTGCCGTTGCTTTTCATAATAAAAATCTCATCATCAACTACTTCAATACCTTCGTAGTCGCCATTTTTACCAATGTCAATAGTTTCTACCACTTTTTCCTTTGCCCAATCGTAGATAAAGACGGTACCTTTTTCGTCGTTTATACAAGCAAGCTGATTTTCTTTGTAAAACGATAAGCCCGAAATCTCTTTTAAGTTTTGAGGCATTTCCATTTTTTTGCTGGGCTTGTTGATGTCATATTGAAATGCGTATTCTTTGGTTTTTTTCTTGGGTAAACAAGCAAAAACAATCAAAGTCAAAATCAGCATTCCGATAAAAATTTGTAGCATATTCATTAGTGAGAGGAGGTTAAAGCGTAGAAACAACAAAGCAACAATTAGCCATTCTAATTGTTGCTTTGAAATAAATAAAAATCCGAATACGCTACCGAATCAGAAACTCTGTTTAATATTCATCTTCATTAAAGAAAAAGTCATCTTTGGTCGGGTAATCTGGCCAAATCTCCTCAATGCTCTCGTACGGTTGTCCGTCGTCCTCAAGTTCTTGTAGGTTTTCAATAACTTCAATGGGTGCTCCCGAACGAATCGAAAAATCTATCAACTCATCTTTTGTAGCGGGCCACGGAGCGTCCTCCAAATACGACGCAAGTTCGAGTGTCCAATACATAGTCTTTTTTCCTTTTTAGTGTTACAAAAAATTTAAGGCTGCAAAAGTATAACAAAAATCTACTTCTCAAATGAAATAACGAAAAAATCTATTTAATTTCAAACGTTTTTTACGAAAAATATTGTAAAAAATCGAAAAAACATTTCCTCTCAATCATAAAAACTCTGATTATCAATAAATTATATCCGAAATTTTATTTAAAAATCCCCCATTTTTAACGATGAAACGCTATACGCTTGCTCTTGATTTAGTTGACGACCCAACTCTGATTGACGAATATGAAAAATTACACGAACGCATCGCCGATGAAATTGCCAAGAGTATTACTGATGCGGGTATTACCGAAATGGAAATTTACCGAATCGGCAATCGTTTGTTTATGATTATGGAAACCGAAGATGATTTTTCGTTTGAAAGAAAATCAGACATGGACGCCAACAATCCTAAAGTGCAAGAATGGGAGAATTTCGTTTGGAAGTTCCAACAAGCCCTGCCAATGGCCAAACCTGGTGAAAAATGGATGCTAATGAAACAAATTTTCAAGCTTACCAATCAATAAACAAAATGAGAGAATAAGGCTTTATGGCTTATTCTCTCATTTTATC
>JACCDX011072883.1_pt1 | contig 22085 bp, 22 predicted proteins | sample 7449681 | NCBI WGS metagenome assembly JACCDX01 (sample SAMN15323450, study PRJNA562643) | freshwater metagenome | isolation source: river surface water | place: USA:Blue River Watershed | collected 2017-08-18
CAGGAATTTTTTCGAACACTCAAGAGTTCTATCCCGAGAGATCGCTTTTTTTTCAAATGTTTGAACAATCGCCCTTTCATGTTTTGGTGATTGAAAGCTCCTCGGGGAGTGAGTTCTTTCAACACAACTCCAGTTATGCCATTGGTGGATTCGACGAAGGATTACAGAATTTTTATCTCGCGCAAAAGCTGCAAATGCCCAGGGAGCCGATCTCGCGTTTGATTTCCGATATTCATATGATGGGCCTCAGCATGGGGGGGCATGGCGCTTTGTTCACAGCTCTTTTAAATCAAGTGAACTCTCGCTCCGGAGAAAAACCCGTGCTGCAAAGTGCGCTGGTGTTTTGTCCCTTGCTCAACTTGCATGAAACTTTGGATTTTCATCGCAGTCAGGGATTGAGCATGGATGTGATGAATTACTATGCCTCCCGGCGCTTGAAAATTCTCAAAGAGAAAGTGCCAGGGCTGAAAGATGAAAATTTTATTCCACAACTTTTGGATTGGATGGCTCAGAATTATCGCGGTCCTTTGATTGCTGAAAACGGGCAAATTCCGGGCGTGATTCTGCCAAAAGCAATAGAGAATTTGCTGCAGCAAAATCCGCCGCCACAGAATCTCTTTTGGAAACTCAATGATTTTTGGCCCTGGTTTGAGAAAGTGCAGACGCCAGTGCAAATTTTTTCAACTCGTCAAGACCCGATTGTTTCTTGGTTTATCAACAGCGGGCGAATCGAAGATCAAAGAATGCGCTTTGAGGACTCTGATTTGCGTCTGTGGACCTTTGAAAAGGGCTATCATTGCTCTCTGCCAGTGGCTTACGACTGGGGAAGCCTGACGTCGATGTTCCAATCTTTTCTCATCCGAAAAAGCCCAAATTTGAAATTGGCCACTCGGGAAAAACGCTTCCCATTGACTGAAAAAATCGCACGAATTTTCAAAGACAAACCTGCCTTTGTTGATCTGGAATTTGAGGTTCCTGAGGCTTCTGCGGAACTGCAAATGCAAGTGCGCTTTTATTTGGTGAGAAAGCCTTCCTGGATCGAAAGGAAAATGGCCCAGGAAATGAAGCTGCAGTTGCCTCTGTCTGAAATGGAATTTCCCTTGGAAGAAAGGGTTCGCAATTCAGACGAAGCTTCAATTCTCCAGCGTTGGGCTTATCAGAATGTCAAAGCACAAGTGCAAGGTTCTGAACTGGTTGTCAGTTGGAGAGCCAGTCACTGAGTTTGCGCCCTGAAAAGTGGACCGCTTTTTGCTGATTTTTCTCGGGCAGGAGGCGCAATGAAACAAGATATCAAAATGGAGCCACTAGTCTCTTTTATGGTCAGTCCCGCAGGCCGAGCTCTGCGAGTGGCCGTGGGATTGGGGCTTATGACTTATGGAATCAGTTCGAAGCAGAAAAACTCTTGGATCCTTTCGCTCATCGGAGTCGAAACTTTTGCAGCTGGAGCATTGGATCTTTGCTTTGCCGGCCCGGCTTTGGGAACTTCAATTCTAGGCAAGGAAATTCGACAAGCGCTTCACATGAAACATGGGTTTCCGCAGTTGGGTTCCACAGCCAGCAGCTGGACCCATGCTTGATCAAATGTCTTCTTTGAGGGCCTGAGCAAAAAAGGAAGAATGGCGACTCAGTTCTGCCATGTAGGGCCGCACATCTTCTTGTTGCGGCGGGGGCAATTTGCAAAAAGGCACAATGTGTTCATTCGGAACATAACGGAAGGTGAAATTGATTCTTCGAGTTTCAAAATGCGAAGTGTGCAATCCCTCAATGGGAGCCAGTTTCTTTTCCACTCTCTGCACGCGGTGAAACAATTGTTTTTTGAAGCGATCGGTTCCAAAAATTTGCAAAGACGAATCTTCCAGCCACTGCTGCAAAATGACTTGGCTTTGACTTTGTTTTCCACGACTGGCGACAAATTGGAACAAAGCCTTTTCTCCCAGGGAAATCGAAGCCACAGGGCCCGGCTCAAAATCCCGGTGTTCTCCGACCCGAGCCACGTCGATTTTTTTGTCTCCTTCGAGGCGTGAGCCGTAGTAGTTGATCAGGCAAGTGTTCAAATGCCAGCCCTTGGGGACATCTCGCTCGAGGAATTCATTGTGAACAAGGCTTTCAATTTGAGCGACAATGTCGGCCAGAACAGGCGGAAAGCTTTCGGCTTCCACGCAACGATTGTAGAGGCCTTTGGGGGGATGGTAGTAATCCAAGCAAGCAAATTGCCAGTTTCCAAGCCAGTAAACGGGGCGCAGGAGCGAACGATTGGGAGCGCCCTCGGGTGGGGGATTGTTTTTCGAAAAGCGCATTTCCCAAATCGGGTGAAGCCCGCGCAAATACTCCAAAATCGCAGTTTTTTCTTTTGGTTTGACGTAGTTTGGAATGTAGACCAGGCCTCTTTTTGACATCCCTTGTGGATATATGTTTTATTGGTCGCATGTCAAAACTGAATTCAATTCCCACGGTTCATGCAGGTCCCGCTGAAAAAAAGAAACTGCTTGATCAGATTTCTAAATTCAAAGGCAAGAAAATCCTGATTCTCGGTGATGTCGGTCTGGATGAGTACATTCTCGGGGATGTTCGCCGTCTGAGCCCAGAAGCGCCAGTACCGATTCTGGATGTCGAATCCGAAGATTTGCGTTTGGGCTTGGCAGCCAATGTGGCCCAAAACGTTTCCAGTTTGGGCGGCGAGCCGGTGTTGATTTCTGTGGTCGGCGAGGACTCTGGGGCCGATTTGCTCTCTCAGCTTTTCAAGAAATTTGGAGTCGACACTTCTCATTTGGTGACAGACAACAAGCGTCCAACGACTCGCAAAACCAGAGTGATGGCTAAGCATCACCACTTGGTTCGAGTCGACCGAGAGATCCGCAAATTTATTTCCGCTGAAACAGAGGCGAAGATTTTTGCCAAAGCTGAAAAAGTCATGAGCACGGTCGATGCTGTGGTGATCGAAGATTACGCCAAAGGTGTGATCAGCAGGGGAATGATTCAACAAATCGTCAAATTGGCTCGCTCTCACGGCAAAAAAGTATTCGTCGATCCACACCAAACCAATTCGGGCGATTTCTACTCGGGAGTCGATTTGGTGAAGCCCAATTTTTCGGAATCCATTGCTCTGTCAGGTTTGGATTACGATGAATTGCGCGATGACCCTGACAAACTTGTGGATTTGGGGCGGGCCGTTCAGGCTCGCACGGGTGCCAAAGAAGTCGTCATGACTTTGGGAAAAGACGGCATGGTGATTTTCTCAGACAATCAAATTATGCAAGTTCCAACTTATGCCCGCCAAGTTTTTGATGTGACGGGCGCTGGCGACACTGTGATCGCGGCCATGACTCTCGGAGTGGTCTCCGGCCTTTCGCTGACCGAGTCTTGTATGCTGGCGAATTTTGCAGCTGGCTATGTGGTCGGTCAGGTCGGTTGTGTTCCGTGCACGACTGGCAATTTGCAAGAGTATATCGAAAGTCTGTAAGACTTAAGATGAGCTTTCAATCTGGACGGCTCGTCTTTTGTCTCCATTTTATTTCTTGAATTCTGCAAAAAAGACAAGTTTTTAGACTTCCTTTAAACTCGAAGGAGCCAAGTCTTTACTTAAGAATTCAAGGAGCTTCCAATGCGTTTGCATTCCTCTCTCGTGGCGGTGGCCACTGGCAGTTTATTGTTAGCCGCATGTGCGGGAATGAAATTATCTCCCCAGTCTTCCGCCGACCGAGAGCCCGCAACGATTGACACTTGGAGAGATGCTTCGGCTCAAACTTTGTCCTCTGGTGATTTGTCGGATTTATCTTCCAGTGGTTCCATGTCTCTCAAAAGTGCTCGATTGATCACGGACAATTTCAGTGCATTTCAAAGCAAGCTGAATATCATTCGGGGAGCCAAGCGTGAAATTCGCATGGTTTATTATATCTACAGTGATGATTTGAGCAGTTCGCAATTCAATACCGAAGTGCTGGCGGCCGCTCAGCGAGGAGTGAAAGTTTATCTTCTCGTTGATTTCCTGACGAACTACGAACGCATGGATCTCTTCACCTATTTGGAAAAAGCGGGGCAAGGAAATATCAAAGTCTCTTTTTATGGTTTGCCGACAGCGGCGATTCTGAAAGGTGCAGTTTTCCAAACTCTTCCTTGCGGCAAAGGAGCTGTGAATTCGCCTGAGCAATGTCAAAATGAAAAAACAGAGCTGATGCAAAAAATGGGAAATCCGGAAGCCACTTGGTTTTCCAAATTGTATCTGACGGGATTGTACGGAAAAAATCCAGCTCTCTTGCAAACGGCCATTGGCTTGGGTGGGCAGTTTGATCCGAAGAGCTTGAAAGAAGGAGCTCAGCCCACTGCAGAGGAGAAAGCCAAGCTGAAAGAATTTGCAAAGCTCGTGATCGCCGCAAAAATGAAAAATGACCTTGTGGCAAAAGCAAAAGTCAGTGTGGCCCTTCAAACTTATGGCTCGACTCTCAATCCCATCATGAATGAACTGACGGGGAGATTGCCTTTGGGGCTTGGCGGTGGTCCTGATTGGGAACACATCACCGATTACACTCACCACAAATTGATTGTGGCTGATGGTGAAAAGTTTCAGCTCGGTGGGCGCAATATCGAGGACTCTTATCATTCGGATTCTTTGAGTTCCAAAATTCCCGAAGCGAAGGTCAAATACACTTTCATGGACACGGATTTTTATGCTGAGTCCTCGGGAGCGAAGGCTGTCGAAGCGGCCTATGATCGCTTGTTCCGATTTGATGCCATGGTCAGTGATTTGGCTCGAGTTCAGTCACTGGCTCCCAACGAATACGATGTCAACTCTGAGCAGTTCAAAGTCGGCTTAGGGGCGTGTCTGCAAGAAGGAAAAGCCACTCCTCAAGATCTCGAAACCTGTGTCGGCGCCAAAATGAAGACGGCCGCGGGTTATCAGACACTGGAAGCTCGAATGGAAAAAGTCAGTCAAAAAATGGCTGCGAATTCCCAAACCTTTGCCAGCAAGTACCAAGCGACCACTCGCAATGATTGGCGCGACAGAGGGGACTCGCTTGACAGTTCAGATCTGGAATCTGCGAAGGCATTTTATCTTGAGAATCTTTCCTTTTCGAAGAGCAAACCCAAGCAAAGATTTTTCGGAGCGCGAATCGGTTTGGAAAGTGAAACTGGCAAATCCATTCATTCGGCATGGTTCAAGGGCCTTGAGAACACGTGCGCCGTTTCGAGCAAGAACAAACAAAAAACTCGCGTCGTTTTGCATTCAGCCTATCTCTTCATGCCATCAGGGTTGATCAATGCGCTGGGGAATATGATGAATGGAAAATGGAATTGCAGTTATGTGGATGTGGTCATTCTCACCAACTCTTTCCAGACGACGGATTTGAATATCATCAATATTTTTGCTCGCTACCAATTGCAGGCTCTTTTTGTCTACAATCAGTTCATCGAGAAAAACAAAGAGTTTGTGACTCCCAATCAGTACAAAGCTCGCTTCCGGTATTTTGAATACGCTCCACTTCAAGGACAATCTGGCGTTTCCCTGCACAGCAAAGTGTCTGTGTTGGGAAATGATATGATTGTGGGCTCAGCCAATGCCGATGTTCGCAGCTATTACATGGACACCAACAATGCTCTTTGGATTCGCAATGCCCAAGGCATGGTGGCTGATTACAACGCTTATATTGATCGCATCATTGCGGACAAAAAAGTCGTCGAGTTCACGAAGTATTATTCCAATGTCATGGATGAGCAATTGGTTGCCGAAAACAAAGCCATTTTGCGAGCTCTTTTGGAAAAGTGGGATGGCAAAGGACGAGTGACTCCTCAAAAACAAGCGCAGATTTTGGGTTATGTGGACCAGTTGGGTGCAAAAATCAGATCCACGACTCATGCCATTGTCAGCGCTCCTCAGGCTCTCGATGAAGTCTCCAATGTCCCGGGGCGCCGACTTGAGATGGAAAAAATGAAGGAGCTCGATCAGTTGGCCAACGGCTTTGATAGTCTCTGGAAAGTTCTCTAATTTTCAAATCGTCTGAGTAGCCGCCTGGGTTTGCGATCCCTTTCGGCTGCTTTTTGGCATAAAAAACGGCCAAAAATTCAGACAAATCCCTTTAATTTCAGTATCTTGCATCTTTGACCTGGCGCGAAAAATTTGGTGGTTTCCGGAGCGGAGCTGTGCTAGAAGGTCGCATGCCTGAAAACACAGTCAATACCGAATTCAAACCGCAATTCACGGCCTATGAAGGCAATCTCGACGGAACTCTTTTGCAAAAAGAAGAGGGTCCTAAAAACTTCTACGGGATGTCTCAAGATGATCTCAAAAAGTTTTTAAAGGGACTGGGCAAAGAGCAGTTCCGCGCTCAACAAATTTTCAAATGGGTCTATGAAGAGCGCATCACGGATTTCGAGCAAATGAGCAATTTGTCGAAAAAATTCCGTGAAGAACTCAAAGGTCTGATTGATTTTTCTCTTCCCGCTGTTGTCAGCCATTTGAAATCGATTGATGGTACTCAGAAATTTCTCTTCGACATGGGAGATGGCAACACTGTTGAAGCTGTTCTCATTCCAGGTGGAGAAGACCGTCTGACTTTGTGTATTTCCAGCGAAGTCGGCTGCAATATGGCCTGCAAATTCTGTTTCACTGGCAAACAGAAGCTGAAGCGCCGTTTGAAAGCTTCGGAAATTGTCGGCCAATTCATGCAAGTGCACGACCGCTTGCAAGCCGATGGCAAACGCATTTCCAATATCGTGTTCATGGGCATGGGTGAGCCCTTGGACAATCCGGATGCTGTTTTCAAAACTGTGGAAGTTCTGCATGATCCTTGGGGCATCAACATGTCTCGCCGAAAAATCACAGTGTCGACTTCGGGATTGGTGCCAGAAATGTGGCGGATTATTGAGAGCAAATGTCGTTTGGCGGTCAGCTTAAATGGCAGCAACGATGAAATTCGCTCGCAAGTCATGCCAATTAACAAACGTTACAATATCAAAATGCTGCTCGATGCTTGCCGCGAATACGCTGAGAAAACGGGCGACAAAGTGACTTTTGAATATGTGATGTTGAAAGGCGTGACCGATCAATTGGAGCACGCTCGCGAATTGCACAAGCTCACGCGAAGCATTCCGTGCAAGATCAATATTATTCCTTTCAATGAACATCCGGGCTCAGGCTTTGAGAGACCTTCAGATGATCAAATCGAAAAATTCCAAAACGAGTTGATCCGTTTGGGCTCACACGTTCTCCTCCGTCGCACGATGGGACGTGATATTTTTGCTGCTTGCGGACAACTGACTTCCGAGTTTGCAAATAAGCCTCGAACAATGGATATTTCGAACTCGAAGATCGGCTCCATCTATTCAAAAGCCGATTTGAAAAACGAAAAATTGAAAGCCGCTGAATTGACCAATTCCTAATTGGGGCAGCGGTTTGAAAGGAAGAAACCGTGTCTGAGATTCTCGTGGTTGGCAGTCTGGCTTATGACTCTGTACAAACTCCCGCTGGCAAAGTGGATCGCGCTTTGGGCGGCTCTGCCAATTATTTTTCATTGGCAGCTTCTCTGTTTGCCAAAGTCCGCGTTGTTGGTGTTGTCGGTGAAGACTATGAGCAAAAAGACTTTGATCTTTTGAAGAATCGCAATGTCGACACCGCGGGGATGACTGTTCAAAAGGGAAAAACCTTTCACTGGTCTGGTTACTACGAAGGTGACATGAACGAAGCTGTCACCAAAGCCACTGATCTCAATGTCTTTGAGCACTTTGATCCACAACTTCCTGAGCACTACAAAGATTCGAAGTTCGTTTTTCTCGCGAACATCTCTCCTGATCTTCAATTGAAAGTCCTGCAGCAAGTGCAGAAGCCTTTGTTTGTCGGAATGGACACAATGAATTTCTGGATCTCTTCGAAAGTGGACGATCTCAAAAAAGTTTTGTCCAAGGTCGACGTTGTGCTCATCAACGAACACGAAGCGATGATGCTCACAGGGGCGGCCAATGCCATCGAAGCAGCGCCAAAAGTCTGCGAGTTGGGGCCGAAAGCTTTGGTCATCAAGCGCGGAGAGTATGGCTTTGTGATGTACACCAAAGACGAGGGGTATTTCATTTTGCCAGCTTACCCCATCCAGAAAGTCACGGATCCCACTGGAGCCGGCGATACTTTTGCGGGTGGCTTCTTTGGACATTTGGCCAGTCTGGGGCGAGTACCTGAAGTCAGCGATCTCAAAATGGCATGCATGCGGGGAACAATTCTGGCCTCCTTTACGATTCAAGACTTCAGCGTCAATGCTTTGGCCAAGACGACTCTCAGCGAGCTCGACCTTCGGCTGGAAAAATACCTGCAAGTCATTCGCATTTAATCTTTAAGAAAAGGCCTGAATTTTCCGATAGTTGATTCAGGCATGAAGCAGAAAAAGACGAAAAAGCCAAAAGATGCTCTGATTCAATCTGTGCTGGATGATCTCAAAGACATTCCAGAAGATTCGATTGTCATTGGTCCCGAGGGGATTCAAGGCAGGGATCTGGAGAAAGAGCACATCGATGCCACTCATGTTTTGGGATCGGATTACACAGGTTCCAATGAAAATGATTTTGCAGTTCCGGCGCACTCCGTGCTGGGGGATTTGCAAAACCAAGTCGAAGACGAAGCGCCGATCAATGCTTTTTTGAGCAGTGGGGATGACTCTGCAGCTGATTCGGGAAAAGCAAAAGATCTGGTGGTGGATGAGCCCCTTCATTTCGGCTCCCATAATTCAGAAGAAGAACTCACATCAGTTCCAGCAGGTTCGCCTCCAGAGGGAATGGTCGAATTGGCCATCGAATCGGATGAACAGAACTCGCAAGACAAAACCGAAGTGGCTGCCTCGCCAAAGCCCGTCGTTCAAGTTCATCGCTCGGAGCCTAAGCCATTGCCGCCAAAAGTCTCTTTCGGTGGAGGAAAAGGAAAGGGCTCGCCGTTTGAGACTCAATTTGCCCAAGCTGAAAATTTGAAATTGGCGCAAAATCGAATCCTCGATTTGGAAAAAGAAATCGAACGTCTTCGCAAAGACAATGAGCTTCTTTCCTCTGCTGCTGAGATTTCTCGTCAAAGAATGGATGAATTGGCTCAACAGATTCACCACTTGGAACGGCAAAAGCATGACTTGAAAGAGGTCAACGAATCTGAATTGCAAATCTTCAAAGAGGGTTTGACTGCAAAAGATTCAGAGATTCTTCGATTGAGAAACAAAGTCGACGAACTCGAGTCACGTCTTAGCAATGATTTGCGAAAGGTTCGTGTCCGTGAACGTGAATTGGAAAACCGACTGGAGCTTTCCAAAGCTGAAAAAGCCGCTTTGTTGCGCGCCAAAGACGACAATATTCTCGAGCTGAAGCGCAAGACCGAGTCGCTGGAGAGTGAAGTTGAGAATTATCAAAATAAAATCATTGAGCTGAGTCAAAAAATTGAACTCAATCAAGAGCAATTTGCACGCACCGTGAGAGCGCTTCGATTGGCTCTCACAAATCTCGAAGTGAGCGATGGCACAAGTGCTTCCATCACGCTTGCGCCTTTGAAAAAAGCAGAATAATTTGGGCGGCCTATGAGCGAATTGCAAATGGACACCAGCTCAAACATGCAGAAAATTGAGAGCGAAAAGTCTCCCAAACGGATTAAGATCGTGGTCAGCGACCTTCATCTTGGCAAGGGTCGAATCTTGCCTGGAGGAGGCAACAATTCCCTCGAGGAATTCTATTATGGCGAAAAGCTTGTCGAGTTTTTGCATTACTACTCTTCGGGAGCTTTTCGCGATTATGATGTTGAGTTGATCATCAATGGGGATTTTCTCAATTTCTTGCAGGTCGACTACAAAGGGCATTTCCTGAAAGTTCTGACAGAAGGTGTCTGTCTGGAAATTTTGAAGTCCATTTTGGAAGGCCACAAGAACGTCTTTAAAGCGATGTCTGATTTTGCTTCCAAGCCTGGCAATTCGATCACATACATTGTCGGCAATCATGATCAACCCATGCTCTGGCCAGCTTGCCGAGAATATCTCAATCAAGTTGTGGGAACAGCCATTCGCTATAAAAATATTGTTTATTTTGTGGATGGTATTCATATCGAACACGGCCATATGCACGAATCTGCCAACCGCATTGATCCACGCCGGTTCTTTCTCAAGAAAGATTTGGCAGAGCCGATTTTGAATTTGCCATTTGGTTCGCATTTTTTCATCGACCATGTGATGAAAATCAAACACCGTTATCCTTTTATCGATAAAATCCGTCCCTTTTCGCGCATGGTTCGTTGGGCTGTTCTCAATGAAACTTGGATGGCGATTTTTACGATCTGGCAAACTTTTCTTTATTTTGTTCGATCAGCAATGGAGCCGGACCGCAAGCGTCAGTGGACGATGCGCAATTTGATCCAGATTATGCTGGAGAGCGCGATTTTCCCAGATTTAACAGAATCAGCGCGGCAAGTGCTCAGCGATGAAAGAGTGCACACTGTTATTTTTGGCCACAGTCATGTTTACCAGTATCGTCAATGGAGTCAGGATAAAGAGTACTTTAACACGGGGACTTGGACGGAAATCACCAGTCTCGATATCGTTTCGCTGGGGAAAATCACCAAGTTGACTTATGTGCTCATTGAATATCCTGAAGATGGTGGGCGGCCCCGCGGCAGACTGAAAGAGTGGAAAGGCTATCATCGCATTGAGGAAGATGTTGCCGTTTCTTGATAATTGAACAAACATGTCTGCATGGAACGCTTACTCGACGGTTACAATCCAATTGATGAAGGTTTGAAAAGAAAAGCCCGCGAAGCATTGCAGGCCGTGCTTTCCCGGAAAGATCTGGGATTTCATCAAGTCCCGCAGAGAGAGCAAATTTGGGCTGACGTCATCAAGCGAGCATCGGAAATTCGCTACCGCTGTGACGATTTGGTCGTCGTGGGAATTGGCGGCAGCTCTCTGGGGCCCAAAGCCTTAGGAGATATTTTTTCAGATCCTCGTTCAGACAAAACTTTGCATTTTTGTGACAATGTCGACGCTTACGTTTTCGAAAATATTTGGAGAAAGTTAAAAAGTCCTCTGAGAACGCACTGGCTGTTCATTTCCAAATCGGGATCGACAATTGAAACTTTGGTGACGGCTGAATTGATACTGTCCAAATATGAATCCATGAAGTGGCCTTTGCAGGCCACTGTCATTTCGGAAATCAAAGCCAATCCATTGACCAACTGGGCGAAGGCGCATCAGGTTCCCGTATTGGAAATTCCAGTGGATGTCGGTGGAAGATTTTCAGTGCTGACCGCTGTGGGGATGCTGCCCATGGCTTTCCTCGGCCGCTCCATCGAGTCTTTCCGTCAAGGAGCGATCAAGGCGCAAGAGAACTTGGACGTGCATGCCGAGTTGATTGCGCATTTTTATGCCAGCCTTCAACGAAAAGAATGGATCACATTTTTCTGGTTTTACTCTTCCGCCTATGAAAACTTCGGACGTTGGCTGCAGCAATTGTGGGCCGAATCATTGGCCAAGAGGCTGACTCGTCAGGGGAAACCGGCTCCTCGAGTGAGTACTCCGATGTGGGGCATTGGCTCCAGTGACCAGCATTCGCTTTTGCAGCAGATGATGGAAGGCGAGAAAGACAAACTGGTTGTGTTTATTCGTTTCTTGCCAATTGAGTCCGCTGGTGAAGTGATCAACAAGACTCACTTTGCGTCGATGGATTTTTTCCAAGGACATAGCATGGGGCAGTTGATTGCCGCGCAAGCTCAAGCGACTCGTGATGCATTGAATGCAGAATCAGTTTCCACGGTCAGCCTGATGGTCCAGGATTTGTCAGCAGAGTCTGTTGGATTTCAATTGATGAGTTGGCAATTGGTCGTGGCCGGGCTGGGCGAAATGCTCGATGTGGATGCTTTTGATCAGCCGGGCGTGGAGCTGGGCAAAAGACTCGCTCAAACAATTTTGAAATCCTGAACTTGTTTTCGCTGTTGTGAGAATCTTATAATAAAGCCTCATGACGGCAAAGAACGACGAATTCGAAAAAACCAGTATCGTCTCTTCCGAAACCTTCAAGGGCCGGATGAAGGCGGTGGACGAAGCTCCCGCAGCTCTCGTTGTGTTGATGGGTCCGACCGGTTATGTCGGCAAGCAATTTCCATTGATTGATTCCGAAGTCATTATCGGTCGCTCGGTGGAAAGTCAGATTTTCATTGATGACAAAAGTGTCAGTCGCTCTCACGCCCGCATCAACGTTGCGGGTGTCGATTGTGTGATCATGGACATGGGCTCTTCTAACAAGACATTGATCAACAATGACGAGTTGGACCCAATGACTCCTTATCGTTTGAAAAACAATGATCAGATCAAAACAGGCAATGTGATTTTCAAGTATTTGGATCACGGAAATATTGAGGCCCTGGCCAATCAAGAGCTCAATGAAAAAGCGCAAAAAGATGCTTTGACCGGCGCTTACTCAAAGGGAGCTTTGCTGGAAAAAGGTCCAGAGGCAGTGAAACGTTCAGAAACGCTCAATGAACCGATGAGTGTTCTCGTCTTCGATATCGATTTTTTCAAGAAAGTGAACGACACTTACGGGCATGCAGCTGGGGATTATGTTTTAAAAACCTTGGCTGGGATTGTAAGCACCAAAATGGTTCGCTCAGCAGATTTCTTCGCCCGCTATGGTGGTGAAGAATTTGTCATTATTCTCAATGGAACTGCTTTGAAAACAGCTCTGGAAGTAGCGGAGCGAATTCGCACCACTATTGAAACAAGTACATTCGTCTTTGGAAACAAAACGATACCAGTGACCATCTCATTGGGTGTGGCTGGTTTGAACCCAGGTGAGTCCGATTGGAATGTCCTTTTTAAAAGAGCTGATGAGGCCCTTTATAAGTCCAAGCAAAACGGCAGAAACCGAGTCACTTCGGGCAATTAGGCCTTCGTATTTGCCATAAGTATTTTGAATAATTGAAATGATTTTTCCTGCCTCACAAAGGTGACAAAGTGCCCTTTCTCCATGGCCTTGATGTTGCACAATCATTCAGCAAGGTTGGCGACACTTTGAACTCACCCTGAATTCATCTCGAACAAATTCATAGTTTCATTAACCTTTTTTAACCAAGGGGCGGTCTATGAATGAAATTTCGGACAATGAGATCATTCAGATGGTTCGAAACGGAGACAGAAAGGCATTTTCCCAGCTCGTCAGAAGGCATCAAAAGAGTTTGCTGCGAGTGAGTATGAGGTTTGTGAAAGACATGGAAGCTGCGGAAGACATTGTTCAAGATAGTTTTATCAAAGCTTTCGAGAGACTGAGCTCTTTCGAAGCGCGATCGAGCTTCCGAAGCTGGCTCATTCAAATTGCCATCAACACGGCCAAAAATAAATTGCGTTCGCGCCGTGATGAGATGACTGACATCGACACGGTTCCCTTGGCGGTGGCAGCACAAGCTGAAAATGGTCTCTTGCACTCGGCTGTGGCCAATTTAATTCAGAAACATGTTGATCAATTGCCCTTCAAACAAAAGACGGCTCTGAATTTGAGAATCTATGAAGACCTCAGCTTCAAAGAAATCGCGGAGATCATGGAATGTCCCTATGACACCGCCAAGGCCAATTACCGACATGCGCTTTTGAGATTGCGAGAAGAATTGCAAACTCAGCACGAACTGAAAGTTTGGGCTGAAGAAGTGGGAGGTTTTTTTATGGAAGTCGAACGTCGAACAGCGGAGGTGGAATCATGAGTCGGGAAGAGTGGTGGCTCGATTATGTCGAGTGTGAATTGGATTCTGGCACGATGGCAGAGATGAAAAGTCTGCTGAAGCATTCCTCAAGGGATCGAGAGCTTGTTCAGTCGCTCTCCGAAACCAAATTTTTACTTCAGCAGTTTGCAGTCCCTCCGGAAACGATGTCCGAAGGGAGACTGCGAGACTTGCATGATCGGATTATGGGTGCTGTTGAAAGCACGGAAGTCCAAGGCAAGCCGCGAAAACTCAAATTGTCGCGGGCACTGCATTTGACTTTTTGAGCTGAGCTTTCTTTTCAGAAGGAATTTTGGACTCATCAACAGTGACATTGATTTCAACTCGACGATTTTTCATACGTCCTTCAGACGTGCTGTTGTCAGCGACAGGATTGGCGGGGCCCATGCCTTGCGCTGTGACCGTCTCTTTGGGCATACCATTGGCGATCAAAGCAGCCTTCACGGCTTCAGCACGTTTCAGGGACAGTTCTTCGTTCACTTTCGCTGAGCCCGTGCTGTCGGTGTAACCTTGAACTGTCAGCACGTTCTCTGGATACTTTTTCATGATCTCGGCCATTTTCTTCAAGTTGCCATGAGCGGCCGGCTTGAGAGCTGATTTTCCCGTATCAAAAAGAATGTCGCTTTTCAGTTTGGTCACCAAACCCTGCTCCGTGCGCTTGGTTTCCGCGATTTTTTCCAACTCCTTAGCTTGTTTGTCCATTCGGTGGCCGGCGTGAGCACCAATGGCTCCACCCAATGCCGCTCCGATGAGAGCACCTTGATTGCGATTGCCAGATTGGTGGCCAATGATTCCGCCAACCAATGCGCCCGCAGCAGCGCCAATGCCCGCGCCCATTTTCAAATTTTTATTTTCATCCGTGGAAGCGCAGCCGGATGTGAGCAAAAGTGAAATTGATGTCAACAGAACGAACAGTTTTTTCATTGAAGACCCCTTTTGTTGTTAATTTCTTGAGGTCCTCAGCTTAATTAAATTTTTTGAATTCGCAAAGGGAGAAAATAAATCACTCTTTCATTTTCTGCGGTGCTTTTTGAAGCAATTCCTTCAGTCCCACTTCGGGGTCCGGATGAGATTCCAGTTGCTGGCAAACTTGCAAAAAGGATTTAAAATTCTGGCCTGTTTGATCGTAGAGCGCCTCAAAGTCCGAAAGATCTTCCATGTAAGTCTTGTAGAGCATCAGTCGAGCGTTGTTCAGCTCCATGGTTTTAAAGCGAACATAGCTCTGAGTTTTCAGTCGGGGCTCAATTTCTTTGATAAATCGCTGCTGAATTTCTTTGATTCGAGCCGAGCGATTTTCCTCTTTGTGGTCGGTTTGATTTTTATACCACTCTTCCAAATCAGAAATTTCCCGGCTGATAAAGTGGGAAAATAATTTGTCATCTTCAATTTCATTGAGAGCTTGTTTCAAGTTGGCAGAGGATTCGCCTTCTTGTTGACGGTAAAACTGAAGCATCCCTTTGTTGCCAAGAAAAGTGGCCAAGCGCTCATTAAAGTCGGCTGAATTGCGAATGAAAATCGTGGCGTGAACTGTCTCATGAATCAAAGTGTTGACGAGGTCATAATCCGGATAGCGGAACATCGACGATAAGACGGGATCGCGGAACCACCCCAAAGTGCTATAAGCGGAAACGCCCCTCATGTAAGTGTCCAAGTCTTTTTCTTTCAGGGTTTTCTCTTCATCCAAAGCCAATTGCTCTTCAAAAAAACCTTTGTAGGGCATTTTGCCCACAAACGGATAGGTCCAATGATGGTGCTTCAGCTCCCACTTGGGAGCGGCACTCACCACATAGGTCACATAGGGTCGGTTCAATTTGACATAGCTTGTGTAGTTTTTTGTTTTCCGCAAATGCAGTTCGGATTCTGCAAAATCTCGGACTTTCTGAGACAGTCGCAATTTGCGCTTCTCATCGTCAGACAAATTCGGATCTTGCAGGGCTTCCTCGACAGGCACCCGGCTGTTAAGGATTTGAAATTGATTGTAAGCACTGGAAACATAATAGCTCATCTGACAGCCACTGAGCAAAAGTGTTCCCAAGAAACCGAATGCTATTTTTTTTATAATATCCATGAGACGCCCACGCGCCCGGTGATGTCAGTGATTTTCGTGTCATTGTTCACGGGTGTGACAATCGCATCGTAACTGACTCTCAAGGCAAAGGCTTCGGTGATAAAGAATTTAAAACCGACTCCATAGCTCGGAGACAGACCACTGTATAAAATCTCCCAAGGATTCGCGCCTTCATCTTGTACCACTTGTTTGACTTTGACGTAAGCTCCACCCCCTTTGATGTAGGGTTGAAGCATGGCTTTTTTGTCTGAAAACACAAAAATCAAGTCAGCGCCGTAGACATCTGTGTACTGCGTGGTTGTTCGCAAGAAGGATCCGGCAAAGGCCGGCTGCTTTTCTTTTTTCACATAGAGGCCATTGGTGTAGCTCGTCTCCAATGCGACTCTTTCCCAAAAATAAAAAGAGATGGAGCCTGTGGCAGACTGTTGTTCCGTGTTGTTGTCGGCATCGAATGCCGATTTTTTGTAGTTGTAGTTGATACCCAACTCAGTATTGACGGCCAAGGCTTCAGTGGTGACCAACAAAATGAAAAAAATCAAAGAGAGGATTCGCATTCCTCAAGTTTATCACCGCTTTTCAAAGCGCGAGAAATCTGGAATCACTGTCTGGACTTCACTAAGACTTTGGGCTCGTAACGGACTTGAAACGAGTACTTCAAATGAATCAAGCCATCGGACTCGACCATTTCTTGCGGAGGGTTGGGAAACATTCGAGCTTGCTGGAAAGCCAAAGCGGCGGCTCGGTCAAAGGCCTTCACGCCGGATTCTTTCATGATGTGGATCGAATCCAATTCGCCATTTCTTTTAATCCACACTTCCATGTTGGTTGTCCACACATTCGAAGGATTAGAAGCCAGCTTCTCGGTCGGAGTGGTGTCGATTGCCTGCTGAACAGATGTTTCCCAGCGAAAGCGAATCATTTCTTCGATGCGAGCAAAGAAAGAATAAAAAAGATAACGGTCTGTATTCAAAGCAGTGAAAGAACCGACCGCCAGCTCGACCGGCATGGCCTGCCCAATGGTGGATAGGCCACTCTCTTGAGCGAGAGCTTCTTTGACTTGGGGGAGTGCGGATTTGCGGTATTGAGGGGCGAAGGCTTCCAATCCACCTTTGTTCAAAACGGCGTTTTGTCCTCGAGAGCGCGGTTGAGAGTCTTTTGGGTTCACAGCTTGTTGTGGAGTTTCCGGAGTTTTTTGCGAAGAGCGATTTTGTGTCAGCCCAGTGAGCTCGGCACGCGTTTGTTTCTGCACTCGCTGAGTCTGTTCAGAGAGAAAAGTCAGTCGGTCTTGAGAGTTTTCTGTTTTCAATTTCTCTGGGAGCAGGGCTTGGCGAACGATCTGCTGAGTGCGAGTGGTCTCATCTTGAGACACTTTGGGGTCCAAAATCTCGACAGAGATCCTGTCGTTCTTTGGACGTGCGTCCAGGTGGGGCGCAAATTGTGCGCACCAGACCACAAAGAAGTGGATCATCAGACTCAGTAGAATCCCTTGTAATACCCGCATCTTAGGGACCAATTTAGGATGATTTGGGGGAAGGTATCAACAGCAAACGGCTAAAGATGAAACATTTTCTGCCGATAAGCTTGAAGGTCATTGGGGGGAACAATGAGCAATGTCATCGATATCAGTTCGCGTCTCAACAAAGCACAATCTGAAAGCCAAACAAGCGAAGTCAATGAAACTGGGGCGCCAGTGGTTGATATTTCGGAGCTGCGCACTTCGGCTCAAAACGAAGACCGTCGCCGCGTTCGAAGAACTCTTTTGACAGAGTTTATTGGGGTCCACACCGTGGTTCCACATATTGGGCTGATGCGAGTGGCGCTGTTCAATATCAACGAAAATGGCTTGGCGTTTGATATTGACTTTAAAAAAGGTCATTTCCGCGTCGGCGAAGAAGTGGCTATGCGAGTTTACTTGAATCATGAGACTTACTTTCCATTTGTGGTGAAAGTGAAGCACCTCACAGACGTTCAAGATGAAGAAGTTCATCGCCACGGCTGTGAATTTATCAATGGCTCCATCAATGATGTTGCGCTCCATCATTTCGTGAAATTCCTGGAAAACGTCACTGCTTCGCTGAAGAGCGACCGAGGTGATGTGATTGTTTCCAATCTGAATTCTTAAGCGCCAGATCCCTGTAGACAAAAACCCTGTATCTGTTGTCGAATAAACTTATGACCAGTCTGACGAAAGGCTGGTCGTTTATTTCTTCCACGGAGGGGTTCAAATTGGCTAGTTCCACGGCTGCAAAAAACAAGCGTCGCAAAGTTGTCCTCGATACGAATGTCATTCTTTTCGATGCTTTGGCATTGATGAAATTCAAAGAAGCCGACATTCATATTCCGATTTCCGTGATCGAGGAAGTCGACCGTTTCAAGCGCGATCCAGGCGAAAACGGCCGAAATGCTCGTCAATTCTCGCGCTTCGTGGATATGCTGCGTGAGAAAGGTTCTCTGGCCGAAGGTGTTCAGCTGGACAACTCGGAAAGCGTTATTCACATCAACACAGACTTCGCCATGAGCGGTTTGCCGACGGAATTCAATGTAGAGAAAGCGGACAATCGCATTCTCGGAACGGCGATGTTCCTGCAAAAGCAATATCCACGAGTCAAAGTCGAGCTGATCACCAAAGACATCAATTTGCGCATCAAAGCGGATGTGGTCGGAGTCAAAGCGACGGATTACGAACCAGAAGGTTTGTCCGACGAAGAACTCTATGAAGGATATCAGGAGTTGGAGTTGTCTCCTGAGAAAATCGACCAGTTCTATCGCGAAAAGCGCTACGTGCCCGATGTGAAATTGTACGCCAATCAATATTTGATCATGAAGGACACCACCAACCCCAATCACAGTGCGATTGGCCGATATTCAGCAGCTGAGCAGGCCATTGTGCCTTTGCTGACGGCAGCGGAAAGCATTTGGGGAATCAACGCACGCAATGTTGAACAGTCTTTTGCAATGGACTGCTTGCTCAATGATGAGATCTTGTTTGTGTCTCTGGTTGGAAAAGCTGGAACTGGAAAGACTCTTCTGGCGATTGCAGCGGGCTTGCACAAAACTTTGGATGAAGGTCGTTTCCAGCGCTTGCTGGTGAGCCGTCCGATTTTCCCAATGGGACGAGATATTGGTTATTTGCCGGGAGATATCGAGCAAAAGCTGAATCCTTGGATGCAGCCCATTTTCGATAACGTCGAGTTCCTGATGGGAGCAGACAAGAAAGCGGCGGGACGTGCGCAGGAATTGATCAATCAGGGTATGCTCAATATTGAGCCTCTGACTTACATTCGTGGTCGCAGTATTCCCAAGCAGTACCTGATTGTCGACGAAGCCCAGAACCTGACTCCACATGAGATCAAGACGATCATCACCCGCGCGGGACGAGGAACCAAAGTTGTCCTGACGGGCGATATTTATCAGATCGACAATCCTTACGTGGATTCAGCGAACAGCGGTTTGACTTATGCCGTCGAAAGGTTCAAAGGACAGCCGATTGCGGCCCATGTCACGCTGACTAAAGGGGAGCGATCAGAGCTTGCCGAATTGGCCGCGAATATACTTTAATAGCTTTTTTTCGCGGAGGAAGGAATGAACGGTTTTAAGATCGGGGACAGTAAGACAATCACTGTGCAAGTGACTGATAAGATGGTCCGTCAATTTGCAGAGATGTCTGGTGACTTCAATCCAATTCATTTGGATGAGGAGCATGCCAAGAAAACTCGTTTCGGTCGTCGAATCGCTCACGGAATGATTTGCGGAGCTTTGATTTCACGGGCTTTGGCTATGGAGCTGGGGCCTGGCGGAATCTATCTGTCGCAAACTTTGAAATTCCTGAATCCAGTTTTCATCGATGATGTTGTCATCGTCGAACTGACCGTTGAATCCATGCGTGCGGAAAAAGGAATCGCTTCCATCAAGACAATCGTCACCAAAGAAAATGGCGACGTCTGTGTCAAAGGTGAAGCCATGATCATGCAAGGCGATTTCGTCTAGGTAGGGCCTTCCTTTTTACAACTGACCGCAACAATCTTGAATAGCAAATAAAAAAGGGGCTGAATGCAGCCCCTTTTTTAATGACAGAACGAGTTTTACTTAATCAGTTCGACTTTTTGTGAGCTCGCTCTTGGTGTTTCGCTTCGCGCTTTTCTTCACGCTTTTCATGGCGAGCATCTCTCTCGGCATGTCTCTTTTCGCGAATTTCTTTTTTCATTTCTTTCACGGCTTGGCTCACATCTTTCATTGTGACTCCAAGTTCTTTGGCAATCTTGGGCCATCCCATTTTGCCTTCTGTGCGCATTTTCGCAACTTCATCGATCGACTTTCCAGATTTGGAAGCCATAACCGCCGCCATCGCCACGCCATGAAATTTCATGCCTTTGTCCAACATCGACTGAATTTGCGTATCGGTGACATTGAACTTGGTCTTCAAAGCCTCTCGCATTTTGGGGTGATCTTTAGAAGCTTCAGGAGCTGATTCTTCAGCTGCCATTGCGTCGTCGTTGCCTTCGGCGTGAGCGTTCAATGGGGCGATCCAACTTCCTGCCAAAAGCATCACTGTGAATGCTTGAATAAGCCATAATTTCTTCATAGGTATCTCCTTGTGTGTGAATTCCACAAATGAGCACATCACAAAATAAAGAAGAGTGGAATGGAATCACGGAAACCAGTCCTTTGGTCCGATAATCCCTGGCTCAGGAGCTAAATACGAACCAATTGGGAAATCATTTGCTCCGGGAGGACTCCGGATTGGCGGTTGATTTCCTTGCTGTTTTTGAAAACAACAGTGGTGGGGATTCCGCGAATTCCCAACTCGGAACTGAGGGCTTGATTTGCTTCCGTATCCACTTTGAGGAAAATCGCATTGTTCGAATTCGCCATTGAAGCGCGTTCAAAAACGGGGGCATACATCTTACAAGGTCCACACCAGTTGGCCCAAAAGTCGACGATCACGGGTTTGTCCGCTTTGGCCAAAATGCGTTTGAGATTTCTTTCGCTGACTTCGGAGACCAAGCCATGCATCGGAAGTTCGGCTCCGCATTTTCCGCAAGTTGGTTTTTTCTGAGAGGCTTCCTGAGCACTGACACGGTTCAGGGAATCGCATTTAGAGCAGACAGATAAAGTTGAAGACATAAGCCCTCCAGATTTAAAGATGGCAATGAATCCAGGAGAGTCAAGATTGAGCCGAGAGTCCGCTCTGCAAGTGTTTTAAAATGGAATTTTTCAGTTTTTCAGCAAACTCTTGGCGGTCGATTTTGCGACTTGTGAGTTTTTCCAAACTCACCATGGTTTCAGTTGTGAAACCGCAAGGCTTTAAGCCCTGAAAAGCCGTGGGATCCTGATCCAAATTGATCGCGGCGCCGTGATAGGTGACCCACTTTTTCACGCCAATTCCCAAAGAGGCAATTTTTTGCCGTCCGACCCAGACGCCAGTCTCTTCGGTCTCTTCTTGCAGATCCGATTTTTTCTGAAAAGTTTTTCCCACAGCTTCGACACCGTAGCTGTGCAGGACTTCAATGATGGCGTCTTCCATGGAGCGAAGATACTTGCCGATGTCTTTGATTTTCAAAATAGGATAGACCACCAATTGGCTGGGGCCGTGATAGGTCGCGCGACCACCGCGGGCGATTTCTTTGACAGGCCCTTGCCAACCAAAAACGTCCCCTGGCTGAGTCTTGCGCCCCAAAGTAACAATCGGTGGGTGCGAGCAAAAAATCAAAAAGCCAGCCTCGGGATGAGAGCTGGCGCTGACTTCTTCGACTTTCTCTAATTGTCTGTTGAGAGCCTCTTCGTATTCGATGAGGCCCCAATCTTCGAAACTAAGCGTGTGCATCTTTTCCGCGAGTCAGTGGTTTTTGGATGATGTGAATGGCATGACCCAAAGTCGCTTCGGCGGCTTCCATCATTGTCTCTCCCAAAGTTGGATGAGGATGAATGGTCAGAGCCAAATCTTCCAAGCGTGCGCCCATTTCCACCGCCAAAGCGGCTTCGCTGATCAAGTTGGAGGCTTCTGGTCCGACAATGTGAACGCCGAGCAAAATATGGGTCTTCGCATCTGCAATCATTTTCACGAAGCCATCAGTTTCCATCAAAGAAGTCGCACGACCGTTGGCTGCAAATGGGAATTTGCCGATTTTCAAATCGTTGTAACCTTTTGCCCGAGCTTCGGATTCCATCATGCCGGCAGAAGCGATTTCTGGATCGGTGAAGACCACCGCGGGAACTGTTTTCGCATCGTAAACGCGGTTTTTGCCGGCAATGACTTCTGCCACAAGAACGCCTTCGTGGGACGCTTTGTGAGCGAGCATTGGTTGGCAAGCA
>JACCDX010929585.1_pt1 | contig 22083 bp, 19 predicted proteins | sample 7449681 | NCBI WGS metagenome assembly JACCDX01 (sample SAMN15323450, study PRJNA562643) | freshwater metagenome | isolation source: river surface water | place: USA:Blue River Watershed | collected 2017-08-18
CGCCTTGATGTTGGCGGGTGGTGGGGCCCACGCAGCGTTGCCCATTCAGCACTGGACCCAGCCCAGTGGGGCGCGGGTGTATCTTGTTGAGAGCCACGCCATTCCCATGGTGGACATGCAAATTGATCTGGATGCGGGCAGCCGCCGCGACCCTGCACTGAAAGCCGGTCTGGCCTCGGTCATGGTGGGGCAGATCAGCAGTGGGCTGCGTGCTCACCCGAGTGGTCAGGGGCCTTTTGCGCAAGCCTTGGATGAAAACCAAATCGGTGAGGCTTGGGCAGATTTGGGGGCCAGCTTTGGTGCGAGTGCGGGGGCTGACCGCTTGAGCTTTACCTTGCGCAGCCTGAGTTACCCCGACTTGCTGAACAAAGCCATCGATTTGGCAGCCCGACAAATGGCGCACCCCGCGTTTCCAGAAGCCATCTGGCTGCGCGATCGCGAACGCATGAACGCCTCGATCCGCGAGTCCCTGACCCAGCCGGCCACGTTGGCCCAGCACCGCTTTGCTTCAGCGGTCTATGGCGCACATCCTTATGGCTACCGCGTCACGCCCGAAACCTTGGCGCGCATTGGCGTGACCGATCTGCATGCTTTGCATGGGCAATCGCTGCAGGCTTGTCGTGCATCGGTGAGTGTGGTGGGCGCACTCACTCGGGCGCAGACCGATGCCTTGGTCACGCGTTTGTTGGCACAGTGGCCCAAAACGGCTTGTGCGCCGTTGCCCTCGGTGCCCGAAGTTGCCCCTTTGGTCGAAGCCCAAAACGTGAATGTGCCGTTCAATTCTGCGCAGGCCCACGTCCTGATGGGGCAGCCGGGCTACAAGCGCAACGACCCCGACTTTTTCGCCTTGTTGGTAGGCAACCATATTTTGGGGGGTGGCGGGTTTGTGTCACGTCTCACAGAACAAGTGCGTGAAAAACGCGGCCTGAGCTACAGCGTTTACAGCTATTTCGCGCCGGGTTTGCATGCGGGTGCCTTCACGGTTGGTTTGCAAACGCGGCCAGACCAAGCGGCGCAAGCGGTGACGGTGGCCAAAGAAGTGGTGCAAGAATTTGTGCGCAATGGCCCGACAACGGCCGAATTGCAAGCCGCCAAGTCCAACCTGATGGGGGGCTTTGCCTTGCGCATCGACAGCAACCGAAAACTGCTGGACAACGTGGCCAACATGGCCTGGAACCGACTGCCGCTTCAGTATTTGGAGACTTGGACACAGCAAGTTGACCGCGTGAGCCAAGAGGATGTTCGCCGTGCGATGGCTCGGGTCTTGCAACCTGAGCGCATGGTCACCGTGGTGGTGGGTGGCGCGCCCTGAGTTAAGGCCACCTCGGCCTTTACACTTGTGGGCATGCCTTCCAAAACCTCTTCAAGCTCGATGGCCAGCGGCGCTGCCCGCCATGCCGCGGGCAAAAAGCCGAAAACACCAGTTCCCAAAGGACCGTCTTCGCATGAGATCCGCATCATTGGCGGACAGTGGCGACGCACCCGGCTCAAGGTCATCGACAAACCCGGCCTGCGCCCGACGCCTGATCGTGTGCGTGAAACCCTCTTCAACTGGCTCGGGCAAGACCTGAGCGGTTGGCGCTGTGTGGATGCGTTTGCAGGCACCGGCGTGTTGGGTTTGGAGGCGGCTTCGCGCGGGGCAACGCAGGTGCTCATGGTTGAGCAAGATGCCGTGCTGGTGCGTGACTTGCAAGACAACGTGGCGCGCCTGAAAGCCAGCACGGTGACGGTGCAGCGTGGCGATGCGGTGAGTGCACTGGCGCGTTTAGGCGCGGCCAGTGTCGATCTGGTTTTTTTAGACCCCCCTTTTGATGGACCTTGGTTTGAGCCTGCGCTCACAGCTGCCACCCGAGTGGTGCCTGTGGGAGGGTGGGTTTATTTGGAGGCGCCCGTGGCTTGGTCGGCCGACACTTTGGGCCCATTGGGTTTGCAATGTGAGCGGCATCTCAAAGCGGGTGCGGTGCATGCGCATTTGTTGCAACGCACCGCATAATTCACCCACTTCAAACATCGATTTTTCTGACTGCAAGGATGCCCGCCATGAGCCGATCTGCCCCAGCTGCTGTCACCGCTGTTTATTCAGGCACTTTTGACCCGCTCACGCTGGGCCACGAGGACGCTATTCGCCGTGCTGCTCAGATGTTTGACCACGTCATCATTGCGGTGGCACGTGCGCACCACAAAAGCACTTTGTTTTCGCTCGAAGAACGCTTGGCGCTGGCACAAGCCGCATTGGCCGATTGCCCCAACGTCAAAGCCTTGCCTTTTGAGGGTTTGATTGTTGAGTTTGTGCGCGCACAAAACGCGCAGGTGATCGTACGGGGCCTGCGGTCGGTCAGCGACTACGACTACGAGACCCAAATGGCGGGCATGAACCGCCACTTGGCCCCCGAGCTGGACACCGTGTTTTTGCACACCAGCGCCGGCGTGCAGCACATCAGCAGCACGCTGGTGCGTGAAATCGCCAAGCTCGGTGGCGATGTGTCAGGGTTGGTGTCTGCCCCTGTGTTGAATGCTTTGCAAGCCAAAGTCGCGACCAAACACTGAATGGGTTGGATGAGTTGGGTGCGACTTTGAGCTTGAAGCTTCAGAGTTCTGCGCCTTCCACCAAAAAACGCACCCGTTTTTGTCCCTGCCATTCGTCGGCGTCCAGCCGATAGGCCAGTTTCACGCGGCTCGGCAAGGGCTCCGTTCGACCAAACCAAATGCCCTCGACGGCTTGCCCTTGGTGTTTCATTTTCAGTGACAGGTGTTTTTCGCCCACCAGCCGCTGCGATACCACCTCGATTTCTTCGCAGAACACGGGAGGTGCAAAACCTTGGCCCCACACCTCGTGTTGCAACATCTCCACCAAATCCACTCGGCGGTACTCGGCAGGCAACGGCCCATCGGTTTCCAGTCGCCGTTGCAGGGTGGCGGCGTCCAGCCATTCCAGTGCCACTTGGTTGAGTGTTTCTTCAAACAAGTCCAAATGTTCCTCGGCAATGGTGCAGCCGGCAGCCATGGCGTGTCCGCCAAAACGCAGCAACACGCCCGGTGCGCGTTTGGCGACCAAATCGAGCGCGTCGCGCAAATGAAAACCGGCAATCGAGCGGCCTGAACCTTTGAGTTCGTGCTCTTTGCCGGGAGCGCTACTGGCGGCAAAAACAAATGTGGGGCGGTGCAATTTGTCCTTGATGCGCGAGGCCACGATGCCCACCACACCCTCATGAAAATCAGGGTCGAACACGCAAATCGCAGGCGGCGGCTCATCGCCTTCGTCAAACAAAGATTCGGCCATCTCCATCGCCATCTCGCGCATGTCGCCTTCAATGACCCGGCGCTCGCGGTTGATGGCATCGAGCTGTTTGGCCAGTTCGTCAGCGCGGCCTGCGTCGTCGGTCAGCAGGCATTCAATGCCGAGCGTCATGTCGGCCAAACGGCCAGCGGCATTGATGCGCGGGCCCAACGCAAAACCAAAATCAAATGTCGTGGCCTTGGCCGTCTCGCGACCCGCCGCCCGCATCAAGGCGGCCATGCCAGGGGGCATTGCGCCTGCGCGCACGCGGCGCAATCCTTGCGCCACCAAACGGCGGTTGTTGGCATCGAGTTTCACCACATCGGCCACCGTGCCCAAGGCCACCAAGGGCAGCAAGGCATCCAGCCGGGGTTGGTTTTGGGCGTCAAATAACCCGCGTTGGCGCAGTTCGGCACGCAAGGCCAACAGCACATAAAACATCACGCCGACCCCAGCAATCGACTTGCTGACAAAGCCGCATCCCGGTTGGTTGGGGTTGACGATGACCTCGGCTGCCGGTAGCTCTGAGCCGGGCAAATGGTGGTCGGTTACCAGCACTTGCAGCCCCAAGGCCTGCGCCGCTTGCACACCCGCAACGCTGGCAATGCCGTTGTCCACAGTGATCAGCACATCTGCTCCTTGCGCATGCACGCGCTCGGCAATCGGAGGGGTCAGGCCATAACCATCCACCACGCGATCGGGCACCAAATAGCTGACATGTTGGGCGCCCAGCATGCGCAGGCCGCGCACTGCCACGGCGCAGGCGGTGGCGCCATCGCAGTCGTAGTCGGCCACCACGCACAAGCGCTTGTTTTGGGCCATGGCATCGGCCAGCAATTGGGCGGCAGCGCCAGTGCCCAGCATGCCAGTAGGGGGCAGCAACAGGTTCAGGGCATCGTCCAACTCGTCTTTGGACAGTACGCCTCGGGCGGCATAAAGCCGAGCAAGCAGGGGGTGTATGCCTGCTTGTTCCAGCGCCCAGGCACTGCGGGGGGGCACGTCTCGGGTGAGTAAATTCATGGGGTGATCAAGGCTTGCAGTGCCGCTGTGGGTGAGTCTGAGGAAAGCCCATGGCGCACCTGTCGCCATGCGCGTTGGTGCCAGGCCATTGAGGCTGCGGTGTAGGTGTGCGCCGCATGCTCACTGCACAAACTGAGTGTGAGTTGCCCGGTCGTATTGAAGTGTTGCAAAGCATCGGCGATGACCGTGGTATCCAGTGTGTGCCAAGCCTGTTGCCATGCTGGCCAGTCGCCGTGCAGAGCGCTGGCGCGCAGGTTATGAACAACCTTCACGGGTGGGGCGGGCTGAGAGTTAGGGGCTGTGGCTGTGGCTGTGGCTGTGGCTGCAGGCAATGCCCCTGCGCCATGCAGCCAAAAAGAATTGACAGTGTGTTGCCTGCGGGCATCGCGAGCATCGTTCACCGGGTGGTTGTAAAGCAGCATTTGCATTTCGCTTTGCAGCCGTTGCAATGGGCGTGCAGCCGGGTGGTCAGGCAGCCAAGGCTTCACGTTTTGACCCACCACGCGGTCCAACGACGCGGTGGCCAAGTCGGCCAGCATGGCCCCACGAACGTGCCACTGCAAGGGGCTGCGCCATGTGACATGCAGGCCATCTTCTTGCAAAAAGGGTTGCATGGCCTGCAGCAACTGTTGAGACTCTTCGTCACTCAAGTGCAAGTGCGCCGGATCGGCCATCACCACCTGGTCCATGCCCACTTGCCAGTGGCAGGGGGTCATCCAGGCTTGTGGCTCGGCACTGGGGTGGCCTTGCTCTAACTGTTGCCAAGCCGCCCAGGGCAAAGTTGGGGTATCGATTGGCCAGCCCAAGGCTTGGGCATGCAGTCGTTCATGCGGCATCTGCAAGGGTGTCGGTTCAGGGTCTTGCAGCGTTTGCTGGCGCTGCAACTGCGGCAACAGCGCTTGCAAATTGCGCAATTGCAGGCCCTTGAATGCCTCTGAAGCGGGGAGGGCGTGGCTGGCTGCATACGGAATGATCAGGTGCATGGGGGTGGATTGTCGCAGTTGCCCAAGACGCACTGCACAATATGGGTTATGTCCCTGTTTAAAAACATTCCCTATGAGCTGTTGCTCGGCTGGCGCTACACGCGGGCTGGCCGCGCGACCCGCCGCAACGGCTTTATCTCTTTCATTTCGGGCGTGTCGATGCTGGGCATTGGCCTCGGTGTGGCGGCTTTGGTGATTGTGCTGAGCGTCATGAATGGCTTTCAGAAAGAAGTGCGTGACCGCATGTTGGGCGTGGTGTCACACATTGAGGTTTATGCCGCCGATGGCACGGCCGTGGCCGACTTGCCGGCGCTGTTGGCGCGCCTGAAAGCGCACCCACAGGTGGTGGGGGCTGCGCCCTTCATCACAGTCCAAGCGCTGTTGGCCCGCGGTGAGGACATGAAGGGGGTGCTGGTGCGTGGCATCGACCCCGCGCTGGAGCCCGAAGTCAGTGATTTGTCCAGTGAGACACAAGCCGGGGTGCTGAACCGATTGCAAGCGGGTGCATTTGGCTTGGTGTTGGGCCGCGACTTGGCCAACAACTTGGGCGTGCAAAGCGGCGATCCGGTGACCCTGGTTTCGCCTTCGGGGCAAGTGACCCCAGCGGGCATCGTGCCGCGCATGAAACAAATGGAAGTGGTCGGCACTTTTTCGTCGGGCCACTACGAGTACGACTCGGCGCTGGCCCTGATGCATGTGAGCGATACGGCACGCATGTTTCGCCTTGAGGGCCCCAGTGGTGTGCGCCTGAAGCTGCGGGATTTGCACCAAGCGCGTTTGGTGGCGCGAGACCTGCAATTGGACTTGGGTCCGACCTTTTTTGTGCGGGATTGGACGCAGCAAAACAAAACTTGGTTTGCCGCTGTGCAGGTCGAAAAACGCATGATGTTCATCATCTTGACCCTCATCGTGGCCGTGGCCGCCTTCAATTTGGTGAGCACCTTGGTGATGACCGTGACCGACAAGCGGGCCGACATTGCCATCTTGCGCACCCTGGGCGCCAGTCCCCGCAGCATCATGGGCATTTTTGTGGTGCAAGGGGCGACGGTGGGGGTGATCGGCACCTTGAGCGGATTGTTGTTGGGCTTGTTGGTGGCCTTCAACATCGATGTGATCGTGCCCGCGCTGGAAACACTTTTCAACGCCAGCTTTTTGCCGCGCGACATTTATCTGATCAGCCGCATGCCCAGCGAGCCTTTGGCCAGTGACATTGGGCCGGTCGTCATTCTTTCGTTGGTGCTGGCTTTTGTGGCTACGCTGTACCCCAGCTGGCGAGCCAGCCAAGTCAACCCAGCGGAGGCGTTGCGCTATGAATAACCCCATCAACAAAGGCCCGGTGTTGCAAGCCCGCGGCTTGACCAAGCGTTTTCACGAAGGCCGTTTGGATGTGACGGTGTTGCAAGGCGTTGATTTGGCGGTGCAGGCAGGCGAAACGCTGGCCATCGTGGGGGCCTCGGGATCGGGCAAAAGCACCTTGTTGCATGTGCTCGGGGGGCTGGACGCGCCGACCCAGGGCACGGTTCATCTCAATGGCCAATTGTTGTCGGCGTTGAGTCCTGCAGAGCAAGGCCAATGGCGCAACCGCTATTTGGGTTTTGTTTACCAGTTTCACCATTTGTTGCCTGAGTTCAGTGCCTTGGACAACGTGGCCATGCCCTTGTGGATACGCCGGCAAGATCGTGCAGAAGCTGCAGTGGTCGCTGCGCAATGGCTGCAGCGGGTGGGTTTGGCGGATCGCTTGCACCACCGTCCCTCTGAGTTGTCGGGCGGAGAGCGTCAGCGTGTGGCGATGGCGCGCGCTTTGGTGAACGACCCCAGCTGTGTGCTGGCCGACGAGCCGACCGGCAACCTTGATCGTGAAACCGCGGACAGCGTGTTTGCGCTGATGCTGCAATTGGCGCGTGAGCGCGATACGGCGTTTGTGGTGGTCACGCATGACTCTGCGCTGGCGGCGCGCTGCGACCGACAGCTCAACCTCGTCAAAGGTGTGCTGCAAGCATCGGCTTGACTGGGTCAGAAGGCGCGCCAAACCATGTGGACCGATACCCACTGCCACTTGGATGCAGCAGAGTTTGATGCCGACCGCGATGAAGTGCGGGGCCGTGCACGGCAGCTTGGCGTTCACCGCTGCGTGATTCCGGCCGTGCAGGCTTCGCACTGGGACGCCGTGGCGCAGTTGGCCGAGCGGCATGACGACGCCTACGCCTTGGGCATTCACCCCTTGTATGTGCCGCAGGCCCAAGAGCAAGACCTTGAGGCACTCGAGCGTGCTTTGACGGCCCGCCGAGACGACCCGCGGTTGGTGGCGGTGGGCGAAATCGGGCTTGATTTTTTTGTGCCTGCCTTGTGCACACCCGAGATGCGCGAGCGGCAATGGTTTTTTTATACAGCGCAATTGAAGTTGGCCGCAAAGCACCGATTGCCCGTGATATTGCATGTGCGACGCTCCGCCGATGTGTTGCTCAAAGGCTTGCGCCAATGCGCCGTGTCTTCGGGCATTGCCCATGCCTTCAATGGCAGCGCCCAACAAGCGCAAACTTTTATCGATTTGGGTTTCGCGCTGGGCTTTGGTGGCACCCTGACCTTTGAGCGGTCGTTGCAGTTGCGCCGTTTGGCGCAAGAGTTGCCGCTCAGCGCCTTGGTGCTTGAAACCGATGCGCCCGATATCCCACCGCAATGGCTTTACCAAACCGCTGAGCAGCGAGCCGCAGGGGCACTGCAAGGCCGCAACAGCCCAGCAGAGTTGCCACGCATTGCGCAAGCAATGGCCGAGTTGCGGGGCCTCGATTTAACGGTCTTGGCCCACGCCACCACACTGAACGCGCAACGCGTGTTGCCCAAGTTGGCATCTCTGTACCATCACGCCCCATGAGTCGAAAAAAAACCGCTGCTGCCCTCCCAGAATTACCCGAAGTCAACTTCTCAGAAGATGGCGATATCCGTTACCTGCACTTGGGCACCGAGTGGATTCAGGGCTCGATGTTTCTCGACCGGCCCTACGACATTGAGCTCGAATATGTGCAGCGCATGTTCGGCTGGTTGCTGTTTTTTCCTCAGGCCGATGTCAAAGGGGCGCATGCCATGCAATTGGGCTTGGGCGCCGGCACCATCACCAAGTTTTGTTACAAAAAACTCAAGATGACCTGCACCGCGGTGGAGCTCAACCCCGGCGTTTTGCATGCCTGCCGGGGCTGGTTTCGTTTGCCACCTGATGACGCGCGTTTGCGTGTGGTGTTGGCCGATGCCTCGGTTGAAATTCAAAAAGACGAATGGCGCGGCACGGTCGATGCCTTGCAGGTGGATTTGTACGACGAAGAGGCCGCTGCCCCGGTGTTGGACACGCCCGACTTTTACCGCCACTGCCGTGAGCTGTTGACCCAACAAGGCTGCATGACGGTGAACTTGTTTGGCCGTTCGTCCAGCTATGGCGAAAGCGTTGAAAAAATTTGCGCCGCCTTTGGTGAGGATGCTGTCTGGATCTTCAAGCCCACCCGCGAGGGCAACGCCATTGTCTTGGCGCAGCGCACCGCCAGCCGACCTTCGCGAGACGCTTTGATGTCCGCTGCGCTTGCCATCGAAGAGCAATGGGGCCTTCCTGCCCCCAAATGGCTCAAGGTCTTCAAGCCTCTGGTCAAGTAAGTTTTGGGCTCTGACCTCACATACTCCGTCGTCATTAGGGTTAACCATAGGGTTTAACCCCCCTTAACGTAGGTGTAAGCCACATCGCCTGGAAGGAAATGTTCCCGCAGAATCGGCACAACTCAAATCAGAGGAGATATCGCGTGAACATCAAGAGTCAAAAAGACTTTTTTTCCGGTCTGTTCTACACCGTAGCCGGTGCGGCCTTCGCCATTGGCGCAACCAACTATTCCGTTGGCACAGGTGCCCGCATGGGGCCGGGTTACTTCCCTTTGTTGCTGGGCATTTTGTTGGCCGTGATTGGCGCTTTCATCATGTTCAAAGCCTTGACGGTTGAAACGCAAGACGGCGACAAGATCGGGTCTTGGGCTTGGAAGCCCTTGATCTTCATCATCGCGGGCAACCTGTTGTTTGGCATTTTGTTGGCTGGCTTGCCCAGTTTGGGCGTTCCGGCCATGGGCCTGATCGTGGCCATCTATGGCACCACTTTGGTGGTCAGCTTGGCGGGGGACACTTTCAAGCTCAAAGAAGTTTTGGTGCTGGCGACGATTTTGTCGATCGGCAGTTACGGCGCTTTTGTGATGTTGCTCAAGCTGCAGTTCCCAGTCTGGCCTACCTTCATTACCGGTTGAGGAGAAATAATTCATGGAACTGTTTGACAACCTCGCGCTCGGTTTTGGGGTGGCGTTCACCTTTCAAAACCTCATTTATGCGTTCATCGGCTGTTTGCTGGGTACCCTGATCGGTGTCTTGCCTGGCGTGGGCCCTGTGGCCACCATCGCCATGTTGCTGCCTGCGACATATGCCTTGCCTCCTGTGGCGGCGCTCATCATGTTGGCGGGTATTTATTACGGCGCTCAATATGGTGGCTCTACCACGGCCATTTTGGTCAACTTGCCGGGCGAAGCGTCGTCGGTGGTGACCATGATCGACGGCTACCAAATGGCCCGCAAAGGCCGTGCTGGCCCGGCTTTGGCCGCAGCAGGTTTGGGTTCTTTCTTTGCCGGTTGCGTGGGCACCTTGATCTTGGCCGCCTTCGCCGGCCCCTTGACCGAAGTGGCTTTCAAATTTGGCCCTGCCGAATACTTCTCACTCATGGTGTTGGGCTTGATCGGTGCGGTGGTCTTGGCTTCCGGCTCCCTCATCAAAGCGGTTGGCATGATTGTGTTGGGCCTGTTGATGGGCTTGATCGGCACCGACGTGAACTCGGGTGTGGCGCGTTTCAGCTTCGACATTCCTGAATTGACCGATGGCGTGGGCTTCATTGTGATTGCCATGGGTGTGTTCGGTTACGGCGAGATCATCTCCAACTTGTCCAAGCCCGAAGAAGACCGCGAAGTTTTCACGGCCAAAGTGACCGGTCTGATGCCCAATGCCGAAGACTTCAAAAACATGGTGCCTGCTGTGTTGCGCGGCACGGCGCTGGGCTCTGCCTTGGGCATCTTGCCTGGCGGCGGTGCTTTGCTGGCGGCTTTTGCGGCCTACACCATCGAGAAGAAAACCAAAATCCGTCCTGGTGAAGTGCCCTTCGGTCAAGGCAATATCCGCGGTGTGGCGGCGCCTGAGTCGGCCAACAACTCGGCCTCGCAAACCTCGTTCATTCCTTTGCTGACGCTGGGTATTCCGCCCAACGCGGTGATGGCCTTGATGGTGGGCGCGATGACGATCCACAACATCCAACCTGGCCCACAGGTCATGACCAGCAACCCCGAGTTGTTCTGGGGTCTGATTGCCTCGATGTGGATTGGCAACGCCATGCTGATCATCTTGAACCTGCCCTTGATTGGCATCTGGATCAAGTTGCTGTCGGTGCCTTACCGCTGGTTGTTCCCGGCCATTGTGTTGTTCTGCGCCATTGGGGTGTACTCGACCAACAACAACACTTGGGACATCTGGATGGTGGCGATGTTTGGTGTGATCGGTTACATCTTCATCAAGCTCGGCATGGAGCCAGCACCTTTGCTGCTGGGCTTCATTTTGGGCCCGATGATGGAAGAAAACCTGCGCCGCGCCATGCTCTTGTCGCGTGGCGACTGGAGTGTGTTTGTGACCCGTCCTTTGTCGGCCAGCTTGTTGGCGGTGGCTCTGTTGCTGCTGATTGTGGTGGCGCTGCCCTCCATCAAGTCCAAGCGGGAAGAAGCTTTCGTCGAAGATTGATCTTCACAGCTTGACTTGCAGCAACGGCCTCTTCGGAGGCCGTTGTCATTTTGGGCTCGGGTGTTTGGGCCTATACACGTGGTCTTGTCGCGTGGTCATGTCGCGTGGTCATGTGGCGTGGTCATGTGGCGTGGTCTTGTCGCGTGGGTGCAGCAGTTTTCCGAGGGCTCTGAGAAAATAACGTCACATGAAATTTGATCACCACTACCCCTACACCAGCACCCGCTTGCCGCTGTTTGCGCGCAACATCGTGTCCACTTCGCACCCGCTGGCTGCTCAGGCCGGTTTGCGCATGATGCTCAAGGGCGGCAATGCAGTGGATGCCGCGATTGCCGCAGCGGCGGTCATTACCCTCACCGAACCGGTGAGCTGCGGTTTGGGCTCAGATGCCTTTGCCATCGTGTGGGACGGCCAAACCCTGCAAGGCCTGAACGCCTCAGGGCCTGCACCCGCCACTTGGACGCCCGACTACTTTCACCGCAAATACGGCGCTGATGCGCTCAATCCGCCAAAGCGCGGTATGGACTCGGTGACGGTGCCCGGTGCCGTAGCCGGTTGGGTGGCCCTGAGTGAGCGGTTTGGCAAATTGCCTTTTGCCGATTTGCTAGAGCCTGCCATCGATGTGGCCGAGCGCGGTTATTTGGTGCCTGTGGTGGTGCAACAAAAGTGGGCAGCGGCAACGCCCGAATTGCGCTCGCAACCTGGCTTTGCCGAGAACTTTTTGCCGTGGGGTCGTGCCCCTGAAGTGGGTGAATTGTTCCGCTTCAAAAATGCGGCCCGCGGCCTCAGAGCCATTGCGGCCAGCAAAGGGCAGGCCCTTTATGGTGGCGAGATCGCCGAAGCCATTGAGCGCTTTGCCAAAGAGCACGGCGGCAGCATCACCGCCAAAGACTTGGCCAATTACCAACCCGAGTGGGTCAAGCCCATCGCCCAAGATTACCGGGGCTACACCCTGCACGAAATCCCGCCCAACGGGCAAGGCATTGCAGCCCTGATCGCGTTGGGCATTTTGTCTCACTTCGATTTGGCGAGCCACAAGGTGGATGGTGTGGATTCGCAGCATTTGCAAATCGAGGCCATGAAACTCGCCTTTGCCGATGTGTACCGCTATGTGGCCGATCCGCGCTACATGCAAGTCACGCCCGAGCAAATGCTGGACCCGGCCTATTTGGCCAGCCGAGCCAAGCTGATTGACCTGAAGAAGGCACAAGATTTCAAGGCCGGCAACCCGGTCAAGGGCGGCACCATTTACCTCACTGCGGCTGACGAAAACGGCATGATGATCAGCTTCATTCAAAGCAACTTCATGGGTTTTGGTTCGGGCGTGGTGGAGCCCACTTATGGCATCAGTTTGCAAAACCGTGGGCATGGTTTCAGCACCCATCTCCATGCCCCCAACCAGGCCAATTTGGTGGCGCCGGGCAAGCGGCCGTTTCAGACCATCATTCCGGCTTTCCTGACCCGCAACGGGCAACCTGTCATGAGCTATGGCGTGATGGGGGCCAACATGCAACCGCAAGGCCACATGCAAACGCTGGTGCGCATGCTTGACTACCAGCAAAACCCGCAAGCCGCTTGCGACGCGCCTCGCTGGCGCTACAACACGGGTCTGAACATCAACGTCGAAGCCGCGATGAACCCTGACACGGTGCAAGGCCTGGCGGCGCGTGGGCATCAGATGGACATCATCAACGACTCGTACCAAGACTTTGGCGCGGGTCAGTTCATTTGGCGCATGGGCGATCCGGGCGTGGAAGGCTACATGGCTGCCAGCGACCCTCGCCGAGACGGACAAGCGGTGGGCTTTTGATGGGGTTGCCCCGTTTCTCGAACTTGACCACCGGTCTCATCATGGCCATGGCGGGCTCGATTGCATTTAGCGGCAAGGCCATCATCGTCAAGCTGGCTTATCGATACGATGTTGATGCGGTGACCTTGCTGATGTATCGCATGCTATTTGCACTGCCCTTTTTTTTGCTCATGGCCTGGTGGGCAGGCCGTGGCAAGCCCCGCATGGCTGGCCGCGATTGGCTGGGCATCTTGGGGTTGGGTTTCAGTGGTTATTACCTCGCTTCGTTTCTCGACTTTTGGGGCCTTGAGTACATCAGCGCTTCATTGGAGCGACTGATTTTGTACCTCAACCCCACGCTGGTGCTGGTGCTGGGCTGGTTGCTGTATGGCCGCAAGATCAGCTACCGCCAAGGCGTGGGCATGCTCATCAGCTATGCCGGGGTGATGCTGGTGTTTGGACACGAAGCTTCGCTGGATGGCAAAAATGCCGTTTGGGGTGCTTTGTTGGTGTTGGGCAGTGCCATCAGCTACGCGCTGTACCTGAGCTACAGCGGGCAAATGGTGCAGCGCTTGGGTTCATTGCGTTTGGCCGGTTGGGCGACCTCGGTGGCGTGCTTGTTTTGCATTGGCCAATTTTTGTTGTTGCGCCCCCTGAGTGCCGCGCAAGTGGCCGAACCTGTGATTTGGTTGTCGTTGCTCAACGCCACCGCCTGCACGGCCGTGCCGGTGCTTTTGGTGATGATGGCAATTGAACGCATTGGCTCTGGCCTAACGGCACAGACCGGCATGGTGGGCCCCATGGCCACTTTGCTGATGGGCGTGCTCATTTTGGGCGAGCCATTCAATATCTGGATTGTGGGCGGCACCGCGTTGGTGTTGTCGGGTGTTTTTTGGGTCACACGGACCCCCAAAGTTTGAATCATCAAGGAGATCAAAAATGGACTTAGGAATTGCTGGCAAATGGGCGTTGGTGGGCGGCGCAAGTAAAGGCTTGGGCTGGGGCTGCGCCCGCGCCCTGGCGCTGGAAGGCGTGAACGTGGTCATGGTTGCGCGCGGGGCAGAAGTGCTGAACAAAACCGTTGATGACTTGCGCGCAGAGACCGGTGGCCGAGTGCAGCTGATTGCTGTGGCACAAGACATCACCACCGCCGCTGGGCGTGAAGCCATCTGGCATGTGGCTGGCGGACCTGGCAAAAACTACGACATCGTGGTCACCAACGCCGGTGGCCCACCTCCTGGCGACTTCCGTGAGTGGGACCGTGACGCGTGGATCAAAGCCATCGACGGCAATATGCTGACCCCGATTGAGCTGATCAAGGCCACGGTGGACGGCATGGCGGCGCGGGGCTTTGGCCGCATCGTCAACATCACCTCAAGCGCTGTGAAATCACCCATCGATGTGCTGGGCTTGTCGAACGGCGCGCGCAGCGGATTAACAGGTTTTGTGGCGGGCACTTCGCGCAGCAAAATCGCGGCGCAAGGGGTGACCATCAACAACCTGTTGCCCGGCAAATTTGACACCGACCGCATCCGCGCCACACTGCCCGCGATGGCGCAAAAGCAGGGCAAAACAGTCGAAGAAATGCGCGCCATTCAGCAAGCGCAAATTCCGGCAGGACGATACGGCAACGCGCAAGAGTTTGGCGCAATCTGCGCCTTTCTGTGCAGCCAGCATGCGGCTTACATGACAGGCCAGAATGTGTTGGCCGATGGTGGGGCGTATCCCGGAACTTATTGACGCTTGCGGGGCCACTTCGTTGGCCCCGGCTTCACTGCCGCGATGAGACCCAAATCCCGCCAATGATCAAACCAAACGCCAGTGCGTGGTACAGGTGCGGCAACTCACCCAAAAACGCAGCTGAAAAAATGGCTGCAAACAACGGCGTGAGGTTGGCAAAAAAGCCTGCCACGGCCGGCCCCGCTTGTTGCACACCCATGCCCCAGCAGCGGTAGGCCAGCACCGCGGGGCCCACGGCCACAAAGGCCAAGGCGCTGATGAGTGGCCAACCCCAAGTGATGTGTGCGTCGGTCAAGCCCCACTCCATGCCCGCGAACAAGCCCGACCAAGCCAGACCAAAAACCACTTGGGCGAGCAAGAAAGCCGCCCAGTCTTGGCGAATGGCTTCGGGCTCGTCGCGGCGGCTCAGCAACCAGCTGTACCAAGACCAGCAGGCCGTGGCCAGCAAAATGAACAAGTCGCCCGCCACCAAACGCACCGCCATGAGTTGCGCCCAATCGCCGCGCGACAAGACCACCAACACGCCCAAGATGGACAACACGGCACCGTACATTTGTGCGCGTCGAACAGGGGCCTGAAAAAACAAGGCCCCAATCGCCAGCATCCACACCGGGCCGCTGGCGGCGACCAAAGTCACGTTCAGCGGGGTGGATGTTTGGAGCGCCAGGTATTGCAGGGCGTTGTAGCAGCCGACCCCCAGCAAACTCAAAAGCGCAAAACGGCGCCAGTGTTGCCACAGACCGCTGCTGCGACGCAACACCCACGAAGCCAGTGGCAGCAAGATAAACAAGGCCACCCCCCAGCGCAAAAAATTGAGGGTGATCGGGGGTACCAAGTTGTTGACCAAGCGGCCTACCACCGCGTTGCCGGCCCAAAGCAGTGGCGGAACCGTCAGTAAGAGGGCGGACAAAGGGGTGATTTTTTGCGACATGCAGGAAATGTAGCGGCACTCGGGTTTTCCCGCTGTCGCCGAACTGTCCCTGACCCATGCTCAGGCAATCCATTTCGTGGCAAAGTCACGCATCGTTTGAGTTCACCCTTTCAGGAGATTGCTATGAGCCTTGCTGTCCAGATAGACCAAAACGGCGGCCCCGAAGTTATGAAGTTGGTCGATGTGACCGTGGGCGAGCCCGGCCCCGGTGAGATCCGTATTCGACACAAGGCCATCGGCCTGAACTTCATTGACGTTTACCAGCGTGCCGGTTTGTACCCTCTGCCTATGCCCTTGAAGCTGGGCATGGAGGCATCTGGCGTGGTGGAAGCCGTGGGCGAGGGCGTGACGCACCTGAAGGTGGGTGACCGCGCCGCATACGCCAGCCAACCGCCCGGCAGCTATTGCGAAGTGCGCGTGATGCCCGCCAAGTGCGTGTGCAAACTGCCCGACGCCATTTCGTTTGAGACGGGTGCGGCCATGATGCTCAAAGGGCTCACGGTGCAGTATTTGCTCAAGCGCACTTTGCCGCAAGGCGGCTTGAAAGCAGGAGACTTTGTGCTGTTCCATGCCGCCGCAGGGGGCGTGGGCTTGATCGCTTGCCAGTGGGCCAAGGCTTTGGGCCTGCGTTTGATTGGCACCGCGGGCAGCGATGCCAAGTGCGCCTTGGCCTTGGCCAACGGCGCCGAGTTTTGCGTGAACTATGCCACCGACGACTTCCAGGCCAAGGTGAAAGAGATCACCGGCGGTCAAGGCGTGAAGGTGGTTTACGACTCGGTGGGCAAAGACACTTGGGACAAATCCTTGGATTGCTTGTCACCGTTCGGATTGATGGCCAGCTTTGGTAACGCATCGGGTGCCGTAGCGCCGTTTGCGCCCGGCATCCTTGGCCCCAAGGGTTCGATCTATGTGACGCGTCAGACCTTGTTCAGCCACATCACCACGCGTGAAAGCACGCAGGAGATGGCCGATGATTTGTTCGCGGCCGTGACCAGTGGCAAGGTCAAGATCCACATTGACCAGACTTTTCCGCTGGCCAACATCCAAGATGCACACATTGCCCTAGAGGCCCGCAAAACCACCGGTTGCACCATCATCACGCTGTGATGGCCCCGGCTACAAAAAAGCCCGCTTCGGCGGGCTTTTTTTATCTTATCGGCCGCGTCTGACGCGCAAAATTTCATCCAAGATCAACAGGGCCGCCCCCACACTGATGGCACTGTCGGCCACATTGAAGGCTGGAAAATGCCAGCGGCCCCAGTAAAAGTCCAAGAAGTCGACCACATAGCCGTGCATCAAGCGGTCGACCACATTGCCAATCGCTCCACCCAAGATGAGGGCAATGGCCAGGCTGAACAACTTTTGGCCCGCATGCGAATACAGCATCCCCAACATGCAGACCGCTGCCACGCCGCCAATGCCCGTGAAGAACCAGCGCTGCCAGCCGCCGGCATCGGCCAAAAACGAGAATGCCGCGCCGTGGTTGTGCACCCGCACCAAGTTAAAAAACGAGGTGATGGGTGTGCTGTCGCCCAGCTGAAACGCGCCGAGCACCAACACTTTGGTGAATTGGTCGAGCAGAAAAATCAGCAGGGCAATGCCCAGCCACAGCGTCATGCTGTGGCTGCTGCCCGTTGGGCCTTTGCCGAATTTTTTGGAGCTGGCCATGGACTTGCCTGAAGGTTGAAAAACGTGGGGGACGATCAAGCAATTTGGCGGGTTTCGCCTGCGCCATGCAAGTTGCTCACGCAGCGGCCGCAAATGGTGGGGTGAGCTGCGTCATGGCCCACATCGTCGGCATAGTGCCAGCAGCGTTCGCATTTGGCGGCTTGGCTGGGCGTGACTTGCACCGCCAATGCCTCACCCAGCGCCAGAGTCACTTTGGAGGTGATGAAGACAAATTTGATGTCGGCGCCCAAGCTGCTCAAAAGCGCGTGGTCTGCCGCTGGCGCTTGCAGATGGATCTCCGCTTGCAATGAAGCCCCGACTTGGCCTGCTGCACGCAGGTTTTCGATGTCTTTGTTCACCAAATCGCGAATCTCGCGAATGCGGCCCCACTTGGCCAACAGCACCGTGTCGGCTTGACCAAAATCGCCGAAGGTTTCCATGAAGATGGACTCAGAGTTGCCAAACGTGCCCCATGCTTCTTCGGCGGTGAACGACAAGAAAGGCGCCATCCAGCGCAGCATGCCGTGGGTGATGCGGTACAGCGCAGTTTGCGCACTGCGCCTTGCCAATGATTTGGGCGCGGTGGTGTAGAGGCGGTCTTTCAGCACATCCAAATAAAACGCGCCCAAATCTTCTGAGCAATAGATTTGCAGTTTAGAGACCACGGGGTGGAATTCATACGCGTCAAAGTGGCTGCGAATGTCGGCTTGCAACTCGGCGGCGCGGGCCAGCGCAAAGCGGTCGATCTCCAGCAATTGGTGGTCGGGCACGCTGTCGGTGGCGGGGTTGAAATCGCTCACGTTGGCCAACAAAAAGCGCAAGGTGTTGCGAATGCGGCGATAGGCATCCACCACACGGGCCAAGATTTTGTCGTCGATGTTCAGGTCGCCCGAGTAATCGGTGCTGGCCACCCAGAGGCGAACAATTTCAGCGCCCATTTTGGCGTTGATGGTTTGTGGCTCCACGGTGTTGCCCAGCGACTTGCTCATCTTGCGGCCTTGGCCGTCGGTGGCAAAGCCGTGGGTCAGCAGGCCTCGGTAGGGCGCACGGTCATACAAAGCGCAGCCCAGCAACAACGAGCTGTGGAACCAGCCGCGGTGTTGGTCATGGCCTTCCAAGTACAGATCGGCCTCAGGGCCTTGGCCGTGGAAGGGCGGCACACCATAGGCGTCTTTGTGGCTGCCACGCAGCACGTGCTGGAAGGTGCTGCCTGAGTCAAACCAGACTTCCAAAATATCGGTGCTCTTGGTGTAGTGCGGGGCATCTGTTGCGCCCAACATTTGCTCGGCGGTGACTCGGCTCCAGGCTTCAATGCCACCTTGTTCAACGATGTCGGCGGCTTGGTCCAAGATTTCCATGGTGCGTGGGTGCAACTCACCACTGTCTTTGTGCAAGAAAAATGGCACAGGAACGCCCCAAGAACGTTGGCGAGAAATGCACCAGTCAGGGCGGTTGGCGATCATGTCGCGCAGACGTGTTTTGCCGTTTTCAGGATAGAACTGGGTTTGCTCAATCGCATCCAGCGCCAGTTGGCGCAGGGTTTTGGGCGCTTTGTCTTTGGTGAAAACGCCAACGCCGTCGTCCATGCGCACAAACCACTGGGCCGCAGCGCGGTAAATCACGGGGGTTTTGTGGCGCCAGCAATGCGGGTAGCTGTGGGTGATTTCCACGGTGGACATCAAGCGGTCGCTCTGGCTCAGCACTTCGATCACGCGGGCACAGGCTTTCCAAATGTGTTGGCCGCCAAAGAAAGGCAACTCAGCGGCATACACCCCGTTGCCCTGCACAGGGTTCAAGATGTCGTCGTATTTCAGGCCGTTGGCGATGCATGAGTTGAAGTCATCCACACCGTAGGCGGGTGCCGAGTGCACGATGCCGGTGCCGTCGGTGGCCGTCACATAGTCGGCCAAATACAACGGCGAGGGGCGGCGGTAGCTGTAGGGGCCACCTTCTTCGGCGCTGACGGTGTCATACAGCGGGTGACGGAACACCAGCCCACGCAGTTTTTCGCCCACGGCGGTGGCAATCACTTGGCCTTGCAGTTGGTAGCGCTCGAGGCATTTCTCGACCAAGCTGGCGGCCAACAGCAACACGCCACGCGGGGTGTCGACCAAGGCATATTCCAGTTCGGGGTGCGCGTTCAGGGCTTGGTTCGCTGGGATGGTCCAGGCGGTGGTGGTCCAGATCACGGCAAAGGCTTTTTTGCCGCCATCGCCGGGCAATTGCTTCAGGCCAAAGGCGGCAGCCAGTGCCGCGGCGTTGTCGGCTTCAAAGGCCACATCCAAGGTGTCGCTCTTTTTGTCGGCGTATTCGATCTCGAATTCGGCCAACGAAGAGCCGCAGTCAAAGCACCAATAAACGGGCTTGAGGCCGCGGTAAACAAAGCCGCGTTCAATCACGCGTTTGAAGGCACGAATCTCGCCCGCCTCGTTGGCAAAGTCCATCGTGCGGTAAGGGCGCTCCCAATCGCCCAACACGCCCAGGCGCTTGAAGTCTTCGCGTTGCTGGTTGATTTGCTCGGTGGCAAATGCCCGGCTCTTGGCTTGCATGTCATCGCGGCTCAGGTTGCGGCCATGCAGTTTTTCAATCGCGTTTTCGATAGGCAAACCGTGGCAGTCCCAGCCTGGGATGTATTGCGCGTCAAAACCAGCCAATTGCTTGGACTTGACGATCATGTCTTTCAGCACTTTGTTCAGTGCATGACCAATGTGCAATTTGCCATTGGCATAGGGCGGGCCGTCGTGCAACACAAACAAGGGCGCACCTTGACGAGCAGCGCGCAGTTTTTTGTACAAGCCGCCTTCATTCCAGCCGTTCACCCAACCGGGTTCGCGTTTGGGCAGGTCGCCGCGCATCGGAAAAGGGGTGTCGGGCAGGTTCAGGGTGGCCCGGTAATCGGCGCTGGGGGCGTTGCTGTTGGGGGTGCTTGTGTCTGACATGAGAGGAATCCGAGGGTGCGGCCTATAAACCGCAAGGAGCAAAAAGAAGGGCCATCAAACTGAGCCCGGCAGAGGGTGCAAGCCCAAGGCCTGCACCGGGACGGGTCAGCGTCAAATTCGGTCGCGGGTGGTTTGGCGGCTGGTTTCGCCATGGCGCGAGGCAAACCACGCCTGCGCGTCATCGCAGTCTTTGGCAATGCCCTTTGTCAGGGCGTCCAGACCGTCGTATTTGAGCTCGTCGTGTAGTTTGTGCAGCAGATCCACGCCGATGATTTTACCGTAGCCCCCTTCGGCCCCCAGATGGGCGGGCCAGTCAAAGACATGGGTTTCCAGCAGCACCCGGCCGCCATTGACATCGTTTGGATCAAGCGAGGGCCGTATGCCCAAATTGGCGACCCCTCGCAGTGGATGATCGGCAAGGCCATGCACCTGCACCACAAAGATGCCACTGGCCGCGGGCTTCCAGTGCGAAAAGCGCAGATTGAGGGTGCGGAACCCGTCGCCAGCGCCGGCTTGGCTGGCTGACAATTCGCGCCCCAGCTTGCGCCCATGCACCACATGGCCGCTGATGCTGTAAGGCCGCCCCAGCAAGGCTTGCACATCTTGCATGCGGCCTTGGCCAAGCGCATCACGCACGGCTGAGCTGGACACACGCAGGCCATGCACTTCGTAGCTGTTCATGCGGGCCACATCGAAACCCAGCCGTTCACCCGCTGCATCGAGCATGGCGTAGTCGCCGGCGCGCTGAGCGCCAAAGCGAAAATCGTCACCCACCTGCACATAGCGCACGCCCAAGCCCTGCATCAGCACTTGTTGGATGAAGTCGTCGGGCGACTGGCTGGCCAGTTGGGCGTTGAACGGCAACACCACCACTTGGTCGACACCGCAGCGTTGCAGCTCCTGCAGTTTGTCGCGCAATGTGGCGATGCGCGCTGGGGCAAGGGCGGGTTTGTTCAGCGCTTTGGCAAAGTAGTCTCTCGGGTGCGGCTCAAAGGTGAGCACGCAACTGGGCACGCCACGGTAAGCGGCTTCGCTGCGCAGCAACGCCAGCATGGCCTGGTGCCCCCGGTGCACACCGTCAAAGTTGCCGATGGTCAAGGCGCAGGCGGGGGCCAGGTCGGGGTGATGGAAGCCGCGAAAAACCTTCATGTCGCTCGGGGGTGTTGCCCGCGAGGCGGGCCAAGTGCCAGCCTTCACGGGGTTGTCAAAGTTAGAGGTTATATTGTGACTGAGCCCGATCCTGCAATCCGTGGCCTGTGGTGACCTTGATGGACCCCGCAGACCTCGCGATGGGACAGGATCGCGACGGAACTTTTCGTGTCAGTGGTCTTGGTACTGTTGGATGGAGGCGTCTGTGAAGGTTTTGAAACTCTCGGCCCAAGGGCTGCCGCAATCGTGGATCACCCTAGAGCAGGCGGTCACTCACTATGCAGCTGACGAAGTGCGTTGGGAAGCGGGGCAGCAAGTGGCCGTTTTTCATGGTGGGCATAACGCGCTCACAGGGCAGCAATCCATCATCACGGTGAACAGCATCATTGGCACGCAAGGCGTGCCGCGCATCAATCCCTTTGACTTGCGCTCGGGCCTGACCAACCCCAAACTCTTTGCACGCGACCGCAATGTGTGTGCCTATTGCGGCGGCCATTTCCACGAATCGGTGTTGACTCGGGAGCACATTGTCCCGGTGTCGCAAAACGGTCCAGACCACTGGATGAATGTGGTCACCGCTTGCCGTTCTTGCAACCACCGCAAAAGCAGCCGAACCCCTGAACAAGCCCACATGCCCCTGCTTTATGCGCCGTATGTGCCCAGTTTGTGGGAAGACTTTATTTTGCGAAACCGCCGCATTTTGTCGGACCAAATGGCCTTTCTCATGGCCCATGTGCCTAAAAATTCACGCCTCATGGTGTGACTTTTAGGGGCGCTTTGTCGCGCCTGCA
>JACCDX011779969.1_pt1 | contig 22083 bp, 16 predicted proteins | sample 7449681 | NCBI WGS metagenome assembly JACCDX01 (sample SAMN15323450, study PRJNA562643) | freshwater metagenome | isolation source: river surface water | place: USA:Blue River Watershed | collected 2017-08-18
GAGCCGTAGGACCAGATCTCGCGCGTCTCGGGGTAGTGGACGATGTACTTGGTCTTGTTGCAGGGCCAGGCGGTCTGGTCCTTCTCGCCGGCGGCCAGCGGCGCGCCCACGGTGTGCACGCAGGGCACGAACTCGCCGTCCACGCCCAGCACGTCGTACACGGCCTTGCCCATGCGGGTCATCATCTTCATGTTGACCGCGACATAGGCGCTGTCGGAGAGCTCCACGCCGATGTGGGCGATGGGCGAGCCCAGGGGGCCCATGGAGAAGGGCACCACGTACATGGTGCGGCCGCGCATGCAGCCGTCGAACAGGGGCTGCAGGGTGGCGCGCATCTCGGCGGGGGCCATCCAGTTGTTGGTCGGGCCGGCGTCTTCCTTCTTCTCGGAGCAGATGAAGGTGCGGTCTTCCACGCGGGCGACGTCGGACGGGTCGGAGCAGGCCAGGTAGGAGTTGGCGCGCTTGGCGGGGTTCAGGCGCTTGAAGGTGCCGGCGTCCACCAGCTGCTGGCAGAGCTGGTCGTATTCGGCCTCGCTGCCGTCGCACCAGTGGATGGCGTCGGGCTTGCACAGCGCGGCCATGTCGGCCACCCAGGCGACCAGCTTGGCGTTGCGCACCCAGCTGGGGGCGTTGAGGGACAGGCCCTGCATCGCGGGAGAGTTCATGAAAAAAGCTCCTGAAGTTGAAACCGTATTTCCGAAGCGGACGCGTGCGGCGATCGCTTGGGAAATCCGGCGGCGCCCGAGCCTGCGCAAGGGCTGGGCGCAGCGGAATTGTAGGGAGCGGCCCCGCTGACAGACCTCCGTTACAGGCCGATTACATGCAAAACTTGCATGACTTTATGCGTGCCTGCGGCCTGGGGGCGACAGAGGAATCCTTTTGAATTCGTTTGGGGCCGTGCGCGGGGCCTCAAAAGCAAACGGCCCGTGACCGGGGCATCGGTCGCGGGCCGCAGGAGGCCGCCGCTCGGGCGCCTCAGGGGGCAGTGGCCAGGCCGGCCGCCGCCGGGGTCTGGCCGGTCAGGCCATCGAGATGGCGATGAAGGCCAGCAGGAACATCAGCACGCCGCCGGCCAGGGGCAGGACGACCGGGATGCTGTGGACGACGCCTTCCACCGGGTCGTGGGCTTCGGTGGTGTCGTGGGTGTTCGTGGGGCTGGACATGGCAGGTACCTCGGGTGTCTGTGTCGAGAAGTGCGCCGATTTTAGCCGTCCCCCCGCGCCGCCCGGCCAGCATCGGCCTGCGCGGGCCGGGGATTTTGCGCGGATGGGGGTTCCCGCGGGGGCGCGCCCACGCTATCGTGCGCTGCATCCGCCAGCAGGAAGCACGATGCCCAGGCGTTCGCCCGATCCGCAGTTGCTGCCCTCACCAGGTCTCCGGGACGCGCCGGTGCTGGACCTGATGTGCTCGCATTTCGTGCTCACGCTGGCCGCGCGCCAGGGCGGGCGCTTCAACCTCCGGCGCGACCTCAACGGACTGCTGGCGCTGGCCGGGCGGCACCTGGTCTGGCCGCGTCCGGTGCTGGCCCGGTTGCGCGACTTCCTGGCCCGCCGCTGTCAGGGCAACGAGTTCTGGCGCGGCCATGAGCCGCTGGACGAGCGCGAATTCCTCGATCGCCACGGCACCTGGCGTGGGCCCTACGAGGAGGCCACGCTGTTCTTCTACCTCGACGAGTACGCCAAGGACCAGCCCAAGGACCTGCTGTCCGTGCTCGCGGCCACGGGCGACTGGCTGGCCCAGGCGCTCAAGAAGCACTCGACCCTGGTCGAGAAGAACATCGACGCGCTGGCCCGCCTGCTGCAGCTCAATCGCGCCGAGCGCGCCCTGCTGCTGTACGGGACGCTGGCCCGCTACCAGCGCGACCTGCGCAGCCTGCTGGTCGAGTTCAAGGTGAACAACGCCCCCGAGGCCTATGCCGCCATCGCCGGCATCGCCAACGTGCCGGCGGCCGAGATCGGCGAGGCGCTGCGCGCCGGCTCGCGGCTCGAGCGCATCGGCCTGGTCGACAACCTGATCTCCGAGCACAACATCACCGACCTTGCCGACCTGATGAAGGTCAGCGAGAAGCTGCCGCCGGTGCTGATGCGCGAGTACCGTGACCAGGCCGAGCTGATGGCAGTCTTCACCCGGCCGGCGCCCAAGAGCGGGCTGTGCCTGTCCGACTTCGACTTCGTCGGCGAGGAGGCGCGCATGCTCTGCGCGCTGCTTCGTAATGCGGTCGCGCGCAAGGAGCCGGGGGTGAACGTGCTGCTGTACGGCCCGCCCGGCACCGGCAAGACCGAGCTCGCCAAGGTCGCGGCCCAGGCCGCGGGCCTGGAGCTGTTCGAGGTGGAGTACGCCGACCGCGACGGCCACTCGCTCTCGGGCCGCGACCGCTACCGCTCGATGCAGATCGCGCAGGTCTTCCTCAAGGGCAGCGCGCAGGCGGCGCTGCTGTTCGACGAAGTGGAGGATGTGTTCCCGCCGATCAGCCCCGAGGCGGCGCAGTTCATGGCCCGGGCCGAGCAGGTGGGCGGCGTGCACGCGGGCAGCGTCAGCGGCAAGGCCTGGGTCAACCAGATCCTCGAGACCAATAGCGTGCCCACGATCTGGGTGACCAACCGCATCGAGCAGATCGACCCCGCGTTCCGCCGCCGTTTCGCCTACCACCTCGAGCTCAAGTCGCCCCCGCCCGGCGCACGCGAGCAGCTGGTGCGGCGCTCGCTGGACGGCGTGCCGGTCTCCGAGGCCCTGGTGGCACGCCTGACCCAGCGCCGCGCGCTCACCCCGGCGCAGATCCGCACCGCGGTGCGCTTCGCGGCGCTGGCGCAGGAGGAGGGGACGGAGGCCGAGGTGCTGATCGAGCGGCAGCTGCGCAACGCCGACCAGGCCCTCGGGCAGGTGGGGGGCAGCCACGTGCCGCCGGCGCAGGTGACCCGCTACGACCTCGACATGCTGCATGTGGAGTCGCGCTTTCCGGTGCCGCGCATCGTGGAGGCCCTGCGCGCGCGCGGGCACGGCACGCTGTGCTTCCACGGCCCGCCGGGCACCGGCAAGACGGCGCTGGCGCACCACATCGCGCGGCACCTGGACCGCCCGCTCATGATCCGGCAGGCCAGCGACCTCATGAGCAAGTTCGTCGGCGAGACCGAGCAGCGCATGGCGGCGATGTTCCGCGAGGCCGAGGGCGAGCAGGCGGTGCTGCTGCTCGACGAGGCGGACAGCTTCCTGCAGGACCGCCGCGGCGCGCAGCGCACCTACGAGGTCACCGAGGTCAACGAGATGCTGCAGCAGATGGAGCGCTTTGCCGGCGTCTTCATCTGCACCACCAACCTGATGGACCGCATCGACCAGGCGGCACTGCGGCGCTTCACCTTCAAGATCCGCTTCCGGCCGCTGACGTCCGAGCAGCGCGAGCGGATGTTCATCACCGAGGCCCTGGAAGGTGACGCCGGCCGCCTGGAGGCGCCGCAACGCGAGCGCCTGCGCCTGCTGGAGCAGCTGTGCCCGGGTGACTTTGCAGCGGTCAAGCGGCAGGCCGAGATCCTGGGCGAGGCGCTGTCACCGCTCGAGTTTCTCGAGCAGCTCGAGGCCGAGCACCGGATCAAGCCGGAGGTGCGCGAGGCGCGGTCGATCGGCTTTACGGGCTGAGGCGACGCCAGGGTCCAGCCGCATGGCAGACGCCACGCCTGTGGCCTTGCGTTCTGCGTGCCGGTCAGCGCGGCGCGTGCAGCGCCTGCAGGAAGTCCGCCAGCACCTGCGTCGCCGGCCGCAGCCCTTGCTGCGGCAGCAGCACGCCAATCGGGTCGAAGGGCAGGCGCTCGGGCAGGCGCAGGCTCACGATCTGCCCGGCATCGAGCTGAGGGCGTACCGAGCCTGCGGGCACCAGGGCCAGCGCGGGCTGGTCTCGCAGCAGCGCGGTGGTGAGCGCAGGGTTGCGCGTGACCACCTGGCCGCTCGGCGGCGGCGGGTCGAACTGGGCCTCGCACAGCGCATCGAAGCGGCTGCGCGCCAGGCTGCCCACCGGCGCAGGCAGCCAGGTCTGGCGGGCCAGGTCGGCCCACTGCAGCTTGCGCTTGCGGGTCAGCGGGTGGCCGGGCGCGCAGATCACGATGAACTCGTCCTCCACCAGCGCGGTGAAGCCCCAGCCCTGGGGCGTGACGGCGGGCTGCCGGCAGGCGACCATGTCGACCTCGCCGCGCGAGACACCGGCCAGCAGGCCGTCGATCTCGGCCTCGCGCAGCTGCACCTGGATGGCGGGGTGGCGGCGCTGGAAGGCCGGCAAGGCGGTCACCAGCAGGCCCAGCACCGCCGCCGAAGACGCCCCCAGCCGCACCAGGCCTGCGCCGCCGCTGTGACGCGCGGCCACCGCCTCGGCGCCGGCCTGCAGCCCCTGCAGCAGCTGCTGCGCCACTGGCAGCAGGTCCTCGCAGGCCGGCGTCGGCCGGACGCCCCGCGCATGGCGCTGGAACAGCGTGATCTCGAGCAGGCCCTCGAGGTCGGCCAGCAGGTGCGTGACGGCAGGCTGGGTGATGCCGATTGCGGCCGCCGTGCGCTGCAGGCTGCCCAGCTCGCACAGGCGCACCAGCGCCTGCAGGTGCCGGAAACGTGCGCGGGCCAGCAGCCTGTTGGCGAGCACGGTGGCGGACACGGGGGGTGCAGCGCGGGCCATCTATTAACAACAGTTATAGGTCGGGCTCCGATTCTATGGGGGGGCTGGCGCCTCGCTGCCCACAATCACCGCCATCGACAACGACGACGGAGACACGCCATGCGCAACGACCTGCCCCTGCAACGACGCCACCTGCTGGCCCTGGCAGCTTCTGCCGCCGCCGGCGGTACGGGACTGCTCCCCCTGGCCGCCCAGGCCCAGGCCTATCCGAACCGCCCGGTGAAGATCCTGGTCGGCGCAGTGCCCGGCGGCCCGTCCGACTTCATCGCCCGCATGTTTGCCGAAGCCGTCAACGCCAACGGCCTGGCCGGCAGCTTCGTCGTCGACAACCGCCCGGGCGCCAGCAGCATGCTGGCCACCGAGGCCGCCTTCAAGTCCGCCGGCGACGGCTACACCCTGCTGTCCTCCGGCCCGGGGCCGATCGCGGTGCAGCCCCACCTGCAGGCCAGGCTCAATTACGACCCGGCCGGCCTGGTGCCCATCGCCATGCCCGGCGCCGGCGCCTTCGTGCTGGTGGCCCACCCTTCAGTCCCCGCCAACAACGTCCGCGAGCTGCTGGCCCTGGCCAAGGCCAAGCCGGGCGACCTGACCTATGGCTCCGGAGGCAACGGCTCCTCGGGCCACCTGTGCACCGAGCTGTTCACCTCCATGGGCGGCGGCAAGATGACGCATGTCCCCTACAAGGGCGACGGCCAGGCCATGACCGACCTGCTCGGTGGCCAGATCCAGGTGATGTTCACCGCGCCCAACGTCGCCATGGCGCATGTGAAGGCCGGCAGGCTCAAGCTGCTGGCCGTGACCACCTCCACCCGCGTGCCCAGCCTGCCCGACACGCCGACGGTCGCCGAGTCCGGCCTGCCCGGCTTCGAGTACCTGGGCTGGATCATCATGTTTGCGCCCCCGGGCACCCCCAAGCCGGTGGTCGACGCGCTCGCCGCCGCCTGGGCCAGGGCCCGCCGCACGCCGGCGGTGCAGGGCAAGCTGCAGGAGCTGGCGATGGCCGCGCCCGAGGCGCTTGCCAGCGCCGATGGCGTCGCCCTGGCCGCCTTCGTGCGCAGGGAGAGCGAGCGCCTGGGAAAGGTGATCCGCGACGCCGGCATCAAGGCCGACCAGTAAGGACCTGGAGCAATGAGCGCTGCCCTGGCCCCCGTGCCTTTCCAGGACCTGGAGCCCCAGGCCTTCCGCCTGCCCAATGGCGTCGAGCTCCATGGCGTGTTCGGCGGCGAGGGCCGGCGCCTGGTCTTCATCCACGGGGCCATGGGCGACTGGCGCTCATGGGAGCCGCAGTGGGATGCCTTCAGCGCGCACTACGAGTGCTGCTCGTACAGCCGCCGCTACAGCTTCCCCAACCGCAACGACATGCCCTCGCCGCACCACTCGGCGATCGACGAGGCCGAGGACCTGGGGCTGCTGCTGGACGCGCTGGGCTGGGACCGGGTGATCCTGGTGGGCAGCTCCTATGGCGGCTTCACCGCGCTGGCGCTGGCGCTGGCCGACCCCGAGCGGGTCGAGGCCGTGGTGGCGGTCGAGCCGCCCATGATGCGCTACGCCCATCTCACCGAGGCGGGCCGGCAGGTGGCCGAGGCCTTCCGCACCAGCACCATCGAGCCCGCCAACGCGGCCTTCCGCCGCGGCGACGACGAACTGGCCTCGCAGATCATGACCGGCGGCATCAACGGCGCCGCCTCGCCCAACAACGGCGGCGAGGCCATGCGCCGGCGGATGCAGAACATGCGGGCGATGAAGATGCTGGCGCTGTCCACCGACGAATTCCCCTGGATCGAGCCCGAGCGCCTGGCGGCCCTGCCGATGCCGGTGATGCTGATGTCCGGCGCCGACACGCCGCCGGTGCACCGGGCCATCTTCGACAACTTCGCCCCGTCCATGCCCCAGGCCGAGGTGATTCGGGTGGCGGGCGCCGGCCACGGCGTGAGCCGTGACCAGCCCGAGTTCTTCAACACGCGGGTACTGGACTTCCTGCAACGGCGCGTGGGCTGAGGCCGGCGCAGGCCCGGGCGCATGCCCTCGCTGCCATCGCACCGCTTCGCGGGCTTGGCCATCGGGTCCGTGCCGTCCCCGGCGCCTTCCTGCCATTGACCCAGGTCAATCGCCACCGCGCGCGCCTTGTCGTATCCTGAACGGCGTCATCGTGCCCATGGCGGGCATTTTTCAGACGGGAGCCGACATGACCACTTCTTCTTCCGCTTCACGTGACAAGCTGATGGCCGACCTGCGGGTCGTCATCGAGGACGCCGAGGAGCTCCTCAAGGTCACCGCGGGCGAGGCCGGCGACAAGGTCGCTGACCTGCGCCAGCGCATCCAGGACCGCATGGCCCAGGCCAAGGACGAACTCGCCCACCTGCAGTCCGCCGCCTTCGACCAGGCGCGGGATGCGGCGCGCGCCACCGACCACTTCGTCCATGACCGTCCCTGGACGGCGGTGGGCATCGCGGCCGGCATCGGCCTGATCGCGGGCCTGTTGATCGGACGCCGATGAGCGAGCGCGGCGGCCCGTCCGACGCACGTCCCGAGGCCGGCCTGCTCGCGTCGCTGCGCGGGCTGCTGGTCACCGGCCTGGACATCGCGCAGGCCCGGCTGGCCCTCCTGGGCAACGAGCTCGAGGAGCAGAAGGTCCGCATCGTCGAGGGCCTGGTGCTGGCAGTCGCCGGCCTCTTCGTGCTGGGCGTGGGCGTGGCCCTGTTCTGCGGCCTGGTGCTGCTGCTGTTCTGGGAGGGCTACCGTCTGCCCGCGCTGGCGCTGCTCACGCTCGCCTTCCTCGGGGGCGGCGGCTGGCTGCTCACGCTGGCCCGCCGGCGCTTGCGCTCCGAGGGTGGCCCTTTCCGCGCCAGCCTGGACGAGTTGCGCCAGGACCGCGCCGCGCTGGAGCCGCGCGACGCGCCGGGCACCAGTCAGGGGCCGGCCGCATGAACCGCTCGCTCGACGACATCCTGCGTGAGCGGCGCCGCCTGCAATCCCGCGGGCGCGTGCTGCGGGCGCGCTTCGCCGGCCATGCGCTCGAACTCCAGCGGCCGCTGGCCCTGGTGGATCGCGTGCAGTCCGAGGTGCGCAAGGTCATGGCGCGGCCCGCGTGGAGTGCAGGCCTGGCCGTCACCGCCCTGGGGGCACTGGTGGCCCTGGGGCCGCGACGCGCCTTCGCCTGGGGCGCCAAGGGCTGGGCCGCGTGGCGGCTGTGGCGCAACCTGTCCGGCCAGGGGCCGCGCTAGCGTCTCAGGCGACTGCGCCTGCCGATCGCAGCCGGCTGATCTCGTCGGCATCCAGCCCCAGCCCCGCCAGCAGGTCGTCGGTGTCCTGGCCCTGCTCGGGCGGATGCAGGCGCACGCCCAGGCGCTCGCCGCCCAGGGTCAGGGGCAGCAGCGCGGCGCGGGCGGTCTGCCCGGCGCGCGGGCCGTCGGTCAGGCGGACTTCGGCCAGGCCGCCGGTGGCCTGCAGGTGCGGGTCATCGAACAGCTCCTCGGGCTTGGCGATCGGCGCATAGGGCAGGCCCGCGCCCTCGAAGCGCTCGGCCAGCTCGCGCGCGCTGAAGGCCGCCATGCGCTCGCGAAGCACCGGGATCAGCGTGGGCCGGTGCTGCACCCGCAGGTTGTTGCCGGCGTAGCGCGGGTCCGCGTGCAGGTCGTCGAAGCCGAAGAGGCGGCAGTAGGTGTCCCACTGGCCGTCGCTGACCACCGACAGGAAGATCTGCTCGCCGTCCTTGACGGTGAAGACGTCGTACACGCCCCAGGCCGAGATGCGATTGGGCATGGGGTCGGCCGGCTTGCCGGTGATGGCGTACTGCAGCATGTGCTGGCCCACCAGGAAGACGTTGTTCTCGAAGAGCGCGCTCTGCACTTCCTGGCCGCGGCCGGTGATGCCGCGCTGGATCAGGGCGCCCAGCACGCCGACGGCGCCGAAGATGCCGCCCATGATGTCGTTGACGCTGCTACCCGCGCGCAGCGGGTCTCCGGGCCGGCCGGTCATGTAGGCCAGTCCGCCCATCATCTGCACCACCTCGTCGAGCGCGGTGCGGTGCTCGTAGGGCCCGGGAAGGAAGCCCTTGAGGCTCACGTAGATCAGGCGCGGGTCGGCGGCCGAGAGGCTGGCGTAGTCCAGGCCGTACTTGGCCATGGAGCCGGGCTTGAAGTTCTCGGCCACCACGTCGGCGGTGCCGCACAGGCGGCGGGCGATGGCCGCGCCCTCGGGCTTCTGCAGGTCGATGCGGATGCTCTTCTTGTTCCGGTTGAACGTCGGGAAGAAGCCCGCGCCCGACCCCGGCAGCAGCCGGGTGCGGTCGCCCGCGATCGGCTCTACCTTGATCACCTCGGCGCCGAGGTCGGCCAGCACCAGGCCGCAGGTCGGGCCCATGACCATGTGGGTGAACTCGACCACCCGCAGGCCCTGCAGGGGCAGGTGGGCGGGTGCGGCGCCGGCTGAGGGAGCGTTCACGGTGCCAATCAGCGGTAGAAGGCCTCGACCTGGCCCTTGAGCTTGATCATCAGCGGGTTGCCCTTGCGGTCCAGGGTCTTGCCGGCGGGCACGCGGATCCAGCCTTCGCTGATGCAGTACTCCTCGACGTCGTTGCGCTCCTTGCCGTTGAAGCGGATGCCCACGTCATGCTCGAAGACCGCGGCCACGTAGTGCGGGCTGCGGGCGTCGATGGACAGGCGGTCGGGGAGAGCGGGGCGGTTGGCGGTGTCGGTCATGGGGCGGGATTTTCGCCCATGCGCAACTGGCGTCTGGCACCTGGGGACTGTCCCTCGGGGAACAGTCCGCGCACGCAGGTGGTTCAGCGTCCGCCCTCGCCAACCAGGGCATAGGGCGCCCAGTAGGCCGGGTGGCTGAACTGCGGCGCCTGCATGGTGTCGAGCATGGCCAGGCGCAGGGCCTCGGCGCGGCGCAGCGCAGGGTTGACCTTGTAGGCCTCGAAGGTGCGCGTGGTCAGGCGCATCGCACTCTCGGATTCGACCGACCAGTGCGTCACCAGCAGGCTGCGGCTGCCGGCGTAGAAGAAGCCGCGGGCGAGGCCGCTCAGGGCCTCTTCGGCACGGCCGTCCGCGCCCGCGGTGTTGCAGGCCGAGAGCACCACCCAGTCGGCGTTGAGCTTGAGGCCCAGGACATCCTCGAGGGTGAGCAGGGGCGACTCCCTGGGGTCGCGGGTGGCGGCCAGGGCCAGCGCGGGCTGGGTCAGGCCCGGCAGGTCGCCTGCGAGCAGGCCATGGGTGGCAAAGACCACCACCTGCTTGCGTGCGAGCTGTCCCGACTGATTGCGCGCCAGTACCGAGGCGCGGGTTGCGTCACGGCCCAGCACCAGGTCCTGTCCCGGCGTGGCGCCGAGGATGCGGGCCAGCTCGGTCACCTCCTGCCGGGTCTCGGGCAGGGCAGGCAGGCGGCTGTAGTTCAGGAATGCCGCGGCATCGACGATGCTGCGCTGGTTCTCGCCGGTGGCCCGGGTGGCGAGCACGGCCCGGGTCGTGGCCGCGCTGGCCACCTGGCGTGTCTCCGGGTCGAACTGGGGGTCCCCCCAGGCCAGCAGAGGCTCAGCGGCGGAGGGCTGCTGGCTCAGCTTCTTGAGCGACATCCAGCCGCTGGCGCTGGGCACGTGGCTGATGGCGATGTCCTTGATCAGCCAGGCGGCCTCCCGCGGATCGGCAGGGGCTGCGGCCGTCCGTGGCAGCACGGCGAAGGGCAGCTTGGCGAGTGATCCGGAGGCCGAGATGACCAGGTGCCTGCGCCCCTCGAGGTCGGCGTCGAATGGGGCGAACAGTTGCTGGTACAGGGCGTGGGCCTTGCCGTGATCGAAGCGCGGCGCCTTGGCGCCCATCTCGGCCACGTCAAGGGTCTGGCGGATCGCGTCGACCTGCTGCTGCAACTCACGCTCCGCCAGCGCTGCGCGATGAAAGCCGATCGTGCCGTCCGCCCGGATGGACCAGGTGTAGACCGAGTCCTCCATCGGGATGATGGCCAGGAACAGCTCGTCGGCCGCCAGCTGGGAGGCGATCTCTCGCGGATCGACGGCGCGCGGCTGAATGAGCTGGAAATACTCGGGATAGGACTTCTGGATCTGCTGCTTGTAGTCCTTGCGCTGGGTTTCCAGCTCGGCGATTCGGGCGCGCACCCGGGCCACCACCTCGGCCGATAGCCGAGGCCCCCCGTCGCTGCCATGGCCCCGCAGCGAAGCGGTCAGGACGCCGAGTTCCGTCTTCGCATCCTGCTCCTTGCGAATGATGTCGACCAGCCCCGGGATGGTGACGCCCGAGCGCACCGCGGCCTCGGCCAGCGCCTGCTGCACGGAGGAAGAGCCCAACATGTCCGCCACCTTGAACAGGGCGGACGCGTCGGCGCGGTTCGTCGCTGCACTGCGTGCGAGCAGTTGCGCGTAGCCCTGGAGCACGAACCGCTTCATCTTGCGGTCCAGGGCCGTTTCGCTCATGTCGCCGGTGAGCGTGGCGGGAGAAGCCAGGTGGCCGATGGCCCGCTCGAAGTGGGAGCGTGCGATGGACGCGTCCGGGCTGGCTGCCAGCGCGCACGCCAGCAGGCCCTCGGCCAGCGCGGTCTGGTGGTGGGTCGGCCCGAGATTGGCCTGGTACCAGGCCCGCGCTTCCTCCAGGACCTTGCGGGCCTGCTCCGGCCGGCCATTGCGGATGTAGGTCATGCCGCGCAGCTCGGGCAGCTGCGCCAGCCCCGTCTGGACCCGACTTTCGGCGATGGCCTGGTCCACCTCGTCCAGCCGGCGCAGCGCCTCCGGCCACCGGTCCATGGCCGCCAGCGCCGTCACGACGCGGCGCTGCGCGGTGAGCCAGGCCGCCGAACCGCGCGGAAACCCGATCTTCAGCACGAGCTCCTCACCGCGCCGCCCGAACTCCAGGGCCTCGCCGAACGCGCCGTTGGCTATGTAGAAGTCGGACGCGGTGAGGTAGAGGCTGGCCAGGTGCGTGGTGCCGTAGCCGAACTTCTGCGGCGCCTGGTAAGCCTCGCGCAGCGTGGCCTCGGCGGCGGTGAAGGCCCCCGCGGCCGTCTGCGCCGCGGAAAGCAGGTAGAGGGCGCGCAGGTAGTTGGTGCGCCCCATCAGCCGGTGCCGTTCGGTCGCCAGGTACTCCAGCTTGTACTGGTCCCGCCCTTTCTGTGCCGCTTGACGAGCGGCGTCGATGGCATCGGCCAGGCGGCCCGACTGCCACAGGTGGCGGGCGTTCACGTAGTGGAGGATCAGTTCCGTGTCGCCGTCGGCGTAGGCGACATACGGCGGGCGCACGCCGCGTGGGGCTGCTGCAGCCGCTGCATGGTAGATCTTTCCCGCGTCGAGCAGGCGGCGGGCGCGCTCCAGCTGGTTGTCCTCCACCAGGTTCTCGGCCATCAGGATGCTCATGCGCGCTTTCTCGCCGATGTTGGCTGCCGAATCGATGATCCGCTGGGCCAGCTCGTAGGCCTCGCCCCGGCGCTCCGTCGCCGCCATCAGGTCGCGCAAGGGAAAGGCCGCTTCCGTATCGAACTTCAGCCATGCACGCAGGTTCTTCTCCCGCGCCACCATGTCACCTAGGGCGACGGCGGCCACCTCCCGGGCCTTGAACTGCTCGATCTGCCGCGAGGCGATCTGGCTCGGGTCGACCTCCCGGTCCAGGATGGCCTGCAGCCGCGCCCGCTCCGCAGGTTCCAGCAGGATCGGGGGCGCGTCGATCAGCTGCGCCGCCGCCCATTGGGAGGCAATGAAGAGGGTGGCGGCCAGCAGGGCGCGCGTGAAGGAGAGACGGAGGGCCATGGCGGATTCCCGGGCGGCACCCGGGCCGCCTAAGAAGCCAATTTGACCATGATGTGCGGCAAGCGGTGAGTCACCGCGCTCGGGGATTGCTCCAGTCAGGCCGCCCCGGCCACCGCCCGCAGCACCTCTTCCCCGTAGGCCTCGAGCTTCTTTGCGCCGATGCCGCTCACGCCCGCCAGGTCGTCCAGGCTGGACGGGTCCTGCGCCGCGATGGCGGCCAGGGTGGCGTCGTGGAAGATGACGTAGGCCGGCAGGTTGTGCTCGCGCGCGACCTCGGCGCGCCAGGCGCGCAGGGCCTCGTAGCGGGCCTGGGCCGCGGGCGCGAGGCCGGCTACCATGGCGCTGGCCACCGGCCGGTGCGCGCCGCTGCGGCGGCCCTTGCCGACCGGCGTGGCCACCGCCTCGCGCAGCATCACGGTCTGCTCGCCGCGCAGCACCGCGCGCGAGCCCTCGGTGAGCTGCAGGGTGTTGAAGGCCTGGCCGTCGACCGACAGCGCGCCGATCGCGATCAGCTGCCGCAGCACGCCGCGCAGCTGCGCCTCGGAGAACTCGGCGCCGATGCCGAAGGTGCTGATGCTCTCGTGGCCGTACTGCTTGACCTTCTCGGTGGCCTTCCCCCGCAGGATGTCCATCACATGGCCGGCGCCGAAGCTGATGCCGCTGGCCTGCTGCACCCGGTAGATGGTGGACAGCAGCTTGCGCGCGGCCTCGGTGCCATCCCACACACGGGGCGGGGACAGGCAGTTGTCGCAGTTGCCGCAGGCATGGCGGGCGCCCGTGCCCGGCGCGGCGCCCGGGGCCGCGCCCACCGTGGGCGGGCCCTCGCCATAGGTCTCGCCGAAGTACCCGAGCAGCCGCACGCGGCGGCAGTCGGTGGCCTCGGCCAGCGCGAGCAGCGCGTCGAGCTTGCCGCGCATCACCTGCTTGAAGTCCTCGCCGGCGGGGCTCTCGTCGATCATGCGCCGCTGGTTGACCACGTCCTGCAGGCCATAGGCCATCCAGGCGGCGGCGGGCAGGCCGTCGCGCCCGGCGCGGCCGGTCTCCTGGTAGTAGCCCTCGATGTTCTTGGGCATGTCCAGGTGGGCGACGAAGCGAACGTCGGGCTTGTCGATGCCCATGCCGAAGGCGATGGTGGCCACCATCACGATGCCGTCCTCGCGCAGGAAGCGGTCCTGGTGCCGCTGCCGAAGCTCGGGGTCCAGGCCCGCGTGATAGGGCAGGGCGTTGATGCCCTGCTCCTGCAGCTGCTTCGCGATGTCCTCGACCTTCTTGCGGGACTGGCAGTAGACGATACCCGCCTCGCCGCCGTGCTCGTTCTCGATGAACCGCAGCAGCTGCAGCACCGGGTCCTTCTTCTCGACGATGGCGTAGGAGATGTTGGGCCGGTCGAAGCTGCTGACGAACTGGCGGGCCTCTTCGAGCTGCAGGCGCTCGACGATGTCCTGGCGGGTGAGGGCGTCGGCGGTGGCGGTGAGCGCGATGCGCGGCACCCCCGGAAAGCGCTCATGCAGCACGGTGAGCAGCCGGTACTCGGGCCGGAAGTCATGGCCCCACTGGCTCACGCAGTGCGCCTCGTCGATGGCGAAGAGCGAGAGCATGCCGCGCTCGTGCAGCGAGTCGAGCAGCGCGAGGAAGCGCGGCGTGGTCACGCGCTCGGGCGCGGCGTAGACCAGGGTCACCTCGCCGCGCAGCATGCGCCGCTCCACCGCGTTGGCCTCTTCGCCGCTCAGCGTCGAATTGAGGAAGGCGGCCTCGACCCCGGCCTCGTGCAGCGCGCCGACCTGGTCGTGCATGAGGGCGATGAGGGGCGACACCACCACCGACACGCCCCGCCCGGCGCGCTGGCGGACGATGGCCGGCACCTGGTAGCACAGCGACTTGCCGCCGCCGGTGGGCATGAGGACCAGGGCGTCGCCCCCGCCGCAGGCGTGGTCGATGATGGCCGCCTGCGGGCCGCGGAACTGCTCGTAGCCGAAGACCTCGCGCAGCACGCCCAGGGGCGTGGTGGACGCGGCGCTGGCACCGGGCGTGGCGGGTGAGGGAGAAGAGAGGACGGACGCGGACAAGATAGGCCGCATTGTCGTCCCAAGCAGCGCCCCGCCGGCGCCCAGCCGCCACTTCCTACAATCGGGGGCCCATGACACCCATCGCCTACACCCGTGGCCAGGCCCTGGCCGACCTGCTGCCAAAGCGCATCGCCATCATCGATGGCGCGATGGGCACCATGATCCAGCGCTTCCGCCTGACCGAGGAGCAAGTCCGCGGCGAGCGCTTCAAGGACCACGGCAAGGACCTCAAGAACAACAGCGACCTGCTCAGCATCACCCGTCCGGACGTGATCCGCGACGTGCACGAGGGCTTCCTGGCCGCGGGCGCCGACATCATCGAGACCAACACCTTCGGCGCCACCACCATCGCCCAGGACGACTACGAGCTGGGCCACCTGGCCCGCGAGCTCAACCTGGCGTCGGCGCGGGTGGCCCGCGAGGCCGCGGACAAGTTCTCGACCCCGGACCGGCCGCGCTTCGTGGCCGGCGCCCTGGGCCCCACGCCCCGCACCGCCAGCATCAGCCCCGACGTCAACGACCCGGGCGCCCGCAACGTCGACTTCGAGCAGCTGCGCGCCGCTTACTACGAGCAGGTGCAGGCGCTGGTCGAGGGCGGGGTGGACCTGCTGCTGGTCGAGACCATTTTCGACACCCTCAACGCCAAGGCGGCGCTGTTTGCCATCGACGAGTACTTCGAGGCCTCGGGCGAGCGCCTGCCCCTGATCATCAGCGGCACGGTGACCGACGCCTCGGGCCGCATCCTGAGCGGCCAGACCGTGACCGCCTTCTGGCACAGCGTGCGCCACGCGCAGCCGCTGGCGGTGGGCCTCAACTGCGCCCTGGGCGCGGCCCTGATGCGGCCCTACATCCAGGAGCTGGCCAAGGTGGCCGGCGACACCTACATCAGCTGCTACCCCAACGCCGGCCTGCCCAACCCCATGAGCGAGACCGGCTTCGACGAGACGCCCGAGGTGACGGCGCGGCTGCTGCGCGAGTTCGCGGCCGAGGGCCTGATCAACATCGTCGGCGGCTGCTGCGGCACCACGCCCGAGCACATCGCGGCGATCGGCCAGGCCGTGGCGCCGCTGGCGGCGCGGTCGGTGCGCCGCGAGTTCTTCCGCAAGGACTGAGCCCCGGTCGCTTTCTCACTCGATGTCGTCCTCATTGGGCGGCGCGTCACTCATCCTGTGCAGATCGAAGTGCTGCACCTCGGTGCTCCCGCCTTCGCGGTCCCGGCAGGTCTCCACCCGGCCCGGAATGACCCGGAAGGTCTGCGGCCCCACCAGCAGCACCTCGCCCTGGGCGTCCTTGCCCTCGATGTTGAAGATGTCGCAGCGCACCGCGCGGATCGGCCCCCCGGCCAGCCCGCCGCAGTGGAAGCGCAACAGGGTGTCCCCGGGCTGGTGCTGGCCTTGCGATCCGACGTAGCTGTGGATGGCGTGGAGGGTGGCCGAGATCGAGTAGCGAAAGCTCAGCGCGTGGTACGGCTGCAGGCGTCTCTTCAAGACCGGGTTGTGGCGGGTGCCCATGCCCTTGCAGAAGCTCGCGCCTTCGCGCGTGAGGCGCAGCCCGGGCAGGGCGTGCATGGCGCCCACAGAGGCCTCGCGCGCGCAGACGAGGTCCGGGTAGATGGCCCCCAGCGACCGGGCCACCCGCTCGTTCATCCCCCCGAGGATCTCCAGGCCGCTGATGGCCGGGAACGCGCCGCTGTGCGCGTGCGCCAGATGGCGGATCAGCAGCAACTGCGGCAGGGTCAGCGTCCTGCCACCGTGGCGCTCAAGCCAGGCATCTACCTGGAACCGCATCGCGCTGCCTGCAGGGGCCAGCGCCATGAAGGGGCCGCGGTGTTCGGCGGGAACGATGGCAATGGCCAGGGCGGCACGGTCGCGTTTTTCGGGGTCGGAGGATGCGGCGAGACTGGTGCAGAGCTGCAAGTGCTCGTCCAGCAATTCCTGCGCGTGCCGGGTGGCCATGACCGCTTCCTCGAAGGGCAGCTGGTCCTCGTAGACCTTCATCAGCTTGACCGCGGCATCCGCGGTGATGCCCAGCCATCGCACCGTGGCCATCCGCTCGCGGACCGTTTCCATGTCCGGCTCGTCGTGAGCGACCAGGCCCGCCAGCCGGTTGCTGCGTTCCCGGAGCCCGGTGTAGGCGCGGGCGTTGTCCTCGACCAGGAGGCCCAGCGCCCGGCATCGGGGATGGCGGGACCGGATCTGCCCGATCTCCTCCAGGCGGCCGGCGGCTTCGTCGATCTGCCGGTCCAGGTCGCGACAGAGCCGGTCGAGCTCACCAGGCCTGCCGGCATTCCGCATGAACAGGGCCGGGGTGTGAAACGTCCTTTGCGCGGTGCGGATCATGGTCACCTTCCTGGAGGGGTGGGACAGGACCTGGGAGTCCCAGGCCGCGGGACGCCGAGCTTGCGCCAGGCCAGCCCGGCGTGGGGGCTTGGGTGGCGCAGCCAACCGGGCATCCCGTTAAAATGTGCGCACTCAAGGAGCGTTGCAGCGCGCCCTGTGCCCCCGACCGGGCGTAGCGGCCGTCAGGCTTGAGTCTGGTGTTCCCACCACAACGGCGCTCACCTCGCACACCCGCCGTGCTGATCCCCAGGACAGACGGCCAACCCCAGCCAGGTGAGTCATGCAGACGCCCGCTTCCACTTCGCCGTCTTCCCCTTCCGCCGCCGCGGCCCCGCCCCCGATGCGCCTGGCCGGCCTCGAGCCGGTCACCATCGGCGAGGGCGGCCTCTTCGTCAACATCGGCGAACGCACCAACGTCACCGGCTCCAAGGCCTTCGCGCGCCTGATCCTGGCCGGCGAGTTCGAGCAGGCCCTGGCCGTGGCCCGCCAGCAGGTGGAAAACGGTGCCCAGGTGATCGACATCAACATGGACGAGGCCATGCTGGACAGCAAGGCGGCCATGGTGCGCTTTTTGAACCTGATCGCCAGCGAGCCCGACATCGCCCGCGTGCCCATCATGGTCGACAGCTCCAAGTGGGAGGTGATCGAGGCCGGCCTGCGCTGCATCCAGGGCAAGGCCATCGTCAACTCGATCAGCCTCAAGGAAGGCGTCGAGCCCTTCAAGCACCAGGCCACGCTGGTCCGGCGCTACGGCGCCGCCGCGGTGGTCATGGCCTTCGACGAGAAGGGCCAGGCCGACACCTTCCAGCGCAAGATCGAGATCTGCGAGCGGGCCTACCGCATCCTGGTCGATGAAGTGGGCTTCCCGCCCGAGGACATCATCTTCGATCCGAACATCTTCGCCATCGCGACCGGCATCGAGGAACACGACAACTACGCGGTGGACTTCATCGAGGCCACCCGCTGGATCAAGCAGCACCTGCCCGGCGCCAAGGTCTCGGGCGGCGTCTCCAACGTGAGCTTCTCCTTCCGCGGCAACGACCCGGTGCGCGAGGCGATCCACACCGTGTTCCTCTACCACGCCATCAAGGCCGGCATGGACATGGGCATCGTCAACGCCGGCATGGTCGGTGTCTATGACGAGCTCGAGCCCACCTTGCGCGAGCGCGTCGAGGACGTGGTGCTCAATCGCCGCCCCGACGCCGGCGAGCGCCTGGTCGAGATCGCCGAACAGGCCAAGGGCGCGGCCAAGGACGACAGCAAGCGCAACGAGTGGCGCAATGGCAGCGTCGAGCAGCGCCTGGCCCATGCCCTGGTGCATGGCATCACCGACTTCATCACCGAGGACACCGAGGAGGCCTACCGCGCGGTGCTGGCCACCGGCGGCCGCCCGTTGCACGTGATCGAGGGCCCGCTGATGGACGGCATGAACATCGTGGGCGACCTGTTCGGCCAGGGCAAGATGTTCCTGCCCCAGGTGGTCAAGTCGGCGCGGGTGATGAAGCAGGCGGTGGCCCACCTCATTCCCTACATCGAGGAAGAGAAGAAGCAGCAGGAGGCCGCCGGCCAGGACGTGCGCGCCAAGGGCAAGATCGTGATCGCCACCGTCAAGGGCGACGTGCACGACATCGGCAAGAACATCGTCACCGTCGTCCTCCAGTGCAACAACTTCGAGGTGGTGAACATGGGCGTGATGGTCCCCTGCCACGAGATCCTGGCCAAGGCGAAGGTCGAGGGCGCGGACATCATCGGCCTGTCGGGCCTGATCACGCCGTCGCTGGAGGAGATGCAGTATGTCGCCAGCGAGATGCAGAAGGACGATCACTTCCGGGTGCGCAAGATCCCGCTGCTCATTGGCGGCGCCACCACCAGCCGGGTGCACACCGCGGTCAAGATCGCGCCGCACTATGAAGGCCCGGTGGTCTACGTGCCCGACGCCTCCCGCAGCGTGAGCGTGGCCCAGAGCCTGCTGTCCGAGCAGGCCAGCAGGTACATCGCCGAGATCAACGCCGACTACGACAAGGTGCGTGCCCAGCACGCCGGCAAGAAGCAGGCGCCGCTGTGGCCGCTCGCCCAGGCCCGAACCAACAAGACGCCGATCGACTGGGCCGCCTACCAGCCGCCCGCGCCGAAGTTCATCGGCCGGCGCGTGTTCCGCAATTTCGATCTGGCCGAACTGGCCAGGTACATCGACTGGGGCCCCTTCTTCCAGACCTGGGACCTGGCCGGCCCGTTCCCGGCCATCCTGAAGGACGAGGTCGTGGGCACGGAGGCGGTGCGCGTCTACGCCGACGGCCAGCGCATGCTCAAGCGCCTGATCGAGGGCCGCTGGCTCACCGCCAACGCGGTCATGGGCCTGTACCCGGCCAACTCGGTGAACGACGACGACATCGAGATCTACACCGACGAATCACGCACCCAGGTGGCCATGACCTGGTGGGGCCTGCGCCAGCAGGCCGAGAAGCAGGCGGTCGATGGGGTGATGCGGCCCAGCCGCTGCCTGGCCGACTTCATCGCGCCGAAGGGCGTGAAGCCGGACTACATCGGTGTCTTCGCGGTCACCGCAGGCATCGGCGTCGACAAGAAGGAGCAGTACTTCCTCGACGACCACGACGACTACTCGGCCATCATGCTCAAGGCCCTGGCCGATCGCCTGGCCGAGGCCTTCGCCGAGTGCCTGCACGAGCGCGTGCGCAAGGACCTGTGGGGCTATGCGGCCGGTGAGGCGCTGGACAACGATGCGCTGATCGCCGAGACCTACCGCGGCATCCGCCCCGCGCCCGGCTACCCCGCCTGCCCCGACCACAGCGCCAAGCGGGACATGTTCGAGCTGCTGCAGGCGTCCGACATCGGCATGGGCCTGACCGAGAGCCTGGCGATGACGCCGGCCGCCAGCGTGAGCGGCTTCTACCTGAGCCACCCCGAGAGCACCTACTTCAACGTCGGGAAGATCGGCGAGGACCAGCTGCAGGACCTGGCGCGGCGCCGCGGCGAGGCCGAGGCCGTGCTGCAGCGGCTGCTGGCGCCCAACCTCTAGACTTCTTCCGCCTGCCCGGTGGGGGGCGCCACGCGGGCCGGCGTCGGCGCCGGGTCGGGCGGGTGGCGAACGGTGCCTGGCCGGGTGATGGTCACCACGACGGTCTTGCGGTCGCGCGGGCGTGGTGCCTCCGGGATTGACGAGTCACGCAAGAAGTCCTCTTCGATGGGAGGGGACGACGAGTCCCGGCGAGGCGGCGGTCGCATCTCCACCTCGCGCGGCGGCACGCGCACCGTGGCCCGGCCATCGACGTCCACCTCCCAGACACCGGCCGACGGCGGCTGGGCCGGGTGGACCGGCTGGATCTGGGGCTGGGGCTCTTGCGGAGGTTGTTGCGGTGGTTGTTGCGCAGGCCTGGCATCCGCATCGACGGCATCGGCCAGCACCCGCGTGTGCGCCAGCGAGCGTGCGGCCAGCAGGTCCAGCAACGCGGATGCCGTGAGGAAGGCCACCGTCACATCCGCCACCACGCGGGGCGCCGGCTCATGGCCCGGGAAGGCGCCGACGGCGTCGGCGATCACCATCGCGTCTCCCAGCGGCATGAGCGCGGCCACCAGGCCCCCGAGCAGGGGCGCGCAGAGCTCCTCGTTCCCCAGGGAATTCCGCAGGGCCGCGCGCGCCGGACCCGCCTCCGCCCAGTCGCGCGGCCGCAGGCGATCGCGGTCGGCGGCCACCGGCCGGGACAGGTGGCCGAGGCCGGCCTGCACCAGGGAGGCGGCCGCGGCAGCGCCCGCACTGGTGCGCAGGGCCACATGGCCGCCCGCGGCACCGGCAACGCCCAGCTTCGTGCCTGCGGACAGCAGGGGCAGCCCGATGCAGCCCTGGCCCAGGTGCGCACCCCACTGCCGCAGGCGGCGCGCGACGCGGGCGTGGCAGCCCTCGTCCTGCGGCGCCAACGCGGGCGCATGCGCTGGTGCAGGCGCCGGTACGGACGCCGATATGGGCGCCGTTGCGCGCGCCGGCGCGATGGCCTCGCGCACACTGGCCGCGGGGCGTTCAGTGCCCGCCCGGTCGAGAGGCACGGCCTGGGCTGGTCCGCCGCCTGCAGCTTCGACGGGGCTGCGGGCCAGGGAGGGGCGGCGCGGTGTGCGTGAAAGAGGAGGGGTGTCCATGGCAGGTGACCGGTGAGAAGTCGCCTATCGTGGTCCTGACTTCGCGCGCCGTGGCCGATACGCGCGTCCCAGTCAGCCCCCAGCCAGCAGCGCGCGCCGGTACTGCACGGCTTCGGCGATGTGCGGCACCTCGAGCGTGTCGCTGCCTGCGAGATCGGCGATGGTGCGGCCCACGCGCAGCGCGCGATGCGTGGCGCGTGCGCTCCAACCCAGGCGCGTCGCGGCGCCCTGCAGGACGGTGGCGGCTTCTGCGCTCAGGCGCGCATGGGCCTGCAGCGCTTCGCCCGCCAGGAGCTGGTTCGGGTGACCCTGGCGTGTCAGCGCGCGCTCGCGTGCGGCGGCGCAGCGGGCCTGCACCCGGGCAGATGTCTCTCCGGCCGGGGAATGCAGCAGGTCTTGCGGCGCCAGCGCCGGCACCTCGACGTGCAAGTCGATGCGATCGAGCAGCGGCCCGCTGATCCGGCCCTGGTAGCGCGCCACCTGGTCGGGGGTGCAGCGGCAGGCCTTGTGCGCATGGCCCAGCCAGCCGCAGGGGCAGGGGTTCATCGCGGCAACCAGCTGGAAGCGGGCGGGAAAGCAGGCCCGGTGCGCCGCGCGCGCGATGGTGATCTGGCCGGTCTCGAGCGGCTCGCGCAGGGCCTCGAGGGTGTGGCGGGGGAATTCGGGCAGCTCGTCGAGGAACAGCACGCCGTGGTGCGCGCGCGAGATCTCGCCCGGGCGCGGCGGCGAGCCACCGCCGACCAGGGCCACCGCGCTCGCCGAGTGGTGCGGGCTGCACACCGGCCTGCGGCCCCAGGTGGCGGGGTCGAAGGCCTCGCACAGGCTGGCGATCGCGGCCGACTCCAGCGCCTCTTCAAGGGCCATGTCGGGCAGCAGCCCGGGCAGGCGCTGGGCCAGCATGGACTTGCCCGCACCCGGCGGGCCCACCAGCAGCAGCCCGTGCTGGCCGGCGGCGGCGATCTCCAGCGCGCGTCGGGCGGCGGCCTGGCCCTTGACGTCGGCGAGGTCGGGGTAGCGGGCGGGCGGCAAGGTGGGCGCGGCCTCCAGGCGTGCCCAGCCCTCGGTGGTCGCGGTCGTGGCGCCCGGGTGGCCCGAGCCCGTGGGGGCATGGGGGCCCGCCTCCGGCCC
>JACCDX010769832.1_pt1 | contig 22074 bp, 24 predicted proteins | sample 7449681 | NCBI WGS metagenome assembly JACCDX01 (sample SAMN15323450, study PRJNA562643) | freshwater metagenome | isolation source: river surface water | place: USA:Blue River Watershed | collected 2017-08-18
CACCATTCGGTCAGAAAAAAAGTCGACTTGCACGGAAAGCTGGCGGAGCAAATCAAGCAAGTCCTCTTGCGGGCGGCGAAACAGCCGAGGACTTCCTCGCAAAGTGAAAGATCCATTTTCCCGGGACGCTCTCATCGCCATAAAACGCAGAACAGTTCCAGCTTCGCCGCAATCCAATTCTTCACCGCTTTGGAACGAACGGAGAGACATTTTCATGTGCCGAACATCATCGCAATTGGAATCCCCCACAATTTCCACTTGCGGGCTGTAGCTTTTCACCAGAAGCGCCCGATTCATCATGGATTTGGATGCGGGGATTTCTCCCTGATACGAGAACTCTTTCATTTCATTTGTCTTTTGATTTCCGCCAAAATGTCTTCCACAGCGACGGGACGAATGATCACTTGGCCAGGAGCCTGCAAGAACACGAAACGAATTTGGCTTTTGCCCACTCGCTTTTTATCCTGCTTTAAATACTTTCCTGGATTTTTCAATCGGCGAAGTTCAGCTTTGGGCACTGGCAGAAAAGAGAACTGGGCCTCGGTTTTAGCTGATTTAAAAAGACCCAATTGACGACTCCACTGAATGGCAAATTTCAATCCCGCCAAAACAGCAAGTCCATGTGACATTTTCAATTCGGCTTCCAGAACGTGGCCCACTGTGTGCCCGAAATTCAGAATGTGGCGATGACCTTTTTTCTCCAAAGGATCTTTGCGAACGACTTTGTATTTGGCTTCTATCAGATCAGGCAGCATTTTCCAGAGAGTCGAGGCCTGCCACTGACGAAGGTCATTCCATTTCTTCCACAGAGCTCCGCCCTGGATCAGCGAAATCTTCAGCGCCTCTCCCAGTGCATCTTGCACTCGCTCCTCTGGCTGAGTGAATAAGAGCTCGCGAATCAAAACCACTTCAGAGGGAAAATGAAAGGTCCCGATTTGATTTTTAATCGAGCCGATATTGAGCGCATTCTTCCCGCCATGCGCGGAATCAATGGCCGCAAGCCAAGTGCTTGGCACTTGCACCAATTCTTGGCCTCGCTTGAGAACGCTGGCCACAAAGCCCGCAAAGTCTCCAACGCTGCCGCCGCCAAGTGCGATCACGCGCATCGGTCTTTCAGGAACGGTATCGACCTTGTCTAAAATTGCCTGCATGTGTTTGGCGAAACTCTGGAGATCTTTTAATTTTTCTCCGGATTGAACTCCATAACGAAAGGGAAAGCTCTCGATCCATTTTCGACTGGAAGCCTTACGCAAGAGTATCTGGTCAAAAATCAAGAGCGATCGCTGCGACTGCATTTTCGCAGCCGAAGGATAAGAATTGAGATATTTCAGCTCTGGCTTTTGAAAGCTCAAAGGACTTTCTCCCCAATGGTTTCAGCGTGATGACAAGCGACGAGATTGCCACCAATCTGTCGCAACTCGGGAACTTGCTCGCGGCACTGAGCTGTCACAAAAGGACAGCGAGTGTGGAATCCGCATCCGCTCGGTGGCTTCAATGGAGACGGCAATTCCGTCGCTTCCACAACTTCCGGGCTCTCGCTCTTGAGCAGCGAAGGCGTACTTTGCAATAACAACCGAGTGTAGGGATGGCGAGGATTGGCAAAAATCTCATCACGACCGGCAAGCTCTACAATTCGGCCTAAATACATCACCGCCACTCGATGAGCGAGAAAGCGGACTACGCCGAGATCGTGAGAAATAAACAAATAACTAAGACCTTGCGATTGCTGCAAATCCAAGAGCAGATTCAGCACTTGCGCTTGCACGGACACATCCAAAGCGGAGACCGGCTCATCGCAAACAATCACTTTCGGACGAGTCACCAAGGCCCGGGCAATTCCCACGCGCTGGCGCTGTCCGCCGCTCAACATATGAGGATAGCGGCCCAGAATTTCCGGACGGAACCCCACCAATTGCGCCACGGACTCCACAGCGGACTTGATGGCCTCATTTTTCTCGCCGCGAATACGCAGAGGCTCCGCAATGATATCAAAAATCTTTTTTCGCGGATTCAAAGAAGAGTAAGGATCCTGGAAAATCATTTGCAAGTGCTGAGGCAAATCTCTTGAAGCCAAAGACTGAATATCGAGGCCATCGATTTCAGCGCGACCGCCAGTGGCGGTTTCAATTTTCATCAAGACTTTTGCCAAAGTGCTCTTTCCGCAGCCGGATTCGCCGACCACGGCCAAGGTTTCGCCAGCTTTCAAGCTGAGGCTGACGCCGCGAAGAGCGTGAATCTCCAGAGGCTTTCGAAAAGCCCGAGGCGATTTAAAGACTTTCTGCAAATTCTCAATTTTCAGCACTATTTGGTCTCTTTGTTTTCTTGTTGAAATCTCTGCTTGGCTTGCGAGAAGGATTTCTTGAGTTCTTGATAAGCCGACTTGGCTCCAGCTTTCACATCCTGCAAAGCTTCGCCGGAAGAAGTTTTCAATTGGCTCAATTTGCTTTCCAGTTTTTTCTGATCTTTCTTGAGGCTTTTCATTTGCGCTTGCATATCGGATTTGACTTGGCCAGAGGCACTGTCAATTTTTGTCTGCAATTCATCGATTTGAACTTTGAGATCATCAAATCCCTTTTGCAAATCCTCTTGAATTTGTTCTTTGGTTTCATGAATTGTTTCTTTTGCCAAAGTCGAAAATGAAAGACCGCAGACGGCTAGAAGTATAATGAAAAATTTCATGTGAGATTCCTTTCTCCATTCAAGGGATGCAAGCATCGAACTTTGCGACCAGGCCCCAGGGTTTGCAAGGGCACTGGCCTCTGTTCACAATTTTCTTTTTTATAAGCACATCTTGGACTGAGCTGACATCCAGCCGGCCGATTTCCCAGATGAGGAACAATGCCAGGGATGGTGGGCAAGCGGAAATCTTTGGCCTCTTTCGAGTGCATTCCCGGAAGACATTTGAGCAAGCCTTCAGTGTATGGGTGGACCGGACGGTGAATGACTTCCGAAGAAGGTCCCTCTTCGACAATCTCACCTGCGTACATCACCAGAATTCGGTCTGTGTTTTGAGCGATCACTCCCAAATCATGAGACACTAGAACCAAGGACATTTGCTTTTCCCGGCGAAGTTTCTGCAACAGAGACAAAATTTGTTTTTGAATCGTCACATCCAAAGCCGTCGTCGGCTCGTCCGCAATCAGAATTTTGGGATTGCAGGCAATGGCCATGGCAATCATCACCCGCTGGCTCATTCCGCCGGAAAGTTCATGGGGATAATTTCCCAATCGAGACTGCGGATCGGGAATGCCCACTTGCTGCAGCAACTGAACCACTTGCTCACGCAAGGCGCGGCCCGAAAGTCCACGATGAACTTTGAGAACTTCGCCGATTTGATCTAAGACCGTGAAGCAAGGATTGAGACTGGACATTGGGTCCTGGAAAATCATGGAAATGTCAGCACCGCGCAGAGCGAGCTTTTCGGACTCGGACATTTTTCGAATGTCTTTTCCTTGGAAGAGAATTTCCCCACTGCGAACAAGCGCATTGCCAGCCAGAAGGTCGAACAGTGCGAGACTCGTCACACTTTTTCCAGAACCTGACTCGCCGACAATTCCCAAAGCTTCGCCGGCAGCCAATTCGAAATTCACATCGCGAAGAGCTTGGATCACTCCTGTGGAAGTGGTGAAATCGATATTGAGGTTTTTCACTTGCAGCAAACTCATGCGCGCTTCACCTTTGGATCCAAAGCATCCCGCAAACCATCGCCCAACAAATTAAAAGCAATCACCACGATTAAAATGCAAAGTCCCGGTAAAGTCACAAGCCAGGGAGCGGATTCAATGTACAGTCTGGCATCTGACAACATCGTGCCCCACTCGGGAGTGGGCGGTTGAGCACCCAGTCCCAAAAAGCCCAGAGCCGCGGCATTGAGAATGCCATCACTGAAACCGAAACTTGCTTGAATCAGCAGAGGCGCCATGCAATTGGGAAGCACGTTGATCACATAAACTCGGAACCAAGAAGCTCCCAAACTTTGCGAAGCGACCACATAAGTTTTCTTTTTCTCGACCAAAATGGAAGCTCGCACCACTCGCACCACATTGGGTAAAGTGACAATGCCAACGGCAATGACCGTGTTGATCAAACTGGGACCTAAAATGGCCACCACCACGATCGCCAAAAGAATCGACGGCAGAGCCATGAGAATGTCCATCAAGCGCATGATGACCGCATCCACCCAACCGCCAAAGGAGCCAGCCAGCAGACCGAGCAGCAATCCAAAAAACAAATTGAAGGCGACGACGAAAAAGCCAATGCCCAAAGAAACCCGCGCTCCGTAGACCAAGCGAGTGAACAAGTCGCGGCCCAGATCGTCGGTTCCCAAAAGATACTGGGCTTGACTGCCCTCTTTCCAGAACGGGGGAATGCGCAAGGCTTCACTGAAAACTGTGATTGGCTCGAACGGAGCAATCAACGGAGCCAGGAGAGCAATCACTGAAACCGAAATCACCAAGGCCAGACCAAAAACAGCGCCGCGATTTTGTCGGAACAAAAACCAGAAGTCTTTCATGATTGCGACCTCATTCGCGGATAGGCCCAGAGATACACAATATCCACAATCAAATTCACAAAGACGATCAAAAAGGCCAAGTACAACACTCCGCCTTGAATGACCGGATAATCTCGAGCCTCAACGGATTTCACGAGCCAGCGACCAATCCCCGGCCAAGAAAAAATATTTTCCGTCAGGACAGCGCCGGTCAGAAGGCTTCCAATTAGCAATCCCAAGACTGTGATAATCGGAATCAAAGCATTGCGAAGGGCGTGAATGTAGACAACTCGGAAAGTGCTCAGGCCCTTGGCTTTGGCGGTGCGGACAAAATCTTCGCCCAAGACCTCCAGCAAAGAAGAGCGAGTCATGCGCGCCAAGACGGCCAAAGGAATGGTGCCCAAAACAATCGAAGGCAAAATCAAATGCTTCAGTGCAGATCGAAAAGCTTCAAATCCGTCGGGACTCAACAGCGAGTCAATCAACATGAAGCCCGTGCGAACTGGAATATCGTAAATCACATCAATGCGACCAGAAACGGGAAACCAACCCAGATTGACCGAGAAAAAAATCACCAAGATCAATCCCCACCAGAAAATCGGCATGGAGTATCCGACCAACGACACGCCAATAACGGAGTAATCGAAAATTGAATTTTTTTTGACGGCGGCCAAAATTCCCAGAGGCAATCCGAGCAGCACGGACCAAATCAAGGCAACAAAGGACAGCTCGACGGTGGCTGGGAATCGATCCCAAAATTCTTGAGAAACAGGTCGGCGAGAAACAATCGAGTCCCCCATATCACCGCGCAGAGCATTTTTAACAAAAATCAAATACTGCTCGGTGACGGGCTTGTTGAGACCGAATCTCTCTCTCATTTCTTCGACGATTTGCGGGTCCCCGCCTCTCTCACCCAGGAGATTGAGCACGGGATCGCCAGGAATCATGCGAATCAAAGCAAAAGCGATGATGCTCGCTCCGATGAGCGTGGGAATCACCAACAAGAATTTTTTGAGAATTCCTAAAAACATTATTTCAAATCAACTTTATCAAATTTTTCTGTGCCAAAGGGATGGATCTGATAACCCACCACATTCTTGGACATCGCTCGGTAAACTCGAGCATGCGCCAAAGTCGCCCATGGAACTTCGTTTTTGAAAATCACTTGTGCCTGCATGTAGAGATCCGTGCGCTTCTTGGTGTCCGGAGTCTGCTTGGCCTGTTGGATCAGATCGTTGAAAGGTTTGTAACACCAGCGAGCCAAATTGGACCCGGCCTTCACAGAGGTGCATCCCAAAAGAACATTGAAGAAATTGTCGGGATCACCATTGTCACCCGTCCAACCCATTTGAATCATCTGGTGCTCACCTTTTTTAGATTTCTCCAAATAAGTCGGCCAATCATAAGTGACCAATTTCACTTTGATGCCGACTTTGGCGAGATCGGCTTGCATCATCTCGCCCATTTTCTTCCCAGCGGGGTTGTAAGGACGAGAGACAGGCAAAGTCCACATTTCTGTTTCAAAACCATTGGCATAACCGGCTTTTTTCAAAAGCTCTTTTGCTTTTTCCGGATTGTAATCAAAGTCCTTCACTGAATTGTTGTAAGACCAAATCGTTGGCGGAATCGGATTTTTCGCCAAGGCCGCACGGTTCATGTAAATCGCTTCCAAATAGGCTTTGCGGTTCAAAGCATAATTCACAGCTTCCCGCACTTCCTTCTTAGCGAATGGACCTTTTTCAACGTTGAAAGCCAAGTAACCAACATTCAGGCCTTCTTTTTCCATGACCTGCAATTTGCTGTTGGATTTGAAAGCTTCAATATCCTGAGGAGCTGGCTCCGCAATCAAATGACACTCACCAGCCTTCAACTTCTGAGAGCGCACAGAAGCATCCGGGGTGATGGCAAATACCAAATTGTCGATCAAGGGCTTGCCCTTCCAGTAATTGGCGTTAGCGGTGTAGCGGATCAAAGTGTCTTTTTGATAACTTTTGAAAACAAACGGCCCAGTTCCAATGGGCATAGCATCCAGCTTCTCAGGAGTTTTTGCTTTCAACATCACATCACCGTATTCAGCGGAAAGAATGCTCGCAAAGTCCATGGCCAAATTCGCCAAGAACGGAGCTTCTTTTTGCTTCAAGACAAACTCGACGGTGAGATCCCCTTTTTTGCGAATGTCTTTGATGATTTTCCCCATGTCCATGCCTTGGAAGTATTCGTAACTGCCTCCAGAGACTTTGTTGTAGGGATGAGTGGTTTCTCTTTGGCGATTGAATGAAAACAAAACATCGTCAGCATTGAAATCGCGAGTGGGTTTGAAAGATTCACTGCTGTGAAACTTGACCCCTTTGCGAAGTTGAAAAGTGTAAGTCAGACCATCTTTGGAAACTGTCCAGCTTTCGGCCAAACCGGGTTCAATGGAAGTGCTTCCTTGTTTGAATTCCACCAAAGTGTTGTAAATCGTGTGGGAGCTGGCATTGAAAGTAGGACCGTCCGTCGCCAGTTGCGGATTGAAGGAGCTTGGGCTGCCCTCAGAGCAATAAACAAAAGTTTTGGCTGCATTTGCAGACAGCGCGGTCAACATCACCAAGGACGCGAAAGCCAGTTTCTTCATCTTGATTCCCCCTGTTTCTGAACCCTTAGGTTTTACCATCAAGGCGAAGCAAAAAGGTATCAACAGAAGCCTATCTTGGCGTTGCGTTACGAGGGAAGTCGCCAATCAATGGGCGAGATCCCTTGTCTCTTTAGGTAATCATTGGTTTTGGAGAAAGGTTTGCTGCCAAAAAAGCCTCGATGCGAGGACAAAGGCGAAGGGTGGACCGACTCCAGCACGAGATTCTTCTGGTGGTCGACGAAGGCGGCTTTCTTTTGCGCATAACTCCCCCACAGAATGAAAACCAGATTCTCCTTTTCTGCAGCCAAGCGATGAATGGCCGCGTCCGTAAAGCTTTCCCACCCCTTCCCTTGATGAGCTCCTGCCTTGCCTTCTTCAACAGTGAGTACGGCATTGAGCAGCAGAACTCCCTGCTCTGCCCAGGGAGTCAAATCCCCAGTTTTGGGAAGCGGAAGATTCATGTCGGACTGCAATTCTTTGAAAATGTTTTTTAATGAAGGTGGAAAACGAACTCCCTCGGGAACAGAAAAAGACAAGCCCATGGCTTGTCCGGGGCCATGGTAAGGATCCTGCCCGAGTATGACAACTTTCACTTTTTCAAAGGGAGTGGCATCGAAAGCAGCAAAAATTCGCGGACCAGGAGGATAAATGATTTTGCCTTTTTTCTTTTCTTCGACAAGGAAAGCTTTGAGGTCTCGCATATAGGGCTGTTCAAATTCATTTTCGAGACGCTTTTTCCAAGAGGCATGCAGTTTGATTTCAGACATAATAAAATTTTATGGAACACTTTTGCCTGAAATGCAAAGTGTCTCATTTTGACAAGGCAACTCGACAAAATGCGAGATGAAATACTGGACTGAACTTGACCTGAAAAGAGGCAGTGACCATGTTAAACTTTAAGTAGGTTACTGCCCTGGAAATCAATACCAGAGCGGAAAGGAGGCCTTATGGAGACCCCCTTCAAAAGCAGCTTCGATCTCAGCAATGTGACGCCTGAAGTGAAGTCTTATATTTATCAGACGATTCTCGAATTTGAACCCTACACCACTCCCGAGACTGTCGTGGCTGTTGTAGCGAAAGACCCTCTGAAATTGATTTCTCAACTTGAGGCAGATGAGCAGCACTGCGATCGCACTGAATTGAAGAAGATGTACCGGATCTCGATCTCGTTGATGGAAGAAGGAGCCAAAATCGAAGAAGAAGGTTTGGCGGAAGATATTTACGAGGCGATCCGGATTGCCAAAGAAAAGTTGGTCGCTGTTCTCAATGAAATTCAGGACAATGTGGTCAGCTCTCAGGACCGAACGATTCAAATCAATTCGATCCTTCAGCACAGTGGCACGATTCACTAATTCAGAAAAATTCGATCCTCGCGCTTAGCGAGGATCGATGACGTATTGATATCCCAAACCAGAAACAGTTCGGATGTGATTGGAGAAGTCGCCCAGCTTTCTTCGCAAGGAAGAAATGTGCTTGTCGACGGACCGGTCTTCAATGTAGGCACCAACGCCCCAAACATTATCAATGAGTTGCTGACGAGTCAGAATATGGCCAGGATTCTTTGCCAGTCTGTAGAGAATTTTGTATTCGATCGGAGTCAAATCCAGCTTCGTTTCTTTACCATTGATAGTCATGATGGCCGTGTAATTCGGAAGGTGCATTTTCAATGGACCACGTTCGATCGTCGTCTCATCCTGAGTCTTCATACTGCCCTTGCGAAGCTTGCTGTCAATTCGGGCCTTGAGCTCAGTGGGATCAAATGGCTTAGTCACATAGTCTTCAGCACCCAGAGTGAGTCCCAAAACTTTGTCGGTGGTGGCATTGCGACCAGAGAGAAAAATCACTGGTACTTTTTGCGTTTTTTCCTGAGCCTGCAATTCTGTGCAGAATTCAAAACCACTGCCATCAGGAAGAGCCACATCGAGCAAGATCAGATCAAAAACTTCATTGCTAATCTTTTGTCTGGCATCTGCCAAAGTGCCACAGACTTCAATGTGAAGACCACGGCCTAAAGCACTTTTGATCATCAATTGAAATTCTTGAGAATCTTCTACAACCAAAATCTTTGGCATCATGATATTGGCACTCACTTTCTGTTCAACCGAATTCCACGTTTCCATTATAACCCCTCCTATGCAAGTCTAAAAGGGCGAAAGTACATATGTTTTTCAGCCTTCTAAATCTGTTTGATAGACTTAGTTTCGGCGATAGGTTTCGCCCCAAAATGAAGAAATTTGGAAGAAACCGAGATAAAAAGTCTAATTTCTGGAGCTGTTGTTTGCCTTGCATCAAAATCGAACAGACTTCCCCATTGGGGTCCGACTCGATTAATGCTTAAGAATGAGTCGATTTTTTCACCTGATTCGGGGCCTTTTATCATCGCTTTTGTTTATAGCTAACACCTTGATTTGGTGTGCTTTTCTCTATCCCTTCGTGATTGCCAAAGTGCTCATTCCTCACAAAAAGTTTCGCGCCTGGTGCACTCGGATCATGGTGAGAATCGGTGAAATTTGGATCTCTGGAAATGATCTCAACATCCATCTCACTCAGAACATCAATTGGAAAATTAATTTGCCCCCGAATCTCAGTATGGACCGTTCTTATTTGGTCACGGCCAATCACTTGTCTTGGATGGACATTGTTGTCGTTCAACACACTTTTAATCGCAAAATTCCTTTTCTCAGATTCTTTCTCAAACAAGAGCTGCTTTACATTCCCTTGCTCGGTGGCGCTTGGTGGGCCCTCGATTACCCCTTCATGAAGCGCTACTCGCGAGAGTACTTAAAAAAACACCCGGAAAAAAAAGGTGAAGATCTCAAAACCACTCTCAAGTCTGTCGCCAAGTTTAAAGACAATCCCGTTTCCATCCTGAATTTCATGGAAGGGACTCGTTGGACTCCGGAAAAACACAAGCGCCAGAACTCACCCTTTCAGCATTTATTAGTCCCGAAAGCTGGCGGTTTCGCTTTTGCCTTAGAAGCCATGAAGAACGAACTGCATTCGATTTTGGATGTCACCATTCTTTACCCCGAAGGACCGCGCAATCTTTGGCAGGCTTTCTCGGGACAATTGAATGAGGTCATCGTTCATGTCCGAGAAATTCCCATTCCTCGGGAAATCCTGAGCGGCAGCTACATGGAAAGCTCGGAAACTCGGTCTCAAATCCACACTTGGGTGACTCAGCTTTGGAAATCCAAAGATGAACTCATGGATCGCCTTCTGAGTGAAAATCGAAAAGCCTGATTCTGGGGGCACGGGGCATTATTCCCCAAGCTGAGGGTCTCTGTTGCCTTCTGTTGCCTTCCTTTGCCTTTATTTTGCTTCTGCCAATCTCCGCAATTGGAGCGCAGTTTGCTTTTTCCAAATGCAAAATAGGGAGAAAAAAATGATGAAAACTTGGATTTTATTAATCAGTGTCGCACTTTTGATTCTCTCCGGCTGTCAAACGACTCCGGAAAATAAAAATCAAACCAAGGGCGCCACAATTGGAGCCGCCACAGGCGGAGTACTCGGCGGACTCATCGGTAAAAAATCTGGAAATGCGGCCGCAGGAGTTCTGATCGGCGCTGGAACTGGAGCTGCCATCGGTGGCTACGCCGGTCATCGCATGGACAAACAAGCCGAGGAATTGAGCAAAGTGGCGGAAACCAAACGCACTCAAGAAGGGCTGATGAGCCGATTGAAGAGCGACATCCTGTTTGACACAGGAAAATCTCAGATCAAACCCGAAGCGCGAGACAACCTCAAAGATGTGGCTGAGATTATGCGAAAGTATCCGGAGAATGTGATCACTGTCACTGGCTACACCGACAATACGGGAACTTCTCGCTTGAATGAAAGCTTATCAAAACAAAGAGCCGAAGCTGTACGTCAAGTTCTCGTTGCCAATGGCGTTCCCGGCAACACTGTCTCAACTCAAGGATTAGGGCCATCTTATCCTGTCGGGGACAATTCCACATCCGAAGGCCGCCAACAAAATCGGCGGGTGGAATTGGAAGTTCGAGTGAACGAATCCAAAATTCCCTCAACTGAAACTCGCACACAGTGATTTCAATCCAAAAGCCGCTTCGAATGGAAGCGGCTTTTTTAATTTGAATTCAATTCAATGAGACGGATGACTGGGCTCTGAAATTGTTGAAAGAGCTTCCTTGGCACGGTCTTCGTCGCCTTTGGTGGCCAAATCTCCCAATGCCAATATTCCGACCGGCTTGCGATTTTTGTCGACGACTATCAAGCGTCGAATTTTTTTATCGGACATCATCTTGGCCGCTTCGTTGATGTTTTCCTCTTCAAAAATCCATTCGATGGGACTGCTCATCACTTGCTCTACTCGGTATTGTTTGGGGTCCCGGCCTTCCGCCACAACAGTCAGGACCAAATCCCGATCTGTGACCATTCCTTTGATATCCGAAGCCGTTCCCACTGGCATGGCTCCCACATTGAGATCTTTCATTTTCTGGGCAGCCTCCACGACTGTAGATCGTGGTGAGACAAATTCGATTCCTTTGGTCATGACATCTTTCACTTGCATAGGATCCTCCTTATGGACAGGAGTCGAAGCAAAAGATATTCCTCAAGATCAAATGTCACAGAACATGTGCTGACATTTCCAAACTGACATCAAATGTGGCATCACATTCTGGAGCTGGCGCCAGATCCCATCTCCACTTTTGAAGGGGAGCTGGCAGGGAAAAGGAAACCGTTGCTTCTTGATACAATAATTTGCCCGTTTGCACATCGGTGAACTTCTTTACAAAATCCGACCACAAAAGAACCGGGCAATTCAAAGTTTTCAAATCTCGTAAATGCTTTTGTTCAATTGCAGATTTTTGCTCGAGCCTGTGCAAGGACAACTGAGAAAGCAGATTGGCAGAAAGTGCCAAATCGACTGATCCCACTCGCGGAAATTCCCGGGACAAATCACAAGTCACCAGTTCGACTTTTGAATTTTGGGAAGCAGACCATGCGCGAACACTTCGAGGAAAGACTTGATCGACCAGAACGATGCGCTCAAATCGCTGACTCAACTTTTCCTTGGGGACTTCAAAAAGACAGCCACTGCCGTAGATGACCAACTGCCGAGCCGCAGAGTGTTCTTCAAAAAATTTTTCCACCATTTGGTGACAGAGATCCCAATGGGGCCGCCAATGCTTTTGATTTCGATGAGCGCGGGACTCAAAAGCAATGGCTTCATACAAATACCCTGAAGCGCGAGCTCGAAAGCTCGCTGGCGTCAGACAGTATTCGAACAGTTCGCGCATCATCGAAAGAATCCTTATTGAACCGAATTGATGCGAATGACTTTCGTGCCGGCATCTTCAAGAGAATCTCGAATGTCCTTAGCAGAAATAGCGTCGGCCGATAAAATTCGAAACACAATTCGACTGCCAGAGAAACGAACGTTCTCCTGATCGACATCGATTGCCAAATTGGCTCGACTGAAAATTCGCTCTAATAATTTTTCGACAACCAGCATATTGCTGCCTTCATAGAAATTGGCTCGCTCAATTTCAATTTCGAATGCCGTTGCAGAGACTGAAGGTGCAGGTGCAGCTGGCGGCGGAGTCGCTGGGGCTGGGGCCGGAGTCGGAGGTGTGGCCGGTGCTGGGCGAGGGCGAAGAATCGGGCTTACACTCTCTCCACGTGAGGCCATGGCGACTTCGCGAATCTCTGATTTTCCAATATAGGGGTTTCCGTAGCCACGTGAATAATCGATGTAAGCGGACTGAGGCAACCAGATAAAGTCAGGGTGGCCATGGTTCAACATCGAAAGATTTTCTGTTGGATGCTCTTGCAAATCCCACAGACCTTCACCGACAAGGCGACCGGCGCTTTGCACTTTGGTTCCTGTGGAATCCATGACAACTGGAGCATCAAAATAAAGCTTAAATTTCAACAGTCGTTGGTCGTAGTCTTTTGAAATCAAATCAATATTTTCCGCGTCGGAAGTGCGATCGATTTGGAAACCTGAGCTCAAATGACCCGGTTGAACATTGTCATTGGCCCAATAAATCTTCATGCGAATATTTGCATAATAAAAAGGTTTGCCATTGAATTCTTGAGTTCCCAAATCCCTGGAACGAATCGGGAGAATACGATAGCCCACGACTGGCTGATTCCAAACTTGGTCTCCCGTGAAGCGATCGATGACAACGCCGATTTTGTTCACCCCCACCTGATTGGTGAATGCCAGAAAAGCTTGTCGAGGTGTGACGTCCCAGAAAGATCTCGAATGAGGATCATTGGTATTGTACACCCACGCTCCCGTTTCGACTTCTTTTTGGGTGTCTCCCATAAATCCACTGTTTGAGGTCAACCACAGTTCAGTGACCAAAGCCTTTTGGTGTCCCACTTCCAGAGTCTTGCCGCGAACTTCCACCGATTTTCGGGGTTCGGTTTCTTTGATGGCCGCCGCTGCCCAGCCATTGCAATGTCCCCACCAGCCTTCGCAGCCTTCTTTCAAAGACTCATCGACATTTTCACAGCTGTGATTTTTGAGTTCAAATTCGTGCGCTTTCAATTGACCATCATTGTAGAGATTGTCGTAGTAAAAGCTGGCGGATTTTTCAGGCAAGCCGGTATATCCAATGCCGCCTTCAATCCCCATCGCGATGCCGCCCGTCTTGTAGGCAAAATAAGAGCCCGCCCAGGGGACGGCCTCGGGTTGGGCAAATCGGAACTGATTGAAGAGGCTCGCAAAATCCTGTTTTGCAATCATCGATTCGTCCGCATGGACCACAAGGCTGGCCGCCGACACTGTCAGAGAAAGAAATAATTTTTTCATTTGAATTACCTCACTGAAATATTCTGAGTGACTGCAACAAATTGCGAACTGTCGACGACTTGGGGCCAAGGCAAACCTTCGCACCAATACATTTCAACTGATTTGCGGAAATGATCTTTGTAAGACATTTTTCTCATTGCACAAGAAGGCACTTGGAAGGATTTGTTCAAGCGCGTGATCTGACGAAAAGCCACTCGGTCAACCAAACTACCATCGCTCTTGAAAGTAAAATCAGAAGCCTTTCCTGAGCCGGTGAAAAGACTTTTGGCATCGACGGTTTCCAGATCCTCAATTCGCGCCACTGAAGGCAAATCGACCGGCAAGAAATCCAATCCTGCAGTTGAGGCTGAGCCCGGCTCCAGCTTCATGCCGACGGTTTTCATGCGCATTTCTTTTTGTTTGGCTGAACGCGAATACAGATCGGTTTCAACTCCGTAGACATTGTAGGAGCTGTCGAGATACAAACGCTTGGCCATGACATCACCCTCACGAAGCAAGGCTTTGTTCAGATTCTTCATATCGCGAGAGCTGACTTCGATAATGGCGCAAGAATTGTTTTTGTTTCGGGCCAGTTCAGAATCGAAATACTGAGCTGGATTGTATTTGGCAAAGCCGGCCTTTTTAATCAGGAATTCACAACTGGCGACCGTCACCACGGAGACTTCGGCCACTTGTGGTTTTCCCAGGATCACGGCTTTTTCGAGATGAGACATCTTATGAGTTTGAGTGCTCATCTTGGGGAAAACATAAATTTCAAATTTTCCCGGTTTCAGTCGATTGAGGTCGCCCAGCTGGGCCTTCAGGGTTTTCAACTGTTTGTTTTCTTCGGCAGGTACCCGGCGAGCCTGAGCCTCCGCCATCATTTCGGCGCCAATTTTCTGATACAGTTTTTCTTGATAATCTGCCGGCAATGAATATTGGGCATTTTGAGGGCCGTGCGTGCAAGCTGCCAGCGTCAGAAGTGCTGCGCCGAGGGTTGCTAAAAGCTTCATTTTCATTCTCCTGATTTTGGAAACTGTTTCTTTTGATCCCTTCCATTTTAATCAGGAAAATCTACGACCCCGAGTGAAATTTGGTCCGGGTCAGGACTTACTTCTAGTGGAAATCTCGATTTCCAGAAACTTGCGAGACGCCAATATAAAGAAGAGCCCCTTCCTTGATTTGATCAATGACCCAATCTTTTACTCGCCAATCCAAAGCTGCGCATCCCCAGCTACGACTTTGTTTGACAGGGGCTTCGACCACATAGTCCCAACCGTGAATGACGATGGCTCTTTCTCGGACTTTCGAATTGGTCGAGGACAGCCCATCCAATCGCAAGGATCTTTTGAAGGCTCCGCTGTAGACTTCGGCAGTTCGAATGAATCCCAAGGAGCTCGCTTGTGAATTGACCACGTTCAAAAATCTCTCAGCCACTCCGTCATCATCCACATCTGATCCCTCGCCATGAGTCGTCCGGAACTTCTCGACTTTTCCGGTGATCAAATTGACAACGAAGAAGCGATACTTGTCCGAGCGAGGTTTGAAATCAATCACTGCCAAATTTGATTTGTTGGGAAAGCGGTTTTTATTTTTATCAAAGTACAGAACGGCTTCTTTCAAAAGATCGCTTGGCACTTCACGCTTGGGATCCAAATGCTGATATCCCGACAGAATTTGATTTCTTTCCAATTCACTCAGATCTCGTGGATCAACAGCGCTTCGAAACTCGGATTCAATTCGCAATTTTGCGGCCTTGATTTCCTCGGGAGACTGACGATCCAATCCTTCGTACGCGAAAACCGACTTGGCTATCACAAGGGGTAAAATCAAACTCATCAATCGAAATCCGATTCGAATCATTTGGACCTCCTGAAAAAATTTTTCCACGATCTTTCTTGTCGATGAAGAACAAAGTCGCCAGTGGCTGCTCTGCTTCTTGTGCCATTTAAAAGAATAAGGTCGCGGACAATGTGTATTCATGCAGCAAATAGTAATTGTACAAACCACCAATGATAAAATTTTTGCCAAGTTTATATTGAATTCCGCCAAAGCCTTCGTATTTGACCCTTTGGGTTTCGAGCGCTTTGGTTTCGAAATTAAAATATGGTTTGTAGGAATCTTCGGAACGCCGAGCCCAAGTGAAAATGAAATCATACACAGCCAAAGTCGCGGCCAGCACTTGGACCGTTGAGACTTCCGTATCACGAACTTCCATATGCGAGTAATCGATCACCAGGGAGTTCAAAAATAGACCGACATTGTAAGTTTGGACTTGGTAGTGATAATCAAAAGGCGGCGTTGGAAAGTATGGATTGCTGTCAATCAAGCGAGTTTCATCTTTGTAGATAGAGCCACCAAATGTCAGAGGTCCGAGGTTTCCACTGAGGCCACCTCCCGCGTTGGTGCCTTGAGTTTGCTTATTGTACTTTGCCATGATTCCCATTTTCAGTGAGTAACTCGTGAGTGCACTCCCGCGCTGATCAACAAGATTGAAAGCCGAGGCAAAAGTGATCTTTTGATTTGGATATTTTTCTTTTTCGTATTTTCGTTCATAAAAATCAGGAGTGTACTCAAAGCCCAAAGGCCCAAAGAAAGTCTCTTCGCTGTTCGAAGGAGAAATGGCTGCCCCAATTCGACCGGTTCCACGCACAATCGAAAGATCGACTTCGTCCTTGAAGAAAATTCCTTCGATGCCAAATCCTTTGTCTGTGGGAACAGCTGAAGGATTCACCCGAACTCGCCCACCACCCGAGGGAGTGAAAGAGGAAGCTCCACCGGACCGGCATCCGGGAATTCGATAACACTCGAGCGGTAGCTCGGCGAATGCCAGAGCTGGAAAGAGACACAAAAAAATGGCGGCAATGATCTTTTTCGACCATTGCATGTCATAGAAAAAAACTGTCACAGTTCAAGGTTAAACTTGATGAGGAATTCTGCCTACTGTGAATTGAAAAACTGGCGCCTGCCCTTTGTCTAGTCGAGCTTCAATTCCCATTCGAGATGGCACTTTGCTTGCTGAAAAAAAGTCTGGAGGTTCTATGAAAAAGAAACAAAAAACTCCAAAAGGAAAATCAGGGGGAAGACTGCCGCAGGACAGTTTCAATCGCAATCTCTCCGCCATCCCCCATGACACAATTCAAGTCGACGCTGCTGCCGCCAATCCGGATGAATCAGCTGCCATGGAATACGGAGAGATGAATGCGGAAGACGCCAAGAACTCAGGATACACGGATGAAAAAGGAAGGGCCGTCGAGAAAGCTCGCAAAAATGTACCCGGCTCACCGACTGGCGCCTTGACCGATGTGGGAGCCGGCAGGTCCTCGGCTGTTCGTCGGCACTGATCAATTGGAAGGGCTGAGCAGATTCCAATTCATCACAGCGCTTTCATCGGTGTTATGGATGATCAGATCGGCAGCGACGAGAGCCATGGAAATCATCTCTCCAGTCTTTTGCAGTCTTTCGACATCGATCAATTGACTGGCTTCGGATGCGGATTGCACTGTTTTATTTAAAGCTTCAAAATTTTTCTGGGCCTCAAGGATTAATTTTCGCTCGCGATTTTTGAGAATATCTCGGATGACTTTGAAGACGTCGGGATGGGCTTTGTATCTCTTTGTTCGCCCATCAACCTCAATCGCTTGAATCAAATTGTAATTCTCCAGTTCAGCCAAGGCCGGACTGACCAAAGCCTTGGAGACCGCCAAGTTCCGCATCAATTCCGCCCCGCTCAGTGGCTCTTTGGAAAGATAGATTTGAGTCCACAATTGGCCATGAATGCGCCGAAATCCCCAATAGCGAATAAAATCACCAACGGCATTGGAGAGGTCTTGCAGACGCTGACTCTGGGAGCTTCGTTTTGATCTGGGCTTCTTCTTTTGAGACACATTTTCTCCAGTTGCGGCAATTGATAGTTCATAGTAGTATGAACTATCAAGGAGAGCAAGATGAACACATCGACTGATGCCAAACTGACTGTTTATTTTGATGGCCTCTGCCACTTGTGCTCACGAGAGATTGATCATTATCGCCGCCAGAACGGAAGCGACCAGCTGCGCTTTGTCGATATCACATTGCCCGAATTTGACGCTCAAACCGAAAACCTGGATCCCAAACTGGTTCACAAAGTCATGCACGTAAAAACTCAAAACCAAGAACTGAAAACAGGTGTGGAGGCTTTCATTGCAATTTGGGATCACTTGCCCAAGTACCAATGGCTTTCAAAGTTAGCGAAGACTTCGGCACTTCGCCCCTTCCTGGATTTGGGGTATCAGGGATTTGCGGCTGTTCGACCCTATTTGCCTCGCAAAACCAACAACTGCGAACAAAGCCCCTACTGCGAACGATGACACTTGAATTTGAGAATTTCATTTTGGCCGTTCAGATTTTTTCCTGCTTCTCGATGACAGGCTTGATTTGGCTGATCCAATTGGTGCACTACCCTGGCTTTCAGTTTGCGAACAGAGACAATTTCCCGGCCTACCATCGATTTCATTCGGCTCGCATCACTTGGATTGTGGGACCACTGATGCTTCTCGAGTTGATCTCGGCAGGACTGTTGGCGTGGACCGGCAGTTCATTTTGGATTGTGAATTTCATCGGAGTGCTGAGCCTTTGGGGCCTGACGGCCTTGGTCAGTGTTCCCATTCACAATCAATTGGCCTCGGTTTTTGATCTTGAGAAAATTCAAAGGCTGACCTCGACCAATTGGTACCGGACTGTGATCTGGACCTGGCGAAGTCTATTGATTCTTTGGATGTGGACTCCGTGACAATCATGCATTTAGTTTCAATTCCGAATGGCCGATCCTAAGAGAGAATGAAATTGCTCCTAAAGCTCTTCGACAAATTGCTGACAAATGTTTTGGTGGCTCTCTTACTGGCTTTTCTGAGCTTTTCTTATTTGATTGGAAAGTTCCCCCCACCTCCAGAGGATTTGCGCCGAGCTGTGGAGCTTTCGAAAAATCTCTTTTTCTCGGTCAAAGACCAAAGGCAGATGGCCAACACTCCTCAGAATCCGAACATCGACCAGATAGTTGCCGTACAAAGACTCAGTCTGCAGAGATCTGAACTGGTTTTGGAATTGAATCGCATGATGGTCAATTTGCCAAAATCCCCACCTTCTCCGACAGCTGCTGTGCACCTTCAAAGGGCCTCTGATCACCTGAACCAAGCCGATCAAGCACTCGAAGAGCTCAATAAGGAGCTTCAGAGGCTGACCGAGCAAGCGGTTCGCCAATAGATTTTTACTCCAAAATCTCTTTCAGCTTTTGAAGATCACTGACGATCAAATCCGCGTCTCGCTTGAAATCCTCTTCAGACATTTTGGGAAGACGATACAAATATTCGCCCTCTTTCGTCATTGTTGATCGGCTGAGCCCGCTCGCCTATTGAGGAAGATTCATTGGCTCAGATAAATACGAGTAAACCTCGGTTGGTTCTTTATTGATTGAAATCGAAATCAACTTTACCGGATAAGTCATATCTCCCCACTTTGAGATTCAAATTGTCTTGTGAATTTCGATCTGACTTTGGATAAACTTCTCAATCTCTTCTATTTCGAAGGGTTTATAAAAAATGGCTTTAAAAATATCTGAATTCAAACCGATGTTGAGTTCACCTGTGATCAATACTTTTGGAATCGAGGGATCCATTTCAAGGATAACCTTATCGCCGGTCGCCCCCTTGAGTCTGTAATCAATAAAAATGAGATCCGGGGGATTCGCCTTTATTTCCTCGATGGCTAAAGCGTGGTCCTCAAAAAGAATGATATCGACATCCTTGGTGCTGAATAAATCCGAAAAGGCTTCGAGCAAACCTGGCTCGTCATCAATATAACAAATCCTAAATGCCATATTTTGCTCCGATCTCAGAACTAACTGCCTTAGGTATGCGAACCTCAAAACAGGTATTTTGAAGTTCCTCATTCAAGATCAGACTTCCCCCATGACTTTCAACGATTCCTTTTGAAATAGACAATCCAAGCCCAGTTCCAGAGCCAACAATCTTAGTCGTGAAAAATGGCTGAAATAATTTATCTCGATGTTCAAGATCTATCGGCGGACCTGAATTCACAATTTGAATTAGGACGAACTTTCCTTCAGTTTTCGTGCGAATTTTGATCCATCTCTCTTCAATCTGAGATACTGCATCCAAGGCATTACTGATCAAATTGACTAAGACTTGTTCAAGTTCAATCTGATTGCAGACAATTTCCAGATCCTTTTCTAATTCATAGTCTATCTGAGCGTTTACATTCCTCATCTTGGCGCCAATGAGGACCAAGGACTCCTCAATTAATCTTTCTAAAAGATGCGACTTGCGCTCTTCCATCTCCGAAGTTCGAGAGAATTTCCGCAAGCCCATGGTTATTTTCTTTATTCGATTACAAGCACTTATAATTTGCTCTTGCTTTGATTTGAACTTATCTGGATCGTTTAAAAATTTATTTATCATTCGGGCATTGGCATCAATAATACCAAGTGGATTATTAATTTCGTGAGCTATACCAGCTGACATTTCCCCCAGTGCTCTCAATTTATTCGAATGAACTTCATTTTTTCGGTTCGCATCGAGCTCTAATTGAACCCGCTTGAGCTCAGAAACGTCCGACACCAGAGAGAAAAATCCTTTCACTTCACCTGAATTATCGAAATCGGGAATATAGTGTGCCAATGTGTATTTCGTTTCTGTTCCAACTTTAATTTCTCGTTCAAATGACTGAGGCTCGCCCCGAAGGACGGCATCAACATAGGGTCTGTCTTTTTCAAACTCTGCACCAAAAACGACACTCATAGATTTGTTTTGGATTTGACTTGGAGTTAATCCGAAAAATTTAAAGTAAGTTTCGTTGGAAATTCTATTGATCAGGTTCTTATCCCAATAACCCAGCATAGCAGGAACGCTATTGATTGTTTTTTGAAGAAATTGACGTTGCTCTTCTATTTCTTGGGTTGCCAATTTAACTTTAATTTTTGTTTCATCTAATAAAATCTGGTTAAATTTATTTTTTTCCTCTTGCTTCTTAATGATGAAAACCATGAGTAAAAATAATAAAAACAAAATTAAGAAAATTCCGACGCTCTTTCGCAGCGGTGAAAAGCTATCCGGACTTTGATAAGTGAATTCAATTATCCATTTTTTACCTAAAACCACCAATTCAATGGATTCTTTTTGTACACGGTCATCCTCTTCGACTGCTTGAGAAATGATGCTCTCAAGGGAACCGTCGTCAGTGACCATTTTTAAATGGCTAATTCGAATGAATGGATTTTGTCTTTCGATATAATTGACAATCGCCTTCGCGGTTACAGGAGCGTAGGACCACCCGAAAAACTGTTTTATTTTTTCAGCTTCAGATTCAGGAATTTTGCCCGTTCGATAAATCGGGTTGAAAACAAGAAAACTTGATTGTTTTGCGTTCACCTGCACCAATTGAATGGGACGAGTAATCGTCGGAGTCCCCGTGAGCATGGCCTTCATGGCCGCATTTTTTCGATTGGCCTCATCGGACACAACCAATCCCACCGCTTTTGCATTGGGCTCCAATGGTTCGACCACTTCAATGACGAAAATTTTTTCTTCAAATGGTTGCTGAGATAATCTTTTAAGAGAGAAATCAGGTCGAAGCCCTTTTTGTTGACGAAGATACTTTTCAAGATTCTTGGAATCAACACTTCTGATAAATCCAAATCCAAGTGCACCTGTAAAATCACGATACAAGTCTCGAGATTCTGACGCCTCTCTAAATCTCGCAGGAGACATCTCGAAATTAGAAAAGTGGAGAGAAGCAGAAATTCCCCGCAGTGGGTTGAGATAAAAATTGAATGAATTTGAAAAATCTTGTTCGAATTTTTTTATGTGTGTTTTTTTCACTTCTGACTCGAGGGAGCGAAAGTGAAAGTAGAAATAAACTGAAACAGAAATACAGGTGATTAAAATTAGAAAAAAACTAATTTTTTGAGACAGGTTTTTAAAAGAGTTCTTTCGGTTTTTCACAAATAAATATCGGCAAATTTGTCCGAAACCAGGAGTCAAAACTAAATTCCCTGTTAAGCTAAAGAAGCTTTGCTCAATGCCATCGTCGAGGCCTGGCTTGGAGACTCCAACCAATTTTGTTTTCTTTAAGACCAAAGTGGTGTTCGCCAGGGAGCAATTTGAGGAACCACTGACAGTTGTCTTTTGAAGGAACCAGAAAATTGGCGGA
>JACCDX011767567.1_pt1 | contig 22070 bp, 26 predicted proteins | sample 7449681 | NCBI WGS metagenome assembly JACCDX01 (sample SAMN15323450, study PRJNA562643) | freshwater metagenome | isolation source: river surface water | place: USA:Blue River Watershed | collected 2017-08-18
GAGGGGGTTAGGGGGGGCATACGGGGCAGGCGGGTAGTTCACGCGCTGGGGCGGATAATTCAGGTTCTGCTGGTATTTCAGGAACATCAGGATCTCGTGCAGGTCGCTGGCGATGCGTTCAGCCTGTGCATTCGAGAACCCCTCCCCCGCGGTCGGGGGGTGCTTGATGTAGATGTTCTGCCGGGGGAACCAGTCCGACCAGAACCCCAGGGCAGCCGGGGCGTCCATTTTCACTGGAATCTGACTCTGCAAACTCATGCGCGAGTGCGTGTCCGCCGGGCAATCTTATATACCAGTTCGGAGGCCTCCCGAGACAATTCTCGCAAAGTCCGGTATAAAAACGCCAGGGCGCGGACGGCCCACGATAGATCATGCGCTGCTGGCTTTGCGAGTACAGCGACGACCCTGTGGCCAGAAGCCTGCGCAAGTTCGTGAGCGAGCAGGCGGGCACGATGGGTCCGGAGCTCATGGCGGAGCGCGTGCACGAGGCCCTGGTGGACAAGTGCCCGATGTCGGAGGGCATCGGCCTGGACGAGGTGCGAGAGCACATCATGGTCCACACGCTCTGCCCGAACGTCAGGGTCGCCTGCATCCTTCGCTCGCTGCTGCGCTTGGCCGACAAGCTCGAGACGGTCTCGACGTCTGTCGATGAGAACACGGGCCAGACCGTGGTGGAGGCCAAGAACGTGCAGGTCTATCTCAAAGTGATATCCGAGGTCATGCAGATGTATCGCACGGGCGAGGTCAATAAACTGCGGTTCGGGCAAGACAACGCCAAAACCTGAGGCGGTCGGTATAAAAACCCCCTTGCCAACGGCGCAAGCGCATGAACAGGGCAGCCCCGCCCCGCCCTCCAGTCCGGCCAGAACCGCTCAGGGAGTTCGGGCAGGGGCCCATCTACCTGTTCTTCTATGTGTCCTTCCTGATCGCCACCAAGATGCTTCTCGTTGGATGGGAAAAGAAGACGGTCATTGCCTGCTGAAAAGCAGACCAAACACGCCATATTTAAGACGGCCGGCTTTTTCGAATGGAGAGACATGTCGAGACCCCAGTTTCCAGTCAATGTATCGCAAACATCTTCCCATGCGCCGGGCCCCATCGTGAACGGGGGCTTGATCGATTTCCAGGATAACTACCATCGAGGCCTCAGCGATTACGCCCACTTCATGGCGGCCCAGCAGCAGCAGGCCTTGGTCCCGGCCATGCCCCCGTCGTTCCAGGCGGTCCCGTACACGCCCTCGCAGATCCAGAACGCGATGCAAGCAAGCCTGGGCCAGCCCTGCCTCCCGCAGAGCACGCTCTTGGGCCACCCGTCCTTCATCAACATCGCGGGCAAGATGTACAAGCCCGTGGAGGAGCCCGGCCCGGAGCCAAAGCGCACCGCGGAGGTCATTGTGTGCGAGCAGCCGCGCCCGATCACGGACGACGACGTCGATCGGCGGGTGCAGAAAAAGCTCGACGAGTGGGTCTCGGCCCAGCGCCCCAACAAGATTCGGACTGTCGCCAAGAGGGGCTCCGAAGAGGAGCGGGCCGCCGCGCGCGTCAAGAGCGTCAACGCTGGCATGCCGCGCGGCAAATATTACAGTCCCGCGTGACAGTGTCCGAGAGATCATATAAATTTTACAATCTCTCAATCCGTTTTATCAAAAGTGTGGAATGGTGGCGCAGCAGCGTATCTTGACCCTCGCATTCCTGCGCTCCAACCCCGAGGACCACTGGATCAACCGCCTGACTGCCCGCGTGTCCGCCCACCCTTTTTGTCACGTAGAACTTTTCTTTGAGAGCATAGGCGAAAGTTTCTCCGTCATGTGGGGGGAGACGGCTGGCTTCAGGTCAAAAAATCTCAGCAACCCGAATTACGAGCTGGTCAGTCTGCTCGTCACACAGAAGGAGTATGACGCGAGCCTAGAATTCTGCCGCACGGCCAGCAAGCACGCCCTGCGCTTCGACGACCACGGCATGTGGCTCTCGTGGTGCGCGCCGGCCAACCCCTGCTGCGGCGCGTGTGATTCCTCGTCGAGCGTGAAGGGCATCACCTTCTGCAGCAAGATCATTACCGAGGCGCTCCAGTTTGCGGGCGTGCGAGAGGTCGAGACCTTGCGCCCGTCCGCGGCGACTCCGAGCAGGCTCTACAGCTGCGTGCGGCACTCGACCCGGATGGCCTGCAGCAGCGTGCCGTTCAAGAGGCAGGCGTTCATAATGCTTTCGTCAATGCACTAGGCCGCTGTCGGGTGGACTTGGACTTGCGGTGCGACCCCTGCTGTGATCCACTGAACGGCCGGTCGCAGGCGTCGGGCACCACGAACGTGCGCAGGATGGGCCAGAGCCGGGACCAGCCAGAGAACACGTCCTCCATGGTCTTCCCCCCTGTGATCACGACCTTGCCCGAGAAAAAGCACAGCAGGACAACGGGGGACGCCTCTGGCCTGTAAATGAGGCCCGGAAACATCTTGCGCTGGTAGGTGCAGTTAATCGCCAGCTGGGCGTACATCCGCTGCAGGTCCAGACACCCCTGGCCGACGGGTATCTCCACGTGGGCCACCATGTTCTGCACGTCGCAGGTCGCCAGCGTGAAGTGATGGCCGACGACGCACTCCCGCAGCAGCTTGGCGATGTACAGGGACGCGTAGACGCATTCGTACCAGCTTCTGCAGCCTGTCACCACCAGCTTCCCACTGGAGAAGAGCAGGGTGGTGCAGTTGGGCTCGTGCAGCCTGACAGTGATGGCGGCGAACTTGTTCTGGTCGTAGAACGAGAACGGCAGCAGGCTGTGGATGTGGTTGAGGTCTAGGGTCGTCAAGGACGAGATGATCTGCGACGTCGCCACGATGTTGTGCACGGTGGGCATCGGCGCCTCGCTCAGGACGGACGGGTTCATCTCGGACGGGGGGAGGGAACTGTACTTGCGCTTTCGCATGCCGGACGACCTTGGCCCCGCCGGCCCCGGCCGAGCCTTGCACTCGTACGAGCCGCCCGACTTTTCTTCTTGGAGATAAAACCGAGACAGGACGGCGTCTGGGACAAATGCAGCCGCCCCCTCGACACCACTGTTCGTTCTGCGGGATCAACCTCCTGGGCAAAAAGCGGCGGCTTTTTTGCCCGCGGGAGGGGCTCAAGTTCGTGTCGACCCGGTGCAAGCAGTCCCCGTTCCTTCACTCTCTGCTGCTGCAAAGGCTGCCTGATCTCACCGCCAAACAGGCCCTGTGCATCCCCTGTGTCAACTGGAAACGGCGGGCGCAGCACGGCAAGCTCAAGCGGACCAGCTCGCCCATGCTGCAGCTGGACCAGATGATCCTGTTCCTGCTGCAGCCGGGGAAGCACCAGGAGCCCGACCTCCGGTGCATGGAACGCCTGATCGTCGCCGTCCGCCAGCCGGGCAACCCATACCGCGCCATCTTTCCGCTCCCGGTGCAGGCCATCACGCTCGCCATCCGGGGCGACACCTATCTGGACTGTGTGGCCGCCTGGTGGGAGTACAACGGACGGACCCACTTCTTCGCCTCGACCCAGGAGGCGCGACGGGTCCGCTGTGCCCTCAAGGCAGGAATGATGCGGGAGGAAGATGATTCGTGCTCGTAAGTATCACTATTAAACGGGGGCACCAATGCGTTCCCCAGAGCATGCGCGAAAAAGTCGTGGCAGTGCGGATTGCCTCCAAGGACGATATGACCAGGGTAGAGGAGGAGTTGTGCAAGGTCATAGGGAGCAAGGGCAAGTGCACGCTGCTTCGGTCCGAGGACTTCATCCGCCTTCGCCTCTGCGCGCTGTACGACCGTGGGGACCCGCCCATGTCGGTCTACTCCCACAACGTGCAGGTGCATCTGAGCGAGGACAAGACCGTCAGCATCTTTCTGCTCTCCACGGAACTGCTCGGGGGTGTCGAGGGTGTCGTCGTGCTGGGCAAGAGGGCCGACCCAGACAACAGCGATTGCGAGGATGATTGATCGCCACTCCTTCCCTTCGCGCGTGTGTATAAAAGTGTGCGCCATTCCCAGGCCTCCGCGTGTGAAGAATGCCGTCTATCTCCTCAGAACCGTCGCGAAGTGGCAACGAGATGCTCGTGAAGTTCCGCGGGGCGATTAGTATGTTCACGTATGGCATGCCCGCCAAGTCTCTCATGCGTCTCTCGGACGCATCGCAGAGCCAAGTGTACGTCACGGCTTGGATCGACGGGCACAGGGGCAAGAGCGCCCACGTGTCGTTTGACACGGGCTCCGGCCTGTTCCAGTTCAGCCTGCCGTTTCGGCAGGGCGATCCTGACCTTCTCAAGCTGCAGTTCTGCATTCGCATGCGTGACCAGTCCACCAATAACAAGCGCTCCATGGAACTGTACACCACCTGCGCCAGGATGGATGTGATGCTGCAGGGTAAAACGGATCGCTTCCGCACACGAAATCAGTTCTCGCCCAGCAACTACGGAGACGTGGAGCTGAGCATCGTGCACGAGACAGACTTGACATCACTGCAGCTCAGGCCATCCAAGCTGAACCTCATGTCCCGGGCCAACGACATGGCCGACAGCCTGTCCAAGCGGGTCGTGCAAACCCTGATGAAAAACGACGGCAAAGCCCCTCCGGGAGGCACGCCCTACCTGGAAGGCATCACGAGCCGCCCTTGGTCCGGCCGCTACAACATCGACACCGACGAGGAAGAGTACCCGCCGTTCAAGACCCACCACGCGCAGATGGGCCCTCAGCAGGAAAGCATCCGGCGTCTCCTGCCCATCCCAGTCGTTGTGTACCACCAGTATCTGAAGATTGTGCACTCGAGCAAGACGATCCAGGGGGTCCTGGCCCTGCCGGACGACCAGTTCGCCCAGTTTTTCCTGGAGGGCCTGCAATTCACCTGCGATGCCGGCCTCTTCCCGTACGAGCGGGACTTCTTCCCCGAACTTGGCATCTCGCTCACCGACGGCTTGAGCGTGGCCGCCAGCGACACGGAGGACCTGGTGAGTGGCCTGTTTGTGTGGCCTTTTTCTTCCAAGTCTAATCCGTCTTTTTTGCAGGGCTGGCCTGCAACCGAGTCCCCGTTCTGCGGGCGGCATCTGCGCACCATGCGACCCATCAAGGTCAGCAAGAGTATGAGCATGGACGAATTGAGCCAGCTGTTCGAGCAGGACCCGGTTGACCCCTCCGCCTTCCGCATGCTGATTCCCGACGTCGAGTTTGGCGCGACTGCGAGGGCGGCGGATGTGCTGGCTCTGTCCGTTTCGCAGCAGAGTCAGGACAGGGTGCTCCAGGACATGTATCTCCAGATCTGCACGGACGACTGCGAGACCAGCGCCCTTTTCGCTATACTCATGAAGCAGACCAGCCTTCACCTGTACGAGCGCCTGAACGAGGCGGCTGCAGCGGGCCACGCGCATGTGTCACACAGGAGCAAGCAACTGAAGGCGCTCTGCAGCAAGTGGAACATCTTCAAGAACTTCAGTCCGACGAGCTGGGACTTGATGGTCAAGTATTTGGACCGGGGCAACAACATGCTCAAGACAAAGCAGATCAGGACCATGACGGCCGTCGGGCTCGCCACGACCGCAAGCGCCGCGCAATCGACAGACGGCAGGCCGGTGAGCTACGGGGGGCACTGCTTCAATGTCTGCACGATCCAGACCCCGTCCATGCCGGACATGAAGGTCGGCCTTCTGGAGGGCACGGCGCCTCTCTTCATGGTCAGGGTCACAAAGGACAGCCCCACCGTGAGCGTGCAGACCACGGATGGCGGGCCTCCGACCGTGATGAACATGCCCAAGTTTCTCACGTGCCTGTCCACCACCCTGCTGTGCATGACCCAGGTCATCAACAGTCCAAACGGCATGGAAGGCAGCGGGGCGGGGGGCTGGCCTCTGCCTGTCAAGGTCAACGGCTGGCTCAACCACACGACCGTCATGTGCTCGCTCGACTCGGATCCGTCGACGGAGCTCCGATTCTACAACCGGGTCATGTTCGTGGGGTGGCCCTGCACGGACCGGGGGCAGGGCTGCATGCCGGTGGAGGAGCGGGTGGATGGCAAGGTGCTGGCCGGCTGCCACCCGTTCGGCCTGGTCAACTCGGACATTCGCGGCGTGGATGCCAGCTTCCAGGAGGACACCTTCAGCGACGTGCGGGAAATCATGGACGAGGTCACCCCTCCCATGGTCAGGGAGAGCGTCGTGCGCGAGCTTGCCTCCATGTGGATCCCGTGCAGGGCGCTGGAGACCGTCAACACGGAGGCCAAGCGCGAGGACGGCGTGGAGTACTTCCGTGTGAGCGCGATGGAGTCCCCGTGCGCCCCCGAGTACCTCTCCATCATCTTTGAGGCCAAGCGTCGGGTGGCGGAGGAGACGAACAGGATCAACGAGGCCAAAGCCAACTCCGATGGGATCCGGCTTTACGCGCTCCTGGAGGGCCTGAGCGCCGTCTTGTGCGCGGACGTGCCCAACAGGACCATCCCCACGCTCACCCTCGTGGACAGCCTCAAGACGGCCATGGCGAACCTCAAGTATCCGTCAAGCGACCGCGGCAAAGGCTAAAAAAAACTGCGCGTTTCACTGCAGGGTGTGTCCTGTGTGTTCGCGGACGCAGCGCTCGCATGCCGCCCGCCCAACCTACCAAACAGCCACCCGACACCACGCCCGCCATCGACGAGGCAACCCCACTCGCGGCCAAGTTGGTCGGCATCGCCAAGCGCAAGCCGAAACGCATCTACGCCATCCCGCGCGTGAGCTTCCGCAGGCTGGTGCAGGAGATCGCGGATCAGTACGGCAGCGACCTGCGCATCCAGCAGGCCGCCATCGACGCGCTGCAGGAGTCCGCGGAGAATCTGATCGCGGAGCGTTTCGCGCGGTGCGGCGAGCTGATCGCGCTGTGCAAGCTCGACACGGTTCGGGACGAGCACTGGCGATTCGTGCAGGACGAGATGACGGCGGCACCTTGCTAGGGTAGGAGTTGACCATCCGGACGTCCTGCTCCGCCTCGGTTCCTTGCACGACGATCTCCTCCATGTTGATCCTGATCTCCTTCATGCGAGGCGTGTCCAATTCCAGATAGATCAGCTCGAGGAACTTTTGGATATTCCGCAGCAGCTTTTGGGAGATGCGCTGCGAAAAAAAACATGGGAACGGGTTCAGACTTCACTCGGCTCCACGCTCGTTGGCCTCTTACCTTGCACGTACTGTAGATGGACATCTCGAGGTTCGGGCAGCTGTAGAGCATGGCGGCGGCGAACATGCTGACGGATATGGTCTTGCCGAAGCGTCGCGGCGTGGACACGAGCACCTCCTGCGAGAGATGGTCCCAGCCGTTCACCTCCAGGATCTTCTGGTGGTCGCGCGCGAAGACCCCGCTTGAATCCCGCTTCCAGAAGATACGAGCGCACGCCCGAATGAAGTTGTCGTGGAACATGCGCTGGTGGAACGACCGCTGCCACCCCCGCCTGTCCAGTGCGTCCAGGGCCTGGCGACACTTCTTCATGCGCTCGAACCCCGTGCACTCCTCTCGCGCGCTCGACATCAGGCAGTTCTCCAGGGCCGTGCGGCGAACCCCCCGGCGCAGTTTCTCCCGCTCGCCCTCTAGCGCTGTGCGATCGTAGGCTTCAAACAGCCTGCACAGCATCGCTCTCAAAATCGCTGTATTTGCCCGGGCTTGTTTTAAATACCTATATTAGACATGGAGGCCGTATCCCGCAAGACCAAAAATGCGATACCCGGAGCATGTGCTGGTCGTCCTCGCCTGCACCTTGGCGGGGGGCGTCGAGCAGCTCGCCCTGCCCCCTCACCTGAGGCCAGCCGAGAGCGGCGAGAATCATCAGACGTGCGGCGCCGGGAGCGCGTGGATGGAGTGCTCCGAGATGGACAAGCTGGTCCTGCCCGTCCACATCTACGCGCCGTGGACGTTCACGGTCTGCTTCGTCCTGGTGCTGGGCATGCCCACCGTGCTCCTGCGATCCAGGCACAAGGAGCAGGGGCTGAGGCAGCTGGCGTGGATCTGCCTGCAGTGCCTCGTCCTGGCATACGGCTCGCTCTTTGCCACCGACCACCCCGTCCTGATCTTCTCCCTCACGCTGCATTCGTGCGTGCGGGTCCTCCTGCGCATGCCCGTCACCGATCGCCTGCTCGGGGGGAGGTGGTGGTGGGGCCTGCGCTACGCGGGCGCGCTGGCTCTCCTGGCGGGGGAGATCGCGCTCGGCGTGCCTGTGTCCATCGTGCGGTGGCGCGGCGACGTGCACAACCTCTCGTGCGCGTACCTGGCGCATCTGGGCGGGTGCCTCGTCCCGGACATGCTCATCTTTCTCCTGGACTGGACGGCGCAGACGGCAGCGTGCGTTTTGCTGGTGGGGGCGGACTCGTAGAATCAGGGGAAGCGCCGCGGCGGATAGAAAAAGCCCGATTTACGGCCCATCGGGGAGACACATGAAGCTGTACTTTTACTTCTCGTGCGAGAGCTGGCGCACATCCTCGCACCCGCGGCACATCATGTACGGGCGGTATGCGAGGGTGGGCTTCGCGTTCATGGACAACGGGACGCTGGTCATGTTCGAAACCAGGCAGGGGGGCGTGTTTACCAGGACGCACGAGACGGACGACACCATCGACCTGCTGATGCCTGCATTGGACAAGGAGACGACCGAGAAGATCTTCCGCACGTGCGAGGCGTGCGCGGCGTCAAAGATCGCCTTCAACCTGCAGGATCTCTTGCTCATGTACGCGCCGTTCCACATGCCCGAGGAGATCCCGCTGTTTCAGTGCAGGACTCTCAATAACACGCAGGCCTTCCTCCTGATCCTCCGGGAATGCCTGCCCAAGGACCACGAGCTGATCCACGCCCTCGCAAACCAGAACAGCCGCCAGACGTTGGCGGAGACCGTGTACGACGCGCTGGCGCCGTACGCGACCCCCGTGTTCCATTGCCAACTAATGCCCAAGAATCCTCCTATCACGGTCTGAGTGCATTAAAAGAAGAGCGCGCTTGCTCGTGAAAGCAGGAAAAAAATGGGGCAGTGCATGTGGACCGCCCTGCGCCTGCTCGTCATGTGCGCGAGCGTCGTGGGCGTGTTCCTCCTGCACCGTTTCACGCTGGGCACGGGAAAACCGGCGTCCGTGTTCGACGCGGTGTATGCCAACTGCATCGTGACCCTGATGCTGCTGGTCTACTACTGCGTGCTCAAGTTCCTCTACGGGAGCTGCTGTTGGATGAAGAAAAACAGCCGCCGCGGCGCCACCAGGAATCAGGTCATGATGATCCCGCGCTCTCCGGACGGCCGCTTCTACACGGACGTGCAGCGCGTGACGACGGAGGTGGTCTGGGGCGTCCCCCGGCTCACCCTGCAGAACGTGTGGATCCTCGTCTACGGCGTGGGCTTCATCCTGTTTGTCAGCGGCTACTGCATCCTGGGGGTTCAGCCGCTGTGCCTGGCTTGCTTCGGGTTCGCGGTCGGCGTGCTCAGCGTCGACGAGCTCGTGTGCCCGCGCGCCACCTTCAGCAAGCTCTACATCAGCGCCAGGATCGGGGCCCTCCTCTGCTGCCTTGTCTCGCTCGTCCTGGTCACGGCGCAGCTCCTGAACCAGATGCTCGTGGACTTTGTCGAGACCCTCGACCTGTACGCGCTCACCTTTGGCCTGTGCCTGCCCTTCCTGGCGCAGTTCCTCATGGTCGCCGTGCGCGAGAGCCGCCACTACACGATCGGCTCCGTCATCGAGGTCTGCGAGTTCGGCCTCCCCTTCGCCGTCTTCCTGTCCATCTTCCATCTCAGTGTGGCGTACGGCCAGCAGTACCAGTTGGAGGGCAGCACAAGCAGGACCAACACCAGCGGCATCCTCACCTTCTCGCGCGTGTTCAGGACAGACACTCCGTTCGTCGCCTTCTTCACCGTCGCGCCCTTCCTCGTTGCGCCCTCCCTGGTCGGGTATGTCACGTGCGCGCTGGATGGGACGGCCGTCGACTCGCTCATCGCCGTCACGGTCGCGCTCTGCGTGCACTTCTACCTGGACGGCCCCGCGTCCGTCATTGGGATCTATGGGACGGTATGCTGCGGAGTGGCCTTTATGATTCGCGTCATGATTGATTACACCCCGGTCATTGCGGCGCAGCCCTGGAACCAGGCCAGCAACAGCCAGCTGGGACAGCTCCGCGACCGATCAAAGGCCGCCGAGGACCTCACGCACGTCCTGGCGGAGGATGTGGACGTCATGTGGCAGCGGGGCGATGAAGGATGAGCAGCACCTCAACAGCTCGGCTCCAGCTCCCCGTTGTCGGTCAGCACGTGCATCGTGGCGGAGACGGGCACCTGTCGGCCGTCGGGGAACCGGTACACGTCCACGTTGTTCACCCGCCAGTAGCCGTGCTGAAACGGGTCGAAGTCGCGAAAGTGCTTGATGCGACTGAACGCGGGAATGATGGCAAAGGCCTCGTTCTTGTTCGTCGACGCGCGCTTGCCGACCCACGAGTCAAGCCGGTCGCACCCCACGGCGGCTGTCTGCAACCGTCCATTGGTTTTCACGGGGTTGGGCTTTGGACGTTTGGAGGTGGCGGCAAACGCGGGCGTTTCCGGAACCGTTTTCGAAGTGGTGGTGGCCAGAGCGGAAGGTTTGGTAAGCCAGGTGGCCTTCTTTGCCGTGGCCTCCGCGGGCACAGCACGATGATCGGCCTGGAATTTGGCGAGCTCGAACTCGGGTGCAGCGTCCATCGTGCTTTGTGGTGCTGGCCTTGCCGGAGGCGCCCGGCTCAAAACGCGCTGTTCGCCGTGGAGCTGGCACGCCGTTGCGCAGAAAGCGAGATCGCATCCGCATTTCGCCCGCTTCAGGCAGCGCAAGTGGGTCACGCGTTGCCATCGCGGGTGCCACGCGAGGCCCCACTGTCTCGCGAGCTTTCGGCGGAATCGGCGCTCGACGTCCGCCATCAAGGTCTTGCCCAGAAAGCTGAAACCCCTCAGCCCCTCGAGCACTTCCACGCGCGCCTCCAGCACGTCACTCTCGTGCTGCTCGATCGCGTCGATCACGTCCTTGAACTCCGTTTCACAACCGAAGACCGCGGCGTGCCCGCAGACCAGACAGGTCATGCGACAAGGGCTCGCGCAGGGAGTGCCCGCTGCTGCAAGGTTCAACAGCGGCAGCCCCCGCAAAAGACGCGAAGTTTCGGCCTGCTCGGGATCGACCACTTTGAGGGATGCGCCATGCTCTGGCACGCCGCCTCGGAGGCACAGCGGGCAGAAGTCGCGCATCACGCATAGCCTGCGTGGCATGCAAATTTCGAATTGTGGCGCGACGGGCTTTTCGCAAAATTAAATCGTTTTTAAAACCGAGCAGATCTGATTTTTGTTGATTTTTTAAAAAATCTTTTGTGCTCGGAAATGCTCGAGAATGCTCGGGAATGCTCGGAAATGCTCGGACTCGCGTCGCATAAATAGCAAGCGCGCGAACCCAACGGGCTTTTATGAGCTGTAAGGCCACGCAGCAATGCAAGGCAACGATACAGGCATTCATAGCGGCCGATGCTCTCCCGAGAGTCAAGGAGCTTCTCCCAGTGATCTTCGACAAGTACAGGATCTTCGTTCTGGAGACCCAAGAGACGATTCTGAGGGAATGCTCTCTGACACCGACCATGGAGCGCAACTGTGTGACGTTCGAGCTGCCGACGACCGGCTAAGCTTTGCCTTCGTCTCCGCGGACCCGCAGACCGAGTGCGTTCGGGAGATCGCGGCCTTCGTATGCGGCGGCATGGTCGGCTTGATTCGGCTCAAGAAAGTCCTGCCAAACATCTTCAAGAACTTCGAGGGGTGCGACCCGAGGGCCGCGCTCGAGCAGTGCGGGCTGTTCCCGCAGCCGGGTTACAACGGCGATCTCAGCTTTTACCTCGACATCAACACCGAAGGGCGCGCCATGCTCGACCCCAACCCCACGTCCAGGAAAAAAGCGCGCTGTCCTACCGCGGACCAGCTGCAGGAGGTCTACGAGGCCGTCACCTCATCCTGGTCATCGCACCCCACGCTCCGCAGCTCGTCGAACTCCTGAATCAGCTTGTTGAGTTCGCGCTCGTCCGCCTCCTCCTCTTGGAGCGTCGGACCGTGCTTGAACAGCACGCCCCCATTGAGTACAAACGCGGCCGTGAGAATTTGTAGCAGCGTAGGGTTCTTGCCCAGGCCGCGCACGCAGCTCTCCACCGCCCTCTCATTGTGCTTGTACCGCACGCGGATAAACTCCATCTTTTCCTGGAACCCCGCCACCAACTCGGGAGGGGCCTGTTGATACACCTGGCGCATGGCGTGCTGAAACACATCATCTTGGCGGCTATTGCTACTGCTGATGAGATGATGATCCATAAAAACCCTAACTGAAAACACGGGGCAGCGTCTTTAATACATCGGGAGAAACGGACTCCACTCCTGGTCGAGACGCGCGCGAACGGGCAATCAACCCTCGCTCGACGAGCGCGTTGCGGGGCCGATCGGTAACCCCTGGCCAACGTTGCCGAGAATCACGTACGAGTCCTCCGAGTCTTTGTCCTCGAACGCGTTGACGTTGTCGCGGATGTACCAGCGAGGGCCGATGCCGATCTCAGCGAGCTTATCGGTGATGAGCGTCTTGAGACCGTCCGTGATCCACCCCGGCTCCGTGAGGTGCTTGATCCAGATGCTCTTGACGAGCCCCGTAATGCCATGCGCATACTGGTCGAGCGAGACGGTGAGCAGGTTGAAAGCCTCCTTCTCCGCCTGGCGCCGCTTGTCGTCGTCGTTCTTGCTGTAATACGCGTCGGTGAGCACGGTGTCGAGCTTGCTGATGAACATCCGCTGGGGAATGCCGAGCGTCTCCTCGAGGCCGACAAACCACACCTTGCCCTCTGGCGTATCGACGAAATCAAACGTGTTGTCGTCGGGTGGCTTGATGCCAAACCGATCGTTCGAGGGCGCAATCTCCACCATCGTGGCGTCCCTGCAGCTCACGGCGACGCGGAGATTGATGGGCTCCTTGCAAAGAAGTTTCGAGGTAACGACAAGCTGAACCAGCCCAGCGTGAAGATCCCAGGTCTTTTCCTCCTCCTCGTCCATCAGCAGGGCCTCGTCCTTGTAAAACTCCGGCGGCGTCTTGCTCGGATCCAGGCGGAGGTTGTGCTCGAGCCAGGCCATGTAATTGCTCTTCAATTCGTCGGCCTTTGCGAATCGGATCTTTTCGCGGACGAGTCCCATCTGGAATCGCATGTAATCGGCCTTCTCCATGTCCGAGAGCTCCTCGTAGTGCCCGGGGAGGTTCTTGTCGAAGCGCTTGTCGTTCCCGTATCCGAGCAAGATCGCGTTCAGCGTATGCGGTTGCGCAAACAACGACGTCAGCGCGAGGGCCTTGATCTCCTCCGGCCGTCTGTCTTTCACGACGTTCATGTGCATCAGGGTCTTGGCGATGCACGCCACGTAGTGCTCCGTGCAGACCTGTTCGTCGTGCGTGCGCGTGAACCTGGCGAGCGCTCCAGGATCGTCCCTGCTGAATCCGTGAACGAGGTGCCAGCGAGGCTGTTTGAGAAGGTCCTCGGCGAACGGGGAGCAGGTGTGGTCGCGAATTTCCTTGTCCCCCACGATGGTCGGCTTGAAGCAATCGACCTTGAACTCGCCCTCTTCGCACGAAATTTCCCAGACAGAGGCGGCGCACGTTTTCCATACGCCGTCCTCGTCCATGGTCTTCCAGCTGTGCATGGCGTAGAAGCCGACCTGCTTTTCGTCGGTCTCCGCTGATACGACGTTGCTGATCGAAAAGAGGCTGGAACTCCGCAGAAAAGGTTGGTTGGTATTTGACGTCATGATCTGCAGTTGCTCCAGCGTTGGCTCACGGGGGATGACCAAGCGGTAGGACGTGTCGTAAGTGCGGATGCCACTCATGTCGAAAATCGTTCAGGATTGTCTCGTGTGGGGTCAAAAATGCTTTTAAACTTTTGCTGCAGGTGTTTTAAAATTATTCGTCTGTCAAATTCGTTGCAGCTATTTTGGTTTAATTTTTTTTTTCGGTCCGGCCCGAGAAATTCTGGTGTCGTGCAAGTAACCGGCACTTCAAGTCAGTTCGGCCCAAAATAAAAAAAATATGACCGTTAACGAAATTTTGCACGAATCAATGCAAGGTTAGCCGAACCCCCAGAATTTCCTCTTGCGTTGAATCTGTACAATATCCTGCTCCTCTAACACGACTGGCTCTGCTTTGCGCAGGACGAATACGGCGAGTGTTGCAGTCGTATTGCTGCCTCCCAAGATTCGAAGACCAACCGACGTTATGCGCAGGGTGTCGACACGCTTGATCAATTCCAAATCGCGAAGCTCGATTTCGATGCTGCTCTTGCAATCCACAGTGCCGGCAACCTCGTATCCCTGATTTTTCGGAGTGACCGACCACGATGAGCACAGTTTCAGCGCGTTCAGCACGTAAATGACGTTCCGCACGTTTGGACGGTCCTCTTCGAGCACGCCGTCCAAAACGGGCTCATTCGCAAGTTTGATGGTCGCGGGGCACGAGGGATCAGCCATGCAGGCATCCGTGGCTGGAACAATCCTATATATGTTCCGAGCAATGGCGTGGATGAGCCATGACCGTGATTTACGCAGTGGAGGCGTGGGTCCTCGCACTCCTGGGCTGGGGTTGGCTGATCGTGCAGGAATCTCTCGGCTTTAGCCTGCTCAGCTCGCACGTTTTTCTGAGCATGATTGGCCTGAGTTCAATCAATGTGGTGCTGGTGGGAATCTCGCCGACAAGCAAGGCGCCGCGCAGCGCGTACTTTGGGGCCCTCGTGGTCCTTTCTCTTTACGCTCTGAGCTGTGTCTTGGACGCGCTCTACACCCCCCAGCTCGGATCGGTGAAGTTTGAGCCCCCCTCAAAAATTGCGAGCTGCACCCTCGCAAAGACCCAGCAGCTCTTCTTCTTTTCCTCGTCGCAGCTCTTCATTCTGCAGGGGGCGGGACTGTTGGCCTATCTCATAATCCAGCTGATCATAGGCGGGGCGGGGATGATGGACCTGGAGGATCAATCGCTCTGGCCGGGAGCCGCGTGGGGCCTGGGCCTGCTGATGATGGTGTGCTGCCGAGTCTTCTACCTGTTCGACGGCTCGGCCAAGGGCGTGGACGACCGATCGCGGTACATCCAGCTCTTCTCGCTCCCGGTGGCCGAGATAGCCACTGTCGCGGGCGTGCTCATGTACGTCTTCGGTGTTTTCCTGGGGTTGGAGGGAGTCTCGTTCAAGAGCCTGACCACCAGGAGAAGCTTGCGGTACATCTCGTTCGTCATTTCAATGGTCATGGTCGGCGTGTTCATCTACATACTACAGTCCAAGGGCATGCTAACCCCTGGCCTGTTACTGCTCCTCGTGATTGTCTTTTTCGTCAGCATCGGCAGTCTCGTGTCCGCCATCCTCGCTCGGGACGACGGCGCAAGACCTTCGCCGCCCGCACCCAGCTACCCGTCAGCCCCGCCCGCGCAGGCCGTGTTCGGGCGGTACCAAGACCCAACCTACCCGTCAGCCCCGCCCGCGCAGGCCGTGTTCGGGATCAGATATCCCAGCCAGAACAGGGAAACATACCCGTCTGCGCCGCCGGCACAGGCCGTTTACGGGCCCGGATACGTGGGCGACAGGCTATCCGCCGCGAAGTTCCGCCTGCCCATCCCAGCACCCGTGGAAATGTTGGGGCTGGCCATGGAAAAGAAGAAGGGGGTCTAGTGTCTTGAAAAAGGGAAGTGAACATTAGTATTTAGGCTCGCGGGACACATGGCATTGAACATGACGATGAGTACCAATTCAAGCGTTCACTTGGGCCTTTCAATCACAGGATTCTTGGCAGCTATAGCTATGGTCGTCATCACATTAGTGATCTCGAACACCGTGCTGTGGAAGGGTTGCGACGTGGACGCCGGGTGTCAATCCATGCTCTTTATCACGACCACTTTCTTGAGCTCCAGACGCATCGAGACCAGCCTTGGCTTCCCGGTGGCCACGGAGCGAGACCTGACGGACTCTTTGCAGACCCCGTTCAACGACCCCGTCAACCCGACCAGGGATCGCGGCTACCGCTTCGGGCACTTCCTGGAGTGCATGTACACGGCCCGCATGGCAGACAAGACCTGCGCCCCGACGCTCAGCTTTAACGAGTACGCCGCCTGCATCCAGAACAGCACGCTCATCCCCGGGGCGCTTGACACTTGTGCAGCTTTCCCCAGCTCTGGAGGTTACTCGCACTGGCCGACGGCGGAGGAGTACATCTCGTGCGTGTGGAATAACCCCCTCCTGCAAAACTCGGAGTCGCGTCGGGCCAGCCAGAACGTCTTCCGCTACTGCGTGGAGCAATCGCTCTGGCCGTTCTTTGAGGTCCCGCAGTCCATCGACTCCCCTGTCATCTTTGGATCGTACAATTGGGGCCTGCTGATCCTCGCGGGGACCGCCATCCTCTCGAGCTTCAGTGTCTACACCTGTAGCTTTTACGAAACCGGCATGGTGAAGAGGGGCGAAGCGCGGTATTTCATGCGCCTGGGTCTGCTGTCGTCGCTGGTGGCGTTCGTCTGGAATTTCATCTTTTTCATCATCTTCCTCGTGGCCTCGTTCCGCAACTCTGGCGAATTCCAGTACAACGGGGGGCTCCCTACCACATTCAGCACCTCCTTTGTCACGCTGGTTACTACCGGGGCTGCGGTACTGTACTTCTTCAGCGTCGTGTTCACCCCATTCCAGAAAAAGTTCGTGGCCATAGCGAAGACGAAGACCAGCGAGATCGCCACCATCGAAATGGTTCCCGTCGATACCGCCGTGGACGACCAGGAGCAGCAGATGCTTTTGAAGTCGACCTTTCCCATACTGGACCCATCGGGGGCCCATGCAGTGGGTCCAGCGGACCAGAATGGGCATATTCACGTCCATCCAAGTTACCCGATCACGGAGGAGGACGTTGCCAAGTTTTACACCCCGCCTATGCTGGCAATTTGGTCCGATTCGTACATGGCCGATTTCTGCCTCGTCCTCGGCTTTGCCGGAGCAACCGGCCAGATGTCGACGGACGTGGCGTGGCAGCTCTTCTCCCTGATCTTTGTGTACCGCTTGCTGAACATGATCATCAGCCGGTGCATTTCGGATGCCTTTACGAACAACGTCAAGCTGAGCGACGTGGTCAACGATTACAAGAATCATATCGTGACACGACCAGGCAAGAAACTCTTCGGGGTTGAACATGCAAATCCAAAAATCAAGGACCTCCACATTGGCGTCCGTGTCATCGGGCTTTCTACGCAACTGAGCGCTTTGTTCCTGTACATCGGGGTCTTGTTCATTGTGTTCAACGAGAATTCCGTCTTTGCAGACTTCCCCTTCTTCAAGACTTTCATGATCGTGTCCTTTGCCGTGCCAGAAGCACTCCGACTCCTGGTGCACCTCTATTACCAAGTGGCCTACGACTATCAAACAATGGGGAATGTGCCTTGGGGGCTCTACAATAGCTTCTACGCCATCTGGCTGTGGGATGTTGTTCTGAGGCTGATTTATGTGGCCCTCCTCGTGATTGACGCCGGGAATGCGCCAGGGACCTTCGATTTCCTCAAGACGCAGACAGGTCTCCTCATGAGAGACTACGTGAGATACATGGCGATCTGATGATCAGCACAAGGTGACGCAAAGGCCTGTCAATACAAGCACCACTGTCTCCTCGCTCATGGGGACCTCAACGACGAACAGCACCGACGCGGCGAGCAGGATCGCTGCTTGCGCGCCCATGGCCCACACCCGCGGAAAGGACAAGATGAGCATGGACCGTCCTCCTCGGCGGTCGGGTCAGTTATTATACCTTTACTTCTTGCAAATATTAAAGAACGGTGCCTTTGCAAGTCACGTCCATCATATGGTGCCAGCAGCACCATCTCGCAAAAACACCCTGATCTGGGGCACTGCCAACCCGGAGGGCCTGCAGAACTCGTACAAAGGGGTCTACTTGAACGCCAACGACGTGACGAGCATGGTGGAGCAGGTCAAGACAGCAAACGCCAGGGGTGAGGTGATCCCTGTGAAGCTGGAGCACACAGGCGTGCCTCTGGGCAAGGTTGTGTCCGCGTGGGAGAACCAGGGAAGGCTGGACTGTGTGCTGGAGATCGACGAGCGGGTGTTGGAGGGGTCTATCAGCGCTGAGTTTGTGCGGACAGGCATCTGCCAGGACCTCTCGCTGGGATACACCATGACGATGGAGCAGTCCAAGAGCGGCCTGCAGTCACGGACAAAGCGTCTGAACGAGATCTCCATCGTAGTCAAGGGCGCACGGAAGAAGTGCAAGGTGCACGGGTTCAGCGCGCGGTCTTGATCCGCTTGAGCCGCTCCTGAAAGCAGTCGATTTTGCCCGTCTTTTGATTGAAGTTGATGATGACCCCTCGAAAGCGCCTGCGCTCGCCCTTGGTCAGGCTTTCCAGATACTTTTGCAGTTGCGACGAGGTTTTTTTCGGGCATCGCGCGTTGGCCTTGAACTCGACCACCAGGTTTCCGATGACAATATCGCACCGACCGAATCCCACCACCTCGCCCATGTACACGATCGGCGCAATCACCTCGGACCGATGCGCGACCCGTCTCCTGTTCAAATGCGTAATCATCGCCTTGTGGTACACCCGCTCGCTGTGCCCTTTGCCCAGCGTTGCGATGACGCTCCTGGCAGCCTCTTTCAAAATCTGGCAGACAGGGCGTGGAGCCCGTTTCTTCGCCATTATCTCGGGGCCGTGTCATGCGTTTGCGGCCTTGACGCAGTGAAACACGCCCCAATTTTTTATGGCTTGTGGCGTTTTCGGCTGGGATAGGAGGATCTCGGGGGGTGCGCCATCTCGGTGGGCCACTGCACGTCGATCTCGCATTCGTCGTCGTTCAGAAAGCCCTCCAGCCGGGCGCGACACGGCACTGTTTTCAGAGGGCTGATCAGACAGGCCCGCGACACGTTCAATGGCTCGGCAAGCCGGACCAGAACAATGGCTCCCGTGCTGATGACCCTCAGCACGCACTCGTATCGGTTGACGTAAGTCAGGAATTCGCAGTCGGCCCAAGCGTCTGGCTCCATACGCCTGCAAGTTATTCTGCGTGGCACGCACGGCGGCGATCACGACGGCCTTTTTACCGTTCATTCGGATTTCGAGAACTCGATCGCCGCGTCCGTGATGTGATGCATGGTGCCCTTGTCGACGGGGTGCCGCGAGATGAAGAGGAGGAGCGACGTGACGAAAACCAGCACGAGAATCCAGTCCTTGCAGCACAACAGAATGCAGAAAAGCATGACGCCTAATAGGCAGCTCTCGCACCAGTAAAGGCACGCGATGCACGCCAGTGTCGCCAGCGCCGGAACCCCTACCTCCCAGCAACGCAGCCGGATGTTGCGCTCGTAAATCTCGTTCTGCTCCTTTATGCGCGCCAACGCAGCCTTGTCCTCTTCCACGGTGCCGTGTTCAACGTCATCGTGTTTGGTCATGCCAGCTATCCTACACGGGCAAAGCGCACTCTGTTTTAAATAAACACGCTTGTTTATTGAAGATGCTTGACAACGTTGGCGGGCGGGCCAGTGTAGGCCGACGCCAGCTGAACGTCCCAAGGATTGACGGCGAGCGTGATGGCCGTGGCACTCCGCGTCGACCGTCCTCGTGCGCACCGGGGTTGCAGCAGGCACGTCACGTACAGTTTGCCCGGCTGTGGGGAGCGCACATGCGGCACGTTCAGGCGCGTGTAAAGGACCTTGCCGCCCGCGCCTTGCGCCCGAAAGCGCTCGTCCTCCAGGACTTGCATGTCCAGATACATGATCTCGCCCACGGGAATGAGCAGTTTGGTCAAAACTTCCATGAAGAACAGCTCCACCACATCGAGGTCCTGGCTGATCAAGGCCCAATAGGAGCACCCCTCGCTGTCCAGGAGGTGCGACGAGTTCTCGGGGGGGATGAGGCAGCCGATCGTCGGGGCGTCGTCCTGCTGGCCTCTGTGGATCCGGACCGCAGCGCCGTGCCGCTGGATCAGGGGCGTAAGGACCATGCCCTTCTCCCGGATCGCCTCCTCCCATTCGAGCACTTCCAGCGTGTCGCTTCGCAGCAGGGTCTTGTCCCGGGAATACGTGTGCACCTCCACGGTCTCCGCGCCCGTGACCACGTTGAGCATGCCGTACACCCCCTCGTCAGGGTACGGGATGTGGAACGTGTAGGGTGTGTCCGGCAGGAGGGCGTAGGAGGACTGCCAGCGACCACATATCACAAAAATTGTATGCGGCCGTCAAGCAAAAAGGGCTCACCGTGAATGCGTTGGCCGGAATCTCCATCACGTCACAGTGCAGATTCTTGCTGAGGGCCAGCAGCTGCGAGCAGTGCAGCATGTCCTCCGCGACGAAGCGGCCGTTGATCTTGGCGATGGGCAGGACGCCGTTGTTCACGAAGGACGGCTCGGGGGGTCGCAGGAAGTGAGCGGGTCTGTCCTTGTCCGAGATGAACAGCTTGCTCGGCGCCGTCGCATGGTCGAAGCGGGACGTCGGACAGATGTTGCCAGGAGTGCACGCGAGGGGCGAGTGCGAGAGGATCAGCTCCAGCAGGCTGTTGGCAAAGCAGTTGCTCACGTCGGGGTGGAGATCGTTGCTGCCGATGAGGCTCGTAACCGTGAGCAGGGACCAGAGGTTCACACCCACAGCCTGGGACTGCAGCAGCTCCCGGCCGTCGCGCATGCTGCGAAAGCTCACCTGCTTGGCAAACAGGGGTGGGGGTGACTCGATGTAATCGGCCATCCCCGCCGCCTCGCGCATGAAGCCCAGACAGTACAGGTGCTTCCGGGTGTAGAACATGCGGGGGCTGATGAGGCCCCGGAAGTCCGGCGCGAATCGCTCCAGAATGTGGCTGACGGCGAGGCGATACGTGGACACCTCCGGGCCCATGTGGCACTGGCTGTTCAGGACCTCGCCGTACTGTGCCGCGATGCGGAGGGCTATCTTGTGCGTGATGTCCTGGTTCTCGTCCTTGTCCCTGCCAGGCAGCATCCGCAGAAGGCTCATCTTGGGATTGATGGGCGTGTAATCCGGGCCCCCGTCGCTGGTGATGTAGCAGGAGATGTTCGTCTCGGGGCAGAAGGGCGCGTCCTCGGCGGGGCAGAAGCGGTTGTGGGTGAAGCAGAGGGCCACGAAGCGCTGGATGGCCAGGTAGTCCTCACGGAACCCTGCATCCATGGTCCCCACATTCGGAACGTCCTGCAGCTCGAAGAAGGCGTTGAGATTCTGCACGCTCACCACGGGGCAGCCCAAGTGATCCGCCACCATGTTGGACATGAGCAGCCCGCCCATGTGGACCCCTCGGTACAGGAGGTTGGAGAAGACCAGCGGGACCATCACCATGGGTAGCGCGTCGGTGTGGATGTCCAGCCAGAGGTGCTGCGTGACCTCTGCCTTGGACTTGCCCAGCGACAGGGCGTGGATCGTCTTGAGCCACAGGGACAGCACGACCCCCCGCGATTTGTACCCCTCCTTCATGCGGCTGAAGTTGTCCCGCACGAACACGTCCATGCAGCTCGAGGCGAACTGCTTGATGTAATAACAGCCCCAGTCGTAGAACGCCAGCACCACCGGGTTGACCTCGGCCGTGTAGGCGCCAATGTGGTTGAAGAGGCCAACCACGAGGCTCACGAAGTTTGCAGTGTAGGCGATGCAGTTCACGGCCACGTCCTTGTTCTCCAAGGGTTGGTGCCGGGCCGTGTTCGCGTTGGCCTCCATGTCGTTGAACTGGGTCCGCATCCGCTTGGCCACGGGCGGGGGCACGCCGGACGGGAGCACGGCGCACACGGTGTCGAGCGTGTCGCCCTCCTCCTTCTGCTCCCTGTTCTTGGACCCCACGTTGGATGCCATCACCACAATGCAGTTATTGCCCATCTTGCGCTTCCTCGAGGCCACACGCGACTTGTTCTCCATCTCCTGGCTGTTGAACGAGCACGTCTGGCCAATCTCCTCGCCACGGGGAGGGCCGTACTGGATGAGGGTCTTCAGGCTGTCCCGGATCTCCGTCAAGGACATGGCCTGGAAGTTGGCGTCCGAGGGGGGGACCGCGACCAGGCGCCCCCCCGCTGCCTGCGCGGTGACCAGGTTCTCCCAGACCGTGGCCGTGAAGC
>JACCDX010410050.1_pt1 | contig 22067 bp, 24 predicted proteins | sample 7449681 | NCBI WGS metagenome assembly JACCDX01 (sample SAMN15323450, study PRJNA562643) | freshwater metagenome | isolation source: river surface water | place: USA:Blue River Watershed | collected 2017-08-18
CGGAACGTTTAAGTTCCATCCACTTGGATTTACTTTGTCTGGAGCAGTAAATAAAGGTCCAATTTTAAATAAGGATTCAAGAATTACTGCAAGAACTGTTGCAGCAATAACTCCAATAAAAATTGCACCTTTTGTTTTTGTGGAGTACAAGATTGCAATCAAGATCAGGCCAAAGATAAAGACCACAACTGGCCAACCAACGAGATTGCCTCCGGCACCTAATTCAACTGGCACTGGTCCAGCTTGAGTTCTGCGCACAAATCCTGCATCCACCAAGCCAATAAGCGCGATGAACAAACCAATACCAACAGAGATTGCTAGTTTTAATTGAGTTGGTACTGCTTTAAATACAGCAATACGAAAACCAGTAAGAACTAAAACGGTAATAATGATGCCTTCAAGCACCACTAATCCCATTACTTGTTCCCATGGCATGTAATTTGCTGCAAGTCTTGCCACGAATGCATTGATGCCTAGCCCAGTTGCAAGAGCAAGTGGGAAATTAGCAACAGCACCCATCAATATGGTTAAAATTCCAGCTACTAAAGCAGTTGCAGCTGCAATTGCTGGAAGATTAGGTGCATCTCCGCCACCTAAGAATTTTCCATTCACATCTTGAGTAAAACCAAGAATGAGTGGATTAAGAACCACAATGTAGGCCATAGTCAAGAAGGTCACAAGACCTCCACGAATTTCTTGCCCGACACTGGATTTTCTTTGCTTTATTTTGAAATAACCCGCTAATGTTGCCACTAGTGTTTTTTTCCTCCCCTTTATTACTTGCGCATCAAGTAATAAGGCAAAGGATTCCAGAACACTGGACACTTTGGACCTAGGACACTCTTAGGTATTTGTTAAAAATTTGTTACAGGCTAAAAACTTTTCCAAATTCTAGACTTTCTGTTTTCTTTGTGACTGATGTTAAAACAGACGCCCCTTCGCAAAGTCCTAAAAATCTAATTCCTTGCTCGCGATAGCTCTTGGCCCACGAAGGCCAAGTTCCAGAAAAGTGAGCAAGGATTATTTGATCTTTCAATAAATTCAAACCAGGTCCTAAATCTTGACCACTTGGCATTACGACATTTTTACCAAAGAGCATCGCTCCAGCACTTGAGCCCATAAAAATAGAACCATTTTCTAAAGCGATTCTTAATGCATCTTCTGCTTTGGTATTGATGAAAGTTTTTGTTAATCGACTTGGAGTTCCTCCAGCAAAATAAATACTTTGCGCATTTTCTAATTCTTTTAAATTTGACTGATTCAAATCTTCGTGGCTTAAAATATTACTTTTTTTTGTTTCTATTCCTAAACCAGAAAAATAGTTTTTTGCAGTTTCATATGCCAAATCTTGAGTCGGATATGGGGCAGTAACTACTATTAATAATTCAGATTTTAAATCTTTTCTTAAACTTAATGCTTTTAAATCAGCCTCTTTATAGTCATTACTAAATTCATTGCCACCTGAAGCAAGAATCCAACTATTCATATTTAAGAAGTTTTTCGATCTAGGTACCAAGTTCTGAAACCAGCTACCAGGGATCCGATAATGAAAAAAGCTGCAATTGCATATGCAGCTGATCTAACTGCAGGAATCGTTGCTGCATAAAAACCAGTCAAAGTTATACCTACACCCCAACTAATTGCTCCTACAAAATTGCTGGAAAGAAATTTGTAGTAATTCATTCGCCCAATGCCTGCAACTGCAGGAATAATTACTCTGGCCCAGGGCATATATCTTGCAACCACTACAGCCCACCATCCATATTTGTTGTAAAAGTTTTCTGTTTTCTTGATTGCTTTTTGAGTTCTTAATCCGCCACGTTTATCTAAATAAGGTCTTCCATAATGTCTTCCTAAAACAAATCCCACTTGGTCACCTAAAAATGCAGCAATACCTACTCCGGTAACCAAAATTACAATATTTATGTTGTTTGAATTTGCTGCCACAATTCCTGCCGCAAAAAGAAGTGAATCACCTGTCACAAATGGCACAAATGCTCCAACAAAAAATCCAGTTCCTACAAAAACTAATCCCCAAACAACAATGTAAAAAATGAAAGGACCAAACACATCTAGCCAATTATTTAATTGACCATCCAAGGCAGCTTGAGGAAGAACAAAATTATTAAACATATGTTTTCTAGCATATTTGATTAATTCAACAAGTGCATTAAGAGATAAATCACTAGAATAAAAAAGTGAAACCTCAAGCGGTGTTATTTGATTTAGATGGAACTCTGGTTAATTCCAAGCCAGCAGTTGAAAGAGCCTGGATACAACTAGCTTCGGAAGCAGAAATACCTCTAGAAAAAATGGTGGGCTTACACGGAATTCCTGCTGAGCAATCTTTAAGACAACTTCTTCCTGATCGAAGTGAAAAAGAAATCATTAAATGGGTAGAAAGAATTGAATATTTAGAAACAAGCGATACTAAAGGTGTAGTACCAATTGATGGAGCAATTGAGTTATTACAAAAACTTGATGAACAAAAAATTTCTTGGACAATTGTTACTTCTTGCACTATTCCCTTAGCACTTTCTCGAGTAAAAGCTGCAGGCATTCCTTTTCCAGAAAATTCAGTCACTTTTAATGATGTGGAAAAAGGAAAACCATTTCCAGATCCATTTGTATTAGGTGCTAAAAGATTAGGGATAAATCCAAATAATTGTGTAGTAGTTGAGGATGCTCCTGCAGGAGTAATTGCAGGAAAAGCAGCAGGTTGCACTGTTGCCGCAGTTTTAACTTCACATGAAAAACATGAATTAGCAATGGCAGATCATCACTTAGAACATTTGAATCAACTTTTACCAATTCTGATTTAGTGCGCCCCCGGCGTGAGTCGAACACGCGCGCATGCCTTCGGAGGGCAACGCTCTATCCACTGAGCTACGGGGGCAAATTTAAAACCTAAATTATTAATTTAGGTTTAATACCCGCCGTCGAATTCTTTTCTCGGCAATAAAACTCATAACAGGAACTGTGCCTGCGAGCAAAACTAGTAATGTTTGTCCCCAAGTTAAATTTGCTTTTCTGGAAATATCAAAACCTACAACTAAATAAACCATGTAAACAATTCCGTGCAATTGGGCAAACCAAGGAATCTCAGGTCCAAGTGTGTATTTAACAATAATTTCTATGGTGAACAAAATCAAAATCACACCAGCAAGATAGGCAACAACGCTGTATCGCTTAAGTGCCTTTTCCATTTACTTGGCGCCTTTCTTTAATTGTCCAATACTAACTAAATATTCATCTTTGAAAAATCTATACCAGAACCAAGCAAGGGCAACTGCAAAGAAAATCCATTGGAAAGCATAAAAAGTGCTTTGTAAATTGATCACCGTTTCACCAGTTACTTGGTCAATTCGTTCTCTTCTTATCCATTGCCAAACACCAAGTCTTAGACAAAAAAGTATTCCAACAATGGTTGCAATATGAAAAAGGATCCATTTTTTCTGTAAAGCGATTTTCCACATATAAATAAGAGTATGGCGCAAGCAATTTTTCTTGCAGTACCTGCCTACGATTAGAACATGACTCCAGAAGAGCTGAGTAATTTAATTAAAAGTGCCGTTGAGTCACTAATCTCTGCTCAAAAGATAGACAAAATTGAAATTCCTGAAATAAAGATTGAAAGACCAAAAAGTAAAGATCATGGAGATTTTGCCAGCAATATCGCTTTAGCGTTAAGCAAACCAGTTGGTAAAAATCCAAGAGAAGTTGCTCAAATTTTAATTGATGAATTAAAAAATGAAAAAAGTATTAAAAAAATTGAAATAGCTGGTCCTGGATTTTTAAATTTCACACTAGATTCAGCAAGCCTTGGTGAACTTGCCAGAGTCATAATTGAAAAAGCAAGTGAATTTGGTAAAACTGATTCTTTAAAAAATCAAACTATAAATGTGGAATTTATTAGTGCTAATCCCACAGGGCCACTGCATTTAGGTCACACCCGTTGGGCAGCAGTCGGTGATGCTATTGCTCGAGTTTTGGCTGCAAGTGGTGCCAAAGTTGTTCGAGAATTTTATATTAATGATCGAGGAATTCAATTAGATAAATTTGGTGAATCGCTTTATGCTGCTGCTAATAATTTACCGATTCCAGAAGATGGGTATCACGGAAGTTATGTCAAAGATATTGCTGAAGAAATTATAAAAGAACATCCTGAATATTTAAAACAAAGTAAACATGAACAAATCGTATCATTTAGAGAAGCAGGTTACAAAAAACAATTAAAACAACAACAAGATGTTTTAGATAACTTTAGAACTCATTTTGACGTGTGGTACTCAGAAAGATCACTTCATGATTCAAATGCGGTAGAAAAAGGTTTAGAAAAACTTAAACAACACGGTCATGTATTTGAAAAAGATGGGGCTTTATGGCTTCGAACAACAGATTTCTTTGATGATAAAGATCGTGTGTTAATAAAAGCAGATGGAGAATACACATATTTTGCTTCTGATACTGCTTATTACGTAGATAAAAGAAATAGGGGATACGATGTCAATATTTATTTATTAGGTGCAGATCATCACGGTTATGTAAATCGTTTAAGAGCGGTTGCAGCCTGTGCAGGAGATGATCCTGATAAAAATATTGAAGTCTTAATTGGCCAATTAGTAAAGATGTTCAAAAATGGTCAAGAAGTAAGACTAAGTAAACGAGCTGGAAACATGATTACTTTAGAGGATTTAGTTGAAGAAGTAGGAGTGGATGCAGCTAGATATTCTCTTATTAGATATCCAGTAGATACTCCTCTTACCTTAGAAATTGATTTATTAACTTCACACACAAATGACAACCCAGTTTTCTATGTTCAATATGCTCATGCACGTATTAGTTCAGTATTAAAAACAGCTAAAGAGAAAAATTTAAATTGGTTAGATAATAAATTCAAACCTGAGGTTTTATCTATAAGTCAAGAAACTGATTTATTAACTGCTTTGAGTGAATTTCCAAGAATTGTCACTTCAGCTGCTCAGCTTCGTCAACCTCACAGAGTTGCAAGATACCTAGAAGAGCTTGCAACGTTTTATCACTCTTTCTATGCAGCATGTCGAGTTCTTCCACAAGTAGATGAAACACCAACGGATGAAAATTTTGCTCGCTTGATGTTGTGTGATGCAACTAGGCAAGTTTTAGCAAATGGATTGGATTTATTAGGGGTAAGTTCCCCACAAAGAATGTAAAAAATAGAGAGTCTTTATTCCCAAATTAGTCCAGGTGGTTTAGGGTCTAATTTATGACAAAACTTAAAACCCTTTTCGCAAGTGCAATTTCAATTGCTTTAACAGTTTCTCTTGGTGCAACAGCATCAGTGGCAGCTGATGGAGCAAGTCCACTTTCTGGATTACCAGGTGGAGCAGGAAATCCTGTTGTCATGGTCAAAATTGACAACGTACGACCTGCAAGACCTCACGTAAATATTTCTAAAGCAGATTTAGTTTACGTAGAACAAGTTGAAGGTGGCTTGACCAGAATTGCTGCCATGTATAACTCAAACTTTCCAACAAAAGTTGGTCCAGTTAGATCAGCACGTATTTCTGATTTAGAAATCTTAAAGCAATTTGATAAACCAGGATTTGCTTACTCTGGCGCAAATAAAGCATTGTTGCCAAAAATTGCTAAAGAACCTCTAGTTAGATTTGGTCCAAGTTTAAATGGAGCAAGATATTCAAGAGATTCATCAAAACGTATTCCACATAATTTGATTTTGAATTTGTCAGCAACTGTTAAAGCTGCTAAGTCAAAATTAGGTCCAGCAAAAGATATTGGTTTAGTTTTTTCTGAAACTGCACCAGCTGGTGGAAAAGCGACTTCAACTTTCAAAGCTTCCTGGCCAGCTTCAAGTGTTAGTGGCAAATGGAATGGAAAAGGTTGGGCAATTGCATTAGACAATTCACCTCAAAAAGATAGAGCAACTGGAAAAGCTGTTGTTGCTCAAACTGTTGTGGTGCAATTAGTTACTCAAACAGCATCTGGCCAAGGTGACAAATTTGGTGGAAAAACACCAAAGATTCAAACCATCGGATCTGGGAAAGCATTTATTTTGCGTGATGGACAACGCTATGACGCTCAATGGTCAAGACCATCTGGAGGCGCTGGCACATCTTTCACCGTAAATGGAGAAGTAGTTCCATTTGATGTCGGACAAGTTTGGGTGCTACTTGTTCCAAATGATTCAAAAGGAAAGTATTCGTTTAAATAAATAACGAGGTTCTTACCTTTATGGGTGGGAAATCCTTGTGTTCAGTTAATCTTGAACATAAGAGATTTTCCACCCAAACTCATTTTTAGGATAAAAATGTCAGATTCTAAAGACGTAGATGTTAATGAAATCTCTTCGCATATTTGGCCTAAAAATGCTTTTAGAAATAGTGAGGGAATTTTAGAAGTAGCAGGTCTTGATGTAATTGATCTAGAACAAAAATATGAAACTCCACTATTTATTCTAGATGAAGAAGATGCTGTCGATAGAGCTAAAAGATATCTAAAAAGTTTTTCCCAAGGAATTCATAAAGATCTAGCAAAACCAACCAAAATCTATTATGCCTCAAAAGCTTTTTCTGCCGTTGGATTTCTAAAACTAATCATAAAAGAAGGTCTTGGAGTAGATGTTGCAACTGAAGGTGAATTAAGAGTTGCTTTAAAAGCAGGCTGTAATCCAATTGACATAATTTTTCATGGCAATAACAAAGCATTTAGTGAACTTGAATTTGCACTTGATGAAAATGTTGGCATCTTCGTAGTTGATTCATATTTAGAAATTGCTCGACTTGCCCAAATTGCAAAGAGTAAAAATAAAAAAGCAAATGTTTTAGTAAGAGTTACTGCAGGAATTGAAGCCCACACCCATGAATTTGTAGCTACTGCTCATGAAGATCAAAAATTTGGTTTTTCTCTAGCTGCAGGAGATGCTGATGAAGCAGTAAGAAGAGTTATAAAAGACGAGAACTTAGATTTCTTAGGTCTTCATTCTCATATTGGTTCACAAATATTTGATAATAAAGGATTTGAAATTGCAGCACAAAGGCTTGCTCAATTAGCAGGAAGAATTAATGAAAATCACAATGTTGAAATTGAAATGCTAAACCTTGGTGGTGGAATGGGTATTGCCTATATAAATAGTGACAAACCTTTAGAAATTGAACACATGGCAAAAGAATTAGTTCAAATTGTTTCAAGTAATTTTTCAAGTAATGGATTAAAAATGCCTCAATTAGCTTTTGAACCTGGTAGAGCAATTGTTGGCCCATCGATGATTACTTTGTACAAAGTAGGAACCATAAAAGAAATTGAATTAGAAAATGGTGAAAAAAGAACTTACGTCGCAGTTGATGGTGGAATGAGTGACAACATTAGAACAGCACTATATGGCGCAAACTACACAACTGCTTTAGTCTCCAGACTTTCAAAAAGACCAACAATGCTTTCTCGAATTGTAGGAAAACATTGCGAGAGTGGAGATATTGTCGTTAAAGATTGTTATTTACCAAATGATTTAGCACCTGGAGATTTAATTGCGGTTGCAGCAACTGGTGCCTATAACAGGTCAATGTCATCGCAATACAACTTAGTTTTAAGGCCTGCAGTTATTGGAGTTTATAAAGGAGAAGTTAAAGAAATTTTGCGCAGAGAGACTTTTAAAGATCTTTTTGCAACAGATCCTTTGATGTAAATCTTTCTCCGTTAACTATTAATGCTACTCCAGTTAAAATAATTAATCCTCCAACAAAAAGTGGCCATTTTAATGGTTCGCTAAGAATAAAAAATCCTAAAAGCACAGCTACTACTGGATTAACGTATGCATAAGTAGATGCAAGAGATAAAGATGCATTGTTAAGAAGCCAGATATATGCTCCATAGCCAACAATTGATCCAATTAAAACCATATAAACCCAAGCCCATTTAGATGTAGGTGTCATTTGAGAAACAACTTCTAGATTAACTTTTTCTCCTCGAATAAAACCTGCCATCGTTAACGCAATTCCTCCAAATAACATTTCATAGGAAGTTAAAACAAATGGATCTTTTGGAATTGGAATTCTTTGAGTCATAAAAGTTCCAAATGCCCAAGCAATATTTCCAATGAGAATCATAAACATCCAGAATTTAACTTTAGAAGGATCTGCTCCAGGAGCAGGACCTGTTCCTCCCGGAAGAACAATTACGCCAACACCTATTAGGCCAATAAATATTCCTAAGAGAGTAATTTTTTTATGTTTAATTCCAACTAAAGATTGAAAAATTGTTACCCAAATAGGAAGTGCCGCAATAATTAAAGCAGCTATACCAGAAGGCACATATCTTTCAGCTAATGTTAAATTTCCAATTCCAAAACCAAGCAGTAATCCACCTAAAAAAATAGACGAAAGTAATTCTTTTCCATTTATTTTCATTACTTTTTTTGATTTAAAAATTGTAAGAATTATTGCCAAAATAAGTCCTGCAGCAAAAAATCTTATTCCCATGGAAGTAAGTGGAGGAGCAGATTCAATAACTAAAGCTATTCCTAAATATGTTGATCCCCAAACAATGTAAACAGTAGTAAGGGCAATCCAAACTTTGCTGGTTATTTGCTTAACTTCAGTGGCCACACCACATTGCACCATATACATAGTGAGAGACTTAGATATACCTACTTCTAAAAAGGGACGATATTCATGAAAAATGACAATCGTCCAATACGTATTGCCTTAATTGGGGCAGGAACTGTTGGTTCAAAAGTAGCCTCTTTGCTTATCGATCAAGCAGAAGATTTAAAAGCAAGAAGTGGCGCGCCTTTAGAATTAGTTGGCGTTGGAGTTAAAGATTCATCCAAACCAAGACCTGGTATTCCAAAAGAATTAATCACCAACAATATTTCTGAATTAATTGCTAAAGATATAGATATTTTAGTTGAAGTTATGGGTGGTATCGAACCAGCCAGAACACATATCTTGGATGCAATGTCTCGTGGCATAAGTGTTGTAACTGCTAATAAAGAATTACTGGCAAAAGATGGCGCAACCTTATATGCAGCTGCTGAAAAAAATAATGTTGATCTTTATTTTGAAGCAAGTGTTGCCGGAGCAATACCTTTATTAAGACCATTAAGAGAATCCTTAGTGGGCGACAAGGTTTTAAAAGTTTTAGGAATTGTTAATGGAACAACAAATTATATTTTGACAAAAATGGATGAGACTGGAGCAAGTTTTAAAGACGCATTACAAGAGGCTCAAAAACTCGGTTATGCAGAAGCAGATCCAACTGCAGACGTTGAAGGTTTTGATGCAGCAGCAAAAGCAGCAATTTTGGCTCAACTTGCATTTCATACTCGAGTAACAATTGATGATGTATTTGTTGAAGGCATTACTAAAGTTTCTGGAAATGATGTTTTGGCCGCAAAGGAAATGGGTTATGTAATTAAATTATTGGCAATTTCTGAAAGACTTGATGATGATTCTGTTGTAGTTAGAGTTCATCCTGCAATGATTCCTAGAAGTCATCCACTTGCAAGTGTGAGAGAAGCATTTAATGCCGTCTTTGTAGTTGCAGAAGCTGCAGGATCTTTAATGTTTTATGGACAAGGTGCAGGAGGTGCACCAACAGCATCAGCAGTTTTAGGTGATGTTGTTGCTGTTGCAAGAAACAAAATGAGTGGCAATCGTGGACCTGGTGAAAGTATTTATGCTGATCTAGAAATCAAACCAATTGGTCAAGCCCAAACTAGTTACTATATTTCTCTACAAGTTGCAGACAAACCGGGTGTGTTAGCTCAAATTAGTCAAAAAATTGCTGATCACAATGTTTCTATTGAAACAGTTCGACAAGATGGTTTAGTAAATGATGCTCAATTGGTAATAAAAACACATAAAGCATTAGAAAAAGATTTGGCAAAAACTTTGGAAGAATTAAAAAATCTTGACTCAGTTAAAGAAATTTCTGATTACATGAGAGTAGAAGGCGAAAACTAGTTTTATGTCAATGACAACAACTACACATCAATGGCGTGGAGTTATTGAGGAATATAAAAATCGTCTTCCGATAAATTCCAAAACTCCGATTGTTACTTTGGGAGAGGGTGGCACTCCACTTGTTTATGCCTGCACTTTAAGTGAAATGTTGAACAATCAAGTTTATTTAAAAGTTGAAGGTATGAATCCAACTGGATCTTTCAAAGATCGTGGAATGACTGTTGCAATTTCTAAGGCTGCTGAAAATGGAGCAAAAGCTGTTATTTGTGCTTCAACTGGAAATACTTCAGCGTCTGCAACCGCTTATGCAGTTAAAGCAGGAATGACTAGTGCAGTTTTAATTCCAGATGGAAAAATTGCGATGGGAAAACTTGCTCAAGCGATAGTGCATGGAGCTAAAGTTTTACAAGTTCAAGGAAATTTTGATGATTGTTTAGTTCTAGCAAAAGATTTAGCAGAAAATTATCCAGTTGCTTTAGTTAACTCTGTTAATCCTGATCGTATTGAAGGACAAAAAACTGCTTCATTTGAAGTAGTAGATCGATTAGGTGATGCTCCAGATTTACACGTGCTGCCAGTTGGAAATGCAGGAAATATAACTGCATATTGGAAAGGTTATGTTGAATATAAAAATGATTCACTTACTTCGAAGCTTCCACAAATGTGGGGATTTCAAGCAGCAGGAGCTTCGCCAATAGTTGATGGAAAAATTGTTGAAAAGCCAGAGACAATAGCAACTGCAATTCGAATTGGAAACCCTGCTTCTTGGCAACAAGCATTAAATGCAAAAGATGAATCAAAAGGAAGAATTGACAAAGTAACTGATGAACAAATTTTAAGTAGTTATCATCTTTTGGCTGAAAAAGAAGGGGTTTTTGTTGAACCGTCTTCTGCTGCAGGAGTTGCGGGGTTACTTATGTTAAAAGAAAAAAATGAATTACCAAAAGACAAAGTAATAGTTATAACAGTGACTGGAAATGGCTTAAAAGATCCACACTGGGCATTAGAAGGAGCTAAAGATCCAATCAAAGTTTCTGTTGATGCAAAATCTGCAGCAAGTGCTTTAGGATTTTAAATGAGTAAATTTTCAGGTGCAGTTCGAGTGGTAGTTCCTGCAACAAGTGCAAATTTAGGTTCAGGTTTTGATTCTCTAGGAATTGCTCTTTCTTTATTTGATGAATTAGAAGCATCATTTACAGATAAACCTGGAGTCTTAGTAGATGTTGACGGTGAAGGTAGAAATTCTTTACCAAGGGATGAAAATCATTTAATTGCAAATGTGATGTTAAAAACTTTTTCTTATCTTTCAGTGCCAGTAAGTGGTCTTTATTTGCGTTGTATTAATCGCATTCCACACGGCAGAGGTCTAGGTTCCTCTGCTGCTGCAATAACTGCTGCAGTCGTTGCAGCAAGAGCATTAGCTGGAACTCAAGGAACCAGAATGGATGATGCAGGTGCTTTAGAACTTGCAAGTGCAATTGAGGGTCATCCAGATAATGTGGCAGCTTGTTTACATGGAGGATTTACAGTTTCTTGGATCGATGAAAACTCTTTAGCTAAAGCAATAAAATTAACTCCGCATCCTTCAATCATTCCTGTTGTATTTATTCCAAAATTTATTGTTGATACAGAACAGGCAAGAGCTTTATTACCAACTCATGTACCCCATAAAGATGCTGCATTTAATTTATCCAGAAGTGCGCTTTTAGTGCATGCAATTAGTCAAGAGCCAGAATATTTATATGAAGCAACAGCTGATCGAATACATCAGGAATATAGAAGACCAGCCATGCAATCCTCAACTGCATTAGTTACACAATTAAGAAATAAGAAACATGCTGCTTTTATTTCAGGTTCTGGTCCAAGTGTTTGTGTTTTAACAAATTCAACAAATCTAGAAGACGTTTTATCGATGGTCTCGGATGAATTTGAAGTTCAACAATTAGCCTTTTCACCATCTGGTGCCACTATCTCCTAAAGAAACTATCCCCAAGGCTAGATGCCAGGACTCAAACCTGCTATTCTTTTAGTTGTCCGGCCGATATTGGCCAAAGATGGCAAATCATAAAACAATAGCTAACTTTAAAAACCAAAATAAACAGGTCCGGATCTCTCATAAGAATCCTTCGTGGTTAATTTTTGTGAAAGAAATTGAAAGGAAACATTTTCAAGGTGACTGACACCTCATCAATGCTCTTGCCTGAATTAAGGCAAGTTGCTGCCGGCTTAGGAATTCCTGATTCTGCAACTATGCGAAAAAGTGAATTGATTGAAGCTATAGAACAACACGGAAACGGTGGAAAGAAAAATATGACAACTTCTGACATTCCAGAAGACGATGTAATTGAAGAATATAGAGAAGAAGTAGAAGTAAGAGCACCACGCGAAGATCGCGAGGATGATCGCTCATTTAATAGAGAAGAAAGAAATTATTCAAGAGAAGATCGAGGATTTAGAAGAAACGATCGTAATGATCGAGGCGATAGAAACGATCGAAATGATCGTGGAGATCGAAATGATCGTAATGGCAGAAGTAGATTCAGAGATCGCGGAAATAGAAGAGAACGCGAGGACTATGAAATTAAAGAAGACGATGTATTACTGCCAGTAGCAGGAATTATTGATCTCTTAGAAAATTATGCTTTCGTAAGAACTTCAGGTTATTTACCTGGTCCAAACGATGTTTATGTTTCTATGGGCTTAGTTCGCAAATATGGTTTACGCAAAGGTGATGCAGTAACAGGTTCAATTCGTCAACCAAAAGAAGGCGAACAAAGACAAAAATTTAATCCTTTGGTAAGAGTTGAAACCATTAATGGTTTAACTCCAGAAGAATCAGCAAAGAGATTAGATTTTTCAAAACTTACACCTCTTTATCCTCAAGAAAGATTGAGATTAGAAACAGATCCATCAAACTTAACTACCAGAGTTATTGATTTAGTTGCACCAATTGGAAAAGGTCAACGCGGATTGATTGTTTCTCCTCCAAAAGCTGGTAAAACTATGGTTTTACAAGCAATTGCTAATGCGATTACAACAAATAATCCAGAAGTTCACCTAATGGTTGTTTTAGTTGATGAACGCCCTGAAGAAGTTACCGATATGCAACGTTCTGTTAAAGGTGAAGTAATTGCTTCAACTTTTGATAGACCAGCAGAAGATCACACAACAGTTGCTGAACTTTCAATTGAAAGAGCTAAGCGTTTAGTGGAAATGGGTCACGATGTTGTGATCTTGCTTGATTCCATGACTCGTTTAGGTCGTGCATATAACTTGTCAGCTCCAACTTCAGGAAGAATTCTTTCTGGTGGTGTTGATTCAGCTGCACTTTATCCTCCAAAGAAATTCTTTGGTGCTGCAAGAAATATTGAAAATGGTGGATCTTTAACAATCATTGCTACCGCTTTGGTTGAAACTGGATCACGTATGGATGAAGTTATTTTCGAAGAATTCAAAGGCACTGGAAATATGGAATTAAAACTTGATCGCAAACTTGCTGATCGAAGAATATTCCCAGCAGTTGATGTTGATGCATCAGGTACAAGAAAAGAAGAAATTCTTTTATCTCAAGATGAGCTGAAAGTTATTTGGACTCTAAGAAGAGTTCTGCATGCTCTTGAACCACAACAAGCCATCGAGCTACTACTCAACAAGTTGCGTGACACCAAAACCAACTTTGAGTTCCTCATTCAAGTACAAAAGACCACCCCGACTACCAATGGGGAAGCAACCGAATAAGATTTGGTTACCGAAAAGAAATCGGAGAAAAGAACAGATGAAGGCAGAAATTCATCCAGAGTACGTGGAAACAACTGTTACTTGCTCATGCGGTAATACTTTTAAAACACGTAGCACTGTAAAAAATGGACAGATGCATGCAGAAATTTGTAATCAATGTCATCCATTCTTTACAGGTAAACAAAAGATTTTGGATACCGCAGGTCGCGTTTCTAAGTTTGAGAAACGTTACGGTAAACAAGCAAAAAAATAGCTTAACTAACTAAACGTCGGTCTTTTTAGTTGCAAGAAAATTGCACCTAAAAAATCACCGGCGTTTTGTTTTTTAAAAAAGATTAAAAGGAGGTGAAAAAATGTTTGAAGGTGTAGTAGACCTGGCTGCAGAACTTGTTGATTTAGAACATCAACTATCTGATCCAAAATTACATAGTGATCAAAATAAAGCAAAAGCTGTTGGAAAAAGATTTGCAGAATTAAAGCCGATTGTGGCAACTTGGCGGGAATATCAACAACTTGTTGAAGATCATGCAGCTGCTCTTGAACTTGCCAATGATGATTCAAGTTTTAAACAAGAAGCTGAAAAAATATCAACCAGAATTGAAGAATTAACTGAGAAATTACAGAAGATGCTTATTCCAAGAGATCCAATGGATGGAAAAGATGTGATCGTAGAAGTTAAATCAGGTGAAGGCGGAGAAGAGTCTGCACTTTTTGCTGGAGATTTAGTTCGAATGTATTTAAGGTTTGCTGAGAAAAAAGGATGGAAAGCAGAATTAATTGATGCAGTTGATTCCGATATGGGTGGATATAAAAATGCATCAATTGCCATAAAAGCAAAAGGCAATACTGAAATTGGTGATGCTCCATTTGCGTGGATGAAACATGAAGGCGGAGTTCATCGAGTGCAAAGAGTTCCAATCACAGAATCACAAGGAAGAGTTCACACTTCAGCTGCTGGAGTTTTAGTTTTTCCAGAAGCAGAAGAAATAGATGTACAAATTAACAATGAAGATTTAAGAGTCGATGTTTATCGTTCCAGTGGTCCTGGTGGACAAAGTGTTAACACTACCGATTCTGCTGTAAGAATTACGCACATACCAACTGGAATTGTTGTTTCATGTCAAAATGAAAAAAGTCAATTGCAAAATAAAGAAAGTGCCCTAAGAATTTTAAGAGCGAGATTACTTGCTGCAGCCGAAGAAGAAAGAGCAGCAAAAGATGCTGCATCTAGAAAATCACAAGTAAGAACAGTTGATAGATCAGAAAGAATCAGAACTTATAACTTTCCAGAAAATCGTTTAACAGATCATAGAACTGGATTTAAATCGCATAACTTAGATCAAATTTTAAATGGTGATTTAGGACCAGTTTTACAATCATGTGTAGATCAAGAAATATCTCAAAAGTTAGCGGAGGTTGGAGAAACTCGTTGAGTAAAGTAACAAGAAGTGTTCTTGTTGATATCGAATTGCGTCTTAAAAACGCCAATGTTTCAAGCCCTAGATTTGATGCTGAAAGTTTAGTTGCATTTGTTTTAAATACTTCTAGAAATAGAGTGGGTTTAATTGCAGAAATTAGAGATGATCAATATAGAGAAATTGAAAAATTAGTTGAAAAAAGAGTTAGAAGAATACCTTTACAGCATTTAATTGGAGAACAAGGTTTTAGACATTTAGTTTTGAAAGTTGGACCAGGTGTTTTTATTCCAAGACCTGAAACTGAAATTTTAGTCGAATCAGTAATTAGATATATAAAGGAAATTAATAAAGAAAAAGTTCTAGTAATTGATTATTGTTCAGGTTCAGGCGCAATTGCTTTGTCAATTGCCAAAGAATGTCCAAACGTTGAAGTTTTTGCAATTGAAAAATCTATTGATGCGTATAAATATCTAGAAAGTAATTACCAAAATTATGAGAAAGAAATAACTGCTCATAATTCTAAAGTTAATTTAATTAATGCAGATATAAAGGATGAATTAGAAGAATTAACGAACTTAATTGGCAAAATTGATGTGGTGGTTTCTAATCCTCCTTATATTCCAGACAATATGGTTCCAAAGGAAATTGAAGTTAAAGACCACGATCCTGCAATTGCCCTTTATGGCGGTAAAGATGGACTTGAGATAGTAAGAATTGTGATTGATAAATCACAAAAGCTACTCAAAAAAGGTGGCCTTGTGGCAATAGAGCATTCTGATATGCAAGGAAATCCTGATGTTGAATTATCCGTTCCTTACTTATTAAAAGAAACAAATTGTTTTGAAAAAGTTGAAGATCGCAAAGATTTAAACGCTTTACCAAGGTATTGCATAGGTTATAAAAAATGATTCGTAAATTTGATATGCAAAATGAATTTGAAAGAAAAACAGGTTTGGAATCGGCTGCAGCTGCTGCACGACGTGGAGACTTAGTGGTTTTTCCAACTGACACTGTTTACGGTTTAGGAACTGACGCATTTTCAAGAGTTGGTCCTGAAAAATTATTAAATGCTAAAGGTCGAGACCGAGATATGCCAATTCCAGTTTTAGTAGGACATGCAAAAGCATTAGAGGGATTAGCTTTTCAATTAGATTCATTAACAAAATCTCTTGCAGAGGCATTCTGGCCAGGTGGTTTAACGATTGTGGTAAAAATGCAACCAACCCTTAGTTGGGATTTAGGCGAAACAGATAACACTGTTGCAATTAGAATGCCACTTCATCCTGTTGCAATTGAATTATTAAATGTGGTTGGACCAATGGCAGTAAGTAGTGCAAATAAAACTGGACAACCTGCTGCAACAAATGTAGAAGAAGCAATAAATCAGCTACAAGACTCAGTCACTATTTATTTAGATGGTGGAAATACTCCAGGAAATATTGCTTCAACAATTATTGATGTTTCACATAGTGAAAAAAGAATTCTGAGACAAGGTGTTGTTTCTGTTGAGGAAATTCGTCAAATTGTGCCCGATGTAGTCGTTGTGGCATAGACTAAAAGACAAATAAATTAGGGGAGTATTCAAAAATGGCTAATGAAACATTTTGGGGACCAGATTGGGACCAGTTAGAAAATCAAGATCCAGAAATTGCCTCCCTATTATTAAAAGAATTAGATAGAGCAAGAAACGGTTTGCAATTAATTGCCAGTGAAAATTTCACTTCTCCTGCAGTGCTAGCAGCTTTAGGAAGTACTTTCAGTAATAAATACGCAGAAGGTTATCCAGGTAAACGTTATTACGGTGGATGTTCAGTTGTAGATGAAGCAGAACTTATAGGTATTGAAAGAGCTAAAAAATTATTTGATGCCGAGCACGCAAATTTACAACCTCATTCTGGAGCAAATGCAAACTTGGCAGTTTATGGTGCTTTTACAAAACCAGGTGACACAGTTTTAGCAATGAGTCTTGCTCAAGGAGGACATTTAACTCACGGTTCACCTGTTAGTTTTTCTGGTAAGTGGTTTAACCCAATTGGTTACTCGGTAGATCCAAAAACAGAATTAATTGATTATGACAATGTTAGGGATTTAGCAAAACAACATAAACCAAAAATGATTGTTGCAGGAGCTACTGCTTATCCTCGTTTAATTGATTTCAAAACGATGCGAGAAATTGCAGATGAAGTTGGTGCAATTTTGTGGGTTGACGCAGCTCACTTCATTGGACTTGTTGCTGGAAAAGCAATTCCAAGTCCAGTGCCTTATGCAGATGTTGTTTCATTTACTACACATAAAGTTTTACGTGGACCACGTGGAGGAATGCTTTTAAGTAAAGCAGAGCATGCCCAAGCAATTGATAAAGCAGTTTTTCCTATGATGCAAGGTGGTCCTTTAATGCAAGGTGTTGCAGCAAAAGCAGTTGCATTGAAAGAATGTGCAACTACAGAATTTCAACAGTATGCAAAAAAAGTTATTGAAAATGCTCAAGCACTTTCACAAGGTTTAAAAGATGAAGGAATGAGACCTGTTAGTGGTGGTACTGATACTCATTTAGTTTTATTAGATATTTCACCTTTGTCTGTAACTGGGAAAGAAGCAGAAAAAAGATGTGATGCTGCAAAAATAACTTTAAATAAAAATCCGATCCCAAATGATCCACTACCTCCAATGACAGCAAGTGGAATCAGAGTGGGAACTCCATCAGTTACAACTCAAGGTATGGGAATTCCTGAAATGAAGAAAATCTCTTCATACATCGCACGTGCAGTTAAAAGTGATAACGAATTAGATAAAGTTGCACAAGAAGTTAATCAATTGTGTAAAGCATTTCCTGCTTACAAAAGAGGCTAATTAATTGTGCGTGAGTATTTATTAGTTTTACTTGCGACAGCTTTTATAACTTATTTAACAACTCCCATTGCTAGATATTTTGCACTGAGATTTGGTTTTATGGCCAAAGTAAGAGATAGAGATGTACACGATAGACCCATTCCAAGACTTGGTGGACTTGCCATGGTGCTTGGTTTACTTGCAGGTTTATCTTTAGCATCTCAGTTGCCATTAATAAGTAATGTTTTTAAGGACGGACAACAAATAAGAGCACTACTTGCAGGTTGCGCAATTTTAGTTGTATTAGGTGCCATTGATGACAAATGGTCAATCGATGGACCTACCAAATTAGCTGGTCAAACTTTAGCTGCGGCAGTTATGGCATCACAAGGTATTTCACTTATTTGGCTGCCATTACCTTTCGTGCAAGGAACTTTAAGTTTAGATCCTTTAACAGGAGTTTTATTAACTGTTCTAATTGTTTTAATAACAGTGAACGCAGTTAACTTTGTTGATGGTTTAGATGGTTTAGCAGCAGGTGTTGTTGGACTTGGAGCTGCGGCATTTTTTGCTTATAGCTATTTATTAAGTGTCGAATTTGGTTTTTCTAGAGCTACTTTGCCAACTTTAATTTCAGCACTTTTAGTTGGTATAACTTTAGGATTTCTTCCACACAATATGTTTCCTGCTCGAGTATTTATGGGAGATACCGGATCTATGTTGATTGGATTGATGTTGGCAGCTTGTGCAATTACTTTGACTGGCCAAACAGATCCAGGAGCTTTAGAACTTACTTCAGTGTTACCAAGCTTTTTACTTATTCTCTTACCTTTGGCAGTAATTGCAGTTCCTTTGGTTGATCTTGCTTTAGCAGTTTTAAGAAGAACTAGAAGGGGTGCAAATATTTTCACTCCAGATAAAGAACACTTACATCACAGACTTTTGGAAAGAGGTCATTCCCATAGAAGAGCTGTAATGCTTATGCATGCAGGAACTGCGCTTCTTGCTTTTGCAACTGTAAGTACTGCGTTTATTCCATTTCTATATTCTTTATCTTTTTTGATTGCAGGACTTTCGTCGTTAATATATTTTGGAAGAAGAAGAGATCCAAAAGTTGCAGGAGCCATTAATTGACAACAGAAACTAAAATCATTGTCTCAGGATTAATTCCTACCTCAATTGTTGGAATTGGGTTTTCCATAGGTTCAATTATTTTCACAGACGCACAAGCAGGTTGGTCTTCTTTCGGAGGACTTTTATTGACATTGGCATTTTTTATTTTTGGCCAGTATGTAATTGGCAAAGTGCTTTTGACAAGACCAGAATTAGGCCTTGGAGTGGCAATAGTTGTTTATTTCACCCAATTGATCGTGTTACTAGTGTTAATAATGTTACTTAGAGATGCAACTTGGCTTAATGGACAATATTTTGGCTTTTCCATTATTGCTTGCACACTGGCATGGACGATTGGCTTGGTTTGGTTTATGTCAAAAAACAAAACCCCGGTAATAGAACCGGTAACCCCTGAAGTTTTAAAAAAGTTAAAAGACGGCTAACCTTTTAAGTGGTGAGCGAGCAGAAAAACTTTTCAAACCGCAAATCAGCCATAGATGATCCTTGGGCAATTATGGGTCGTCAAATTTCCGGAATATTAATTTACGGAGGACTTGGTTGGTTGATTGGTTCGTGGTTTAACAAAGTTGAAGTGTTTGTAGCTGCTGGATCAATTCTTGGAGTTGGTTTGGCTTTATACATGACATTTAAGCAGTTAAACGTAAAGAAATAATGAAAGGTAATTAACTAAATGTTGCCAGAAATGAAAAGTGATTTTCTTGGCTAACTTTATTTCTTTAGCAGAAGTTACTTGTAAATTTGGTGATGTTGCTTGCCCATTCCCAGCACCAGGTGCAGGAATTTTTATTTGGAAACCATTTGCATCATTTAATATCGGAATAACCACAATCGAAGTTACCAAACCTGTGGTTTTGGCTTTGATTTCAACTTTAATTGTTTCAGTTGTTTTTTTACTGGCTTTTTCTAGACCTAAATTAGTACCAACAGGTTTACAAAATGTGGTTGAAGTTGGTTACTTATTTATTCGTGACAATATTGCCAGAGAAATTATGGGTAAAGATGGAGATAGATTTGTTCCACTTTTGACTTCTATTTTCTTTTTTGTATGGACGATGAACTTCATGGCGATAATCCCAGTTGCACAATTTCCAGTTTCATCCAGATTTGCATTCCCAGTCGCCTTAGCCATAATTGTTTGGATTCTGTATTTATATTTAGGTATGAAAAATCAAGGTGTAATTGGATACTTCAAAAATGTTGCATTTCCACCTGGAATGCCACCATTTATTTATTTACTATTAACTCCAATTGAATTGTTATCAACTTTGATTATCAGACCTGTGACTTTGGCAATTCGTTTATTTGCCAATATGTTTGCTGGACATTTACTAATTACTATTTTTACAGTTTCTGCCTGGTATTTATTGAACCTTTCAAATTTTGTAGGTTTTGTTTCAATAATTGGATACTTTGGTTCAGTTGTTTCATTTTTAGTAACAATTCTTTTAACAGCGTTTGAAATGTTTATTCAAGCCCTGCAGGCTTTTATTTTTACATTATTAACAGCTGTTTTCATATCTAGTTCTTTGCACGCGGAGCACTAAAAGAAAAAGACTTCTTGTAACAAATTGTTACAAGATTAGAGAAAGAAAAGGAATAGGAACACATGAGCATCCTTGCGGAAATCTCTGGTTCACTAGGTTCCATCGGTTACGGAATTGCCGCAATCGGTCCAGGAATCGGTGTAGGAATAATCTTCGGAAATGGTGTGCAAGCTATTGCGCGTCAACCTGAGGCTTACGGTGTGATTCGTCAAAACATGATTTTGGGATTCGCAGTTGCAGAAGCTTTGGCACTTATTGGTTTCGTTGCACCATTCGTTTACGGCACCTGATCAATTCTGAAAAGTAAAAGCGGAGAGTGAAAATGTATTTGATCCTGGCTGCTGAAGGATCTGAAGGTAATAGCAATGTATTGCTGCCTCCAACTTATGAAATAGTTATTGGCACAATTGCATTCTTTATTGTTCTGTTCGTACTTTCTAAAGTGGCATTACCAAATATCAGAAAAACTTTAGAGGCAAGAACCGAAGCAATTGAAGGTGGTATTGCAAAAGCTGAAAAACTTCAACAAGAAGCAGCTTCAACGCTGAGTCAATATCGTCAACAATTAACAGATGCTAAAACTGAAGCAGCAAAAATTCGTGCTACTGCAGAAGCTGATCGCACAACATTAATTGGTGAAGCAAGAAATGAAGCACAAAAAGTTGCGCAAGTTGTCACACAACAAGCCAATGCTCAGATAGAAGTTGAAAAAACTAAGGCAGTAAATGAACTTAGACAAGATGTTTCAAAACTTGCCCTAGATTTGGCTTCAAAAATAGTTGGTTCATCATTGCAAGATGATGCCAAAGCCAAAGCGGTAATAGATCAGTTTATTAAAGATCTAGAAAGCGTTAAAGGTAGATAAATGTTAGGTGCGAGCAAGAATTCTTTTAAAAAATTAATTGATTATGTAGATACTAATAAAAGTACTCATACTTTTAATGATGCTAAAAGTTTACTTGCTATGGCAAAAGTAATTTCAGCAAACAAATCTTTACTTAATACACTGACTGATTCTGGACTTTCTAATGATTCTAGATCAGGAGTAATTAAAGATTTAATTTCCCAATTCGCTTCAAAATCGGCAATTGAAATAATTTCTCAAGCAGTAGCTCTTAGGTGGAGTGAACCAGAGGATTTATTAAAAGCAATTGAAGCAAGCGGTTACAGAGCTGCTTTCGCATCAAGTGAAAGCAGTAACGAATTGGATAGAGTTGAAGATGAGATATTTGCCTTTGAAAGAGCAATTGCAGCAAGTGGTGAATTAGAACTAATGCTTGCAAATCCTAATATTTCAGATGAATCAAGATTTAAAATAATCAATGATTTAGTTGGAAAGACCTTTACACAAACTTCTATTGAATTAGTAAATTACGCACTTGGCAATCGACACGGAAGATCAATAACAACCACCTTAAAAGATCTATCCAAGCTTGCCGCAGATC